>Ga0137403_10008328_pt1 | contig 11609 bp, 11 predicted proteins | sample CZOMad2_1_16fung_FD_122057 | JGI IMG/M metagenome (GOLD analysis project Ga0137403, IMG submission 122057) | Vadose zone soil fungal communities from Angelo Coast Range Reserve, California, USA - CZOMad2_1_16fungal (Hybrid Assembly) | ecosystem: Environmental > Terrestrial > Soil > Vadose zone...
GACGTTGCTGGCGTCCGCACCCGCGCTGACGCCGGCGACGAGCGCTGTTTTTTCTATCGTGAGGTTGATTGAAATACAGTGGACAACCAACGGCTTCGTCCTGGAGTTGAACGGCACGAATAGTCCGAGCTCCACGATAATCTCCGCTTCCACGAACCTGACGGCCTGGACACCCATCTACACCAATGTTCCGACCAACGGTGCAATCATATTCCTCGATCCCGATTCGACGAGAATCTTATACCGGTTTTATCGTATCCGGCAGGAGTGATCGCGGCAGTCACCCAAAGTAAGGTCCTGATGGCCCGTAACGCTGCGACTCGAAAGTATCTTTTGCCGTCCTGAACACCCGTTTGGGGGCTGATGTTTGTTTACTCCGAAGAATTCCGTTCGGCGGTTATGGTCAGCGAAAAACTCAAGCATCTTGGCCTGCATCCGAACTCTACCGAGGCCAGCTTTGAAAGGGACGGCTCAGACCCGACGAGTTCATTTTAGCGGCGCCTATGGGCGGCATCTCTTCCAGACTAGCTGTCGGACCATACTTGCAAAGGAGAGTTCTAATGGACGAGGCGAATTCTATGCGTAGATAGCAGCGAATCTTACGAAAGCTAAAGAAGACATTTCTTCGTAAGCAAGGTCACTGAGCGCAATCACTTGACTGGTCCCACTCGGGCTCGCCATGTGAACGGCGAGCGAACGGTGAATCCATTTGACCCCGCTGGCCCAGATCATGCATCCGCTCCAACTAACGAATGAAAGGAATCAGAATGGCATGATTTTTGACGATTCAATGGTATGCTGTGAATAGATCTCACGTCGGCTCCGACTATTAAACGAGAAGAATCTCATTTATGGCGGCCACGCGGCAGTTTCGATTGAAAGACAGCGACAGAGTGCTGGTCCGGCAATTTGCGCGACAACATGATGGCGAAGCCTTTTCCATTTTGGTGCGTCGCTACGCCGACATGGTCTATACCACTTCGTGGCGAATACTGCGCGATGAGGCGCTGGCTGCTGATGCAGTGCAGGAGACTTTTTTCCAGTTGGCGCAAAACGCCGGGAAAGTGACCGGCTGTCTGGGTAGCTGGCTTCACCGGGTCGCCACACGCCGCGCGGTGGACTTGATTCGGCAAAATTGCTCCCGGCGCAATCGCGAGCAGAGTTATGCCTTGGAGGCGGATTGCCAGACTAATGCCTGGTCGGAGGTGGAACCCGCGGTCGATGAGGCGCTCGATGAGTTGCCAGAAAACCTGCGCGAAGTGTTGCTGCTCCACTTTTTGCAGGGCCGCAGCACGATCCAGATCGCGGCTGATCAAGGCCTTTCCCAGCCCACGATCTCACGGCGGCTGGCTGAGGCGCTCGAAATGCTGCGTGAAAAACTGCGGGACCGAGGTGTGATCGCGGGAGCAACGCCGCTACAAGCAATCTTGCTGAACAGCAATCAAATCGCGCCGGAAGCCGTGCGGGCGGTTTTAGGGAAGGTCGCCTTGGCCAAGGCCGCCAGCGCTAATGCCCTCTGGATTTTTGGACATTCCGCGCCCGGCGCTGCGCTTGGCATCAAGCTCGCTTTGGCGGTGGCCGGCTCCGCTTTAGTGGCCGGCACGATATGGCTTAAGCGAACTGAAGGACCCAAGCCGAAGGTTGCAACCTCATACGCACCAACTGTGGCTTCAAGCGGAGCGAGCGTGGCTGAACCTGCTGGCAGCCAGAGCGCGGGTACACCCCTCGTGGCAGTGGCAGCAATAGATTCCAGCCCGATTCCTGCTCCCAGTCCACCTTCCGCTGCGCCCCGTGACCCTTGTGTCTCTGGTAAGAATTCAGTCCGTCCATATACCATTGTCCTTCCCAGCCCAGGCATTCACCCGCAACCAACGGCAACGAAATCCGTCCGGGTCAGTCCCCCGCGCCAGAGCCAGACCGCGGGTCGGAACGCCAGTCGCGAGTCCGTTAGCAGCCGCGGGATTATTTCCCAGTCCCATTACGAATACTCCAGGCTGGGATGTTTGGCCGTCTGGCTCCCCTTCAGACCCTTGCCGATTCAATCCTCAACAGGAGGCTTGCTCGCTATTCAGAATGGCCCGCGGGGGCCGCGTGTGATTGAATTGAAGGCGCGGCTATACCCGGGAGTGCTGGTTCCTCGAGGCTACCAGCGGGACGGCACAAATGGGATTTCCAATGAAAAAGTCCTTGTTCGGAACTCAGTGTCGGTTTTTGCATCGGCGCGAAATCCGTCGGCCGCCCTTGTGCGAGGAGGCACTGTCGGCGTTCCACGAACGGGTCAGCTAAGCGGGCCCTGAGGGATCACAAATCGCTCCCATTAAATAATATGCAAAACCAAAATCCTAGGAAGCGAAGCTCTATTTTCCGTTTCACCAGGCCAGGTCTTCCCGGCATTCTTTTTTGTCTCGGCGTCACGCTTACGGCGTGGTGCCAAACAACCAATTACGACTTTAACATGCTGCTCGATACTCCAGTCTATACCCTGGCTCTCCAGCCTGATGGCAGGATACTTGTGGGGAATCTCTCGGGGCCTTTGCGCCTTAACACAAACGGGACAACAGACACGAGCTTTGATACGCGTTTAACCAATAGATTCTCTCGAGGTACCTGTTATACAGTCGGGGTACAGGACGACGGTAAGATCCTGGTCTGCGGTAGCTTCAACTCAGTCGCGGGACAATCGCACACGAACATGGGGCGCTTCAATGCTGATGGCTCGCTGGACAATGCTTTCAAAGCGGGCACCACCGGTGAGGTATTCTCTCAAGCTTTTGATGGGAGTGGGCGGAAGCTGATCGGCGGGCACCTCCTTGGGCTGGGAGGCTCCTCAAGCTTGGGCAGGCTCGATCAAAACGACGTGCCGGATGCTTCATTCAATCCGGGGAGCGGTGTCCTGTTTTCGTTAGCTGTGCAGTCTGATGACCGCATTCTGGCGGGCGGCTACTTCAGTTCGCTCGCGGGGCAGTCCCGAACAAATTTTGGGCGGTTGTCCCCCGACGGAGGGCTGGATTCTTCGTTCAATCCTACCGGGCTTGTTTATGAAATAGAGTGCTTTGCTGGACAGGCCGATGGCAAAATCCTTGCTGGCACGACCGTCAATGGCATGGTCGGCTTGATGACGAATCTTGTTCGCTTCGACTCGCAGGGAACCCTGGACACCGACTTCAATCCGGCTCCAGATTCCGCGGTTTACGCCTTGGCGGTGCAAACGGACGGGAAAATTATTCTGGGAGGAGTATTCCACAGCCTTGGAGGACAGACCAGAATGGGACTCGGCCGCATAAATGCCGATGGCAGCCTGGATACGAATTTTGTCCCGATTGCCTACCAGACGGTGTATTCGCTGGCGCTGCAGGACGACGGGAAGATCCTGATTGGAGGGAAATTGGTGGATGGGAGCGGGCAAACAAATAATTACATCGGGCGCCTGCAAAATAACTCTCCAGCTACTCAGAGCCTCACGTACGTCGGCTCGACAATTACCTGGCTGCGCGGCGGCTCGTCTCCGGAAGCGTGGCGGACGAGCTTCCAGAATTCCACAGATGGCAGTGTTTGGACTGATTTGGGCAACGGTACCCGGATCTCTGGCGGCTGGCAATTGACTGGCGTCCTCGTGCAGCCTGGTTCGCTGATCCGGGCCCGTGGCCGGGTTTCCGCCGGACAGTTTAACGGCACGAGTTGGTTCCTTGAGAGTCGATTACAAGTGCCGACAGCGCCCAAAATAATTGTCGATAACGGCAACTTCGGTCTCCGTTCGAACCAGTTTGGATTTGATTTCAGCGGACCCACGAATTCACAAATCGTGGTCGAGTCATCGCTGGATCTGTTCAATTGGACGCCATTGGCTACGAATACCATGCAATCCAGCTCGACTTATTTTAGCGAACCTGCGACGAACTCAATGGCTTTTTATCGCTTGCGCCTTCTCCCATAGCATCGAGGATTGCCATGTTTCCCGGGAACAGCTTCCGCACGGGATTTTTCTGGAAAGCATTGATGGATATCCCTGGACTTGTTGTAACCCAGCGTTGTAACTGAAAGCTGGATTATACCAAATTGTTGCATAACAAAATGGTCGGGGCGGTGAGATTTGAACTCACGACCTTCTGAACCCCATTCAGACGCGCTACCAAGCTACGCTACGCCCCGGACCATCGCGCCACCAAAGGCGCGAAACCCATAGTACGCCGCCCAAAGCCGATTTCAACAATTAAGATTTATCACTATTATCACCATGTAGTGATACATCGACAGTGGGCGGAGCGCACGTCTCTGAACGTGCGGGTGAATGTTTTCATCCTGGGCTGTGCAATTTTTTGGCAGAAACTCGCACGTTCAGAGACGTGCGCTCCGCCCCGCTGTGACTGAATAGTTTGCGTCAACAGCTTCCTCGCCGGATTTCTCCACCAAATGGTTTCACTGGATTTTTGCGCAACCACACTGCATGGTATCGCCATGAAACTGATCCTTTCGACGCATAATGTGACTCTGACCAAGGCCATCGAAGATCACATCATCGGCCTGCTTGACAAGCTGACAAAGCTCAACCGCTTTGCGGTGAATGCGCGTGTAACCCTCGAGCATGACAAGGCCAAGGCCCCCGAACGGCAATTCTCCTGCTCCATCCGCCTGACTCTCCCGGGCCCTGACCTCTTTGCGGCGGACGTTGAGAGTGATCTTTACGCAGCGATGGATCTCGTGACCAAGAAAATCGAGCAGCAAATCCGAAAACGTCACAACAAATATCTCGCCCGCAAACACAAACAGGCCGCCCGCACAAAAAGAACCAGGCAGGAAGCCGGACTGTAGGCCAGTTCAGTGTTTCCCCATCCAATCTGCCGGAACAGGAAATTAAACAGGAGTTAGCAGAGGAAGCAGAGAAGGAATAACTCCAGAAGAAAAAGCACTTCCCTGCTTCCTCCGCTGTCTCTGCTGCCTCCTGTTCAATTTCTTCACTGCCTCATATCAGGCCGTTGCTGTATGCGGGTTGACAGTTGAGTCCTTGCACTCCAACCAATAGCATTCGCGGGTGCCTGGCGCTCAACCAACGCTCAATTCCAATCTCTTACTCCGCGCTCGGATCGTTGCGCCCATCTCCCGTCCGCCAATTAATGATGGCGCCGTAGCGGTTTTGGGAGAACGTTTTGCCGCAGTCGGGCGCTGGCGGGATTTATCTGCGTCATTTTCCGGTAAGACTCTTGATCTGGGCGAGATGGTTTTGCTGCCCGGCCTCGTCAACGCTCACTGCCATTTGGATTATACGCACATGGCGGGACAATTTCCTCCGCCCAAAATCTTCACCGACTGGCTCAAACTTATCACCACCACCAAAGCCGAGTGGGCTTACTCGGAGTTTGCGGCATCCTGGCTCGCAGGCGCAGAGATGCTGTTGCGAACCGGCACCACGACCGTCGGAGATATCGAGAACGTCCCGGAGTTGTTGCCGGATGTTTGGGAAGCCACGCCGTTGCGTGTGGTTTCGCTTTTGGAAATGACCGGCATCAGGAGCCGCCGCGATCCGAAAATGATCTTGCAGGAAACCGCCAGGCGCATCGAGACGCTGCCGGCGGGTCGCTGCCTCGCTGGGCTCTCACCCCACGCGCCATACTCTACCCTGCCCGAGTTGGTGCGCTTGAGTGCTGAGATGGCCAGGCGGCGAAAGTGGCCGATGGCCATCCACCTGGCCGAATCCGCGCAAGAGTTCGAAATGTTCGTGGATGGGAAGGGCGAGATGTTCGATTGGCTGCGCCGCAGCCAACGCGACATGTCCGACTGCGGCCACGGCTCGCCCGTCCAACACCTGGAACGCTGCGGTGCTTTGCGTGACAATCTGCTGGCCATCCACGTCAACTATCTCGCTGAAAAGGATGCCGCGCTGCTGGCTCGACGCAAGGTCAACATCGTCCATTGCCCCCGCAGTCATGCTTATTTCCGTCACGATCCGTTTCCGCTAAGAGATTTGACCAGGCCAGGGATTAATCTTTGTCTGGGCACCGACAGCTTGGCGAGTGTTCACAAAACGCGGAGGGAGAGTGTCGAGCTGAACTTGTTCGAGGAGATGTGCGCCTTCGCGGCCAATCAGCCCAAAATGCCGCCAAAACGTATTTTGCAAATGGTTACTGTCAATGCAGCTCGCGCGCTTGGACTTAAAGGCCAGGTCGGCGAAGTTTCACCGGCTGCCTTTGCCGACCTCATCGCGGTCCCCTTCGCTGGGGAAGCGGCGGAGGTTTATGATGCTATTGTCCATCATTCCGGCAACGTGGCAGCCAGCATGATCGATGGACACTGGGCCATCGCGCCAAGACTTTGATGTCCTCCCTGAAATTCATGCGGCTTTAACCACCGCCAATTACAAATTTGCCCCGCCGCAGGTCTGGTGCGCGCGAGAGGACTTGAATCTACTAAAGCACTTCATCGGTTTTCGCAACAGCGTTCTTGACCCGATAAACAGGGGCTATTCTTCACGTCCTCGGAATGTGTTTCATGCGCTGTTTTACGCCCTTACGAAGTTTTTCTGTCATCAATTGTCAGTATTAAAACCCGCCACATAGCCCTCCCGACAGCTGCGCTTATGAATCGCGGGAGTTGAACCCACTTCGGATTTCATGACGCTGCATTTTCCCCGGTAAACATTAATGAGTTTGAATGTCGATTGCGCAGACAGCTACCTCGCAATGAAATTCTCCTGTCAGGAATTGTCAGGAGAATTTCGGCTCTCAGGCCGAATCTGCTCCCTACCGTTCCGTTCCTTTTTCGGGAGTATAAGTTGTGACCTTCCATTCGCCGTTGACCTTATGGAATACTTGGTGCCCAACATAGCTCCCGATATGCATGCTATATTCACCAAACAGAGCCACGTAGTAGTCGTCCCCCATGGGGAGCAATGCGGATAGCCGATATTCCTCAAAATGATTTTCGGGATCCTTCGCACGACTGGCATATTTTTGCATGCTGCTGATCCACTCCAGTTTCTTTTCCTCTGAGGTTTCCGCAGGCCACTCACAAGTTTTCAGCAGCTCCTCCGCATCTCCAATCCGCTGAGCCCAAAGCCAGGTTTGCAGCAAACCTGCGGGCGTCGCAGTTCCCACATTGGTCGCCATAGATGCATGGATCACCGCTGTGGAGTCGGGAAATTGTGTCAGATCGAGAGCGTTCCACGCGGCCGCCCAGCCCAGGACTGCTTTATTAGTTGGGCGTTGCTGCAGCTCGCGGCGCAGTACACCAATCTCGCCGCGCAGCCGCAGCAGTTCCGATAAATCATTTGAACTTCCTGCTGCGCGCGCCCCAATCTGCGCGGGCTGAGCCGGTTTTGGATCGAGCTGGGAATCTGGCTCCGGAATTTGTTCCCGTTGACTTGCAGCTGCTGCGCGCAACCTCGCGTTGATCCGATGCTGTTGAACTATGATTGCCGTTCCGGCGATAAGAATGGCGCTGACGACGCCCACTTGCATTTTGGTTGCCATAAATCCGAAAAGACTGGTTACCGGCCCGTAAGCCGCCGCGTCGGCTAACGCCGTCCCGGCTATGCCTCCTGCCAACCCCGTTGGTACGAGTCCGACCGCGTTGCTCGTTATCGCGGCTCCCAAGGCTGCCGCCGATAGGGTAACGCCCCGCTGCGTCAGCAAACCGCGCAACTCATTCAGGGCTCGGCTGACACGCTTCTGCGCGGCATTTTCGCTCCCGCCCAACGCCTGGCCTATCGAGCGAAAATCCCGCTCCTCGAAAAAGCGTAGCAGGATAGCAGTTCTATCCTCCTCCCCTAATCGATTGATGGCATCGTCGAGAACCGGCGCCAGCTCATTAAAAATGGGATCCGTGCTTCTATTAATGGCATTCATTTCAACAGCCTGTCTTTCGCGAGCCTCGCGCCGCCGCTCGCCTCGCATCATGTTCGCAGCTATAAAGCAAGTGTGGCGGTGCAACCACCCGCCCAGCCGGGCATTTGGTGAAATGGACCCTGCCATTCGGGCAAGATCGGAAAAAACCAACTGAGCAACGTCCTGTGCCAAATGAAGGTCATTGTTCACGAGTCGTAGGGCCGTCGAATAAACCAGTTTCAGATAACCATCCACCACCTCGCGGAACGCAGCTTCGGAACCCGTTCGCACATAGTCTGCCAGCACTTTTTGGCTATCGCTTATCATCAATCATCATTAAAGACCCGCCGAACAACGAAAGCCGCCAAAAAAGTTATGGAAAAGGTGCGGAGCCACATTACGCCGAAGCAGGAAGCCACCTCTCACCCCCGCACCAGCCTCACCGCCACAGTCCCCTTAACCAGCGCCCCATATTTCGCCAGCATCTGCGGACCCTCCTGCGCGTGTCCGCGCGCTTTGTCGGTCTGGGATTGCTGACGGCCATGCCGCTGCTGGCCGTGGCAGGCGGGTTCGCTGCCCGGCTGCTCCCGCAGCACGACGTTAATTACTATCTGAACCTGCGACCCCCGGATTTCATCACCGCCGCGATGAGGTACAACCGGTGTGCGGTGGCCAGATAAAGCGAATCGCCGACCAGCGCCGGTCGCGAATAGAGCGGCGCATCCATCTCGATCTGGGCCAGCAGTTCCTTTCGTCGTCCTGCACGAAGAACGGTCATTCCGCCCTCAACGTTGCCAACGTAGAGCCGGTCGCCGGCCAGCAAGAGGCATCCCCAGATGGCCCCGTTCGTCTCGTGCTTCCAGATGTGGGCGCCGGTTGCCGCGTCCAGACAATGAAGCGTTCCGCCCAGGTCCCCGACGTACAGCAGACCGTCCTTCGCGATGGGCGTTCCCACCACGCGGCCGACCTCGCGAGAAGTCCACAGAAGCCTGCTCGCGGTGACGTCTCCCTGACCGTTGGGACTGATCGCATGAATTAACGAAGGCCCGTCGCCGTGGAGAGGATCCTGCCCATGGCAACGAAGGCGCGACCGTCAGCGAAGACTGGTGAAGCAATGATAGAACTGCGCGAAAGGACGCCGGGGCGCGGAAGCCAGCGAGCGTCTTTCGGGTTGCCATCAAATCGCCAGAGTTCGCGACCGGACGCCGCGTCGTATGCGCGCAGCCAGCCGTCTCCGCCGCCAAAGAGCACCTGAATGCGTCCGTTCACATTCGCCGCCACAGGACTGGACCACTGGCCGTGCAGCACATGCTCGCCGGGGCCGATAGCGCGCCAGACCACTTCGCCCGAGTGCTTGTCCACCGCGATCAGGCTTGGCGCGCGTGGCGAGGGGACACGCGTATGGCCTTCATTTTGGCCGTTGGAGGTGCTCACCACCAGCAGATCACCCACGGGCAACACTTCGCTGTTGGAAGCTTCATGCGGAAAGACACCCAGTCGGGCGCACATGTCCAGTTCCCACACGATGTCGGCCGCGGCGTTGTCCTGGAAGAGCTCTTCCCGATACGGCCCATTGTTTTCACCATCGCCGAAACCCTTCGTGTCGAGGCAACGGAGTTGGCGCTCGGCGGTGACATAGTACAACCGGTTCCCTTCCACGTACGGCGCGCTGGTTGTCGAAGGCAGGAGAAACTCCCTCAGGCCTCGCTTCACTCGCGGGGCCACGTCCTGCCAAAGGAACGTGCCATCCGTCGCCCGAAAGGCCATGAGCACGCCGCTCTCTTCCTGGCAGGCGGGGTTCATGTGTCTGGCGTTGTCGGTACCCACATAGACCGCATCGCCGGCAACCACGGGACGGCCAAACGCCTCGTTTCCCAACTCGACACTCCAGACGATGTTCCATCCGGTGGTCGTATTCCAGTCCACCGGGGGATTGCCCGTTTGAGCCACCGTCAGCGGAGGTTGCGAGGCCACCGGAGCCGCGGGGACAAGGGATGAGCCGACATGCTCTCCGGACTCGACGCCAGCGATTCGATTCAATGCCCACTCAGCTTCGTCACGCAGTGTTGGATCCTTTGCGGCCACGTTCAGCGCCTCCAGGGCCGTCTGTGCCTTCGGCCCGATGTTTCCCAGCGCCCCAGCCGCGCAGATGCGCACATAGAGGAATTCATCCTTCAGAGCTTCAATCAACTGCGGCACACCGGGCTGCGCGGCCGGGCCGATGCTCCCGAGCGCCTCACACGCCGCCTATCGGACGCCGGGAACCGGGTCGCCTACCGCTCTTGCCAAATCCTTTGTCGCCGCGCCCGCCCCCGGACCGATGGACGCCAGGGCTTCAGCCGCGTATAGGCGGACGTGTGGTTCCTCGTGCGAGAGCGCCTTGACCAGAGCGGATACCGAAGGAGCGGCCTTCTTGCCCAGCGCCCCCAGGGCCCGTGCCGCGTCGCGCGCGACAAACGAATCAGCGTCTCTCAGTGCCCGTCTCAACGCCGGCTGTGTCCCTTTTGTCTCGGGCGCCAGGTCAATCAAAGCATCAACGGCGCTTCGCCGGATGGAGGCCCGATCATGCCGAAGCATGTCCGCCAGCAACGGAATGGTCGCCGGACCGATACGACGGATGATCTCAAAAGTCTCCACATGCAGATCTTCATTGCGACTGTTGAGGAACCGTCTCAGCAGAGGCTGCGAACGCCCCGCTCCTTGGACCAGGGCGGCTTCGGCGGCTACCCGGACCTTCGGGTCCTTGGCCATCACGCGATTTCCCCAGTCAGGCGTCAGGGCAGGGTTTCTGGAAAGATCCGACTCCGTCGGAAGCGGCAGCTCCCGGGACGCAGCGGAGGCGTGCCGACTGGACGTGCACCCGCCGGGCAAGAACAGTCCAATGACGAACAGGAACTGACCGAGCATCTGACCCAACGTGGGCGTGCATCGGTACTCTCGGGAGAATTGGATGTTTTCCTGGAAGCTGTGACCGGTACCATTCATTGGCTCGAGCGGATACCATAGTTAGTCCCTAGCTACCAGCCTATAGGCATTTCAACACTAAACTCCTTATTACCAATGAGATGGAACGAGAACCGACTTCGGTAAACCGGGTGCCTGCAAACACAAGCGAGAGCCAATTCCACGATGCCGACGGTATTTATGGTGTTTGCCGAAAGCTTGGCGAAGGTCGGGCCGGCGACGATGCTCCCCGCGACCTTCAGCGCCTCGCTCTCCAGCATCAGGTCTGTTTCGACCATGATCGGCAGGATCGCGGCGGCGCCAAGATATGCTGCCTGGCTCAACTGGCCGGGGGCGGCGGCATCCGGGGCCTCGGCGAACACCGCCATCCATCCCCAGTCGCCCAGGCTGCCGCCGAGCCATGGTGGCTCAGGATGATCCATCAGGTAGCTGCCGAACGCCTCCAGGCGGGCCATCACCGTAGGCTCGCCGAACAAGGGCCATCCGTGCTTCAGGGTGTCGAAGACATCCTGGAAATAGGGTTCTATCGCATCGAAACAGCTTTCCGTAGGGCCGAACACCACCCTGGGGCCCTCGGTCATGCGCAGCGCCTGCCCCAGCGTGAGCAGGCCGTTCTCGACTGCGATGCTCCGGACGTAGGCATCGGTCTCGGCCACGGTAACCGCGGTGGCGCCGTGCTCGCCGAGGAAGCGCGCCAGCAGGCTGCGAATGTCGCGGTCGTCGTCGACGACGAGGATGTGGGGGGAACGGTCCATGAGGTGGCGACTCTAGCGCAGTGGTTCCGGCGCTGGCGCCACCGATTGTAACAGATGGTTACGCGGGTTCGGG
>Ga0137403_10008329_pt1 | contig 11608 bp, 12 predicted proteins | sample CZOMad2_1_16fung_FD_122057 | JGI IMG/M metagenome (GOLD analysis project Ga0137403, IMG submission 122057) | Vadose zone soil fungal communities from Angelo Coast Range Reserve, California, USA - CZOMad2_1_16fungal (Hybrid Assembly) | ecosystem: Environmental > Terrestrial > Soil > Vadose zone...
TCACGCATCGACTGGCCCGCCACGCCCGCCGACCCTGCCCAAAACCGCACCGGCGACGCCACCGGAACCACCCGCGAAGATCTCAGCCGCCTCCGCGACATCCTTCTAGCCGCTGGCCTCCGCGATGAAGTCGCCATCGACCGCAAAGAGATGGACGACGCCCTCGACGCACGCAACAAAATTGAAAACTGCGGCCAGCCCAGCGCCCGCACCGCCTGCTCGGTGAAAATACGTTTTCTCTACCAGGTTCTTCGCGCATTTCCTCCGCAACAGGTCTTCGCCCAGACCCTTCTCGCCTTTGAGGTCGCGTCGCAGGACCCGCGCGTCGTCGGCATTAACTTCGTCCAGCCGGAAGACGCCTACATGTCCATGTCCGAGTATCACCGCCAGATGCTTATGCTCGACTTCCTCCACAGCGTCTATCCCACCGTACACATCAGCCTCCACGCCGGCGAGACCCCGCTCGGCACCACCAACCTCGAAGGACCGGTGGTCGGCGTCGAGTACCAGCTCCTGAACCCGCTCACGCTGAGCGCTCGGGGTCACTTCACGAACTTCATCAACCGTCCGGCCGGCGTGACCAACCCGACGCTGACGCGGCTGCTGCTCGACGCCGTCGTGAAGTTCTAGGCGCGCACCCGAGCCGTCGCTGCCCGGCGTGTCGAGGACGGCGATCGGCTGGCCTGCCAGCACGCGATCCCGCTCCTGGATGAGGAGCTTCGCGATGACGACCGACCGCCGCTACGGGCCGCGACCCGGATGAGCTCGATCGTGCAGCGGCGGCGAGTGGAGCGGCGCGACCCGGTCAGAACTGGTACGTCAGGCGGAGGCTGGTCTCGGATCGCCCCGTGAGCAGCCCTCCGAGCCCCCAGCTCTCGAAGATGGGCGTGCTGTGACCGCGCGGAGTGATGAAGTAGCGCTGGGCGAGGTTGACGACGAGATCGTCCCGCAGCACGTAGTCGACCGCCCAGAACGCCTCCATGTTGAACTGGTTCACCGGGTCCACCGCCATGCCGAGCGTGGGTACCAGGCCGCCGCCGCGGTAGAAGGTGAACGCGGCCAGCGTCGCCAGCGCCTCCCAGTCGCGAATCTTGTCCCGGAAGACGGGGCTCGCCCCTGAGGTTCGGACGCTCGAGGGGAGGTCGAGCGCGCCGACGAGACACGATCCCGCCTTCGCGCGCGCCGCGGGAGGAAGCTGGGCGACGGTGCCCGGCTCGCAGCTCGGGTTGTTGACCAGGTAGTGCCAGAAGAACTGACCGCTCACGAAGAACGTGGCACGCCGGTTGAGCCTGCGGATCCACGTGGGCCGGTCGAAGGCGAGCATCCCCTTCCACATGTTCTTCTTGGTGACCCCCGGGAGGGCCGGGGTGTCGATCAGCGACACCTTGCCGAGGTCGAAGAACGGGATCCCGACGTCGTAGACGGTCTCGAAGCGGTAGACGGTCTGCGTGTACGTCTCCTCGGAGTAGTTCAGCGAGGCGCCGACCGTGTGCACGTACGGCGCGATGAACTCGGCGGGAAAGATGCCGCGCGCGGTCAGGCTCCGCAGCCGCGCCTGATCGGCGGCGTCGTCGAACGTCCGCCGCACGGCGCGCAGCGGTGCGGAGTTGGTGCCGTCGTCCCCCGCCCAGCGCTGGTAGAAGTAGTCGAGGGTGAACTCGATCCCCTGCGGGGTCATACCGTGGTAACGCACCCCGACCTGACTGTTGTCCATCGGGTTGCGCGAGTAGTCGCCCTTCTCGAACAGCTTGGTGCCATCCATGAGCCGCGTGCACGCGGGCTGGCCCGCGCGCGGTCCGGTCGCCTGCCGGAGCCGCGAGTTGGCGAGGCACGGCCCGTCGAAGAAGGCGCCGTCCACGGGATTGGTGAGCGGATTGTAGAACGGCAGGCCCCAGGGCCGCGGCAGGAACGCCTGCTTCGCCGGCATCCAGTCGCCGGGGTTCCAGTACCATTCGAGGAAGCTCTGGGAGAACCGCCACACGTCGCCGAGGTCGTAGAGGAACTTGATGATCCACAGGGGGCGGCGGATCTCGTCCCACCCGAACCCGGGGCCGGGAAGCTCCTGCTGGAAGTGCCAGGTCAGGTCGAGGGGATTGACGCGATCGAGCATGCGGAAGTTGTCGGTCTCACCCCAGACGATCTGCTGGCGGCCGCCACGCACCGTCAGCGGCAGCCCCCGGAGCTTCACGTCGGCGTAGGCCTCGCGGAGCTGGTTGTCGAACTTGAGCGCCGTGCGCTCACCGTGGCTGAGCCCGCTCAGCTCGAGCTGCCCGCGCCGGAGCCGCCTGAAGCCCGACGGCGTGCTGAACCCGACCCGGGTGGCATAGTCGAAGAAGTCCATTCCCCCGTACGCCCTTCCGTGGATGTCCTCCTTCTGCACGAAGCCGGGGGTGAGGTCGTAGACGCTGTCGTAGACGCCCCGCCACAGGAGGAGAAGGCGGGAGCTCTCGACGAAGGGAACGTCGTACTTCCCGTAGAACCGGCCGGCCTGGAGCCAGTCGTAGTCCAGGCGGACGTGAGCGGTGTTGCGGTTCTGGATGTACTCGTACGTGCTCGCGTCGGGGTGGCGGACGAGGTTCTGAGACTGCAGGTTGCCCGAGAGCTGCACCGGTCCGAATCGTTGGGTCGCGGCCGCCCGCGGTGGCGAGGCGGCGACGGCGGCGAGCGCGACGAAGACGATGAGCCGAGAGTCGCAGCCCCCCATCGGCCGCCCGCTAGAAGGCCGGGGCCGGGGCCGAGCCAATCCACATCTCCTGCATCGGCAGGAGCGAGGCGCCCGGCCCGGGCAGGCCGGTCAGAGTGTCGACCGTACTCGTGCCGCTGACCCCGTCGCAGAACGTCCCCGCCAGCACGGCGCGGGCGGTCTTGGGATACGTCGAATCCGGCCACGCCGGCAAGGGTGCACCAGGCAGCCCGGTACGCACGATCACCCCGCCGCCGGCCGTCGGGAAGCAGGGGCGCGTCGTGTCGCTCGAGCAGCAGAGCTGGCTCACCCCGCCCTTCACGTCGACGCACACGGGCGAACCGGTGACGGGATCGGGCGCCATGTGATCGCAGGCGGCTCCGCTGCACGTCGCGTTGCACATGCCGCCGCGGCAGTCGTCGTCCTGGCTCTGGCCGGGACACGGCTTGGGGCCCGTCAACGTCGACGTCCCCGTGGTGAGCGGAAAGATGACGGGGATGGTCCCTGCCGGGGTGCCCGGGGGCGGGCAATCGGAGGAAACGGTGAACATCTGGTTGCCCGGGGCATTGCCCACCACGACGAGCCCCTCGGTCCGGCACGCCTGGCCCTGCCGCGGACCGCTGTCGCAGGTCCCGGCCTTGCCGATGTCGCTCCCCGAGCAGCGCGGGCAGAGCCGGTTCGGCGTGGAGAGGAACACGTCCGACAGCAGGTGCAGGTTCACGACGGTCGCTCCGGTCTGGACGTTCGCGGTCCCGTCGGTGAGCTTCGGGCTGGCGAACCGGCTGGAGAGGCACACGCCGATGCCCTGGCTCAGGAGCGGGAGCGGCGGTCCGAACGTCGGGCCATTCACCTGATCGGTGCTCGGCTGGTCCTCCAGGCACGAGGGGTTCGTGCTCGCGTCGCAACCCGTGAGGCACATGCGCAGGACCGTACCCGACACCTGCGGAAAGTTGTGGGAGCTTCCCGTCCAGCCGCTGTCCAGGTCCGTGCCCGTCGGCTCGACGGTCATCATGAGCTCCCGGGGTCCTCCGGCGGGATTGGCCGGGCACTGACCCGCGCCCGTGTTCGGCACGCAGCGAAGGACGAGCGCGTCGCTGTCCCGTTTCGGCTTGCTGCTCGCGAGGGCAGTGAGCCGGAGCGTCAAGGGCTTCGACGGCTTCGCCCCCTTCTTCCCCTGGCGCAGCCTTACTGGGACGATGGCCGCCGGGCCGCAGGTGGGCGCCGTCGAGGACGGCGGCGGCTGGAGACCGAGCCGCTTGGCCTTGGCAGAGAGTCTCACCTCGGTCAGCGGCTGGGGTGTGCAGCCGGGCACGTCGCTCTGGAAAACGCAGATGGACACGCCGAACGTGCAGACGCCATTCGGTGTCGCGTCGACGTCGCATGCCGGATCGCCGTCCTGGCAATCCACGCCCACCTTGCCGTGGTTCGCTTGCACGCCCGCGCTGGTGACCTGCCACTCGGCGTAGCAGTCGGTCTTCGCCGGGCCGCCGCCCGCGACGAGCGCCGGTGACGGCCGCGCGTGGGCGAGCGGCAGGACGAGGGCGAGCAGCCAGCGCGAACGGCTTGGTGTCATGACGGTCCCTTTATCATGTCCTTGGCGCCGGGAGGTCGGCCGAGAGAATCGAGGGGGCGAGGGCGATCCGACCCATCACCGGTGACCGCCTCGCCCGGAGCCGGCGAGCTCCCTGACCGCGTTGACGATGTGCCTCGCGGAGATCCCCGCCGCGTCGAGCAGCTCGGCGGGCTTGCCCGAGCCGGGCATGTCGCGCACGGCGAGGTGCACGAAGCGCTCGATCTCGCGCGCCACGCCGGCCTCCGCGAGCGCCGCAAGACGACAGGGATCGAGCGGCTCCGCGTCGCAGGCATGGAGGGCGCGGTTCACCACCCATTCGAGCCGGGCGACATCAGGCAGGTAGGCAAGCGACGATACGGGCTCGAAACCGGCGAGAAAACCGGGGAACTCATCGCCATAGTCGTCGAGACAGGCGCTCCTCGGCAGGGAGGTTTCGATGAAAACACGGGCGGCTCCCTCGAAGAACTCGGCGCTCACGAGGCGGTGCACGGCGGGATACGACAGGCGCAGCGCAGTCGTCAGCACGCTTGCAAAGGTGTTGCGGTATACCTCGAGCCGCTCGGCCGGGCTCATGCCTGCGTCGACGACGTGCGGGGAGATCCCGCGATCGTCGTGGGTGACGAGGCTCGCGCGCAGCGCGCCCTGGAGCTCAAGCAGCGAGGGCGCGGCAGGTTCCATTTTTCGCCTCTTCGATCAGCACGGAAGCGTGCGCCGCCTCCTCGAGCAGCATCGCCATGGGCGGCACGTCGGTGTCCCATTCGATGAGCGTCGGCACCGGGCCGAAGCGCGCGAGCGCCTCCGCGTAGAGCGCCCACACGTCAGGCGCCACGCGCGAGCCGTGATCGTCGATGCGGAGCAGCCGTCCGCGGTCGAGCCGCCTCACGGCGTGACCCGCCAGATGGATCTCGCCCACCGCCCCGGGCGGCAAGGCAGCGAGGTACGCCGAGGCGCGCCAGCCGTGGTTGCACGCGCTCACGTAAATGTTGTTCACGTCGCAGAGAATTCCGCAGCTCGTGCGCCTTGCCACCTCGGCCAGAAACTCCCACTCCGGTATCGTCGAGTGCCGGAACTGCAGATAGGTGGACGGGTTCTCGACCAGGATCCGGCGTTTCAAATGATCCTGAACCTGCGTGACGTTCCGGCAGACGATCGCGAGCGCCTCTTCGGTCATCGGCAGCGGCAGGAGATCGGCGAGGTAGCTCCCGCCTGCGACGCTGAAGGAAAGATGCTCGGAGATGAGCCCGGGTTCGATCCGCTCCACGAGTTTTTGCACTCGCACCACGTGCGCCGGGTCCAGCCCTTCCGCGCTGCCGAGCGACAGGCCCGTGCCGTGAAGCGACACGGGGTAGTCGTGGCGGATCGCGTCGAGATGCGCCGGCGCGCTTCCCCCGCCCAGGTAGTTCTCGGTATGCACCTCGAACCACGCCGCGGCGGGGTGCGACTCGAGGACTTCCCGGTGGTGGCGGAAGCGCAACCCGACCCCGGCCTCGGCCGGGATCGAGTCGCGCGCCTTTCGCAGCGGTGCGGCGTGCGAATCCAAAAGCCGGCTCCCGATCAGGAGGCCGCCGTCTTGCCGCCCTGGATCTTGGAGCAGTCGCCGGCGGGAAGCAGCACGAAGGACTTCGTATCGCGCGCCTTGGTCGCCTGCCCGGCACAGGAATGCGCGCCTTCGGCGCAGTCGTTCTTCGCCGCCGCGTTGATGCCGTAACATTTCTCGAGCTTGCCCTTCTCCATTCTCGCCATGTTGTCCTTGACCACCTGTGGCATCTTGCTCATGTCCATCTTGCCCTGCGCCTGGCCGGGCGACGCCTGGATCGCCAGGGCAAGTCCCACCGCCGTTGATAAGGTCGAAGCAGCCAATACGTATCGGTTCATAATTGGACCTCTTTGATTTGACGGTCTCGGAATCGAGACCGCGACTGCAGATTCGCTCCAAACGGACAAAAGGTTACACGCAAGGTAATCTGTCCGTATAACGCAGCCAAAGGAGGAGTCATGGACCGCATTCGCCTGCCGCTCTTTCTGCTTCGCATCGGCGTCTTCATCGTCATGCTGATGTGGACGCTCGACAAGTTCGTCCGCCCGGGACACGCCGCCGGGATATTCAAGAAGTTCTACGGCATCGACGGCCTTTCCCCGACGGTGTTCTACGTCATCGGCGCTCTTGAGCTGCTGTTGCTGGTCGGTTTCGTCACGGGCACCGCCAAGCGCTACACCTACGGTCTGGTGCTGCTCCTTCATGCAATCTCGACGCTTTCGTCCTATCAGCAATATCTGGCGCCGTTCGACAATCTGCTTTTCTTCGCCGCATGGCCGATGCTCGCCGCGTGCATCGCGCTGTACCTGCTTCGGGATCTGGATACGCTCTGGGCCATGCAGAAAATGTAAGGGAGCACAGTTCCCAGTTCCGCTCGATGTCCACAAGCTCTCACAATCGTAGCCCTGACCTCGCACTCGTCGCGGAGCCAGAGAGACCCGCCGCGCGCGAGCTCGACTGGTCCATCTATATGGCTCGCGCGCAGGCCGGCGACCGGGATGCGTACAGGCGCCTGCTCGAGGACGTCACGCCGTATCTTCGTTCGATCGCGTCACGTCACTTTCGGAATTCGGGGGACATCGAAGACACGGTGCAGGAAGTGCTGCTCACGGTGCACGCTGTGCGGCACACCTACGATCCGGCACGGCCGTTCGGTCCCTGGCTCGTCGCGATCGCCAATCGCCGCGTCGTCGACGGGCTTCGACGCCAGGGGCGTTCCAGGGCGCGGGAAGTCGTCCTCGAGACCGGGCATGAAACCTTTGCGGCGCCTCAAGCGAACCTGGCTGAGGCGGCCTCGGACGCGCGGGTGCTGCGCGACGCGGTCGAGCGGCTGCCATCCGGGCAACGCGATGCCATCCGCATGCTGAAGCTCCAGGAGATGTCCCTGAAGGAAGCCGCCGCAGTGAGCGGGACGACGGTCGCCGCGCTGAAGGTGGCGACCCATCGCGCGCTGAAGAGCTTGAGGAAAGTGCTCGGAAGACAGGACCGAAGAACGTGATCACCACGCCTGATCTGATCGAATCGCTTGTCGCGAATGCGGCGCCGGTGCGCAGGCTGCGGCCGCCCGTCGCGCGCGCGGTGGGCTGGCTGCTGTTCGCGGCGCTGATGCTCGCGCTCCTCGCCGTCAGTCACGACGTGCGGCCGGATCTCGCGCTGCGTCTGCGGCAGCCGGAGTTCGTAATCGGCATCGCCGCTTCGCTCGCGACGGGCGTGCTCGCCGCGATCGCGTCGTTCCTCCTGAGCGTCCCGGACCGCTCTCGGATGTGGCTGCTTCTACCGGCGCCGGCGCTCTTCGTCTGGGTATCGACCATAGGCTATGGGTGCCTCATCAACTGGGTGAGCCTGCCGGGTAGTCTGCCCTTCGGCGACGAGGCCGGGTGCTTCGCGCTGCTCGTTCTGACCAGTGTGCCGCTCTCGCTCGCCATGCTCATCATGCTGCGTCACGCGGCGCTGCTCGCGCCGACGCAGGTCGGGATCGCGGGCGGCCTTGCGATAGCCGCGGTGACGGCGACGGCCCTGTCGATTTTTCACAATCATGATGCGAGCGCAATCATTTTGATATGGAACTTCGGCACGGTGGTGCTGCTGGCCGCGCTTGGCGGTGCGTTGGGCCGCAGGATGTTCTCGTGGGTAGCCCATGATTGGAGGTAAATGAAAATCCATCTTGAAAAAATCGGCAGCTTCGGGGGGGTCATCGCTGCGGCCGCCTGCCCGGTCTGCTTTCCGAAACTCGCCCTGATCGGCGCGCTCTTCGGCTTGGGCGCGCTCGGCGCGTACGAGTCGCAGCTTTTCATCGCCGCTCAGATACTGATTGCGGTCGCCGTGCTGGGACAAGCGCTCGCGTACCTGCAACACCGCAAGGCCTGGCTGCTCGGGCTCGCGATCTTGAGCGGCGTAGCCGTATTCGGCGGACTGTACCTGCTGCGCTCCGAAGCGATGATCTACGCGGGGTTCGCCGGTCTGGTCGTGACGAGCGCCACGGACTACTGGGCACGCTTTCGCGGGACACCGGCATCTTCCCGTCAGACCCCTCCTGCGAAAGGCGGATAGAACGAGTGGTATCCGGACCGATAATGGAGTCGGTGATAACCTGCCCGCAGTGCGGTCACGGGAAGCGGGAAACGATGCCGACAGACACGTGCCAGTTTTTCTACGAGTGCACGGGCTGCCATGCTCTGCTGCGCCCGAAGGCGGGCGATTGCTGTGTGTTTTGTTCCTACGGTTCGGCGAAGTGCCCGCCGATGCAAGCCTCCGGGGTCACATAGAGGAGAAGATCATGGATCAGAAAGTGAGGCCGTCGCCGCGATTGGCGCCGTTGCCGGTCGGCCACACGCCCGAACTCAAGGAGAGCTTCGAGTTCTCGAAGAGAAGCCTCGGCTTCGTCCCGAACAGCATGCTCATCATGCAGAGGAAGCCCAAGCTGGTGAAGGCGTTCTCGCAGCTCTCGCAGGCGATCTGGGATCCAAGCGGCGAAGTGGACCGCGGCTTCAAGCGCCTGGTCGGGCACCTCGCGAGCCGCGCGGCGGGTTGTGCGTACTGCATGGCGCATACGGCGGAAGGGTCGCTGCACTACGGCGTCGAGGAGCGCAAGCTCGCCGCGGTCTGGGAATTCCGCACGAGCCCGCTGTTCACCGAGGCCGAGCGCGTCGCGCTCGATTTCGCGCTTGCCGCCGCTTCGGTCCCGAACGGCGTCACCGACGAAATGTTCGCCGAGATGCGCCGGCACTGGTCGGAAAACCAGATCGTCGAGATCACCGCCGTGATCGCCTACTTCGGCTTCCTCAACCGCTGGAACGACACCTTGGGAACGCCGCTCGAGCCGGAGCCCATCGCAGCCGGCGAGAAATATCTCGCTTCGCACGGCTGGAAGGTCGGAAAGCACGCGCGAGCCTGAAAAGGGGAACGCACCCGTGCACGCGACGCTCCCCCTTCTCGAAGTCTCCGACTTTCCCGCGATACGCCGCGAGCGTCTCGAGACGCTTCAGGTCAACCTCGGCTACAAATGCAACCAGACCTGCGTGCACTGCCACGTCAACGCGGGCCCGACGCGCACCGAGGAGATGGACCGGGAGACGGTGCACACCGTGCTGCGCTACCTCGAGGCCTCGGGCGTCGGCGTGCTCGACATCACCGGCGGCGCGCCCGAGCTGAATCCGCACTTCCGCGAACTGGTTGCGGGAGCCCGCGCGCTCGGCGCGCACGTGATCGACCGATGCAATCTCACGATCCTGGAGGAACCGGGCCAGGGAGGCCTCGCCGGGTTCCTCGCGGATCAGCGTGTGGAGATCGTCGCCTCGCTTCCCTGCTATACCGAGGAACTGGTCGACAGGCAGCGCGGCAAAGGCGTATACGAGACGAGCATTCGCGCCCTTCGGCGTCTGAATGCGCTCGGCTACGGAGCGGAGGGCTCGCGCCTTGCGCTCAACCTCGTATACAACCCTCAAGGAGCCTCGCTCCCGCCCGCGCAGGAAAAGCTCGAGGCGGATTACAAGCGGGTGCTGGGCGAGCGCTTCGGCATCCGCTTCAACCGACTCTACACCCTCGCCAACATGCCGATCGCCCGATTCGGCTCGACGCTCATCTCCAGGGGACAGTTCAACGCCTACATGAACCTGCTGCGGGAGTCCTTCCGCGAGGAGAATCTCGGCGCCGTGATGTGCCGCACCCTTATCTCGGTGGATTGGCAGGGCACGGTCTACGACTGCGACTTCAACCAGATGCTGGGACTGCCTCTCAGGATCGCGGGCCGGCCGCGGGTCAGGCTCGCCGAGCTTATCGGGCGTGATCTCGCGGGGAATCCCATCGTAGTCAAGGACCACTGCTTCGGGTGCACGGCCGGGCAGGGTTCGAGCTGCGGCGGCGCGCTCAATGGCTGATACGCGCCCCGGCCGGTCTTGTCCGCGCCACTACCGTTACGCGCGCGCGGTCTTCGCGCGCGCCGCGGACCTGAAGGCGCAATCGCTCTACGTCGTCGGCGGACTCTACGGCAACCGCTTCGCGCTCGAAGCGGTCCTTGCCATGGCGCGACGGGAGGGCGCGGCGCTCGTCTTCAACGGCGATTTCAACTGGTTCAACGTGGACCCCGAGGGATTCCGGGCGCTCAATGAGACGGTCCTGCGGCACCCGGCGCTCCGCGGCAACGTCGAGACCGAGCTCGCGGGCGAGGACGCCGGAGCCGGCTGCGGCTGCGGTTACCCGGAGTGGGTGGGGGACGCCGAAGCGGAGCGATCGAACCGGATTCTCGAGCGGCTGCGCGAGACGGCGCGCGGCTTTCCGGATCTGCGCGTGCGATTGGGAAGCCTGCCCATGCACCTCGTCGCGGAAATCGCGGGCTTGCGAATCGCCATCGTGCACGGCGACGCCGAATCGCTCGCCGGCTGGCAGTTCTCGCAGGAGGCGCTAAGCGCGCGTCCCGAGCGCGCGCGAGCCCTGCTCGCCGGATCCGGCGTCGACGTCTTTGCCTGTACGCATACCTGCCTGCCGGTGATGCAGGAATTCGACGCGCCGCGCGGCAAGGCGCTCATTGTGAACAACGGCGCGGCAGGAATGCCGAATTTCCGCGGCACGCGTTTCGGCCTCGCGACGCGCATCGCGGGCACGCCCTCGGCGCAGGCGCTCTACGGCGCGCGGCTCGGAGCGGCGGTCGTCGAAGCCGTGCCCCTGCGCTATGACCACGAAGCGTGGATGGCGGAGTTCGATCGCGCCTGGCCCGCGGGCTCGCCCGCCGCTCTCTCTTATCGCAAGCGCATCGCTTCCGGTCCGGGTTACGAGGTGGAACAGGCGGTGCGGACGGGCGCTCGGAAGGGCGCTTTCTCGCGCGCGGCCTGAAGCGGCGCGCACCATGTCGCGTCGCCGGCTGCTCGTCGCGGCCCTTCTCATCGGGCTGATCGCCGCGTTTTTCGCGCTCGATCTCGGCCAGTATCTCCGGCTCGAATACTTCAGGTCGCAGCAGTCGGCGATCGAGGAATTCAGGCGAGCGAGTCCGCTTGCCGCGAGTTTGATTTTTTTCGGAATCTACGTTGTTGTCACCTCGCTTTCGCTCCCGTTCGCGGCGGTCATGTCTCTCGCAATCGGCGCGGTCTTCGGCCTCCTGTGGGGCACGCTGATCGTATCGTTCGCCTCGAGCGTCGGCGCAACGCTTGCGTTTCTCTCCTCCAGGTTTCTCTTCCGCGAGGCGGTCCGGAACCGTTTCGGTGGTCGTCTTCGCGCGATCGACGCGGGCCTGGAGAAGGAGGGCGCGTTCTATCTCTTCGCCCTGCGGCTCGTGCCCGCGGTGCCTTATATCGTCGTGAATCTGGTGATGGGCGTCACGCCC
>Ga0137403_10008330_pt1 | contig 11608 bp, 9 predicted proteins | sample CZOMad2_1_16fung_FD_122057 | JGI IMG/M metagenome (GOLD analysis project Ga0137403, IMG submission 122057) | Vadose zone soil fungal communities from Angelo Coast Range Reserve, California, USA - CZOMad2_1_16fungal (Hybrid Assembly) | ecosystem: Environmental > Terrestrial > Soil > Vadose zone...
GGGCTTTACAATGACTACCGGGATCCCCGCGTCGTTCACCAAGCGTTTTACCTCTCGTTCGGCTAGGAACTTCGACTGCTTGTAGGCTCCGATTATGTCAGACAACTCAGCACGTGATTCTTCATCTGCGGGTAAACTATCATCCCTTAGGCGGAGGGTTGCGACGCTTGATGTGTACACGATGCGCGACACGTCCGCTGCCGCCGCAGCCCGGATTAAGTCGATTGTGCCTTGGACGTTGACCCGGTTCATTTTCTGTCGATCTGGAACCCAAAGGCGATAGTCTGCGGCAACGTGAAACACGGCCTCGCAACCCCGCACGGCAGGCTTGAGCGACTCCGGCTCGGCGAGATCGCCGGTGACGATCTCACAGTCAACACCGGATAAATTGCGGCGGTCGCTGGTTGGACGGACGAACGCACGGACATTGTGACCGGCTTTTGCCAGACAACGAAGCACCGCCGCACCCACAAAGCCTGTCGCACCGGTCAATAGAGTCGTCAACGCTTTCTGTTCCTGTTGGCTTGCGCCGTTGGGTTCGATATTCTTCTCTATATTAAATTTCACAAAAGTTAAAAAGGTTTCAAGCCTTACCGATAAAGCGGCAGCCTTTCAATGGAAACATTTTGCATATTTCTCGTGGCGCTCTCGACTCTGTCGTGGGTTGGCTTCGCATTACTGCCCTGGCGCCCTTGGTCTAATCAGGAAGTTCTTGATGCGATGGAAGGTGCCAATGGGGACATAGCTCTCGACGAAATTACTGTATTGATCCCAGCGCGCAATGAAGCCGAAGTTATTCAGCACACTTTGCAATCGGTCATCGAGCAGGGGCCAGGTCTAAAGATTGTTTTAATCGATGATAACTCTGAGGATGCTACGGTCGAAAAGAGCCGTCAAATGCGGATTTCAGATCTTCGCATTATTCGGAGTGCGCCGCTTCCGCCCGGCTGGAGCGGCAAGCTTTGGGCCCTCGAACAGGGCCGCTTATACGTCAGGACTCCATATACGTTACTTCTCGATGCCGACATTGAGCTGGCCCGAGGTGTTATCAAGGCGCTTAGAGACAAGATGCATCGGCAAGGCGTGCCATTCATTTCTCTCATGGCGACGCCTTCGATGTCATCCAGCTGGGAAAAAATGCTGATGCCTGCCTTTGTCTACTTCTTCAAGGTTCTCTATCCGTTTCCGCGGGTGAACTCGCATCCTACGAGGGTAGCGGCAGCTGCAGGTGGATGTATCCTTGTGGAGACCGGGTTGCTGGATCAAATCGGTGGGTTTGAATCTATCAAGTCGGCCGTGATCGACGATTGTGCTCTAGCTGGGCGAGTCAAGTCCCAGGGATTTCAAATCTGGTTGGGGCTGACTTATTCCGTGAAAAGTGTCCGCAGCTATCAACCTTTAAAAGAAATTTGGGACATGGTAGCGCGGACGGCGTTTGCCCAGCTCCGCTACTCGGTTGGGCGATTGGTTCTATGCACACTGGTGATGGTGCTGGTCTATCAGGTTCCTGTCGTTATGGTTGCTTCCTCAAATATCCTGGTCCGCTATCTTTCGCTGGGTTCGTTAGTGATTATGTTCCTAACCTATGTGCCGATTCTTCGATTCTATCATCGATCATGGGCGTGGGCGTTCAGTCTGCCTTTGGTTGCTGCACTTTTTCTCGCCATGACTTGGACGTCCGCAATTCGCTACTGGCGGGGCGAACGTACCCGCTGGAAGGGAAGGGTCTATCAGCGTCAGCCTGCTAGGGATCGAGTCTTCTGAGAACAGTGCGGCGTAGGTTAAAACCGCGATGAATCCAAGACAAGCTCCCTGGTCTTCCTTAGAGTTCGTCGGGCAGCGTTAAATTGGATACCGAGTCGCACAATCTTGATCCAATCCGCTGGCACGGGATAGGTACTAGTGAGAAGTTTCCAGAGATTGATATTGCCTTCGGGATCGAGCGCCTTCAGAACGTTTTCTGGAATATCAGTTGACGCAGTGTCGACAATGGCCCGAATCGCGATAAAGGGAAGTCCGTGTTCTTTGGCAAGCCGCGCCTGTGCTGCGCTCTCCATGTCGGTCGCTGTCGCTTGCGTTTGTTTGGCCAATGCCCGCTTTTCCGCTGCGGTTTTCACAATGGCATCGCTTTCGACCAGAGCCTCCGTGCGAACCGGGTGTTTGGATTCCAATGCTTGATACAAACGTCGATGCCATTCGGTGTTCACCCTATGAATTTCACCGTTTGCCGCGATAATGCGCTCGGGAAGGATGAGGCATCCCGGGCGGACACGATCGTCCAGTGCCGCCGCACACCCCCAACTTAGCAGGGCCGTTGCTCCCTGGGAAACCAAAACCGCTCCCGCTGTATAGGCGCGCGCTCCGCCGATCCCCGAGAGGGCAACCAATGTGTTATCTGCGATCGCTCTCCATGTCCCCACTGGGATCGGTTGCCGGGTTAGGCTTCTTAGTTCCCGCGGCAGCGAGACAACGATTCCAAGCATCATGTCTCCGCGGCTGTTAAGTTCCGATAGCGTGCCAACGCCAAGAGGGGGAAGTATTTGTCATAACCGTGATATTTTAAATAAAAGACACGCGGAAAACCGGGTGCATTGAAATCGGGATCCTTCCAAAGACCGTCCGGCTGCTGCGCGCGCAGTAGAAAATCAATCCCTCGGCGGACGGAGTCCGAGTCAACCTCGCCAGCGCTCATCAAGCCCAGCAAAGCCCATGCGGTGTGGAAAGAGGTGCTGCGCTCTCCCTGGCCCCGCTTGGACGGCTCAAAATACGTTTCGCAACCTTCGCCCCATCCACCATCGGTGCGCTGGACGTTCTCAAGCCAAGCGGCGGCACGTCGCACCGCTTGGTGTTCTCCACGTATGCCAGCCTCTTCCAAACCCATAAGGACAGACCATGTGCCATAAATGTAATTGGTTCCCCACCTTCCGTACCATGGGCCGTCCGGCTCTTGAGAACGAAACAGGTAGTCCAGGCATTTTTTCTTAACCGATTGGCATTGCGGTGAAGTCGCCAGTTGCGCAAGCAACATCACACACCGTCCGCTCACGTCCTCCGTAGGAGGGTCGAGCAGGGCGCCGTGATCGGCGAAGGGGATTTGGTTGAGATAGGTGTGATCATTGTCGGCATCAAATGAGGCAAAGCCCCCGTTTCTGGACTGCATGCCACAAATCCAATCGGCTGCGCGTTGCACCGTATTGCCAAAACTCTTGTCGCCGCTCTTATGCATCAAATAGGCGACCGCTGCCGTGTCGTCCAGATCGGGATAGTGAGAATTTTTGAACTGAAAGGGCCAACCACCACCCCTGACTTGAGGCCGATTGAAGCTCCAGTCCTGGGGCTCTTCTAATACTTGTATTTGATTCAGCCAATGGAGCGCTTTTTTGATGGCACCGTGGCTGCGCTCGTCACCGACCTGCTCGAGCGCGATACAGGCCCAAGCGGTGTCCCACACGGGTGATACGCAAGGCTGGCAGTATGCGCTGTGCTCGTTTACTACCAACAGATCCTCGATCGCCCGTCGCTCCTGTAAACGCTGCGGATGGTCAACGGCATAGCCGAGCAAGTCCAGCGCTTCGTAGGCATTGACCATGGCCGGAAAAATGGCGCCTAAACCACCTTCGCCATTGAGCCGCTCGAGTATCCAGGCTTCGGCCTTTTTTATGGCGCGGCGGCGTAGCCTTTTCGGAATCCAGCGATAGAGCTTTAACCCCAAACGGTCCAGCACGAGGAGGGCGCGATTGAGAGCTGAACGAACTGGAAAATAGTCCGTTTCTTGCCAAGGATCAGTGATAAAGAGTTCCCGGATCGAAACCTGCTTAGGGTTTCGGGCACGCGCCTTAAACGTGTAGAGTACAAATAGCGGGACCATCACGGTCCGTGACCAATAGGAGACCTTGGCGAGATGAAACGGAAACCAGCGGGGCAGCAACAGGCATTCCACCGGCAAAAACGGTACGGCACGCCAAGGAATCTGCTCAAAAATTGCGAGCGTGATTCGAGTAAACACGTTGGCCCGGGAGGCTCCACCAAGGCGGAGGATAGTCTGCCGGGCTTTAGCCATATGGAGTAGGTCAGGGTTGTCACCGACAAGCTTTAGCGCATAGTAGGCCTTTACAGAGCAACTGATTTCAGCATTCCCACCGTAGTAGAGGGGCCAACCACCGTCTTCACCTTGACGAGCGCGTAGGTAGCAGGCAAGTTTCCTCTCGAGCTGCTCGTCGACCTCGTCCATGTAGTGCATCATCAGGATATACTCGGCCGGGATGGTACAGTCGGCCTCGAGCTCGAAACACCAGTACCCATCCGGATGTTGTAGGCTGAGCAGCGAAAGGGCGGCATGTTGAATTGCGCGCTCCAGTTGACACAGGTGCAGACCGTCTGGACTCTCAATCTTTCTTTTTCGGCTTGGTTGGTGATCGGTGGTGAGTGTGGTGCCGTGCCCCATGAAATCAAGGCCGTCCAGTGATCTCAAAGTGCCTGATTCGCTTTACCGTCGCCTGCACCTTGTGATAGCAAGCCTGTTAGGTGAGACACTAATGGTAATGGCCATGCAGCGAGATAGAAAAGAAGTTCCAGGAGAGTCCCGTTTTGTCGCGCCAGCTGTGTCGCTAAGATGGTTCCCTTGACGCTCAGTCTTGATATCTTAACCTGACTTCCGTCCGTGTAGTCGAGGTGGTTGTTGATCTTGCGCAACGTTAACACGGCCAACCCGATGGCCCAGAGACAGAAGTTACGGATACCGGTTTCCTGTTTCGGGATGAGCAAAGTATAAGCTAAAGCGTTTTTTAAGTGTCGATGCGCGATCCCGACTAATCGTTGAACGCCGCGTTCGAATCCTGGCCGGTTCTGTGCCGTCGTTAATTCGCTGAGATCAAAGCCCTCCTCAGTGAAGATCTTACGGGGCAACCAACAAGCGCCACGCTGATAATCTTCCCACACGTCCTTAAGAATGTTCGTCATCTGCAGGCCCTGGCCGAAGGAAACCGCCAAAGCCATGAGGGCGTCATGATTTTTCGCGATTTCCGGCGAGTGGAGACAAAAGAGGTGGGTCAACATCTGGCCCACGACGCCTGCGACGTAATAGCAGTACTGATCGAGGTCCTCTAAACTTTGCAGTCCATGTTTCTCGCCCCTCAGCTGGAACTGTCCCATACCCTTGGCCATGGTGCGGACACAACGCTGCAGCGCTTCGCGCTGTGGCTCGGAGAAGCCGCGGGTGATCCGAATCACACGCGGAACGTTGCGGATCAGCTCGTGCTCGGCGTGGGGTGTTTGGCTCGAGAGCGAAGCGCACAGTTGCCGGGAGAACGGCTCGGCGTTCCGCGCAACGCTTAAGGTCTTCAAGAACTGCTGGCAAAAGGAGTTTTTTTGCGCGCCACTTAAAACCGGCTCGTCTTCGATAGTGTCGACAATGCGGCAAAGGAGATAGGCATTGGAGACGACTCGACAAAGCTCTGCGGGAAGCTGTGGAATGGTCAAGGCAAATGTGCGGGAAACTCCCTCTAACATCTCAGACTGAAAGTCATCATCGCTAAGCCATAATTTTCGCGGCACAAGATCGATAGGATCTGAGTTAGGAGTCGAGGTGAGTTTAGACATGGCGCTTTCGTCTCTAAAAGGCAGCATGTTTTATCCTCCCTTTCATGGGGCTACGGCTATCCGGCGACCTTATGTAACTCTTTAGTGCCGTTGACCCCGTCTAACAACTTTCCCATTACGTCGATCCGAAACAGGTTATCCTTATTTTGTCTTCCGATTTTCCTTAGCCGACCAGCTTTACAGTGCTGCGCTGGCTACTCTGTTCTTTGAGCCACGTGTCTGGCAATTTCGCGCAAAGGTTCCGCCGCACTGCCGTAAGGTTGCATTTCTCTCAAGCACGCAGCCAAAAGGCTTTTAACACGTTGACTAGCTCTCGCGGGCCCCGCTACGGATACGTAATTTGCTATCCCTTTATGATTCGAGTTGTCGCTCGAAACTTCATGGGCGTCCAAAATGTCATCCGTGATCTGGAACGCTAAACCCAAAGATTGTGCGTATCGTGTAACCCTGTCGAGATCTTTACGCGCTGCGCCCCCGATCATCGCCCCGACACGGGCCGATGTGGTGATCAAGGCGCCGGTCTTTAAGCGGTCGAGACCTTCCAGAACCGCCGGTGTGACTTTATGCTTGATCAATTCGAGCTCTGTGCATTGTCCGCCAATCATTCCTCTAATGCTGGCCGCGTCGGAGACCTCCCGAATCAGCTTTGAGATTAGAGGAGCGCCTAACAGCCGCGCCATCCGCGGGTCCGACATGATGAAGAAGGCTTCGGTGAGTAATGCATCTCCGGCCAAAAGCGCGATCGCTTCCCCAAACTGTTTGTGGCACGACAGTTTTCCCCGCCGCAAATCGTCATTATCTAATGCCGGTAGGTCGTCATGGATCAATGAATAGCAATGAATTAATTCTATGGCGCAAGCAAACGACAACAGGTCCTTCCGTTTGGCGCCGAACAATTCCCCGACAGCTAGCGTCAATGTCGGACGGAACCTTTTTCCTCCATCCAGAACACTATAACAGACTGCTTGATGAATGAGAGACGTTTTGTGGTCGGGTTTGAGGTAATGATCTAAAGCATTATCAACAAACGATTTGCGCTCAAGTAGATATCGGTGAATATCAACAGCGTTCTGCGCCATGCTCATCCGATATCAGATTCGTTATCAAAAGTCTCTCTTTCGAGGTCATCATATTGATATTATTGACATGGGGGATAACAGTCATGTTGCTGATGCAAACGCTCATTTAATACTGCTAGATTGTCATTGCGAGCAAGCCGAAGGAGCTCAAGAAATCCAAGGGATTGCATCGTCGCATGTTGTTTGCAATGACACTCCTTTTGCTACGTTTATATTAGTTTAGTTGGGAGCCTGAAGTATACGACGCCTATGAAAGCTTTGATTATCAGCGGGGATGATTTTGGCATCTCATCTGCGACGAACCATGCCGTCCTCTGTGCCCATCGCGAAGGCATCCTCACGAGCGCCAGCCTCATGGTCAACGGCCCGGCCTTCGAAGAGGCGGTGGCCTTGGCCAAGGCGCACCCCAGCTTGAGCGTGGGCATCCACCTGGTCTTGGTCCACGGAACGCCCACGTTACCGCCTAGCGAGATTCCGGATCTTGTGAATGAGCGCGGAGCTTTTAGGGACGATCCGGTCATGGCCGGCATGGCCTATTTCTTCTTTCCGTCGCTTGCGACGCAGATTAAAAAAGAACTCAACGCTCAGATTCAGAAATTTTTAAGCACCGGCCTTCCCCTTGCCCACCTCAACGGACACATCCACATCCACGTACATCCGACCGTGTTGGGCATCGTCATCGACCTTGCTGCTCGCTACAACGTGAAGAAGATCCGTCTCCCACAGGAGGATCTGTTCATAAACTTGCAGCTTGATCGAAGCCAGTGGCGCCAGAAGTTAGCTCAATGGACGATCTTCAGAATCCTGTCGTTGTCCGCCCGGTGGCGTCTGAAGGCCAGGGGCTTCCGGGCTCCGGATCGTTCATATGGCCTATTGCAGATCGGCCGGATAAATGAGTCCTACCTCTTGGGCTTGCTGGATAGGATCGGCAATGGCAGCTACGAGATCTATTTTCACCTGGGTGAGGCACCCGAGTGGCCTGTTTCTTATGACGGCCGAGAGGAACTTTCCGCCCTGTTGAGCAAGACAGTTCGAGACCGGATCGAACGGTCAGGACGAAAACTCATAAGTTATCTGGATCTCTGATTGCACATGCGTCCTGAGGCAAGAAAAGAACGAGGAGAGGAGAGCTGGATGCTGATCAAGATTTTTTTGGTGCTCGCGGTAGCGTTGGTTGTTGAAGCGACTGGCCTGGTTTGTCTCCGGAAAGGGATGATGCAGGTGGGAGAGATCTCGAGTTTTAATATCAAAGCGCTCTTTGCGATCTTTCTCCAGGTGGTGACAAACAAAATGGTGGTCTTAGGCGTCTTCTTTAGTGCGATCTATTTTTGCTTATTCCTGACGCTGTTGTCCTGGGGCGAGCTGAGTTTCATCTTGCCGTTGACCGCTGTTGGCTATTTGGTGAGCGGGTCCTTTGCGCGATATTTTCTGATGGAGCAGGTTTCTCCATTGCGGTGGGTGGGGACGCTGCTGATTGTTGTTGGCGTGTTTTTGATCACGAGGAGCGCTCAGCGGTAAATCATCCGACCGTCCTTGTTTAGCTGGAAGGTATTTCCTTTCCAGGCAATCCGGTTTCCCAAAAATGCGAACGACCAAATAGCCACGCCCAAGATCTCCTTGACAGGGAGAAAAAGCAGGGCCTTGAGCCAACTTCGCTCGTTAAGATAGCGGCCCAAGATCAAAGCCGCCATAAACAGACGGACACACCCCGTGATGGACAGTAGGATCCAACCGAGGGATGAGAACCCGCTGATCAAGAGGTAAACCAAGCTGAAAAAAACACCCTGGGTCAGGATGGTGGCAAAGTATCCATTGGGCCGGCAGACCTTGCAGGTCCGGGCCCATCGGAGCTGATGCTTGAAAAACTCCACCATACGGAGCCTCTGCAGAACGATGTTGACAATCTGTGTGGAGAGCACGAGCCGATAGCCTGCCTGATATATCCGGTAGCCGAGTAGGTAGTCGTCCGCGATATAGTCACCGAGTGACTCAAAGCCCCCAATGAGCGAGAGCGCCCTTCGCTGCACCGCCATCGTGGCCCCCAGGCCGAATCGGAGACCCTCCAACTGCTCTGCAACCAGCACCGCCGGGAAAAAATCAAGATGGATCATCAGCGACTCCAAGGTGGCGGGAAGGTTTTTAGCCCCCGACGCCCGATAGAGACAGGTCACCATCCCGATCTTGGGGTCCCGAAAAGGGGCCACGACCTCTTTGAGATAGTTGGGTGGAACGCGAACATCACTGTCGCTGATCACCAACAGGTCATACCGGGCGCGTTGGGTCAAGGCGGCGAGGATCCCGACCTTCTGGTTCGCTGCACTAACAGGACCGACAACAACCAATCGGATATCGCGCTCTGGAAAGGCGTGGGTGAGCCGTTTGATGACCGGCACTGCAGAATCTTCCTCAGACTCTACCCCAAACAGTACCTCATAGGCGGGGTAGTCTTGATGCAAGAAACTTAGAAAGTTTTCAAAGGCTTCGACATCCAGCTCTTTCACAGGTTTTAAGACCGATACCGGTGAGGTCCAGCCAGATGAGATTTGTTTTCGAGAGTAGAAGGCGCGGATACATCCGAGGGCTACGAGATAGTAGCAAGTGGCAAAACAGGCAAGACTGACGAATACAGCCGTCACGATGCGGACAGACCCTTCAGTTGAAGGTGGCCAGAGCGATCAGCAAAGCGACAGCGGGGGTTACGGAGCCGCGCTATTCGCAAATTCCTTGCGTTTCTACAGCAAGCGGGGAAAACTTCCCCAAGCCGGCGCCGTTGAACCTCGATGTCCGCAAGATCTTTTAAGGATACGGGCAACAAAGTAAGGCCGAAAATAGAAAAATAGAATTTTTAGGCAAACAGTATTCGATAATCGGGTCTTATGTCAATCTTAGCTGGGCAGGTGTAGACATTTACTCGGCGCTGAGGCACAACTTAGATTGACTGGGTATACGTAAGAACCAAAGGTAACTACTTTTATTACGGCCTCTCCGTCCGGCGGCGCGTGGGACTCTCCTCAGAGATTTGACCGGTCGGCCGTGATTAGAAAATTGGCGGGCATCTAATCCAGATCGACTTAAGAGGAGGCAGCAAGTCATGACCGATTCTCTTGGCGCCTATATGCGAACTCTTTTCCTCCACCCTCCATCTTATGACGGGTTTGACGGTGGCGCAGGCGCCCGCTACCAAGCGCGCCGCGAGATCCGTTCCTTCTGGTACCCCACTTGGTTGGCGCAGCCGGCAGCGCTCGTGCCAGGCTCTCGCCTGGTGGACGCCCCGCCTGATGGCCTCACGGTTAACGAGGTTCTGCCCTTGGCCCATCGTTACGAACTGGCGATCCTCCACACGAGTACGCCTTCCTTTCCCTATGACGTCAGAGTCGCCGAGGCCATGAAAACTGAAAACCCGGACCTTCGGATCGGCTTTGTGGGCGCCCACGTGGCGGTAGACCCCGAAGGGGCTCTTCGCGCCTCAGAGACGATTGACTTCGTGGCCCGCGAGGAGTTTGACTTCACCATCCAAGAGGTGGCACAGGGTCGTCCGCTCCGCGCGGTCCTCGGCTTGAGCTATCGCGACAATGGAATTGTCCGTCATGCCCCAGCACGGCCCATCCTGGAAAACATGGACACGCTCCCCTTTGTCGTCGACGTCTACAAGCGTGATCTCACCCTGGAGAATTACTTCAACGGTTATCTTCTGCATCCTTACGTCTCGCTCGACACAGGCCGTGGCTGCCGCTCTAAGTGCACCTTCTGTCTCTGGCCGCAGACCGTGGGCGGGCATCGGTATCGCACCAGATCCGTGGAGCACGTGGTCGCTGAGATCGCTCTGGCTACCCGGTACTTCCCTCAGGTCAAGGAGTACTTCTTTAACGATGATACGTTCACCGACGACCTTCCGCGAGCGGAAGCCATTGCACACCAACTCGGCAAGCTCGGTGTGACTTGGTCGTGCAACGCCAAGGCTAACGTTCCTTACGACACGCTAAAGCTGCTCAAAGATAACGGACTCCGGCTTCTGGTCGTGGGCTACGAATCCGGAAACCAGCAGGTCCTGAACAACATCAAGAAAGGTGTCCGGCTTGACCTCGCGCGTCGATTCACAAAGCACGCCAAGAATCTCGGGATTAAGATCCACGGCACTTTTATCGTCGGGCTTCCTGGCGATAGGCGGGAGACCATCGAGGAGACGATTCGGTTTGCGTGCGAGATTGACCCCGACACTATCCAGGTCTCGATCGCTGCACCCTATCCCGGCACTGCCCTCTACCGGGAGGCGGTTGAACAGGGCTGGCTCAGTGGTGGACAACTGGTCGATGGCCAGGGAGTTCAAGTGAGCGCGCTCAGCTATTCGCACTTGAGCCGCACCGAGATCTTCGAGTCGGTGGAGAGTTTCTATCGCCGCTTCTACTTTCGTCCGCTCAAAGTTTTCGCACTGGCTGGAGAGATGCTGCGCGGCCGAGAAGTAATGAAGCGGCGGCTCCGAGAAGGAGTGGAGTTTCTTCGTTTTCTCTCCCGGCGCAAGGAAGCGTAAGGAGGATGGCACTGTCTGGGCGCGAGATATCCGGGATATTCTTTGATATGTCCCAAATCCGTCTTCGATTTATCGTTATTGCGCTTCTCGCGGCAGCGAGCGTTAGCGGAGTGGAACCTGTCTGGGCCCATGGAGTGGAAGAAATCCTCGCCGAGGTCCGGGCAGCTACGGCGCGCTATCTGGACATTGACCAGGCCCGCAAGGAAGGTTTTTTCCAAGTCAGCGCAATGGAGCCGCTCCACGGCTATCACTTTATGAACGTCAATGCGCCGATTCTCTCCACTATCTCCCGCACATGGGCCACTGATTTGGACCTCACAAAGCCACCGATGTTGCTATATGTTGAGCGGGACGGCAGCTGGCAACTTGTGGGCGTAGAATACGCGCTGCCGGGACGGCCTGC
>Ga0137403_10008332_pt1 | contig 11607 bp, 8 predicted proteins | sample CZOMad2_1_16fung_FD_122057 | JGI IMG/M metagenome (GOLD analysis project Ga0137403, IMG submission 122057) | Vadose zone soil fungal communities from Angelo Coast Range Reserve, California, USA - CZOMad2_1_16fungal (Hybrid Assembly) | ecosystem: Environmental > Terrestrial > Soil > Vadose zone...
ACTTTATCCATTGCGTCCATTGCCGCTTTGCGGTCCGCCATACTCATAGCATTCTTTTGGCGGAAGGCGGCTATTCTTTCTCTATTGGCCTTTCGTTTTTGCTCTTCTTTTTCACTATAAATGAAAAATAAATTTTAGTATAAATTTATGTGTACAACATTTGTTAATACTTACTTCATAATCCGCTTATTGACAACAGACTGCCTCTCCTTTTCCTCCTTCTTATGCCGCTCGATATCGGCTAACTCGACATATTTGGTCAATCTAAAATGAAATATATGTTAAGAAATATTCATATATAATAATAGTTACTTACTTTGGGCTTTTTGGCTCAATTTGAGGCGCTTTGCGCTTTGAGGTAACCTTTTGAGGGTTAGTCCTCACTTTTGTGGCGCAAGCTTTAGCTGCATCTGTTTCCGACATTAGGCCTGTCGGGAGGATTGAAGCCACTGCGTTTTCCACTTCCGACTGTACATTAGATACTAAAGCACGAGTAAATATATTTATATTAAAGTAAAAGTATTTTGTATACAATATGATTACATACCATTTAACTTATTTGTAACCTCAGCTGAGGTTTCGCCTTTTGAGGATTCATCATCCGAATCCGAACCACTTTTCTCGGATCCAGTGTCTTCACACTCACTGTCCTCACACTCACTGTCCTCGGAATCGCTACCAAAGACTTCTGCGGATTTCGGCTGTGAGGCTACGGGCTTAAGCTGTGCTGATGGAGCTTTAATATGTACCAGTGGTTCAACACTGGTCATCGCTGCACGTGGATTCGGACGCCAATCTAGCATGCAGAGGATTTGATCTCTAGTGATCAAAGCTCCGTTGTCAGCGTTTTTCAGAATAGCTTCAACTGAAACGCGAAATAAAATGTTTTAAATGATATAAAACGCGAATATATATATATATAACTCACGATGGCTGAGCTCCTTCTTATGTTGTTTACGGACTCGCTCCATCAATGCAATGGGGTCCGCATCAAATAAGTTCAGACACGAAGTCTGAAGTTGCGAATGATTCGCAATTTGGAAAGGGTCAGGTTTGGGAACAATTTTTTTATCTAAAATTATATAAAATAAATTGGAATTTTTTTCACTATAAGCCTATTTAAAAATTATATATGGCTATATGTATGTATTGTGACGGTTACAATATTATATAAAAAATTAATTTTATTTTGTAAAAAAATAAATAATATATCATAAATATAACATAAATTTAATGTAAAAATGTTTAAAAATAAAATATTTTTAAAAAATTTCATTTAAAACACTTACTTCGGCCCATATTTTCAATTAATTGTAGCACAAAATTAAGTACAATACTATTTTGGAGTAAACAAAGAAGATGGCGGACAACGCCCTAATGCGCAAACCTATGGGATATATAATAATCTATGGGATATATAGTAACCTATGGGAGACTTTAAAAATAAAATAAAAATAAAAATTTTTTTGTTACTATATATATGGGTTACTATAGAAAGTCTATGGAGAGTAGTATATGCGCCCGAGTAGCGCAGTCAGCTTAGCGCAGTCAGCTTGAAAATCAAAAATTTAAATATTTAAGGTTTCCTTGAGAAAAAATACAAGTTTAAGCGCAGTCAGTTTGAAAACCAAAAAAATTTAAATATTTAAGTGAAAAAACTAAGTTTTTAGATTAATTAAACATGTTGAAACGCAGTCAATTTTGATACCGAATAATTTCAATTCAACTAAGATTTCCGAACAATTGAGCACATTTAACGAAAAATAGACTAAAATATTTAAAACTAAGATTTTTATGAAAAAACATCTCTCATAAAATCTTATTGTATATATAAATATCTTTGAAGTTGAAAAGAATTTTTATTGTAGACGTCTATTTAGCGCAGTTTTTCAAAAATATTTTCTCTAATAAATGAGCAACTCAAATGAGAGATCAGAATATAAGTATTGTGACGTTTGTAATATTAATATTAAACGATTCAGATGGAATAAACATATAAATTCAAATGGTCACCGAAAAAATTTGTTTGACCAACTTCCTGACTATTCAACAGGTAAAGAATATATACCAGAGGAGAATTCGAACTTTTCTATAGTTGAACAAAATAGTAAATATAATAAACATTTTAAAGCATGGATGATTGACTATAATATTCAGATTAATCCGAATATAAACATTGAACAGTTGAATGACGTACTAAATGAATTAATAGATACAATAAAACAACGAACTCTATTTAGAACTGGTGACAAATTAAATTTAATAGTAATAAATCCAAACCTTATTCATTCTATTTCTACAGGACTTTTAACTGTCAGTAATGATATTAATCCAATTGTTAATTTAGGGAACCAGCTAAGAAAAATACTTTCCTCTAATGAACAAATTTCTTTAGAAGAATGTATTTTTCATGTAACAGTCATCTCTATGCCACAAGGCCAAGGAGGTGGCGAAAAAATTATAAATTTAAAAAAAGATATAAGAACAAAGAAATGTATTACTACAATTAAGAATGATGATAACTTATGCTGTCCAAGAGCAATTGTTACAGCTTTGACCTATTTTAAAGAAGATCTATTTAAGAGATTAGAACTATTGGATACAAATTTAACTAAAAATGATATTAAAAAAATTCGTGAAGGAGATAAATATAAATTACAAAAAGAGTTATCTTTAAAAATTCTTCAAATATGTGATATTCCTATTCCGGAACAAAATACAGGCTTAACACTTGAAAATATCAAAATAATTGAAGAAAAATTAAATATCCAAATCAATATAGTATGTGCTGAAAATTTCAATTCAATAATATATAGTGGACTAGAAAATGATATTATAATTTATTTGTTTAAACATTACAATCATTTCGACGTAATCAACAGTATGGCAGCATTTTTTGGTAGCAGTTATTACTGTCATAAATGTAAAAAATCTTATGATCACAAAGATAAACATAAATGTAAAAAAGAAGAAAAATTATCTAAATGCCTAGTTTGCAATGGTAAGAAGCATTCACAAAATGTTACTGATGAGTCCTGGAAATATTGTAATGATTGTTTTCGATTCTTTTTCGATGAAGAATGTTATAATAATCATAAAGAAAATAAAACTTGTGAAACAATTTGGAAATGCATAAAGTGTAAAAAAGTTTTATTATGGACTTACACAACTCCAGAGGCACATATATGTGGAGAAAAATTATGTAGAAATTGTAATATATTAGTAACCCCTGATCACAAATGTTTTATGAAGAGTAAGCAATCAAAGGGAGGATATTGCGACAAAGAAATTCCTTGCTTTCTTATGAATAATAAAAAAGAATATTGTTATTCTTGCAAAACTTATAATGAAAAATATCTATTCTTTGATTTTGAATGTATGCAAGAAACTGGTACTCATATTCCTAATTTATGTGTAGTCCATGACTTTGATGGTAAAGAAACAATATTTAATAACGTAGAAGAATTTTGCAAATGGTTGATATCTAAAGAACACAAAGGTTTTACAGCAATAGCTCATAATGCAAAAGGATATGATTCCCAATTTATATTAAAGTATTGTGTTGAAAATACACTAAAACCATATACAATATACAATGGTACTAAATTGATGTTATTAGAAATACCCACAATTAATTTAAAAATTATCGATAGTATGAATTTCGTTGCACAACCATTGAGTGCGTTTCCTAAAACTTTTGGATTAAAAGAATTGAAGAAAGGATATTTTCCTCATTATTTTAACAAAAGTTGTAATCAAAGCTATATAGGTCCAATGCCTAGTAAGAAACATTATGGATATAATCAAATGAAAAGAGAGGAAAGGCTAATATTTCTAGAATGGTACAATAAAAAGGTTGAAGAGAACTATATATTTGATTTCAAAAAAGAATTACTAGAATATTGCCGATCTGATGTTGACATTTTAAGAAGAGGATGTCTCAAACTTAGAAAAGAATTTTTAGAAATAGCAAACATTGATCCTTTTCTGTATCTAACAATAGCAAGTGTTTGCATGGCAATTTATCGGTCTAAATATTTAGTCGAAAATACAATTGCTGTTGTTGATAAAGAGGATAAAGACACATATAGCAAGGAATCTATTTGTTGGTTAGATTATGTGATGAATAAGGAAAATATATTCATTCAACATGCATTAAATGGAGGAGAAAAACAAATTTTAAATTATAAAGTTGACGGATATTGTGAAGAAACAAAGACAGTGTATCAATTTCATGGATGTTTCTGGCATGGATGTCCTAAATGTTTTGATTCTGATAGAATTAATAATAAAAATCAACAACTAATGAAAGACTTACATAAGAATACACTAGAAACGAGTAATAAAATAAAGAAACAATATAAATTGATTGAAATATGGGAGTGTGAATTTAATAAGAGTAATGAGATTAAACAATTTAAAAAGTCTTGGAATAAAGAAATTGTAACACCTCTAAATCCGAGAGATGCATTCTTTGGAGGAAGAACTAATGCCACTAAATTATTATATACGTGTAGAAAGTCTCATCGAACAAAATATATTGATGTTTGCAGTTTATATCCTACAGTTCAGTTTTATGACAATTATCCTGTTGGACATCCAGTTAAAATATTCGAACCAAATTATTATGATAAGAATTGGTATGGATTGATAAAATGCAAAGCAATAGCTCCTAAAAGTCTCTATCATCCCGTATTACCTACAAAGATACACATGGGAAAGTCTGAAAAATTGTTGTTTTCATTATGCGCAACTTGTGCAAAAAATAAAATACAAAAATGCAATCATTCTGATGGAGAAAGAGCAATAATAGGAACATGGACAACTGATGAAGTTAATAAGGCTATTGATAAAGGATATCGTATTGAAAAAATTTACGAAGTTTGGCATTTCAAAGAGAAAAGTAATGAATTGTTTAGAGGATATGTAAAGGATTTCATGAAAATTAAATTAGAAACGAGTTCATGGAAAAATGATTTTAATACGATAGAAGAGTACATTAATACAGTAAATGAAAAATTAGATATAACTCTAGATAAAAATAATATTCAAGATAATCCTGGTAAGAGAGCGGTTGCTAAAATATGTTTGAATAGTTTATGGGGAAAATTTGGCCAGCGTCAAAATATGTCGAAAACCGAATATGTCACTGATATTAAAAGATTTTATGAAATAATGCTAGACGATAGACTTGAGAATATAAACTTGATATTTCTAAGCGAAACAATGGTTCAAATGTCTTATTCTTTAAAAGATTTGTTTGTTGAAAATGATCATAATACTAATGTATTTATTGCTGCATTCACTACTTCAAATGCTAGGCTTAGACTATATGAGATGTTAAATTATTTAGGTGAAAAAGTTATATATTACGATACTGATAGTATAGTTTATATTGATGATGGAACCAAACCTATTAAAACAGGTTGTATGTTAGGTGATTGGACTGACGAACTTGGAGGCAATTATATAACAAATTGGGTTAGTACAGGTCCTAAAAGTTATGATTATATAACAAATTTATCAAAAGAGATATGTAAGATTAAGGGTTTCTTTTTAAACTACGAGAACTCTCAATTTCTTAACTTTAAAACAATGAGTGAAATGGTAAAAAAAGAATGCAAAGGAGTAACTATTGTTGAGGAAAATAAAATAACGAGAGATCCGAAAACTAAAAACATTGTAAACAAATACCAAGAGAAATTCTTATCATTTGATTACGATAAAAGAGTAATTAATAAAGTAAATGATGAGCATATTGACACACTTCCGTATGGATATTAATTCTTTAAATTCTAAGCAGGAATCCATGAATTAAACTGAGGACCGTAAGATTTCCATTTGACGAATAGTTCTTTTTTTCCTTTCGTAGTTCGAGTTTTTAATATCTTTTCAACTTCATAATCTTCATCTTGTTTATTATATTTAACTAGTTCAGGTTCATAAAATATTCCTTCAATCTCTTCATCATTCCAGTCTTTAATCTTGTATGTAATTGGTGATGTGTTTAAAACGTTTGAGATTGTAAATAGTTCAGTCGTATAATTCTGCAAATAACCTTTAGAAAATATATTTTTCCATCTACTTATTCTAACTTTATCTCCGATTTTAAATTTTGGTTTTTTAGTTTCAATAACCATATTTCCATACAAGTTCTCCCTAACTTGAATTTCATTTTTCTTTTTACTTGCTTCAACAGGTTTCATTTTAATAGAAGTATGATATGAGTTATTATAGTTATAAATTAAATCATCAATTATGTCAATCCACTTATTGTTTCCTATTTCACTAAAATATTTCCACATTTTCTCTTTCAACGTTCTATTGAATCTTTCAACAACAGAAGCTTTAACTTGTGAGTTAGTGCTGAAATGACTTATACTATTTTCCTTAAACAGTGCTTGTACCTTTGAATTATAAAATTCTTTTCCTAAATCTGTTTGTATTTTTGATGGTTTTCTTTCTTTGAAAATGAGTTCAAAAGCTCTAACTACTTCATCACTTTTCTTATTTTTAAGAGCTATAGCCCAAGCATATTTACTGAAAATATCAATACAAGTCAGCATATACTTATATCCATTATTCTCCATAGCATAAGGTATCATTTCAACTAAATCAGCCTGAAATTGATCATCTATACCTTTAACAATTACTCTTCTTTTTTGAAATTTCTTTTTCAAAGGTAAATGTCTGGAGTAGATATCCTGCTTTTCTAGAAATTCTTTAACCTTTTTCTGTGATATTCCAGACTTACGAGACAAATCATTGATACCAGAGAATCCTTGCTTAGGATCAAAATACAAGTTATTCAACTTTGACTCAAATCCTAAACCTGTCATAACTTTCGTTTCATTATAGTTTGTTGGTTCTTGATTAAAAGAATAAAGAATATCATACATACTTTTTCCTTTATTTCTCTCTTTGATGAAATATACACAATAATAACCACATTTTATACTATTATTTGCTTGTAATTGACTTGAATTATAAAGAATATCTTTACCTGAAGTTTCTAAATAATTTAATATTTCTTTACTAGGCGATAGTCCAAATGAGTCAAGAAACTCAATATATTTACTTTTAGGATCATTATAATAACAAACCCAGTGTTTTCCATTACCATTAATTGTATCAGTGTTTATAACACCACATTCTAATTTAAGTATCCTTTTTGGTAAGATATCTCTAGTATATACACCTCTAAAATGAGGGATATATTTTAACTTTTGAGATATATCAATATTAGTTAAAGGTTTCATTTAAAAATATAATAATTTTTAATATCTTCTTGGTTCCTTACCACTTAAATAAATACCAGAACCTTTCTTACCAGGTAATCTAATACCTGATCCTTTCTTTGTTGTCCCTTTTCCCATAACTTTCTGTGCAATTTTATTTCCAGCATATCCTATAGCACCAGTAGCAGCAGCTCTAGCTATAAAAGGCGCAGCTGCAGAAGCTAATCCAAGTAATAACGGGATAAATCCTCCGCTTTTTTCTAATTGAGTTTTAGATAATTTTATCTCAGCTCCTTTATTCTGTTTCTTATTTTGTAAAATGTGATTTATTTGAGAATTGGTCAACATTAGATCAGTATTTCCAGCTCTTGGTTCAATTCTAAGTGAGCAATCTTTTCTACTTTTAAAGGCATTTTTTATTTTATCTTGTTGATTCGGAGTTAAGTATACTTTAAACTTTGTGTAATTACTCATTTAATATAAAAATTAAATTAAGGAATTACGTAAATCTTTTGATCTATAGCTTGAATGGTTGCCTTTCTTTCATTAACAACAATACAAAATACATAATAATTTCCTGGAATACCTTCTAAAGTATAGTTCACAGTGATCTCAGGTGTTGTAGAATTCTCAAAAATTGATGATTCTTGAGAAGTTAAATCAAAGTGAAATATTGGATACAATTTAGCGAAATCATTATAGCTAATAACAGTTCCTGTATCAACATCTATATTTTTATATCCTGCACTTAATAAACTTGAATATACTCTAGAATAATCCAAGCTCATTGGAGAAAAGTCACATGAATATGCTTCATCTGGAACTTTTTTATTTCCTACTTTAACTTGAATTTTTGAAAGATTCATGTGGTCAAATAACATATTTGTCTCTTTTTGATTCTCAGTTCTAGTTGTCTTTTGAAATACTACGAAAATATGAGATGGTTTATGCTGAGTTGAAGTGATTCTTAATTGGACATTTTTATCATCACGAATGTCTGTTCTATAAACATTATATGATTCCCAATATAAAGAATTCATTAAACCACTAGCTGAATAAGTTTCAAGTTTTGCCATTGTTGTCAATGATGGTGTAACTATTGGAACAAACCATGAAAGATGTGATATATCAAATTTATAAGTTTCTTCTCCAGATTTATGAATTATATTATCATCAAGATTTCTTTCAAGCTCAATCTCATGAGGTAATCCTCTAAATACTCGGTTGATATCTTTGCAAAATCCAAACAACCTATTCAATGGTAAAAACATACTAACTTGTTTACTCATTTTTGTTTTTTTCATTCTCTCAAGAAATCCGTCATTAAAATTATGATTACATCTGATTTTTTTCATTAAGTCCTCCAATTTTGTTTCTGATTCTTTAAGTTTAGAAATCTTATCAGCGGAATCATAAAAAAATCTACTTGTATCTGTTGAATCAGCTGTATCTCTATACCAAAACATATTACTTGCAGCACTTTTAGCATAATCATCTGAAAATTCTACTAAATTCAAAACAGTTGTTCCAATACCAACATAATCAATACTTTCGATTTCCTTGTCTCCAATTCTATACTTTGCAGTATTAAACAAATTAAATCCATTATTAGTTAATGTTACTTTGTCATTTGATGTTAAATTAGTTCCATCAGACTTTAATACTTTTCCTCTCAAATGAAGATAACTATTATGAGGATGAATCCATACATTTAAATCTTTTGCAGGTATTTTATATTTTTTTAGAGCTTTAACTTCAACATTAATTTCACGATATTCTACATATTCATAAGATTCTGTTGAATTGTTTACTATTGGACTATCAAAAATGTTCCAATACGGAGATTCAATTTCAGTACTCATTTAATATACGAAAAATTTTATCTGTTTGAATTTTTTATAACTTTAATACCTTCACCATAAAGTAATTTGTTTAAGATTTCTTGACTATTTTGTTGAGCAGTTTCTTTATTTTTATCGATAATATTACTGAGTTCATTCTTTGTATCAGATATTAGTTGTTTAGCATCACCTGTTTTAGTCAATAAGTTCTTAAGTAAATTTTTCGATTTTTCACTTATAACTCTTCCAATTTCTTTTCTATTATCTTGAATCAACTCTTTACTACTTTTTAATCCATGTTTAGCAGCAACTTTAAGATTTGGAAGAATCTGATTTTTAAATAATGTTTTTCCGGCTATCCATAGTTTTTTACCTAACATTTTCATAGTATCTGTAAATAATCCATTACCATGTATTTGTTTATTAACAAATCCTATTCCTGATCCTTTTTGTTTATAAAACATCTGTCTGTGTTTTGTAATAATCATTTATTAGAGTGAATATTCAACAAATAATCTAGATTTTGTCCATTCAAGTCAATTGGTCTATCACTTTGATCTGTTATTCTCATTCTAATTTTTCTTATTGTTTTTTCCTTCAAAGGAAGATAAATGGGATGAAAGGGTTGAATATCAAGAATTGAGCCAGGTGTAACATTAGGAACAAAACTATAAATTACATCACTTTCAAATGTATTTTCATAAGTTCCTCCAACTATTGAACAATGAATTAGTACTCTATCAACTCCTCTTGTAATATCTGCTTTAAATCTACTCTCAGCTTTTAATTGATCGATTATTTGAGGTTCAAAGCCAAATATTTTATACAATTCACCAGAACTATTTTGGGATAGATCTATTTTAAATCCAGGTTTTAATAAAACAATTGTTCTTAATGTTACAGTATTAGCATGAATCGAAATAGGTGAATCATCTGTTTTAAAATAATCATTAATATAGTCCTGAATATCATCAAAATCATAATTACCTTCAGTAAATATAATTGTTTTCCATTCTATACCATCAAAATATTTTAACCTATTAGTATTATATTTGTAAGACAAATTATGCCATGAATACCACATATTACAACCAATTAATGCTATCTCAGAATTTGAAGAAAATTTTAATGGAACGTCATAATTTATTTCAAAATCGTGTGGTTTAGAACAATCTCTTGATGATAAATTTATTAACACCATTTATTATATAATATTTTATGTTGTTTTGTGTTAATATATTGATTCTTCAATAAAATATCGAGAATTGATACGATTTCGTTTCTAACTTCACGACTATTATTTCCTGCATCTCTATTACCACATAATAAGTTTAATCTTTGAATTAGCTCATCACAACTTGAATAATACTTGTAACTTACAATTCCTGTACCTTTTTGGATTTTACTCTGTTGATCTAAACCTTTCTTAATAAATTTAATTCTTTCATTATAAAAACTTAAAGCTTTTATATGTTTATCTATTTCAGGATCAGCATATTTACTTTTCTTTTGTCCACCTAATGACTTTAATTGTTGAACTACTCTACTATAATTTATTTCGTACAAACTTTCATCTTTTGCAATCTCACTAGGCATGTTATATCTATATAATACTTTAACAATTTCTTCATCAATACCTTCATCTGGATAGAAAACATTCTTTAAAGTAGTTTCTAGATTCTGTAATGACTCTTTCAAGTCTACTTTTGAATGTTTAGAAGTTTCTTTAGAAGTATGTTCAATAGGAATTAGTGTAGTTGACGGACTTTCAATAGGTAAAGCACTGGACGTCGAATCTTCAATAGGAACTAAATATTTCTTACTATCTACAATATTAGTTAATTGATCAACCACAGGCTTATGAAACTTCTTAATTTCTTCTTGAGTTAATTCTTCTTTCATTACATTTGTATCAACTTTAGCTTTTTGAACCTGTCTAGCTTTCATTATTGTTTCGATTGTTTTATGCAATTGTTTCAACTTATTATTTTTCGAATCCATTTATTTTAAAATAAATAAATGAATAATCTTAGTGTTCCAATTATCAACTATGATAATGATAAAGAAGATTTCTTAAATAAACATGTTTTGGTACCTTTATGGCCTTTTAGACTTTTGATTTGTGGAAGTAGTGGATGCGGAAAGACTAACTTATTAATGAATCTTATATATAATTACTTATATTATAACAAAATTTACATTTATGCAAAAGACTTGACTGAAAGTAAATATCAAATGCTGCAAGACTTTTTCGAAGAAGTCAATGAAACTATGAAAGATGAAACAGGCGAGGACTTTCAAGTAGCCATATTCAGTTCAAGTAAAGATGATATTGTGAATGTCGACGATTTAGATAAAGAATATCAGAATTTAATTATATTTGATGACTTTGTAACAGAATCTGATCAACATCTAATTATAGATCTCTTTATTAGAAGTAGAAAGAAAAACTGTTCATTAATCTATTTGACACAAAGCTATTTTTCAACTCCAAAAGATATACGATTACAGTGTAATTATTTTATTTT
>Ga0137403_10008333_pt1 | contig 11606 bp, 9 predicted proteins | sample CZOMad2_1_16fung_FD_122057 | JGI IMG/M metagenome (GOLD analysis project Ga0137403, IMG submission 122057) | Vadose zone soil fungal communities from Angelo Coast Range Reserve, California, USA - CZOMad2_1_16fungal (Hybrid Assembly) | ecosystem: Environmental > Terrestrial > Soil > Vadose zone...
ATTCCCCACGACGCGGCTCGAGGAATGGAAGTATACGAACGTGGCGCCGATCACCCGCCTCCCGTTCCAGCACGCCAAGCGCCTCGCGTATGGGCTAGCTGCCGAGGCGCTCGCCGCCGCCACGATTCCAGGCCTCGTGTCCGCTCAACTCGTCTGTGTCAATGGCCACTTCGTGCGGGAGCTCTCAACGTTGCACGCGTTGCCCAATGGTGTGGAAGTGGGCAGTCTGGCCCAAGCCCTCGCGGACCGTCCGTCCGGACTGGAGGCGCATCTGGCGCGCTACGTCAGTTTTGAGGAGCAGGCGTTTGTCGCCCTCAACACCGCGTTCATGCAGGACGGGGCCTACGTATACGTGCCGCGTGGTTGCGTCGTTGACGTGCCCATCCACCTCGTCTTTCTCTCCCTGCCGCACGGGGACGCCACAGTATCGCATCCTCGTAATTTGCTCGTGTTCGAGGACAGCACGCAGGCGACGGTGATCGAAAGTTACATCGGCCTTGGACAGGATGTATATTTTACCAACGCGGTCACCGAGTGCGTCTTGGGCCAGAACGCTATAGCCGAACACTGTATGCTGGAGTGGGAGAGCACGAGTTCGTTCCACATCGGCACGCTGCAGGTCCAGCAAGCACGCAGCAGCAATTTTGTGTCGCATGCCATGGCGGCGGGTGGGGCGCTGACGCGCCACGACATCAATGTGGTCTTGGACGGGGACGGTGGGGAGAATACGCTGAACGGCCTCTTCATGGCGACCGATCAGCAGCACATCGACAATCATACCCGCATCGATCATGTCAGGCCGCACTGCACTAGTCGGGAGCTCTACAAGGGTATCCTCGCTGGCAAAGGCCGAGGTGTCTTCAACGGCAAGATTGTGGTCCATAAAGACGCCCAGCAAACCGACGCCCTACAGACCAATAAGAACCTGCTCTTGTCGCCAGATGCCAGCATCGACACTAAGCCCCAGTTGGAAATCTTCAACAACGACGTCAAGTGCTCCCACGGCTCAACGATCGGCCGCTTGGATGAGAATTCGTTGTTCTATCTACGCACGCGCGGGCTTGAGGAAGCCGACGCTCGCCGACTGTTGACCTATGCCTTCGCCAGTGAGCTGGTGAATCGCATTACCGTCGGAGCGCTGCGTACCATGCTCAATGACCGTGTATTGACTTGGTTGCCTCAGAGCCAAAGGGTGGAGGAGGCGTGATGAAGAGTGCCACGGAGATGCTTGCCGCGGACGGCCGACAGGTACGGCACCGCGCATTCGATGTCTGGAATATTCGTGAAGACTTCCCCATCCTGAAGCGACAGGTGCATGGGAAACCGCTGGTCTACCTGGACAATGCCGCCACGAGCCAGAAGCCTCAGATGGTGATTGATACAGTGTATCGCTACTACGCGGAAGAAAATGCCAACATCCACCGGGGCGCCTACTACCTGAGCGAGAAAGCGACGCAGGCCTATGAAGACGCCCGTGTGAAAGTACAACACTTTCTGCATGCCCCGTCGGCGCGCGAAATCATCTTCACGCGCAGCGTCACCGAGGCCATTAACCTCGTCGTGCACTGTTACGGCCGGAAAACCCTCAACGCTGGCGACGAGGTGATCATCTCGGCCATGGAACATCACTCCAACATCGTGCCTTGGCAGATCCTGTGTGAGGAGAAGGGCGCCATTCTGCGCGTGGTCCCGATCGACGACGCAGGCGAATTTTTGCTCGACGAGTATGAGAAACTCCTCAACTCTCGAACCAAACTGGTCGCCATTACCCATGTCTCCAACGCCCTCGGCACCATCACCCCGGTGCGACAGATTATCGACATGGCGCACCACCGCCATATTCCCGTACTCATCGATGGTGCCCAGGCTGTGCCACACTTCAAGGTAGATGTCCAGGAGCTCGACTGCGAGTTTTATGGCTTCTCCGGTCATAAGCTGTATGGCCCCACAGGCATCGGCATTCTCTATGGCAAGGCTGAGCTGTTGGAGGGCATGCCTCCCTATCAGGGGGGCGGGGATATGATCCGTTCGGTGACCTTTGAGAAGACCATTTACGCTCCCATTCCCAGCAAGTTTGAAGCGGGGACGCCGCACATCGAGGGCGGCATCGGGCTTGGGGCAGCGATCGACTATCTTGAAGGCATCGGTATGGAGGCGATCAACGCCTACGAGCAGGAACTCTTGGCTTATGCCATGAACGCTGTCGGCGCCATCCCCGGCGTACGCATTTTCGGCACCGCCAGGGAGAAAGCCGGCGTCATCTCGTTCAGCCTCGAAGGGGTCCATCCCCATGACATCGCCACCATTCTCGACCAGGAAGGCATCGCCATTCGTACCGGCCACCACTGTGCGCAGCCGGTGATGGAGCGCTTTGGCGTACCCGCCATGGCGCGAGCGTCATTGGCCTTCTACAATACCAAAGCCGAGATCGATGCACTGGTGGCGGGAATCCACAAGGTCAAGGAGGTGTTCGGCTGATGTCCGATCTGCGTGAGCTGTACCAGGAATTGATCATCGATCATAGTAAGCGACCACGCAATTTCAAAGTGCTGGAGACGGCCGACCGTAAGTTAGAGGGGTATAATCCGCTGTGTGGCGACAAAGTCACTGTGTTCCTGGAACTCGAGCATGATCGCGTGAAAAACGTCAGCTTCCAGGGATCTGGTTGCGCTATCTCCACCGCCTCCGCCTCGGTGATGACGGAAAGTGTCAAGGGCAAAACCCTGGCCGAAGTCGAGGCTCTGTTCGAAGTCTTTCATCAGATGGTCACGGGGAAGCCACCAGCTGCCGGGAACGCGCCTGAGCTGGGCAAGCTGGCGGTCTTCTCCGGGGTGTCAGAGTTTCCCGCTCGCGTCAAATGCGCCACGCTTGCCTGGCATACGTTGCATGCAGCTCTACAAGGTACAGGGGAGACGGTGTCGACGGAGTGAACCTTGAACCTCGAACTTCCTTAAAGAGGACATCCATGAATACGTTTGAAACGATGGACATTGAAGAGAAAGTCGTCGATGTGATCCGCACCTGTTACGATCCTGAGATCCCGGTGAATATCTATGAGCTCGGCCTGATCTATGAGGTGAAAGTCGATCCAAGCGGCCTCGTGAACGTGAAGATGACCCTCACGGCTCCCAGTTGTCCTGCGGCACAATCATTGCCCATCGAAGTTGAATCGAAGGTGGGCTCGGTCGAAGGCGTGACCGATGTCAATGTGGAGGTAGTTTGGGATCCTCCATGGGAACCCAGCATGATGTCCGATGCGGCGAAGCTGCAACTGAATATGTTATGAGCCGTAGTCAGGGCGTGTTCGTGTCGTGATGGCCGGTGTCATTCGCGCCATTACGGCTGATCGACGTCGAAGCGCCATGAGGGACCAACGATGAAGCTGAGCGCCCAGGAAGAATACGGGCTCCGGTGTCTGCTGCAAGTGGCACGTCATGATCCCGAGGGGAGCGTGACGATCCCTGAAATCGCTCGCACCGAAGGCTTATCGATTCCCCACGTCGCCAAGCTGATGCGTTCGCTGCGTCGGGGTGGATTCGTCAAGAGTGTCCGCGGTCAAGCCGGTGGGTACAAGCTGGCGCGAACGCCAGATCACATCAATATCGGTGAGGTGTTGGCCTGGCTCGGTGGACGTCTCTTCGAGCCCAGTTTTTGCAGCTTGCACGCCGGGATGGCAAAACTCTGCACGCACACGGTCGATTGCTCTATTCGCTCGCTCTGGCAATCGGTCCAGCACGTCGTGGATCAGGTGTTGGCTAAGGTAACACTCCATGACCTGCTTGGCGGCGAGCGACAGCAGAACTCCTGGAGCGGCGATCAGACCGAGTTGTTGAGTCTCGTCTCGGATCGGCCGTAGCCGCTCATACGAGCGGCGGGCGAAATAGTCTTCCCGCTCCGCCGAAGATTGCTCCTCAAAGGACCTGCCAATCCTCTGTAGAAGTTTCGTTCGTAAGCGAATCGACGACCTGTCCAAACATTGATATCTTTTATGTGCGGCGCACGAAGGCCGCCGCTTTCGTCCCGGCGATGCGACCGAAGACCGCTCCAAGCATGAGCCCGGAACCACTGGGATAATTGTGATAGAAAATGCCGCCGGTGATCTCTCCGGCAGCGTACAGGCCGGGGATGGGTGTGCCATCGTGGCGCAGCACCTCCGCCGCGTCATTGACCATTACGCCGCCATAGGTAAAGGTGATGCCACAGCGCACGCCGTAGGCGACAAACGGCGGCTGGTCCAGGCGAAGAGCCCAGTTGGTTTTGGCCGGTTTGATCCCCTGAGTGCGCTTGCCGTCTTTGATGGCCGGGTTGAATGTCCCCTCCTGAATGGCGTCGTTGTAAGCGTTGACGGTACGTGCCAGCGCCTCTGGGTTAAGCCCCAGCTTCTCGGCTAGTGCTCCGATGGTCTCGGCGATGACAGGAGGGCTGCCGGAGCCGTAGCGGGCTTCCAGGCGTTCTACGGTCTGCTGGTCGAAAATCTGGTATGCGCTGCCGCCAGGCTGGCGCATAATCGCCGGACCCATGACAGTGTAGCTGTAGGACTTGAAGTCCATCCCTTCATCAATGAAGCGCTGGGCGTCCTGGTTGACCATGATGCCAAGGGGATACGACAGGCGAGCGGTGAGGTCGCCCAGGTTCAGGTCGCCCACCTCGGGCGAACCGGCATCCACTGGCACAGCGTGGGCGCCGTTCAGGTGGCCTCCTAACTGAGCATTCAGGGCCTCGAGCCGGTCCAACAATTCCCCGGTGTTATGCCGAGTGCCCCGGACGTTGACCTTCTCCCACTCCGTGCCCAGGTAACGAACCCGTCGTTTATCGCTGGCCTCGAAGCCGCCGCAGGCCAGGATCACGGCCCCAGCCTGGATGTCCATGAGGCCCTCCGGTGTCTGCGCGCGTACACCCTGGATATGTCCATTGGTGGTGATTAGGAGGTCGAGCACCGGGGTGTCGTAGACCACGTCAATACCCCGTCCCTCGGCGGCCCGGAACAGCCGGTTCGTCAGGCCAGGGCCACCGCTCCAGAACTGGATCACGGCGCCGGCGGGAAAATAGATGCGACCTCCCTGTCGCACCGCCGTCTGATACAGCTCAAAGCCCACGCCCAGGCTTTGCATCCACCGCACCGTCTGGTAGGAGTTGTCCACGAGCACGCGGGTCAGGGCGGGGTCGGCTTTGCCTTCCGACAGGCGCATAATATCGTCGACGTAGGTTTCCGTCGAGTACGGTTCCACTTCCAGGCGGGTGATCTCGGCCTCGGTCAGGTCGGGCACCAGGGGAAGAATGTCCTCCAGGCCACCAAGGGCAAACCGCACGATGCCCCCAGTGAAGCGACTGTTGCCACCCCGGTCGTCGTAGGGCGCCTTCTCTAGCACCAGCACCTGTGCCCCAGCTTCACGAGCCGCCAAGGCAGCGGTCAAGGCAGCGTTCCCAGCTCCTACGACCACGACTTCACTGAACAGTTCAGACTCTTCCATGGTATCCCTCCGTCGCGGGTGTGCGATGGCCATGCCGATTCCTTGAACAGAGTCAGCACCTTCCATCCCGGTCCTTCTCAGGCAATCATTAGACCCGGACATGCTACGCTTTCTGACTCCCTAATTCGCGTGGCGACGTCTGGTAATAACCTGCTCCCTCGTCACGCCTCACAACGTAGACGGGGTGCCCGCTGGCATCTCCAGTTTGACGGCTTGCAGGGTGTGAGCCAGGGAATGGTAATACATGATGAGCAGAATCAAGTCCATGATGCCTTTGTTGCCCAGCTTCTGCTGCATGGTGTTAAATGTCGCATCGGCGATCTCGTGTGTGGTCAGCAACTCTTTGGCAAAGCGCACCACAGCGGCGTCATCGCCGGCTAGCCCATCAGGGGCAGTGCGGTTGCGGATGGCATTGATGACAGGATCGGTAACGCCTTGCTCCCGGGCCAGCCGCTCGTGGGCCGTCCACACATAGTCGTTATTTGCCTCCCGCGCCGCGGTGATAATCGCCAGTTCCTTCAGGCGCGCTGGCACATCACCATGAAATCGTACGTACTCGCCAAAGGCAGCGAACCGTCCCCCCGCCTCAGGGCTGTTCAACAGGGTCTGGAAGTTGGGGCCAACCCGCCCCCGGCTGCCGGCGATCGAATCGAAATGCTTCTGCTGCTCCGGTGGCAATTGCTCCCGCTGGACATACGGCACGCGCGCCATAGCTTTCCCTCCTCGTGCATTGCCTCATTAACGACCACCAGACCACATACGGCAGGCTGCTACCAAAATCCGGTACAATTCCACGATTGCTAGGCTTTCCTCAGGGGCGGATCGTTACAGCGTTGACACCCGCCCCGGCTCCATCTCAGGTTTGAGCATGAGTTGGGCTAGACACACGGCGGTGTAGTAGCTACACGTCAGGGCCAAATCCACCACGCCCCGCGTTCCCACTAACTCTTGAGCGGCTGCGAACAGATCGTCCGACACGTCTTTCTGTCGCAACAGTTGGTGCACCACACGGGCGATGACTTGCTCCGGCTCGGTGAGTCCCTCCGGGGCCTTACCAGTGCGGATGGCTTCAATCGACCCGGCGCTGACTCCAGCGCGGGCGGCGAGCACGGCGTGACCCGTCCACTCGATCGCACTGTTCCACTCGCGGGCTACCAGAATAATCGCCAGTTCTTTCAGATCATCTGGCATGGCGCTCTGGAAACGTAATTGCGCTCCCAGCGACGTCAAATAGCCGGCAGCGTGGGGGTTATGCAGCAGGGCACGAAATTGCAGGCCCACCTCTGGGCTATTGCGGTCGCGGCGGATGCGGTCGTAAATCTCTTGCCCTTCAGCGTCTAACTCATCGCGTTTGACATACGGCACGCGGGCCATGCGTTCGCTCCTTTCCGCAGCGCAACTCGATTTGACGATGTTTCAGCGGCGTGGCATCAGAGGTCACCCAACTCGCCGCCCGTGTTCCTTGTGCTGCCACCTATCATAGCATGGACCCATGACTAAGCCTATCGCCGGCAACGTAATGTTCCGAGTTCAGGGACGGTCCCGGCTCTGGCCTATCGCCCGTCGGGATGGCATCTGATGACCGTGGATTCCCCACGCGTTTGCTTGACCGTATGGGGAGCTGCACACGTGTGGCGGAGCAGGGACACTGCTGCGGCTGCTTGGGGTGCGATGACCGCGGTAATCCGATCCTCCTCCCAACGCGTTTCCGCGGTTGGCACGAATGCGTGTATACTACGTTCGAGCGTGACCAAAATGCAGCCGGAAAGTAGGTGGCAAGCCACGCGAGAAAGGCGCCGGTGATCACACTGCGGGGACGTCCTTGGACAAAGCGTCAGAGCATATCGTTGACCGCAGGCACGTAGAGCCAATACCAAGCAATCGCCTTGCCCGCCGGGTCTTTTGGCGGGTACGGGCTATTCTATCAAGTGGAGGGGCTCGTCGTCGCTCCAGGCCTGCCTGTGGGGCTGAGCTTGGCGACTCCACCACACGTCATCTTCGAAGCCTAGAGCCATGTCTGGATTGGTGGAGGCCAGCCGTATCAGCCGGTCCCGTCGTTTTTTTTCTCTCGTACGCTGGGTCGGGACGGACAATCCAGTGTTTGGCGCGCTTCCAACTGCCCCCTAGGCGGACAATGGCATCCAGCATCGTGGGGGCTGAGAGGGGGTCTCGCTCAGGCCCTGCTCGTGACAGACATTGGCCAGCCGTGGGAGCGTCCAGACACGCGCGGGCTGGCCAAAGGTCCCGGGGGCTTTGGTGCAGGATCGCGCGCACCTGCTCCCGTTTCTCGGCATTCAGCACGGGCTCGACACTGACCGGGACGTTCGACCCACGCGGCACACACGTCAGGCCACGCGCGTCAAACGCGTGGATCACGTTCCCTACCGTTTGCGGTGCACAGGGCAAGGTCTTGGCGATCACTGCGGGTTTCTGGGCATCAGCGCCGGCGACCAAAATCTGGCAGCGGCGTACGGTGTAGGCCTCGTGACTGCGCAGTATCACCCACCGGCTCACGCTCGACGACGGCCCTGAAGCCTACAAAACCTTCCGCGACAAGCAAGACGGCTGCATTAAGGTGGTGCTGAGGCCCTCAGGGCCAAGGACTGCCCGGCCTCAACTGCATCCTTTGTCACTCGGCGGTCTGTGGTCTCGCCTCGTACGCCAAGGGGAAGGAAGAGCAAGAGGCTGGGGCGCCCTGCGACGGGGTGTGTCAGTGTGACAGTATGCCCAGGGGGCAATTACTCAGATTGATATACATGAGCCGGAGTGAGGAGGTGCGGGAGTCTGAGCGGTGTGCATGAAGAACAGGGCGGCGAAGTAATGCCTAGACAAGCATCCTAAAAAGGGGGTGAGAAGCATGAACGCCATCGAGTTACTGAAAGCGGACCATGCCAGAGTGCAGGAACTCTTCCGCCAATACGCGAAGGCGGGAGGGCAACACCGGGAGCTCGCCGAGCAGATCTTCACCGAGCTCGAGATGCATACCACGCTTGAAGAGGAGCTGTTCTATCCCACTCTGCGGGGCCGCGTGAAACCCGAAACACTAGAGCTGGAACCCTCAACTGCCGAGGAGGAAACCGAGGACGAGGAAGCGGACTTAATGGCCGAGGACGAGGACCTGGTGACCGAGGCTCTAGAGGAGCACCGGGAGGTGAAAAGCCTCATTGCGACGCTGCGTACACTCGATCCAAGGGATGCGCAATTCCAGACCACGTTCGCCGAACTGCGTGAGGGCTTCGAGGGGCACGTCGGTATGGAAGAGGATGAACTGATGCCTGATGCTGAGGCCGTACTCGGGGATGAGCTTGAACGGCTCGGCCGACAGATGGAAGAACGTAAGGAGCAGCTCATGACCGGCAAGTCTTAGCATGAGTCGTCTGAGCGGTGGCATCTGGAGTTGGAGGTAATGGTAAAGACTTGGCTCCGGATGCCCGCTCACGACGCACGGCATCTGATCTTCCTCTGCCCTGTAGAGCTAGGGGTTTATGCAACCACACCCTGACAGGATTTTCCAGGCAACCCATGGCGTTGTTCACTGATGGCATGCTGACGCAGGTACCCGATGGAAAAATGCAGATCCATTTGACAGCGCCTACGTAAACCCTATGATAAACTATGTCGCGTCGATGCTCCGCGCAGAAATGATGTGCACTGCTCGAGCCGACCTGATAGATCGCGTGTGGTTCAAACTCAGCCCCCTCTGGGGGACCAAGATCATCGATGTGAGGACCGCTACGTCAACCCTGGATTGGGGTGTGGGCGGGGCTTCACGACCCCGCGGACTATCCAGGGCGATGACGTCAGGCACAGGCTCCATACAGGCCAGTTCGAAGGGATAACCACACGGGACGGCCACGCGGGGACCCGCCTGATCAACCAGCGTCCCGGTTAGGCCCCCAAGAACATTCGCCCCGCCTCTGCTCACGCGTCCATGAGTGATAGCAACATGACCCTGATGGCCTCAGGCCCCTCTGATGGCGGACTACCAGTGCGCAGAGCCATACGTAGGATCGGTGTAACCGTCGGTGCGGTCATCGCACTGTTCGGGCTCGTCGGGTTTGTCGGCGTGCCCCTCCTGCTGCGTCATATCATGACAGGGCAGGTGGCTGCTGCGTTGAATCGTCCCGTGCGCGTGGGCGGCATCAGCGTTAACCCGTACACCCTGACGGTGGATCTCGACCAGCTGCAGATCGGCGAGCGCGGCACGTCACAGCCCTTCACCGAGATCAGCCATCTTCGTATTAGGGTGTCATGGGCCTCGCTGCTTCGGCTGGCCCTGGTGGTTAAGGAGCTTCGCGTCGAGCGGCCGGTGATCCATCTCGTTCGTACGGCGGCACAGCGTTTTAACGTCTCCGATCTCCTCGACAGACCGGTGCGCGTCGATAGGTCCCGCACGCCGTTCCGCTTTGCGGTCTCCAATCTGCAGCTGAACGACGGCACTGTACAGTTCGACGACACGGTGCTCGGGGGGCGGCACGCTATCGAGCAGGTGCAGATAGACGTCCCCTTCATCTCGAACCTCCCCGCTGACGTCGAGATCGCCGTTCAGCCATTCCTCCGGATGGTGATCGACGGCAGCCCACTGCACATCAGCGGGAAAGCCACACCATTTGCGATGCAGCCCGCGTCGGTCGTCGACCTCAAGCTCCAGCAGCTCGACCTGTCACGCTTTCGCACCTATCTGCCGCAGGAAACCCCCATCACGGTTGCCAAGGGCATGCTGTCATGCAGCATCGAGGTGCACGTGGTCCACGCGGACTCCCAACCGTCGGTCCGCCTGCGCGGCACGATGGCGCTCGACGAACTCGACCTGCGCGACAGCGCGGACGCTCCGCTGCTCGAACTCAAGCATGCCGTGACGAGGCTCACGGACGTTGCGCCGCTGGAACATGTCGTGCACCTGGGTCGGACCTCCATCGACGGCCTCACCATGCATGCGGTGCGCAATCGCGATGGGACCACGAACGTCACGTCACTGATGAGCCGTCTTGCATCGTATAGTGGCGCCCAGGCCCAGACGACAACCGCCGCCACGCCGGCGACGCCGACTGATCTCTCCCTGCAAGCATTTGAGCTCTCCGACGGCACGCTCCGCATCATCGATCATCGCGGCGCTAGACCGGTCGCGTTGGCACTACAGGGTGTCCATGTCGAGCTTCATAACCTGCGAACCACCGGCCAGACCCCGGCCTCCTTTGTGATCGGCGCGCGCCTCAGTGGAGGCGGTTCGGTGGCCTTAGAGGGCAGCCTCGACCTGGCGCAATCGGAGGTCACGACGGACGTCATGCTCGACCAGGTCGACCTCCCCGCTCTGCAGGATCTTGGGCCATCGGTACTGGCGGCGACGTTCACGGCGGGTCGACTGAGCGCGGAAGCCAACGTCCAGACATCGTTCGCCACCGGCCATTTCAACGTGCATGCAGCACCTGCGACCGTGTCGCTCGACCAGGTCGAGTTGCACCTCCCTGGCCAAAGGGAGACGCCGATCGCCTGGACCCGGGTGAGCGCATCGATCGCCCAGGTTGATTGGGCCACGCGCCAGGTCACGATCCACGAGATGCGTGCCGATGGGGTACGTGTATTCGTCCGGCGTGAGCGCGATGGGGGAGTGAGCCTAGCCTCGCTCATCCGTGCGCCCACCCCACCGATGCCGCCAAACACCGCCGTGAGCGCTTCGGCATCATCCTGGCAATATCGCATCGCATCCCTCGCGATCGATAACTCAGAAATCCGCCTCGAAGACGCGGCGGCGCCGCGCCGCGTCGAACTCGTCGTCGCACCACTGCAACTGCATCTCAAGGACCTGTCAAGCGATCCGAGCCAACCAATTGGGCTCGAACTTGACGGGACGCTCAACCGCAAGGGCCGCTTCAACGTCACCGGAACCGTCGTGCCGGCACCGCTCCAGGCCAACCTCCGGATGGCAACCCGGCAGCTCGACCTCGCGGCGCTGGATCCCTACGTGAGCGACAGGCTCAACACCACGATGAGCAGCGCCGCCCTGACGATGCACGGCACGCTCGCCCTGGCCACTGCACGCGACAAGCTGCGTGTTAGCTATCGCGGCGACGCCACGCTCGGCAACGTGCGCATGCTCGATAAGGTGACGTCGGAGAATGTCCTGCGCTGGAACTC
>Ga0137403_10008334_pt1 | contig 11606 bp, 14 predicted proteins | sample CZOMad2_1_16fung_FD_122057 | JGI IMG/M metagenome (GOLD analysis project Ga0137403, IMG submission 122057) | Vadose zone soil fungal communities from Angelo Coast Range Reserve, California, USA - CZOMad2_1_16fungal (Hybrid Assembly) | ecosystem: Environmental > Terrestrial > Soil > Vadose zone...
CTGAGTTATGTTCCGCTTTAATGACTGCTGCCATATGACCTTGTAAGAATCTGTGGCAACCACATACATCTTTATTGTCTGGGTTTGGGTTGTCGTGCCAGTATACCCTGCCTGAAACATCGGACCGAGTGCACCCCAACCGCGCGTGGGGCCTGCGAGTTGCGTGTCCATCTCAACAATAATAACAGCGTCAGCCCCTACTGATTTCCCGACTTTTTGAGCAATAGCCTCTACCTCGCCCTGCGTTAAGGTTTTGTCAAACGTTTCGTGCAATTCCGTCAGTTTTTTTCTAAATTCACTTGATGGGATGATTTGAAATCGTCCTTTATCGCTTATGGTGTCAGTGAGAAATGCAACAGGATTAACAGCTGCCCGCATCGAGGTCATCATCATCGGGGGAGGTACTATGGCATTTTGTAGAGGAAAGGTAGTGATGGTAACGACTTTAATGCGATTTGCTTCTTCTTTACTGATACGTAAAGGATTTGAGTTATCAAAATCGCTGTTACTTGGCGTCGGAATGGTGGGGGTCATAGCACATCCACCCATATATACCAGTAGAAAAATCAAGGCAATGGTCTGGGACACTGTAGCAGTTCTGGTATGAATTGATCCTCTCATAGCAATCTCCTTCGACTCAGTAGATATTCTGGGGTAATACCAATAGCGTCTAGCGCCGAATCTGCTGCAACTGCCAATAGCCGGTAGTACACGCCTGATCCCGACACCCACATTTCCACTGGTTGTCCCTCCATTGGCAGGTATAGGCAGCGTAGTAGATGGCAGTGTTCGGGAGGGGTGCGGCTGCGCTGTTTGGGCACCAGGCGTTGGAGACGAGCGCCCCGCCTGTACAGGAGAATGTCACCGGAGTCCAGCCACCGGTCCAAGCATATCCCTGACTGTAGACATACATTGCAGGACTCACCTGTGCGCTGATAGCTGATGCGAAACAGTATGCTTTGAGGAGGAGATGGGTAGGGTTGAAGACATCCCAGGATGCACCGTAGCCAACAAGAACAGGATCACCAGAGTTGAGAATGTCGCACTCATAGATTTGATATAAAACTTCTGTCAAGATCTTTGTGTTGCTCGTCTCACAAGTGTGGACTTCAGCTCTGATATCAAAGATGTGACATTGCACAACATCAATTGACTTGGCTGTATGATGGAGGTGTAACCCGATGTTCATCGTTATAACATTTCCGAGATCCTGTGACGATGCTGATACAACTCCATCACCGTCTCCAATTATAAATGCTCCTCCTATACCAATAATCGAGGTATAGGAAATCTGATCAGGTAGAGGAAGATTGATCAGGTCATTTAATTCTCTTAGAGATTGACTTCTAGGGTCGAGTTCAGCAACTGCCCTGCTAAACGTAGGTATATGCAGAGTATCAATAAGACTAGCAATATCTGCTCCCATATGTGGCGTACCAACAGTGATAAGCTTAAGCACCTTATTAGAAGTTGGAGCAAGCTGTTGGAGATAACTTCGGGCTGCTAGACCACCCATACTATGCGCAACAAGGATCACTTTAGCCTGCCCGTTGACCGTGCTAACTGCATCGATAATGGCCTGTAACTCTTCGGCTTGGTCACGGAAAGTGAGGTTGTGATTGTCCGAGAATTGCATCAAATAGAAATCACCAGGAGACATTGCACGAGTCGTGGACTCACAAAGGTCTTGAACAAAAACATCTTGAATAACTCCACCAATACTCCTGTTAAAAGTAACACATCCGCCAATTGTCAGCTGATTTTGGCTCAAAATTTTCCCAAAATCTTTCCATGTTGTTGCAGCGTCACCGTTTAGGCCATGAATAAAAATAACTGGATTTGGGAACTTCTCATACGCATAGCTGTCTAATGTTAATATTGAGAATACCGATAAAATAGCTAATGTGATCTTATTGATTATGCTGTTAAACACGGCCCCCCCTTCTGGACGATATCTTAGGATAATGAAAAGAAACCAACCCGGGTATACTTGTTACAAAAAGTAGCTATCGTTTGTCAAATTCTTAAAAGGGGAAAAACAGCCCTTCTTCACTGCAACCCCCGCACCCATACCAACCAGTAAAGTAGGTATAAATCGGCTAGACTGAGAGTAATTCCTATCCACGCATAGATTAATACTTTTGATCTTTTATCCTGAGGTAATATTTTTGAGAGTCGGATTGTAGTCACTCCTGATGCTATGCCGAATACAGCTCCACCCAGAATTAATAGAAGAACAAACAGAATAAATGGCAAAAAACCAATGAGTCCAGCGATACCATCATGCGAACAGCAAATTTGTATTAAAAAAAAGATAAGACAGCTAACGAAAAGTGTGGCTGCTGGAAAAGCTACGCTTCTAGTTGCGAACATCAATGGATTTCTTTCGTCTTTCATAATAAATCATCGTTTATCTTTTACTCTTTCTCCTTCTTCTCTGAAGAATAGCATGATGTGTTTATAACAAAAAGGCATGGATATCCACACATGCAGGAAGATTGCACATGCATCTTCAGCGTGCATCTACAGTTCGGCTTGGACAGGATCGACTTAGAAATGTACGGTTCGTTGTCGGACAATGATGAATAGGCTGCATCATACACGGCAGGGAAGAGAGGTGTCAATTCAGGGAATCCCTGGTTTTTTCTTTAAGGAAAAGCTGATACCAAATTGAGGAAATCATGCAGATTTCAACGGGTACGTATTCAAGAAGGAATATCACAGCAATACCAAGAAGATAGTGGAGTAGTGATGTAAATAGTAAACAAAAGAGAGAGTGCAGGGCTCATTAAGCGAGTGCAATGCTCAGGCATATCCTAGGCCAATGATTATGGCCCCTGGCAGGAAAGTTATCCCCAACGGTGTGCATTAATAGAGAGGTAACAATGTGGAGTCCGACGTTTCAGGGGGAGTATTAAGCGCTCAACCAGCAAAAGAGAGAAAAGGCTCCCAAACAGCAAGACCCCCACTAGCAGCGTGAGGGGTCTTGTGTTTTCTGCCCATTTCGCTACGGTGAAAGCAGGTCCAATTGCGTTCAACATGTAGCGAAAGGGATACCAAGTATGGCACAGTGGATGAGTTTTGACGAGCTGAAAAGCCGAGTAAGCATCAAAGATGTGCTTACACACTACGGTCTGATGCAGGGAGCTACGGAGAAACCGACCAAGCGGGGTATGGAGCTACGCATCCAGTGTCCATTTCACGATGACAAAACGCCGTCGCTCTCACTCAATGTAGACACCGGCCGGTTTCATTGCTTCGGGTGCAACGCAAAAGGCGGCGATATCTTGGACTTCGTGGTGACCAAGGAAGCCGTAGGAGCAGTGGACCGGACGCAGAACCGGCGCCGTGCCGGCCTCCTGATCCAGAGTTGGTTTCAAGTGGAGTCCACACCACCAGCACCACCAGAAACTGTAGCGGCTGCTGATACAGTGGCTGCAGATCTGGACGTCGAACCAGCCACAACGGAAACCACCGAGGGCACAAATCCGCCGCTCACGTTCACGTTCAAGCACCTTGACAATCGACACCCTTATCTCACCCAGGAACGCGGCCTCAGGGAAGTAACCATTGATGCATTCGAGCTCGGCTACCACGCCGGCAAAGGCATCATGCATAACCGCGTCGTGATCCCGATACACAACGAGCATGGCGAGCTCGTGGCCTATGCGGGCCGGAGCCTTGGAGAGCCGCCAGCAGGGGAGGGCAAGTACAAATTTCCGCCCAACTTCCGCAAGTCCTTGGTATTGTTTAATCTCCATCGTGCCCGGGAGCACGCCAGCGAAGGCCTCATTGTCGTTGAGGGGTTCTTCACCCTCTTTGACCTGTGGCAGCGCGGGAGAAAGAATGTGGTAGCCCTGCTGGGAAGTGCTCTGAGTGAGGAGCAGGAACGCTTGATTGTGGAGACCGCGGGCCCCAAGGGCCGGGTTCTGCTCGCCTTGGATGACGATGAGGCAGGCAGAAAAGGGAGTGCCGACGCCCTCAAGCGCCTAGTCTCCAAAGTGTTTGTCCGTGAGGCTTGGCTGTAGCGCAGTCTTGACGCCACGGCGACGCTGTAGTTCCATTGAAACAGTGGGTCACAGTATAATCGCCCTGACTGCAGATGTGTCAGGGCAATTTTTTGCTCATTCACAACATAGAGAGAGGCACCATGCCCCTGCAGGGGAGGAATCACCATGGCTGAAATAGAAACACTGCCCATTGATCGTATCGCAACTGAAGATACGCAAGTCAGAGTCACCCTGTCCGATATTATCATCCGTGAGTATGCGGAAGGCCTCACGAGGGGCGATGTGTTCCCGCCGATTGACGTCTTCTTTGACGGGGAGGCTTACTGGCTCGCCGATGGCTTCCACCGAGTGAAGGCAACCACAGCGGCTGGCCTCAATACCATTGCGGCAACCGTCCACCAGGGCGGCAAGCGTGCAGCGCTCCTCCATGCCGCGGGCGCCAATGAGGAGCATGGACACCGGCGCACGGATGCCGACCGCCGGCGTGCCGTACACCTCCTGCTCACGGATCCAGAATGGCAGGAGTGGAATAACAGCGAAATCGCCCGCCGGTGCCGTGTCTCCGAATTCCTCGTACGTACCATACGCAGCGAGCTTGAACCGCCTCAAGAAAAAACAGAGCCACCTCAGCGCACGAGAAAGGTGACGCGCGGCGGCAAAACGTACCCCATGCGTACTGGCAGGATTGGCTCAGCAACGCCATCGAAAACACCGCCTGTGGCGTCCCGCACCGAGTCGGCCGCTGCACCCATTCCGCCCACACCGCTTCCAGAGCAGCAAGAAGGCGTCGATGCCGCACCCGTATCTTCGATTGCATCGAAGACAGACATCCCGCCCGTTCCGGCTCTGTATGTACACCAAGAGGAAACCCCTGCAGGCCCTGCCATACTCCCAGCGCAGACGGAAGATGAGCACCGCACAGAGCCGATCATACCGCAGCCTCAGCCGGGCCTCACGGATATCTGGCACCAGGCAAGCACGGAAGAGCGCACGCTCTTTGTCGCCATGTACCATGAGGAATTGCGTACACTGCTTGCCGCATGGGATGAGCAGACACAACAACGCACCAGTCCTCGTCCTGCGTCACCCAAGAAGAAGCAGAGGAGAAAATCCATAGCCTCTTGACGTATCGGGTCTGACCCATACTATACACATAGAGTTCCTTTTGTTGTACCCCCACGGTGTGTTGGATGATCGTGGGGGTATTTTTTTGCTCATTGACAAGAAGGAGGTAGGGCACACCTCATGGCACAAGAAACGAAGTGGGTCACGGTGTACCGCGTTGCGCTGGTATGCGAAGGTGCCATGCCATGCGACGAGGATCGTATCCGCAATTCCGGCACGGTCAACCGTCTCTTGCAGACCTATCTGCCGGACGCTGACCGCGAACATTTTGTCGTGATCCTGCTCGATCAGAAACACGGCGTCATCGGGATCAATACCGTTTCGATTGGCAGTCTCACAGCCGGTATTGTGCATCCGCGTGAAGTCTTTAAGCCCGCCATCTTGGCCAATGCGGCGGCCATCATCTGTGGACACAATCATCCTTCCGGCGATCCGCAACCCAGTCGGGAAGATCGCGCCATCACCACCAAGCTGGTCGACGCCGGCAAACTGCTGGGCATTGACGTGTTGGACCACGTCATTATCGGTGCCGAGGGACGCTATTTCTCCTTTGGCGATGCGGGATTACTGGAAACGCGATAAGAGGGGGATGCATGGACCCAAACGCGACCTGGCAGATGCTGTGTGAATATCTGCGGGCATTGCACCAGAACCCAGAGGATGAGGAGATACGTGCCAATGTCATTCTGCTGTTAGAGGCGCTGACTCGCTGGCTCCGAAGGGGAGGCTTTCCGCCAATGATCAATCAGTACCATCAACAGTCACAGGAGGATACGTGATGCAAAACTATTTCTGCATTGGTCCAAGTCCGTGTGAAGAGCACTGCGCCCAGGTCGGGGAGCCCGGCTACCTAGAAAAGGCGCTTGCAGAGTGTACACGGTTTATCCAGCTGCTGCGAGAGACGTTCGGCCCGGAACCAGAAGGGGCACAGTTGCGCGTCAAATGGTTTGAGCATGATTTTGGCCCGTATTGTGAAGTCGTGTGTTATTTCACTACGGAGAGTCACGCCTCAGTCGAGTACGCCCAACGCTGCGAGGATCACGCGCCGGCGACGTGGGAGGGATGAGTATGGACATGGTCTGCATCACCTGTGGTGAACCATGGGACATGGAGTATGTGCTTCATGAAGCTTCCCAAGAGTTTACCCGGACACACAGTCGTATTGACCGCTGTCCTGCGTGCCCGGCAACAGGCCGCCCCACTCTGTCCCAGCAGCAGCGAGAGCGGTTAGACCTCATCGCGCATCTTGCGGATATGTGCGGCGATGATATTGACGGCTTTGTGGCTGAACTTGAGGACTTCGGGCTGGTCTGAGGAAGGGGAGAGCGATGCTACATCATCACCGAAGGTTTGCCGTCACCGTCGTTCCCAATATGGAGGAGCTGACAGAAAAACTCACCCAACATACTTGGACGCTCTGCACGTGCTTGGAGTATCAAGGGCTGCTCCTGGCCAATGATAGTTTTTCGGAGGATGGCGCACAGGAGTATGCCGTGTACCGCGAAGGGCGTCAGATTGAATCGCTGACGGTGTCGTGGATGACACGAGAGCGCCTGCGGGAAGTCATAGAGGCCCTGCTACGCGGGGAGTACACGAAATACGGGCCGGTGGCGCCGCTCCATACGGAGCCCGCCAGCGAGCATACCTGCAGCTTATGCCAATAAGGAGGGGACATGGACGCACACTCGACACCAGCTCTTCATTTCCTCTGGCATCCCGGAACACAAGACATCTTCTCAGGGTATGGTCTGGCCCTGGGATCCGCACACCTTGTGGGCCTCATCATGATCGACCGTCCAGAGCCCGTCGACCCGACGTGGTTAGCGACTCTTCAGCGTGCTTTTGGCGATTATCAGCTTACCGCAATGACGACGAGCGGCGAGCGGGGACTGGTATGCCAGATGGTCATTGCCCCAGAGAGCACCCAGTATCTCAAGATCTTACCGTATCCACGTCTCGAGGCGCTTCGTGATGTCCTGCTCCCGCTGCGTGACGCACTCCCAGCCGTGACCCTTGCCCTGGCCTGGTATCCAGATCACCAATGCTGGGTATCACAGATTGCGCACGCCACGGTTCCATTGTTTCCACTTGGTATCGTTGTGGGGACACAGGGGGGCGTACGTGCACTACAAGAAGCAGGACAGGGACCCCAAGCGTTTCTCGGTCGGCATGTCCGCGGGGATTGGGGAGAGCTTGATGAGCGCGATAGGCAAGAAAACGTGTTCTCGGTCCAGCACGGGTTTCGCATTCTGTCGGCATACACCACCAGCGCCGGCGAACGTATCTGGATTATTACTGAGGCGGATCGCTCGGCAACGACGATCTTACTTCCCGATGAGTACTGAAGAGAAGGAGACCCATGGACCCGGATGCTCTCTGGAACATGCTCTGCGAAACCCTGCAAGACCTGAAAAAATGGCCTGACAGTAAAGAATGCAGAGCGCATGCGATAGATATTCTCGAAGTGCTTGCCCGCTGGCTGCGTATGGGTGGATTCCCGCCAACGATCAATCCTACGTCTACCCCACCAGACTAAACGCCCACAATCTCAAAAATGTATCGTACGATATAACTCTGCAGAGAGAAGAACTATAGAGCCGATGGAAATTATCCCATCGGCTCTTTTTTGTCTCTTTTGCCCGTTCACAAGGCCTTCCCGCTATTACCCCCTCCTATGGCGTCAATCGTTTGTCCTGGGGCATCCTGGAGCGTTTGGCACCAAGAAAACAGGGGGACTCGGTTGTCAGCAGCCTACACTGCGATATAATAAAGAACCGTACAATTTATGCTTCCAGTAATACCCGCACACCAACAGCGTGACCCTACACGAAAAACCGTAACTAACTAAGGAAAATAAAGACCGCCACATACGCCCCTTGTGTTCTTCATCTCTTTAGGTAGTGTTAAGACATTTCTTGTCGACACTACGCGTTCGATATTTGGTATACTGGCAGTAAGGAGATGAAGGTATGGCACACCCATGGGTCAACTTTAAAACTATCAAAGAAGCAGTCGGCATGGAGCATATCCTGACCCATTACCAACTGCTCACCACCTTGGCCGAGAAAGGGAGGAATCTGGTTGGCCCCTGTCCCATCCATGAGGGCACAAACCCGACGCAATTTCATGTGTCTCTGGAAAAAAATAATTTCAATTGCTTTGGCGACTGTCATGGCGGCGGCAATGTGATTGACTTTGTACGCAAAATGGAACGCATCGACACCGGATACATATCTAATGCCTTCACCTCATACGGATGCAGCAGCGGTGTCAGCTCCCTCGGGTCGGTTACGTCCGGATCAAGCCACACCTCCTCAGCAGACGGTTCCAAAATCACCGGCATACGGTTATGGATCGGCTTTAAGTCAACGGTGGGCTGCGTGGTGATGATCGTGAATGAATACACTTCTATGCCTTCCGGATTCACCCACACGTCATAGAGTCCGGCAAAGGGAAGGTACTCGCCGACGTCAGCGTGGATGTAGTAGGGTTGCTTGCCCTTCTCACCAGTGTCCTGCCACTCGTAAAAACCGCTTGCCGGTACAACGCACCGTTTTGAGGGTAAAAGACTGCGATATGCAGGCTTCTCGGTGATCGTCTCAGCGCGGGCGTTAATCATTTTGTAGCCGATATTCTCATCTTTCGCCCAATGGGGAATTAACCCCCAACGCATCATCATTATACGATTGGGGCTGTCTCTGATGATGACCGGCACGTCCTGCGATGGCGCGATGTTGTACCGTGCCGTCATGTTCTCTAGCCGGTTCGACACTTTGAACCGCTCATAGAATTTGGTTGTTGGGTCGAGGGTGAATCTGCCGCACATAGCCTTACTATACGCCTTGGCAACCTCTTGTGAAGGGACACGTATGCACTTCATCCATCATCTCGCAGTCTCCTCCGAGAATATCACGCTCTTCCGCCACGTCCTTAAAGAATATATTCGAGAGCACCCTGACGTGATTACCTCGCATGGTGTCGGATTCTTAGGGCATAACTATCTGGTGCATGCTACGGAGGATATTGCCGAGGTGTTTCGTACAGAAGGAATTACATGCGGGGTTGTCGAATTACAGAGGTAGTCTACATCATCGAAACCCAAAACAACTGTTTAGGATTTTTACGGTAGAGCCGCTGCATCATCACCTCAGCATCTTCTGGGGTATCAAACCATCCCGATACCGCCGATACATCCTCATCGTGAGGAGCTTTCCGAACGCAATATTTAAGTGGCTGCTGTCCTTGAAAGGTATCTAGTATCTGCTGATCTTCCCCTGTATTGAGAGATCATGAGATGATCCATAGGGCAAGTATGGGAGGAAATTGGCTCGTCTGACAAGATGTTGGAGGGCGTCAGCGTCGATATCGGTCAATCCGGTCCTGTCCCTGCCATGTGCGGGCGCACGGGTGACGGGCAGCGGGCCAGGTGCTGTCACGCTGTGGAGGCCGATACACTGAGGGCTATGAGCCAGCCAGGGAGACCGACTAGAGGTGGAGCTTGAGCAGCGTGCTCTCCTCAAGGGCCTCGGCTCGGTAGAGTTGCAAAAACTTTTGCAAGTTGTAGGCGCACTGACTGAGCCGCGTCCAGAGGGTGGCTCCGTGGAGACCGCGGTAGAGGCTTCGACCGAAGCCGCGTAGATGTTTGGCCCCGGCAATAAACCCTTCCGTGGCGGAACGGGCTTTGCGACACGCCTCTTGGTGGGTCTCATCGACATCGGCGCTGCGTCCCATAAAGACCTGGGCGATCTCTTGGGCGTTGCGCTTGAGGTTCTTGGCACTGCGAAAGCCGAGATCGGTGACGGCCGTGCCCGGATACGCCTGCATGCGTTCGCGAAAGCGCTCCAAGGTTGCCCCATAGAGGGTTGTGTCGTTGGGCTGGCCAATGAAGTTGTCGGTGGTGATCATAAAGCCTTGGCGGTTGAAGGTCATCTGCAGCGTGGTGCCAAATTCTGTGCTGGGGTAGCTTTTGCCTTTCTTGATGGGTCGGGCATCGCGGTCATCGAGAGAGACCAAGCGATGGTCAATGTGCGTTTCCCCAGCCAATTTCTGCTGGGTTTGCTTCTCGAGGAGCGTCAGCACCCCAAGCAGGTGGCTCCATCGCTGCCGCAGGGGGCTTGGAGGCAGGGGATCGAGATGCGTGGCAAAGCGCGCCAAGGCAGGCACAAACAAGGTGGAGAACTCCTGCAGATAGGCGAGGCGATCCTTCAGGTTCAGGTTGTAAGCCCGCCAGCGTTGTTTGACATGAGTCGGGTCCCACCACAGCGCGATCTGGCCCTCTCTGGCCACCGCCGCCATCTTGCCGAAGGCCTTATAAAGGAGCCGGACGTCCGTGGGATAAATGATCGGGCTTTCCAAGACGGTGGTGTCCATGAGCATCATGTCGGCGTCGATGACCGCCGCGCGTTTGAGGTGCGTAAAGACCTGGTCTTCCATGATCAAGGTGCCCTCTTTGCCGAGGCGTTGTCGCCACCGGCACAGCGTCGAGGGGTTCACAAAGGTCATGAGGCGGTCCTCGGGGACATTACAGAAGTACTGCATGTAGCGGTTTTCTTGAATCGCTGCGATCACTTTTCGATCACTGAGGTGGCGCAGTCGGGCGAGGATGGAGGTGGCGACGAGGATGCGGAGGGAGTGTCCCGGGCGCCCTTTGTGCGGGTTGTAGAAAGGGGCGAGGCGCTCCATGATGGGCTGCCAAGGGATAATGTGGCGTAAGATGATCAGATCATGGGTAGGGTTCGCCAGGTGAGTCTGGATCCACGCAGGACAAAACGCGTCTTCGAATGTCTGTACTATCATGGCAAGGACCTCTGTATGGGGTGTCGAGAAATGGTGTGTTCGACATTATCCCACCTCAGAGGCCATCGAAACATGCCCTGGGAGAGAAGATCAGCAGATACTATATAGACCATGACCTTGTAACTGCATGGAACGAATATGAAAGATCGATTTGAGGATCTTCCAGAAACATTCAATGAGATGGTGCTGCTTCCAAATGTGCCAGATTTCTGCCCCTCGCATGGACACACCGCTAAAGTTCATCAAATAGTAACTGCGCGTTGTGGTTTTCTGAAAAAAGAAAAGAATAAGCGTACCAAAGGTGGGATTCTGCGCTCGAACACGACAAGAAGGCACGTCAATCCCCCAGGTGGGCTCATGCAGAACGAGCTCTTTCTTCCACTGCGCGGCATCCTGCTTTTTCCCATCAATGGTAAAGGTATAATTGCTTTTGCCTGCAAGAATGATTTTGGTAAACCCTAAAGCATGGAGCCGTTGTCTAAGAGGTTGCGAGACAAACCAGGAGTCCATGGTCAGGGGGACCTGCGTGAGATCAATCCCTTCACGATCACATGCAGCTTTCAGCCGTGATAACATGAAAATGAATACATCAGCTTTATTGGTATTGTCACGTCCTTGTTTAGAACAAAAGAGTAAATGGAGAGGCAAGGCAATCTTGTTAATGGTTAACACAAC
>Ga0137403_10008335_pt1 | contig 11605 bp, 9 predicted proteins | sample CZOMad2_1_16fung_FD_122057 | JGI IMG/M metagenome (GOLD analysis project Ga0137403, IMG submission 122057) | Vadose zone soil fungal communities from Angelo Coast Range Reserve, California, USA - CZOMad2_1_16fungal (Hybrid Assembly) | ecosystem: Environmental > Terrestrial > Soil > Vadose zone...
TTCTCCAACATCGTCGTCTGAGCCGGCGAGTGGAGAGTCGGCGCGGGCGCAACCCACAGCCACACCTCCCGTGCCGACGGTTTCTGCTGCGGAGAAGGTCGGGATGACAGCCGTCATTGGGAATCTAAGGGACCCTTCGGCCTGACGTATTGGACCCTGATCGGACCCACGTTTTTGATCTCACCTTTCCATGGGGCGCACGTTGCAAGGTAGGGTGACACACACGAACAAAAGCAGGAAAAAAGGACGCAATTTGGCGCCGACAAAAGGGTGTGCTCAAATTCAGCGACGAACAAGAGAAAAGAACTCTTGCAACAGCCGGCGTCGTTAGCGATGGCGCGTTAATCAGGCATCGGTACTGATTTAGCCGGTGGGAGGGATCTTCAAGCTATCAGAAGTCGCAATTTGGCAGACGGACGGTCGGTCAGCCCACCTCATCTAGGCCGAACGCAACACTCTGGCACTTTTGACAGGTTCATCTCGCGCTTCCTAGGAACAGATTACGTGAGTTCATCGCGTCGCGGAACCTCTTCTTGCCAAAAGAGAAATGAGAATTACGAGAGCGTGTACGGAATGACATTTCGTCTTCGCATCGGAGTGCTGCTGACCATTCTTGCCATCACAGTTCTCCCGCTGATGGCGGATACAAAAATTATCCACCGCTGGGTGCTCACCGGGGTGCCCATGCCTCGGTTCCAGAAGATGCTGGTCGCCAGCATTATGGAAAACTACCTTATCCGGCAGGAATTCGAAGATGAGATGGAAAAGCTGCTGGAGAAATATAGCGTGGAAGGCATCCAGAGCTATATGGTGCTGCCGCCCAGGAATGAAATGATGGAAGGTGAGTTGAAACAGCGCATCAAGGAAAGTTCGCTCGACAGCGTCTTGGTGGTCAGACCGAAGGCGGTGCGCACGGAAACCGAAGAAGTAGTAACCGGAGGAATTTACATGCCACCTCCTGGATATTACACGTTCTGGCCCTACTGGAACATGGCCTATGGCGGCCTCTATCCCGCCAGTTCGTATACGAAGGAAAACGTCATGGTGCGCGTGGAGTTCAATCTCTACAGCACAAAAGATGAAAAGCTGGTCTGGAGCGGCGAGAGCGATACGGTATATGAGAAGAATTTCGAGAGGCTAGGTAAGGGATACGCTCAGGCGTTGGCAAAACAACTCAAGAAAGACAAAGTGATTCGCAAGAAATAGGCCGCATCGTTAGCGCCGCAGCTCCAGGCAACTCAAATTATGTGCAAAGGCTTGGCGTAAAGCCCTCTTGATGTATCCGATTGCCAACGGTAGAACACTTCGGTCCAGAACCGTTGCCGTGGCGATACACCGCTACGACCAGCGAATCGCAGCCCCCAGAAACCGGCTAGTTATTGACTTCTAGCCCGATTGCCAGAATCGAACGAGGCGAGATCGGACAAAGACATTCGAACGTAATCGTCGGGTAGCTCGAACAGGGTATCGGCTTGCGGCCCTTCCTTGATGTCTTCCAGATCATACCCCTCCAGAAGAGCTCTTTTCGGATAGCTCCGGAGTTTAATCACAACGCGCAGGTTGGGATCATACCAAATGTTACCCCACCCGCCTTCAGGTGTGGCTGAACCTTCCCACTTTTCTGTCTGCCGCCCATCAAGGATCTCGTCACGAATTTTTCTGCACCTCAACTCTACCTGGAAGTGCTTTCGCACCAGTTCGATCCATTCTGCACACGGATTGCTCGAATCCCTCGGACGAAATATGCTTGCGCCATGAGAAAGATCCGCCCCGAGTTCGGTGCTTTCAACATAGCTTTTCTTTTCTGGAACTAGGAGAAAGACGGAGTGAGCTTCGGAATCGATGATCAGACTTTGTACCGAGTGATATCCGGATAAGTCCTGCTGCCGATTGAGCCTAGCCTTCTTATTGCCGACAAAGATCTTCATGTGCGCGACCGAGTCGCGTTTATTCCACGCTCTCACGTCCGCGGAGAACTGCGGCCCAGGTTTTTGTTCTTGGCGAGGTGCGAGTAACGCCATGAGAGTTAAGAATAGGAGCGAGGCAATTGATTTCATGACGGCCTCCTAAAAAGTGTGCGCTTGAATGCTAGCAACCCAGACACCTCTGGCTCGGGCGGAGACCTTCTCTCCCAAGAAATTCTCGGTAACTCGGCATCCCATATCGTCAGCTGCTTTCTTATTCGCCTAGCCAGATTGGTGGCGGTGAGAATAGCTCGACGGAAAGCGGTCGATAACTACCAATATTGACAGTGCGGTAGGCAGACGGACCGAGTTCCGGTTTTCCGGTCATGAAATTGGATTGGTCCACAAAGCCTCGCCTCATATATGGCCGAGGCTTTGCGGATTCTGGGGGGCTTTACTCTTTCTTATTTGGGTCGTCTAAGGTCAGAGCGGGGTTACTAGGCTGATCTCGCCGCAACTCGCGTTTCGATTATGTTGCGGATCAATCGTTTCGTTCGCTCAACGAAGGCGAGGGTGTCCGCGAGGCAGCTTTCCAGCAGTACTCCGACGCCGTAGTGACCTGAAAGGTCACCTGCCGCTACCAGCGCAACATATTCACCGATGCGGAGATGAATCACACGATTTGCTGTAGCCAAGACGAAGAGGCGCTTCGCCTCTGGTGATTGGATTTCACTAAGCTCTTTGCGGAAGTCCTCGACAAGAACATCCTCAAGTCGTCCGCTGAAACTTACGGGCTTCTCTCCGATCAGCCGGAAGGCTTCATTCACCTTTTCGAGGGTTCGCTCCGACACGAAAGCCCTCGCCTTCAAGGCATCTGCTATCTCCGGATGCTGAGCGATTTCGCCTAGCTCCTGAAATAGCTTTTCCGAGCGCTCCGTACCCTGCCGAACGTGACTCAGCAGTAGCACGAAGAGTTCCTTTGGATTTTTCACTGGCATAGTTGTCGCTCCTTCGGTGTTGCTCGCTCCCCGACTGCTTGTTCCGGAACGAGTGATTGGTTCGAGTTAGTAGATTCAGAGTGGCAGCACGCCGTTCGCGGGAAGCGCGTGCCGTTGCCCTGATTCCTCCGCACATTAATAGTTGAGCCCGTGAGTCATGGCCACTGTCAAAACTGACAGCGCCTCTCGAATGCGGCATTGCAGTTATCTGGATTGCGGGAATCGAACAACAGTCCCCTTGTGCAATCCGGGTTGGACCATCAGAGGAATGGTCAGAGCAGCCACCGGATGCAGGTTGCCGTCGCCGCCGCCATAACGTACCAAAACAAATTGGAGGAGTTCGAGCGGCGTAGTGCGACTATCGGCGTTGGTTCTCGATGCTGCTCGGCTCCCGTGAACGAATGTCGGTACGTACCTTAAAAAGTGAACATCAGTTGAGCTAGTGGCTCCCAGCCGCTATAACCGGTGCTGTAAGACCCAATGGCAGACTGGATGGGAGACCTGTTTGTTCGCAGCCCTTCACCCATAAGCCACACGCGATAGGTCTTCACGGGATACCACCTGATGCCGGTACCGTATTCGTTGGAGTTGCGGAATTGGCCGTAGACGAATGATGCACGCTCGTACACCTCAAACTTTTTAGGAACGACAAAATAACCGAGTACCATTTCGGCGCCGATATCGAATGTCTTAGAGAGTGGGAGTGGTCCGTCCGCTACGAATGAGTCGAGCCAGCGAGCGAAACCTTGCGAATTGAACGCCATTCCGCGCCACTTCACGCCCGCATCAACTGCCCACATGCGGTATGTAGCATCCGTCACTGTAACTCCACTTGCGAATGCGCCCGTGTCGAACGTGTTCACTCCGTCGGAATTGAACAGCCCGTTGTTTTCCGGATTGGTCTGCTGGTTGTTTGAAAAACGGTCTTCCCTGGACCGGGTAAAGGCCGTTCCGAGACGAATCACGGGCTTTTGGTGATTTTCATAATCGTTGTACATGCCCTTTGCGCGTCCGGGTGGCCCGTACTGTCCAAGCGGTTGCCAGTCCACCGTGGCGGAGGTCACCAGTCCCGTCTTGGTCTTCGATAACGGAACCGCAAGTGTGTTCAGGCCGTCGCCGACGAACACCATGTAGTACAGACTCTTCGTCGGTTGTCCGTCGATCCAGATTCCTTGCGTGAAGCTCGGCCGAAAAAAGTTGTCCGCCATGCTTCGGTCGATCGTCGCAAAATAGGGGAACGTCCCGCCCAGGGTGCGGGAGCCCGGAGCGCCCCAGTAACCTCCTTGGAATGAGAGCGCTTTATTGAATTGCCAGCCAACATACCCGCCTATCACGATGCTAGCACTCGAGTTGGACACCCAAGTGATAAGGTTGAACCGCAATCTCGGGTCGAAAATGAATCCGGTGAAATGGAATAGATTACGATTGAGGCTGAAGTCATTGCGCACCGTCACAGGGCGGACAACGCCCAAGTGGTCAGTGAAAGACTTATTCCCAAGCGCCGTGTTGGTAAAACGGACCTGAGTAGTATCCCAGAGGTTCAAACGGAACGGAATCTTGGCCGAATCGGAAGATTTCGCCAGAAGAATACCCTGAGCATTTTCGTCATAAGTCCTACCTGGCTGGTCTGCGGTCTGATCTGAGGTCGGCAGCGGGGCTTTGCTGCTGCTCGATTGTTCAAGTACCTGGGTGGCAGAGGAAGAGCCCTGTTTCGGAACAGGAGGAGCCTCCGCTGCCATGGTGGTCGTTGTTGGTCCCAACCGCTGCTGCAGCTGGTTGACTAGTTCCAGTAATGTCTTTTGCTGCTCCTCGACTCTACGAAGCTGCTCTCGTAAAGCGGCATTCTCGGCTTTGATCCCCGCGACTTCGCTCTCCACACTTCCGGGTGGGACCGCCGGCGCTTGGCCGTATGTAGTAGCCGCTAATAAAACCAAAGCTAAAACTGCTGAGAGGACGCGAGACTCACCGTGTTTCAACATGGCTTTTTCAAGTCCTCCAGAGCCTCGGTCAGGCCAGTCCCGTTCCGGGAAATATGCTGCGCCGAATGGATTTTGATCGGGTTGGCGGCAACGTCTTCTTCGGTACTGGGCTGGTCCGCGCTTCGTGCCGCCACAGACAGATCGTCGCCCACGCCGAAATGGAAAGCGTACCCTTAAAAGCATCCTGGCCGGCCGTTTTACGGATCATTCTGATCAGTGCCCCGGTGATCCATGAAGTCAATGCGGCCACCGTGGGATCCGAACGGTGAAGGAAGTCAGGACGCGAGTGCCAACCTCCAATATTGCTACGGCCCAAACTTCGGTAGTCCGCTTCCTCGGCAAGGATCAAATCATGCAAAGCATGATTCATCGCCTCAGCATCTGGTGTTCGCACGCTGCCGATAAAAGTGGGAAATGCTGACGTAACGTCGAGTTCCATGCCCAGCCTCCATCAGCAAAGGGTTACCGAGACGGCGAGCCCGGCTTCGCTGGTTTCTTTGTACTTGCTGTTCATTTCCTTGGCCGTCTGAGCCATCGCAGCGACGGTCGCATCCAGATCTATGCGGTGTCTGGATTCAATCTCGTTGCTGGCGATGGCCCAGGCGGTCCAGGCCTTGACCGCTCCGAATGCGCACCGCTCGATGCACGGAACCTGCACGTACCCGGCGACGGGGTCGCAAGTCATACCCAAGTGATGTTCGAGGGCCGACTCGGCCGCATTCTCTATTACCCGCGGGTTGGCATCATAAGCGGCCGCGATAAGTGCGGCGGCCATCGCTGACGCGACGCCAATTTCGGCCTGACAACCACCCTCGGCGGCGGACAGCGTCGCATTGTGCTTGCACAGATAACCGATGGCGGCCGCGGCCAGCATACCTTGACGAATCTTGTCCTGCGGAAGCTTGCGTGCACCCTCACCTAGTCCGTAGACGAGAGAGGGCATTACTCCGGCCGAACCACAGGTTGGCGCAGTGATGACCAGGTGGCCGCGCCCGTTCTCCTCCGAAGCCGCAAGAGCGTATGCCGAGAGAACGCCGATTCCACGGTCGGATTGATAAGAGTCATCCATGGCTCGTTTGTAGACGGTGGCCGCTTTGCTTTGGAGTTTGATGGGACCAGGCAATACGTCTCCCTGCACCGCGAGGCCGGCCTTTATGGTGTTCACCATGGCAGAGGTAATCTTGTCAATGAAGGCATACACTTCATCCTCGCTCCTGCCGGAGACCACTACTTCGTTTGCGAGTATCACTTGCGGAATCGATAGATTGTTTCGTTCTGCATGCTGCCGCAACTCCTTCATGGAGGCGTATGGATATTTGGGCGGATTCTTTTTAGGCGGGGTGTATCCTTTCCATTCGATAAATCCGCCGCCGACGGAGTAATACTCCAGTTCGTAGAGTACGGTATCTCCGGCTAAGAGCACGGCCCGCATGGTGTTCGGGTGTGGGAAGTCTCCTTTAGCAGCGTCATAGACGATGTCTTTTAAGGTGACAGTTAACGTCTTGTCGCCGAGCTTTACGGGAAACGACTGTTCAGGATTCGTTCGCAGGCTGTCGAGGAAGGCGGGATCGACGGTCGCTGGTTCCTTCCCAATCAGCCCTGCGAGCGCAGCGCGTTCTGTGCCATGCCCCTTGCCTGTGGCACTCAGGCTGCCATACAGGTGAACCTTGAGTGCTGTCGCCTTGGAGAGTTGTGCGGCTGGGAGTTTCGCACAGCGTTGGTAAAAATCGTAAGTAATGCGCATCGGGCCGATAGTGTGCGAACTCGATGGGCCTGGTCCGACCTTGTAAAATTCGTCGATGACCGTCAGCACAGGTCCCTTTTGCTCCTTCACTACGTTCAAATCCGGAGAAAGTGCCGGTGTCGGTGGCGTACCAACCGACCGGTTCGCTCTCTCCTGAGCAGAGACAGGGTGGCCGGTGATCACCGATGTCGCACCGATCAAAGCGCTGCGCATCAGAAATGTCCGACGATCTACGCCCGACGGAATATTCGGCGTAATCACTTCTTCTGGAGAACCGAGCGGGTCTTCCACCTCGGCCGGGTGGGTTTGATTTCGAGACTTTAGGTTATTCTCTGACATCGTATATCTCCTTTTCGATACCGGCGGCAAACCACATCGTTATTTGCTGGCAGTGACTGTGATTTCGATATTCCCGGGCCCAACCAGGCCAGCCACAATCACGGTGGTCCTCGTCGGCCGCGGATCTGTGAAGTGACTCGTATACACTGCGTTCATCCGCTGGAACTTGGCGGCATCGGTCAGATATACCTGCACGCTGACGACGTTGGCCGGTGACATTCCTGCGGCACTAAGAATTGCCCCAATGTTGTCCAAGCACTGCTTTACTTCGGCCTCAAAATCGCTCGGAATCTTGCCCATCTGGTCTTCGCCGCCCTGGCCCGAAATGAAGAGCGTGCCACCGGTCAGGATGCCCGGACTGTAATTCCCGCCTGGCTTGGCCCCACTAGGAAGGATGACCTTCTTCTCGGCTGCCGGCGGTGCTCCGCAACCGAAGAGAGCAATCAGCACTATGAGGCCTGCGAATTTGTTCATACTCTCCCTCTCGAAGCTGGCAACTGGTTGAGAACCTCGACTCGACCGTCAAGACAAAGATCGTTCGGAGCTGATCGTCAAATCCGTGCATGATGTAAATCATTCGGCGTCTGTCCATGGCTAATCGGTGGTCAGTACTCAAATCCTTTAGACCAGTCGTATCTAAAGGAAACCTGAATGCGATAGTCGTTCACGTTAAAGCCATCGGTGAAGTTCACACGGCGGCCAAACTGAAACTCGCCGCCCATGGTGACCCGCGGTGTGGGGTGGAACAGCAAATTCCCAAGCGCGTAACCGCCTTGATGAAAGGCAGACGGCAGTTGCCCGTTCGAGTTGTCAATGTTCACCAGTGAGTACCCTGCGGAGCTGGTGAAGCGCTCATTCCACTTGTGGTCCAAAAACGCAACGATGCCTAAGTCGGGCAGGGCGACCCCAGTGATTGGCTTGGTGGGATTTGAAAAGTTGTTCTTGATGCCGATGTCCACGGGCGCGTCGTTAAAGTAGTTCTCTATACCCGAGCCATAGACAACCTGAAACTTGCCGACGTCCTTCTTGGTGAAATTAAGATTCGAGCTTACGTTTACGCCCCAACCGTAGGCAGTACCGCTCAAATTGAATGCAGACGCTGCGTTTGTGTCCACCCATGCAATCTTCCTGAATATGCCGCCCACCTGTACATAACCCCACTTTCGTGCCAGCCGGGCGTGGCCGGTCACGTCCGGCCATTTGAATTGGGGCCTGACTGACTGCAGTTCGATACGATCCGAATAAACTCCCTGGTCTGCGGTGGCGCCGGGCCGCTCCAAAGCGATGACGACGTTGCTATCGCCTTGGATAGGTATCCAGCGAACCTGTACGTTGCGGAAGAAGACCATGCCATTCGGTCCCCAATATTCGAGCGAGTTGGGGAAGACATCGATGTCCATGAACGCACTCCAGTATTGGCCGCCTCCAACGTGCCCTAGCTCTCCGTAGGCATGGCGCAACCGAAACGTGGTCTGCCCGGCGTCCACGCCGGTGCCGAATAGCTCGAATTCAAATAGTGTCTTCAGATCGCCGAAGGAGGTCGGCGTAAGCGACTTGACACCGAAGCGGGTCTGACGGACGCCATAGAAGGCTTTGCCATTCGGGGCAAACTCACCCGAGAACGCTGGGAGCTTGACCGGCCGGACGACGTCAAACCAGTTGGGGTCGATCGTGTGGAATTGATAGCCGGAGTCCAGCATGGCGAAGCCATAAATATCGACAGTGCTGTCCGACTTGGACTTTTCGGCCGGCGTCGCCGCCGGCGCTTGGCCATTCGACTTGTAATCGGACGCAGTTGTTGGAGCAGCGGCCGCCACCTGTTGTTTCAGATCGCGTATCTCCTGCTCTAACTGCTCGATCCTCTTTTGCACCTGCTGAAAGTCCGGCTGATGTGCGTCCTGGGTCTGCGCGAAAACAGGTGGGGCCGGAAATAAAACGAATATGATTGCTGGCAAAACGGTGTAGGTCCACTTTACCCAGTTCGACCCACAATTTGATTGCATTGATGCCTCCACTTCGCGAACAAGTCCCCTATTGCAGTTTCCACTTTCCGAAATGAACACACGGGGCAACAACTGTCAGAAATAACAGTGCGGTCGCAAGTTGAGCCTCAGGTCACGCGTTAGACCACCGTGAACTATTGAGGCTCAAGTCATCTTGCGACTGGGCTCAGCCACTTGTCCGTGCATCCTTAGCAGTGTCTATGCGCTTGGGGACGTGGCTTCACCTGCCAAGGTCCTGCACTGTGCGTTTTGACAGTACCGCTCGGGAGCAGTGCAACTTAGCGTGAAAGTTACGGACTCGCACGTTGCGGATGGATCGCCAAAAGGGGGTGCGTTGTTCGTCTTTCGTGAACTCATCCGAATTCACGGGGCAATCAAGAACGAGGTAGCTATGAATCCAAGACGAAGGCTTTTGGGTGCAACCCTCCGATACCTGCTGGTGATGGTCTGCACCGTTGCCGTCGTACCAGGCGACTCGATGGCATATACGGCCTCTATTCGCGCTGCACAGGCGCCCTCATCAGAAGACAAGCCTGCGAAGATTCCACCCGACCAACTGGACTCTCTCGTCTCGCCTATTGCCCTGTATCCAGATCCATTGCTCGCCCAGACTATGGCGGCATCTACGTATCCTCTGGAAATCGTCCAGCTTCAGCAGTGGCTGGCAAGAAATCCCGGAGTGAAGGATAAAGCGCTGGTCGATGCTGTGGCCAAACAGCAGTGGGATCCAAGTATCCAAGCTATGGCGGCACTGCCCGATGTAGTCAAGCGGCTGGCGGACGACATCCAGTGGACCACGGATCTAGGTAACGCGTTCCTGGCGCAGCAAAGTGACGTAATGGATGCCGTGCAACGCATGCGCAAGAAGGCGCAGGACACCGGCAATTTGAAATCGAGCGAGCAGCAGAAAGTGGAGACCAAGGTTATAGAAAGCAAGAGCGTGATCGTGGTTGAACAGGCCAACCCACAAGTTGTCTATGTGCCTTCGTATGATCCCGTGGTGGTGTATGGCCCGCCGGTCTATCCGTACCCACCCATTTACTATCCGCCGGCGGGATACTACGCCGCTGGCATGGCGATTTCCTTTGGCCTCGGCATCGCTATGGGAGCGGCTTGGGGAGGAGGCTGGGGTTGGGGCGCAGGCTGGGGAAACAACCAAATCAACATTAATAATAACAATAACTTCAACCGTAACACGAACATCAACGGCGGCAATCGAAACAATATCAACGGCGGGGACCGCAACAACATCGGAGGCGGAAATCGCGGCGGAGACGCCAGCTGGAAGCACAATCCACAACATCGCGGCGGCGCCCCTTATGGGGACCGAGGCACAGCAGACAGGTTCGGCGGTACGACACGTGGAGACGCGATGTCGAATCGCCAGGCTAACGCCCGGCAACAGGTCGGACGACAGGGCGGCAATCTCGCCAGCGATCGGGGCGGCGATGGTGGCCTCAGCAATCGGGCTGGCGGTGGGCTTGGTGCAAGCGGGGGAGGGGCGGACCGTATAGGTAGCCGGGATCTGTCGCGCAGCGGCGGCGGAAACCGGGACGCCTTCGGAGGGGGTTCCAAGGGGTACAACGGCTCGAGTGCGCGGGCAAGTAGCAGTCGCGGTGCGTCCAGCATGGGTGGAGGCTTCGGCGGAGGCGGCGGCGGTCGCCGTGGTGGCGGTGGAAGGCGCAGATAAGAGAACTTGCGGAAAGAAAACCATGTGGAGCACTGACATGAAGTCGATATCTACGAATCGAAATTTGAAGACGCTTCTTTGGGTTGCGAGCACGATGACAGCCGTATTTGTGCTGGCGCCCATGCTCCTTGCCGCTCAACAATCTGCCGCAAACACGGCTCGCGTTTCCGTTGCGGGAGGTGCTATGACCTTCGCTACCCCGCAACAGGCTGCCGATGAGCTAGTTGCCGCAGCTGAGAAATTTGACGAACGCATTCTCGATCAAATTTTCGGCCAGGGTGGCGAGGACGTTGTTTTTTCTGGCGAATACCCACAAGACCGCCAGCGAGCCTCTGATTTCGCTGCGGAGGCACACGAAAAGAAAAGCATTTCCGTGGACCCTCAGAAAGGCAACCGAGCATTCCTCCTCGTGGGTAAGGAGGACTGGCCGTTCCCCGTGCCAATTGTTAAGCGCGGTGATACCTGGTCCTTCGATGCCAAAGCCGGCCGCCAAGAGCTGCTCTACCGCCGGGTCGGCAGAAATGAACTGGACGCTATTGATATCTGCCACGGTTACGTAGAAGCGCAGCAGAAATACGCACTCCAAAAGCGAGAAGGCTACGACGTGAATCAATACGCGCAGCGGATCATCAGCACTCCGGGCAAACAGGATGGCCTGGCATGGCAAAACCCGGACGGTAGTTGGGACGGCCCAATTGGAGAAAAGATCGCCGATGCGATCGAAAAGGGTTACTCCAGCAAGGCTGAGCCCTACCACGGCTATTTCTTCAAGATTCTGAAGAGGCAGGGACCCGCGGGGCCGCTCGGCGAAATGGACTTCGTGGTGAAAGGCGTGATGATCGGGGGCTTCGCCTTGGTGGCTGCGCCAGCTGAGTACGGCGTGACCGGGGTGAAGAGCTTCATCGTCGGCTACGACGGCGTTGTCTATCAGAAGGACTTCGGGCAGGC
>Ga0137403_10008337_pt1 | contig 11605 bp, 10 predicted proteins | sample CZOMad2_1_16fung_FD_122057 | JGI IMG/M metagenome (GOLD analysis project Ga0137403, IMG submission 122057) | Vadose zone soil fungal communities from Angelo Coast Range Reserve, California, USA - CZOMad2_1_16fungal (Hybrid Assembly) | ecosystem: Environmental > Terrestrial > Soil > Vadose zone...
CCTGCCGAGAAGCGCCAGGAGGCGATCGCGCGATCGAATCTTCAGGGCACAGCGCACGATCAGCAGCAGCATCTCCGTGTCCGGATCGCTGATGTAAGCCTGTCCCGTCTCATCGAACCTCCGGCCGGCGAGAACGATCTCCTCCCAGGGGAGACGGTATCCCTTGAGATGCTTCTGGCCCAGGACGAGCCGATAGTGAAGGTGGAGGTGGGCGAGGCGCCCGGTCGCGTCGTCCATCGCGACGTAGTCCTCGACTCCGGGATAGGAGCGCCCGGTCACCGCGTCGAATCTCTTGTAGCCGGTCTCGACGAGCGCGCGCGCGAGCGGCGCGGCCGCCGCCCGATCGACCAGGACATCCATGTCGGTGAGACCCTGGAGCGCCTCGGCGAGATGCTCGTTGCTCTTCCAGTGGCAGTAAACGATGCCGTCGGCGTGCAGGCGCTCCATCAGCCCTCCCGTGACGGAGAGATGGCTCGCGGACATCGTCTCTTCGGCAATCCCGATCCGCGCCACGTCCAAGGCCCTCAGGTCCGCTCGATGCCGAGGTGAAAACGCTGCAATGGGTTCATCCGGTCCGGGAGATACGAAGACAACGTCTGCACCATCCAGAGGCCGTCTTCCCCGAGAACCAATCGGGGAGCCCAGCGTAACAGCAGGGTGAGCGCGCAGAGCGCGACGGCGACGCTGGCGATCAGCACGGTCGGCGCCCCGGCATGAGCGGTCCGCAGCAGCGCGGCGGCCGCCCAGGCCGCCGCCGAAACGATCGCGGTCAGGGCGAGCGCGGGGACGTGGGCCTGCCAGAGCGCCCGCCAGGTGACCGCTCCGAGGCTGACGCTCAGGTGGGCCATCAGGAGGAAATTCACCGCGATGGCCAGCAGGACCCCGAACGCCACGCCTCGCAGGCCCCAGTGCAGGCCCCCCCAGGCGCCGGCCGCCACGAGCGCGGCGTAGATCGTCTGGCGCCACGCGCGCCTGTAGACGGCCGCCGTGGCGCGGGCGACCGAATCGCTCATCTTGTAGCTCGTGCGCAGCAGCATCCCGGCCGCGAAGATCTGGAACGGCACCGTCACCTCGCCCCATTCCTTGCCGAGCACGAGGCGAATCACCTCGGGCGCCAGGATGAAGAGCACCCCGCTGGCGGGCATGATGATGAGAGCGATCAGCGAGACCCCGCGCCGGTAGGCCGACACCATCCTCTGCGAGTTCTCCTGCACTTTGGACATCGCCGGAAACAGAACCCGATCCAGGATCTGCCCGAGAAAGTTCGCCGGGGCCGTCATCAACTGGTACGCGCGACCGTAGATCCCGAGCGCGGCCGCGCCCAGCCAGCGACCGACCACAAGGTTGTCCACCTGGCCGGCGATGTAGTTCCCGACGCGCGCCATGGTGAATCCGCTGCCGAAATAGAGCAGCTCACGGGCCGCGCGGGCCTCCACGAGGATCGCCTTCGGGTGGCTCTGGGTCTTCAGGAGGAGGAGCATCTTCACCAGGGATTGCGTCATCTGCCCGCAGACCAGCGCCCAGACGCCCAGACCCAGGCAGGCCAGAGCGATCCCGACACCGCCATACCCGACCGCGTAGGCCGTCAATTCGATCGCCGCGAGCCTGCGAAACTGCATTTCACGCTGCAGCAGCGATTCGGCCACGACACCCAGGCTCTGCAGCATGAAGATGTAGGACAGGGCGCGCGCCACCCGCAGGAGCTCGGGCATGCGGAAGAAATCGGCGAGCAGCGGGGCGCCGGTCCAGATCGTCGCCGTCATGAGCGCGCCGATCATCATCGACAGGGTGAACGCGGTGCGCAGATGCCGGGGGGCGAGATCGGGACGCTGCACCAGGGCGGGGCCGACGCCGAGCTGCGAAAAAATGGTCGTGAAGCCGACCACCACCTGGGCGGCGGAGACGATCCCGAAGTCAGCGGGGGTCAGCAGGCGCGCCAGCGCGACCAGGACCGCCAGCTGGAGAACGGCCTGGGACCCGGAGCCTAGAAACATCCAGAGCATGCCGCTGAGCGTGCTATGGGTGAGACCGCGTTCCGCGGAAAGGGGCGAGGTTGTCGGGCCGTTCACTCCTGAAATCCGCTCCATCTGGGTCCGACGACGCTCTCTCCGGAAGGCAGGGCGGCGCTCTCCGCGAAGCGCCGCCCGGACATGTTCGTGAGACCAGAATATACGCCGGGGGCCGCCCCTTGTAAAGGCCAATCAGGACGGGTGTTACGGCACTTCACGCAGCAGAATGTCGTCGGCCAGGAACGACTCGTTCGGTGCGACCGGGTAGCCCAGCACCGCGAGATCGAGGCTCGACCCCGCCTTCAGGGTGACGTAGTCGACCGAGATCGGCTGCCAGAACGGTGCGAGCGTCGCCGGCTCCGAGTAGGTGACGGAACCGACCAGCACGCCGGCGAGGTATTCGCGCACCCTCAACTTCACCGTCCCCGCGCTCGCGTCCGACCGGACCCAGGCGGAGAACTGATAGTGCTGCCCCGCAGCGGGCGTCGACGACAGCCAGTCGGGGCTGTCGTTCAGGCCGTACATCGAAAGAGTCGAGGGACCGGGGACCAGGACCGACCAGAGGCCGTCGTACCCGCCCGGCACGCGCTGGATGGCCGGACCGGATCGGGCGAGCCATCCGTTCGTATCGTTCTCGAAGGAGGGGTTTCCGATGAGGTTGTTGTGCGGACGGACGGTGATCACCCGCGTGTCCGGGGACGAATCCGTCAGCCCGAGACTGTCCGAGACCGTGAAGCTCACGAGGAACGTCCCCGGCGTCGGGAACACCACCGCGCCGGGGACGGCGACGGCCTGGCTCGGAACGGTACCGGAGAAATCCCAGAGGTACCAGAACGGCAGGTTGCCATCCGGGTCGCTCCCCGACCCCGAGAAATAAACCGATTCGCCCTCGTTGATCGCCTCGTCGACACCCTTCTTTACCGCCGGAATGAATTCCTTCGGCACCCGGCCGCCCTTGATGCCGTCGACGAACTCGTTGCCCTTGCCGGGTTGCGGCTCGAGCTTGAGCCAGACGTGACCGTACTGGCCACGGCCGCCCGACTGCTTGACGAACTTGCCTTCCATCTCGAGCGTCTTCTTGAACGTTTCGCGGTAGGCGACCTGCGGCTTGCCAACGGAGGCCTCGACGCCGAACTCGCGCTTCATGCGGTCGACGATGATCTCGAGGTGCAGCTCGCCCATACCGGAGATGATGGTCTGGCCCGACTCCTCGTCGGTATGCACGCGGAAAGACGGATCTTCCTGCGCCAGGCGTCCCAGCGCCACGCCCATCTTCTCCTGGTCGACCTTGGTCTTCGGCTCGACCGCCTGCGAAATGACCGGCTCCGGGAACACCATGCGCTCGAGCGTGATCGACTTCTTCACGTCGCTGATGGTCTCGCCGGTAATCACGTCCTTGAGGCCGACCACCGCGGCGATGTCGCCGGCGCGCACTTCCTTGATTTCCTTGCGCTCGTTGGCGTGCATTTGCAGCAAGCGGCCGATGCGCTCCTTGCGGCCCTTCATCGAGGTCAGCACCGTGTCGCCCGAGGCGAGCACGCCCGAATACACGCGGATGAACGAGAGCTGGCCGACGAACGGGTCGGTCATGATCTTGAACGCCAGCGCGGCGAACGGCTGGCTGTCGTCGGCACTGCGCGTCGCAGGCTGACCGTTCTCGCTCTCGCCTTTCACCGGCGGAATGTCCACCGGCGATGGCAGGTAGTCGATCACGGCATCAAGCATCGCCTGCACGCCCTTGTTCTTGAACGCGGTGCCGCACAACATCGGCACGATCTCGTTGTTGATAGTGCGAAGCCGCAGGCCCTTCTTGATCTCCTCGGCCGAAAGCGCGCCGGACTCGAGGTACTTGTTCATCAACTCTTCATTGGCTTCGGCCGCGGCCTCGACCATCTTCTCGTGCCACTCCTTCGCCTCGGGGAGGAGTTCCGCCGGGACCGGTTTCTTGTCGAACTTCATCCCTTGGGACGCTTCGTCCCAGTAGATCGCCTGCATCGTCACCAGGTCGATGACTCCCTCGAACTTGTCTTCCAGGCCGATCGGCAGCTGGATCGGCACGGGGTTGCCCTTCAGGCGAGTGCGGATGTGCTCGTAGGACTTGAAGAAGGTGGCGCCGACGCGATCCATCTTGTTGATGAACGCAAGCCGCGGCACACGGTACTTGTTCGCCTGGCGCCACACCGTCTCGGACTGCGGCTGCACGCCGGCGACCGCGTCGTACACCATGCAGGCGCCGTCCAGCACGCGCAACGAGCGCTCGACTTCGATGGTGAAGTCGACGTGGCCCGGGGTGTCGATGATGTTGATGTGGTGCTCGGGGTAGGAAAGGTCCATCCCCTTCCAGAAGCAGGTGGTCGCCGCCGAGGTGATGGTGATGCCGCGCTCCTGCTCCTGCTCCATCCAGTCCATCGTCGCGGCGCCGTCGTGCACCTCGCCGATCTTGTGGTTGACGCCGGTGTAGAACAGGATGCGCTCGGTGGTCGTGGTCTTGCCGGCGTCGATGTGCGCCGAGATGCCGATGTTCCGGTAGCGTTCGATGGGAGTCTTGCGAGCCACGGCCACTGTTCCTTGATCCTTCCTAGAACCTGTAATGCGAGAAAGCCTTGTTGGCTTCCGCCATGCGATGCACTTCCTCGCGCTTCTTCATCGCGCCGCCGCGGCCCTCGGCGGCTTCCTGCAGTTCGCCGGCGAGCCGCACGGTCATCGACTTCTCGCCGCGCTTCTGCGCCGCCTCGCGGATCCAGCGCATGGCGAGCGCGATGCGCCGGACCGGCCGCACCTCGACCGGCACCTGGTAGTTGGCGCCGCCGACGCGGCGGCTCTTCACCTCGACCACCGGCTTCACGTTCTGCACCGCCAGCGTGAACACCTCGATCGGATCCTTGCCCGACTTCGACTTGATGCTGTCGAGCGCGCCGTAGATGATTCTCTCGGCAACCGATTTCTTGCCCCGGGTCATCAGCACGTTGACGAACTTGGCAACGTCGACGTTATTGAACTTCGGATCCGGCAGGATCTCGCGCTTCGGGACTTCTCTGCGACGCGGCATGTTTTATCTCTCCCTTAGGCCGCGCATTAAGCCGATTTGGGCGCCTTGGCGCCATACTTGGACCGGGCCTGCTTGCGGTCTTTGACGCCCTGCGTGTCGAGGGAGCCACGCACGATGTGGTAGCGCACGCCCGGCAGGTCCTTGACTCGCCCGCCGCGGATCAGCACCACCGAGTGCTCCTGCAGGTTGTGGCCCTCGCCGCCGATGTAGCCGATCACCTCGAAGCCGTTGGTGAGCCGCACTTTTGCCACCTTGCGCAGCGCCGAATTCGGCTTCTTGGGCGTGGTCGTGTAGACCCGCGTGCAGACTCCCCGCTTCTGCGGCGAGCCGGCCAGCGCCGGGACTTTCGACTTGGCGCGCTTCGCGACGCGCCCTGCACGCACTAACTGGTTGACGGTGGGCATGTTTTTTACGTTTCCAGAAACGAACCGGGCGGCATTCGCTGACTCTGAATAGCCGCCCCGGGGCCGAAAAAGAGGCCGGATTATAAAGAGGAAATCGGGTCAGCGCAAGGAAACTCGCGCTGCGAAAAGCGGTGAATGCTACGGCTTCGGCTCGGGAATGAACCGGAAGCGCAGCGGCACCTCGGCGCGGGTGATGCGCGCCAGAGACTCGGCCTGGTCTGCGAAACGAGCGAGTTCCCGATCGTCGAGCAGGGCGATCTTCCCCCCGGCGGCGATCAGCACCGAGCCCTCGTCATCCTGATAGATCGTGTCGCAGCCGAACGGCCGCCCGCACTGATCGAACAGCCGGTCTGCGTCGTAGTGCACCACGAGCGGCGTATATGCGAGGCTCACATACACGCGCTGCGGGCCGTTCTGGAAAAACCAGCGTCCCTGCGAGTCGCATTCGTAGTTGCGGGCGATGAACTCCCGCAGCGCCAGATTGCTGATCTTCTGCCCCTTGATTCGCCAGTTGCCCCGGCGGTCGAGCGCGAGCCAGCCGTAAACCGCAGGCACGTTCGGCCATTTGGCGAGGCTGCGCGCGACGAGCTCGTCCATCACGCTAGAATCTTCGATCGGAGGAGGTATGGGCGCAAGCGAGCGCTATTTGTCCCGTCCCTGGCTCAAGCACTACCAGGAGGGCGTGCCGGCCTCGGTCGAGGTGCCCCTGAAGTCCGTCACGCGGATGTTCGACGAGGCGACCGAGCGCGCCCCCGAGCGCACCGCGGTGGTGTTCTATGGCCGCTCGATCACCTACCGGGAGCTGCGCGAGGCGACCGACCGCCTCGCCTGCGCGCTCGCCGCGCTCGGCGTGAACAAGGGCGACCGCGTCGCGCTGTACCTCGTCAACAGCCCGCAATTCATCATCGCCTATTTCGCGGCGCTGAAGTGCGGCGCCACGGTCACGCCGATCAGCCCGGTCTACACCAGCCACGAGGTGCGCTACCAGCTCGAGGACAGCGGCGCCAGAGCCGTGATCTGCCAGGATGCCCTCTGCGAGAAGGTCGCGAAAGCGGGTGTCGTCATCGACCTGCTCGTAGTGACGAACGTGGGCGAGTATCTGCCGGCGTTGAAACGTCTGTTCTCGAGGAAGATGCAAACTCCTCTGCAGGCGCATCAGCTGCAGGATTTGTTGAAGCGCTATCCGCCGCGGCCTCCCGCGATCGCTGTCGACCCGAAAACCGACATCGCCGCGCTGCCCTACACCGGCGGCACGACCGGGAATCCGAAAGGCGTCATGCTGACGCATTACAACCTGGTCGCGGCGCTGGTCGGCGCTCAAGCGGCTTTCACGGGCTTCGAGCCGGGCAAGGAGGTGATTCTCGCCTTCCTGCCGTTCTTCCACATCTACGGCCAGGCCGTGATCATGCTGAACGGCCTGTGCCAGGGCAACCTGCTGGTCCTGCTCACCAGCCCCGACACCGAAGCGATTCTCACGGCGATGGAGCGCTACCAGGCGACGGTGTTTTACGGCGTGCCGACGCTGTACGAGTACCTGAAGGACCACAAGGACACCAACAAGGTCGACTGGCGGCGATTGAAGCTGGTGCTCTCGGGCGCCGACACCCTGCACGAATCGACGCTGCGCGCCTGGGCGCGGCGCACCGGGTCGACCATCATCGAGGGCTATGGCCTGTCGGAAACCGCATCGCTGAGCCACCTCAATCCGCTGCAGCGGCCGAAGACCGGGAGCTTCGGCTGCCCGGTGACCAACATGCAGGCCGCGGTGATCGATCCCGAGACGCTCGAATTCGCCGCCGAGGGGGAAACGGGCGAGCTGGTGCTCGACGGCCCGAACGTGATGCTCGGCTACTGGAACCGGCCCGAGGAGACCGCGCGCGCCTTCGTCGAGAAGGACGGCACGCGGTGGCTGCGCACCGGCGACATCGTACGCATGGACGCCGAAGGCTACTTCCACTTCTACGACCGCTCCAAGGACCTGATCAAGTACAAGGGCTACTCGATCTTCGCCAAGGACGTGGAGGACGTGCTCTACGGCCATCCCCAGGTGAAGGCGGCCGGCGTGATCGGCGTTGCCGACCCTTCGGTCGGGCAGCGGATCAAGGCAATCGTGGTCCTGCAGGCCGACGCGCGCGGCAAGCTGAGCGAGGACGAGATCAAGGCGTACTGCAGGCAGCAGCTCGCCGAGTACAAGGTGCCGCACATCGTCGAGTTCCGCGGCGAGCTGCCGAAGACCGACGTCGGCAAGGTGTCGCGGCGCGAGCTGAGGGAAGAAACGAGCTCTTAGCGCGCCGGCTCGGCCGCGAAGGAATCGACCGGGTGAGGCTGGTAGATGCCGAAGCCCTGCGCGTAGCCCACGCCGAGCGCCTTGAGCCGCAGCAGCACCGCCTGATCCTCGACGAATTCCGCGACCATGGCGAAGCCGAGCGCCTCGGCCACGCGCAGCAGCGCGTTCATCTTCGCCTTGGCAACGTCGCTCGTCAGGAGCTTGCGGGTGATGGCGCCGTCCACCTTGACGTATTCCGCTCCGAGCGCCTCGACCGCGTTGAAGGAGACGGACCTGCGGCCGAAGCCGTCGATCAGCAGCTTGCCGCCAAGCGCGCGGTAGGCGTTCGCGAAGCGCACGGCGGCATCCAGCCGCGCGAGCGTGTCGCTCTCGTCGATTTCGAACAGCAGCGCGCCCGCCACCACGTGGTTCGACGCCAGCTGCCCGGCGACGAAGCGCGGAAAGTCGGCATCCTCCAGCGTCTGTCCGGACAGATTCACGGTAAAGCGCGGAATGCGGGAACCGCGCGCCAGGCGCTTGACGGTGGTGCGCACGACCCAGCGGTCGAGCTGCGGCATCAGGCGATAGTGCTCGAATACCGGCAGGAACTCCCCTGGCGGCAGCAGCGCCCGCTCCTCCTCGCGCAAGCGCACCAGAATTTCCGCCATCGGGTAGCGCTCGGCGCCGGTGAGCGCCAGGATGGGCTGGCAGAACAGCGTGAACTCGTCTTTGTCCAGCGCCTGGTGCAATCGCTCGGCCGGATTTGCCCAGCCGGCGAGCTTGGCGTCCATCTGCTCGAGGAACTTCTTGTCGTCCACGAGGTATTCTAGCCGCATGTCCGCGCCGCTCCTGCGGGTCGACCGGCTCACCAAGCGCTTCGGCGGCCTGGTGGCGGTCGATCGGGTCAGCTTCGAGGTGCGGCGCGACGAGATCGTCGGGCTGATCGGCCCGAACGGCGCCGGCAAGACCACGCTGCTGCGGCTGATCACGAAAATCCTCAAGCCCGATGCGGGAAGCATCGTGTTCCGCGGCGCGGACATCACCGCCCTGCGGCCATGGGAAGTGGTCGAGCGCGGCATCGCCGGCACGTTCCAGAACATGCGGCCCTTCCGCCATCTGCCGATCATCGCCAACGTCATGGTGCCGCTGCTGGCGCCGCGCGCGCGCCGCGGCGGCGAATGGGTCAAGAGCATCGAGGCAAAGGCGATGGACGCGCTCGAGTTCGTCGGCATCTCGGACATGGCGCTCGAGCCGGCCTCGGCGCTGTCGCAAGGCGATCTCAAGCGGCTCGAGGTGGCGCGCGCGATCGCCACCGAGCCCGAGCTGCTGCTGCTCGACGAGCCGCTCGGCGGCCTGAACCCGGCCGAATCGGAGCTGCTCGCCAAGTCGATCCGCCGCCTGCACAAGGGCGGCCGCTTCGGCCGGCTGCATTCCGAAGGTCCCGCGGTGCTGATGATCGAGCACAAGCTCAAGGAGCTGATGGCGATCGTCGACCGGGTGATCGTCGTCGACTACGGCGAGATCATCGCCGACGGGCCGCCTGCCGAGGTGGTGCGCAATCCGAAGGTGATCGAGGCCTACCTGGGGAGCGAGCATGCCGCTGCTTGAGCTGAAGGATCTCGGCGTGCGCTACGACAAGGCACAGATCCTGAACGGCGTGTCGCTCGCCGTGAATGACGGCGAGTTCGTCGGCATCGTCGGGCCCAATGGCGCCGGCAAGTCGACCCTGCTGCGCGCCATCTCCGGGCTGGTGCGCTTCGAGGCGCGGATGAAGCGCGGCGCCGGCGGCGACATCGTCCTCGCCGGCGAAGTACGGTTCGGCGCGGAGCGCATCGAAGGCCTGCCGGCACACGAAATCCGCCGGCGGGGACTGGTGCACTGCCCGGAGCGCAGGCGGCCTTTCCGCGAGCTGACGGTGCTGGAGAATCTCATGGCCGGCGCTTTTCTATCGAAAAGCAGTCTTGACACCCAGCGCCGTCTGGACCGCTCCTTTGCCTTGTTTCCACGCCTAGCCGAGCGCAAGGACCAGATCGCCGGGACGCTGTACGGCGGCGAGCAGCAGATGCTCGCGATCGCCCGCGCCCTCATGTACGAGGCGCGGCTCCTCGCCATCGACGAGCCTTCGCTGGGTCTCGCGCCGCGCATCCGCGAGGAGCTGTTCGCGGCGATCCGGCGCATCCACGGCGGGGGAACCGCAATCCTGCTGGTGGAGCAGGAGGTGGGGCAGGTGTTCCGGATGGCCGAGCGCAGCTACGTGCTGTCGCAGGGCCGCATCATCGCGCAGGGCAGCGCGCGCTCACTGATGGCCGACGAGACGCTGCGCGCCGGGTACCTGGGCCTGTAGCGCGGCGCCACACAATCTGCAGATTTTTCTGTAAAAGGTATTTCTTTGCTTGCAGCGCGGGCATTGCGTCTCGATCTTGTCGCGCAGCCAGGGCGCGAGGCCGCGCGGCATGAACAGCAGCACCAGCAGCACGATCACCGCGAAGATCAGCAGGCGCAGCTCGCCGAAGGCCCTGAAGCTGCCGAGCCACTCGGTGAGCGGGTACAGGATGAAGACGGCGGCTACCGGGCCGTAGATCGTGGCGACGCCGCCGAAGATTCCCCAGATCACCACCTGGAACGAAAGCGCCACCTCGAGCGTGGACGGGCCTGCGACGCGCAGGTAATGCGCGAACAGCGCGCCCGCAAAGCCCGCTGCAGCGGCCGAGACCGCGAACGCGATCAGCTTGTAGCGCGGCGTGTTGATGCCGGAGGCGCGCGCCGCCACTTCGTCGTCGCGGATCGCATGCAGCACGAGGCCGAACTTGGAGTCCGCCAGCCTCCACAAGCCGAACACGATGAGGAGCATCGAAACCGCCGCGACGTAGTAGTTGCCGGTCGCGGTCGGCGTCAGCCGGCGCAGCCCGGAAATGCCGAGCTCGCCGCCCGAAAAATCCGGAAACGCGAACAGCAGCCCGAGCGCGATCAGCGGAAACGCCAGGGTGGCGAGCGACAAATACGAGCCGCGCAGCCGCAGGCAAAGGTAGCCGGCCAAAACCCCGAACAGCGTCGCCACCCCGGCGCCGGCGAAAACGCTCGCCCAGGGAGTGACGCCGAGCTTCAGCGAAACGAGCGCCGAGGTGTAGGCGCCGGCGCCGAAGAACAGCGCGTGGCCGAAATTCACCTGGCCCGTATAGCCGGCGAGAAGATCCCAGCTCGCGGCGAAGATGGCGAAGATGCAGGTCATGGTCAGGACGCGCATCACGTACGCGTCGCCGTAGACGGCCGGCAGCGCAAGCAGAGCCACCCCCCATGCAAGCACCAGGGTGCGCGAAGGCAGGACGAAGACCTCGTTGCGCAGCTCCGCCCACGCCCTGCGCAACCAGTACATCAGCGCTCTTCCTCGAAGACGACCCCGAAGAGTCCCTCCGGCCGCGCGAGCAGCACGATCACCATGATGAGGAGCGCGACCGCCCCTTTAAGATACGCGCCTGCCGGCACCGCGAAGACGGTGATCGCCTCGACATAGCCGATGATCAGCGCGCCGATCAGGCTGCCCTTGAGGCTGCCCAGCCCGCCAAGCACCACGATGGCGAGCATGGTGACGAGCGGCGCGAGCCACATGAACGGATCGACCACGTACACCGGCGCCACGACCACGCCAGCGACCGCCGCCAGCGCGACCGAGATCGCCACCGTCGCCATCGCGACCCTGTTGACATTCATGCCCATCAGGTTGGCGACCTCGAGATCATTCGCCGTAGCGCGGATGGCCAGACCGAGGCGCGTCCTGTACAGGACGAACCAGCAGAAAATCAGCATCACGGCCGCCACCACCAAGATCAGGAGCCGCTCGTAGGGAATGCTCACGCCGAAAAAGCGCACGCCGCCCTCA
>Ga0137403_10008338_pt1 | contig 11605 bp, 9 predicted proteins | sample CZOMad2_1_16fung_FD_122057 | JGI IMG/M metagenome (GOLD analysis project Ga0137403, IMG submission 122057) | Vadose zone soil fungal communities from Angelo Coast Range Reserve, California, USA - CZOMad2_1_16fungal (Hybrid Assembly) | ecosystem: Environmental > Terrestrial > Soil > Vadose zone...
CTTCCCGGCAGGTTCGAGCAGGTCATGGGGGACATCTCCGATGCTGAGGCCCTGAAAGTCGCATTGCGTCAGAGTGATGCGGACTGTGTCCTCAATCTTGCCGCGGTCACCGCTGGTACGAGCCGTGAGATCGCCGATCCCGTCGGGGTCGTGCGCGTCAACATCGGTGCTGCGGCTGCCACGGTCGAAGCCGCGGCGGCTTGCGGCATCCGGCGCGTGCTGCATCTTAGTTCGGGTTCGGTCTACGGCGCCAGCGGGCGAGATTTTGGCTTGCTCACGGAAGATACGCCACTGCGTCCCGAACAGCTCTATGGCATCACCAAACAAGCCAGCGAGGCGGTCGCGCTGCGGCTCGCCGATCTGCATCGGCTCGACCTTTCGATTGGCCGTCTCGGCACCTGTTTCGGTCGATGGGAATATGCAACCGGCGCGCGGGATACGCCAAGTGCACCGTATCAGATCGTGCAAGCCGCCCGATCAGGCATACCGGCGATTCTGCCGCGCTCGCATCTACGCGACTGGCTCTATGCGCGGGATGCAGCGGCCGCTGTGCTTGAGTTACTGTATGCCCGCACCCGTCGCCATCTGGTCTACAATCTGGCGGCCGGGTTCATGTGGTCAATCGCGGATTTCTGCGGCCGGCTGCAACAAGTCTGCTCTGGCTTCGAATGGCGTTTCGCCCAGAACGGCGAACCGGCCAACATCGATTATTACGCGCCCTATGATCGCTCTGCGATGGCTATCGAGCGCCTGCTAGGCGACACGGTTTTCCTGCCTCTCTATAATCTTACGGAAGCCCTGGCCGATTATCTGCAGTGGCTTAAACCAGCATTCGATCCAGTTCCCAGGCATGGGGCGTGGTCATGACCGGCGTTAGGCTTGCGGATCAGGTGTGGATCGTGACCGGCGCTGCGTCCGGCATCGGCCGCGCCATCGCCCGGCTATTTGCGTCCGAAGGCGCGCGTATGGTGGTTGCAGATGTGACGCAACAGGTTATCGAAGGAGGCATGCCGACCGTCGATGTGATCGCGGCGGAGGGCGGCAAGGCCATCTATCTTCCCACCGATGTCTCGCAGCGAGAGCAGGTTGACGCGACGGTCGCCGACACCGTCTCCCGTTACGGCCGCCTCGACGGCATCGTCAACAATGCCTGCATTCGTCATGCAAGACCGCTGCTCGAGATGGACGAGGGCGATTGGGAACGCCTTCTCAAGGTCAATCTGACGGGGACCTATTTATGTTGCCGCGCGGCCGTCAGACAAATGATAACGCAGAAGCCGCGTGGAGAGGTCCGGGGGCGGATCGTCAATCTGTCTTCGCAACACGGGATGATTGCCGCGCCGGACGACATTGCATATGGGACGACGAAGGCAGCAGTTGCTTACCTGACAAGGCAGATCGCCGCCGACTACGCTGCGCAGGGCATCGTCTGCAACGCTGTCGCGCCAGGCAAAATCCAGACCGGCGCCACCGGCCGCGCGATCGATCCCGGTGTGCTGGATCGCGCCCATCGGCGCACGCCATGGCCGCGGCTGGGGCTGCCCGACGATGTGGCACGCGCGGCGTTGTTTCTTGCCAGCGATGATGCGAGTTTTGTGACCGGCATCAATCTGATGGTGGACGGTGGATGGACCGCGGCCTGAGCTCTGCGGATCGACAGGAGAGGCGCAATGACTAAGCTGGATCTTGCCATTCGTGGCGGCACCGTTGTCACGGCTTCCGACACATTTCGCGCGGATGTCGGCGTCCGGGCGGGACGCATCGTCGCGGTCGCCGCCGAGATCGAGGGAGCGACGCGCGAGATCGACGCCTCCGGGCTGCTGGTGCTTCCGGGCGGCATCGACAGCCACGTGCATATCGCCCAGCCCTCCGGCCCCGACGTCGTGATGGCGGATGATTTCGCTTCGGCGACCGCCGCTGCAGCCGCCGGCGGCAATACCTGCATCATGCCGTTCGCCCTGCAACAGCGCGGCACGAGTTTGCGCCGATGCGTCGAGGATTACGTGCGTCAGGCAGAGGGCGAATGCCACATCGATGTCTCGGTTCACTTGATCATCTCCGATCCTACGCCTGAGGTACTCGGACAGGAGCTGCCGGCACTGCTGAAGGCGGGCTACACATCGTTCAAGGTGTTTATGACCTACGACGATCTGGTGCTGAACGATCGGCAACTGCTCGAAGTGTTCGATGTGGCGCGCCGTGAGCGGGCCCTCGTGATGGTGCATGCGGAAGGCTATGATGCAATCAAGTACATGACCGACCGGCTTGAGCGCGCAGGCCAGACCTCTCCGATTTTTCACGCGGCCTCCCGCCCAGAGCTGGTTGAGCGTGAAGCGGCACACCGCGCGATTAGTCACGCCGAACTGATCGACGTGCCGATCATGATTGTTCACGTTTCGGGTCGGGAAGCCATGGAGCAGATTCGTTGGGCGCAACAGCGCGGTCTGAAAGTTTACGCTGAGACCTGTCCGCAATATCTAACGCTGACCGCGAACGATCTTGAGGGCCTGAACATGGAAGGCGCAAAATACGTCTGTTCGCCGCCGCCTCGCGATGCGGCCAGCCAGGCGGCGATCTGGGAAGGCCTGCAGCAGGGCGTATTTCAGACCTTCTCCTCTGATCATTGCCCGTTCCGATATGAAAGCAGCGAAGGCAAGCTCACGCCCAAAGCCAGGACGTCGTTTCGCTGGGTCCCGAATGGTATTCCGGGGATCGAAACGCGGCTGCCGATCCTGTTTTCGGAAGGAGTTTCGGCGGGCAGAATTTCGCTGAACAGGTTTGTCGAATTAACCTCTACTAATCACGCCAAGATATACGGTCTTTACCCGCGAAAGGGGTCGATCGGCGTGGGCTTCGACGCCGATATCACCTTGTGGGATGCGCACCGTCGCGAGACGATCCGACAGGAGAATCTGCATCATGGCTCCGACTATACTCCGTGGGAGGGCTTCGAGGTTACCGGATGGCCGGTTATGACGATCGCCCGAGGCGAGGTTGTTGCCCGTGAGGGGGTCATCGTGGGCAAGAAAGGGGCGGGCCGGATTTTGGAGCGAGATATTTCTGCTTACGCCGCAGCCGGCGAAACGCCGTGAGGCGTAGGCTTGTCAACAATGAGGGCGTCGACAAATGGCATCGAGCTGACGCGGCGTACTTTGCTGATTATCATGCTTTACGAGCGACCAGGTCGTGTCGGCTGCGCCGTCGACGAGTGAGCAGCCTTGATCGACTTGATCGAGAAAGCAACGCGGCGGGTGCTGTCGCCGCCACGAACCATCACTTAAGCGCGATCGAGGAGCGGTTGATGATCGAGGCCCCACCGGAAAAGCTTGCCAGCGACTTCCGCACATTGTTCGCTGCGGCAGAATAGGAGCGGCCGATGCCGTCACAAACCGACGATCTGGTGCATGACGATGACATCGCCGTCGCGGCAGACTTTCTCGAACACTTGCGTGAGAACTCGCTCGATCCGCCAGGTGTCAGCCGCGCCTCCTTCGGTCCGGGCGAGCGCATGGCGCATGCGCGCCTCGCCGAAGTGGCGCGCGGTTTGGGACTGGTGCTGCAAACGGATTTTGTTGGCAATCTCTTTGTGACACAGCCGGGACGGGATCCATCCTTGCCGGTCGTGATGATCGGCTCGCATCTCGATGCCGTGCCGCATGGGGGTAATTTTGACGGTGCTGCGGGCGTCGCAATCGGCCTCGGGGTACTCGCGCGCTTACGCCGGCACGGCGTGCCTCCGACCCGAGGTGTCACGCTGTTGGCGATCCGCGCCGAAGAAATGTCATGGTTCCCGACTCACTATATTGGCAGCCGCGCCGGCTTCGGCCTGTTACCGGCCGACTCGCTCGAAAATGTTTTCCGTTCTGATTCAGGGCGTTCGCTCGCCTCGCACATGGCGGAAGAAGGGTTTGAGCCCGAGCGAATCGGCAAGGGCGAAGCCTCGCTGGTAGCAGCGCAAATTCATGCCTATATCGAGCCGCATATAGAGCAAGGCCCGGTACTCGTCGATGCGGGATTTCCCGTTGGCATCGTTACCGGTATTCGCGGAAACCTACGCTACAAACATTGCAGCGTCCGTGGCACCTATGGCCATGCCGGCGCCGTGCCGCGGGTTGCGCGCCGCGATGCCGTCATGGCTGCCACCGCATTCGTTCAACAGATTGAAGCCTATTGGCTGGCGCGAGAGGCGGCCAGCGCGGATTTCGTAGCGACGGTCGGCCAGCTCTTCACCAATGCCACCCAACACACGATCACGAAGATACCGGGCGAGGTTCATTTCACCCTGGATATGCGTAGCGAGAACAATGCAGTCCTCATAGCAGCCCATGCGCATCTCTCCGTCAAGGCGCGGGAAATTGCCGAGGCTCGCCACGTGTCCATCGATCTTGGTCCTTATACACATGCTCAACCGGCCTGCATGGATGGGGGCTTACGGGCTCGGCTGAGGCGGCTTGCGGTTGCCCACGGCATCCCGGCCATGGAGCTGCCGAGTGGTGGCGGTCATGATTGCGCGACTTTCGCCAATCAAGGCGTGCCGAGTGCCATGGTCTTCATCCGCAATGACAAGGGCAGCCATAATCCGGACGAGGCCATGGAGATCGCGGATATGGCGCAGGCGTTGCGGCTTGTTGCGGCGCTCGTCGACGAGATCGCCTTTTGAGCCGGCCGCGCGACCTCCTCGGCTACGGCGACCGGCGGCCAACGGTCGTCTGGCCGAACGGCGCCCGCGTCGCAGTGTCCCTTGTCGTTAATTTCGAAGAGGGTGCCGAACTCGCCATCGGCGATGGCGACGCAGCGAACGAAAGGCTCGGCGAGGTACTGAGCGTGGTGCCCGCGGGGCGGCGCGATTTCGGTCAGGAAGAAATGTTCGCCTACGGCATGCGCGCCGGCCTCTGGCGTTTCCTTGACGCCTTCGAACATCACAAGCGCCGCGTGACATTCTTCATGTGCGGGCGTGCGGTCGACCGCTTGCCGGGTTTGGCCAAAGCGGTCGTCGATCACGGGCATGAGCCGGCCTGTCACGGCTGGCTGTGGCGTCCGCACGCCGACTACACGGATGTTGCGAGCGAACGAGCCGACCTCGAACGCTGTATCTCGACGATTCAGTCCGTCACCGGCGAACGCCCCCTCGGCTTTTTCTGCCGCGGCAGCCAGAGCCTGGCGACCCGCGCGTTGTTGGCCGAACTGGGTTTTCTCTACGACTCCAACGCACTCGACGATGATGTCCCGTATTTCGATGAGACGCCGTCGGGCCGACTATTTATCCTGCCTTACGCCTTCGACAGTAACGACATGAAGTTCTTCCACCCGAACGGCTTCGTTGAAGCTGCCTCCTTCGTGCGCTATGTCCGCTCGGCGCTGGACGTGCTCGTTGAGGAGGGCCGGCGAGGTAAGACGAGCCTCCTCAATATCGGGCTCCATCTGCGCATTTGCGGGCGCCCTGGCCGCTTCGCGGCCGTCTCGGGTATCCTAACGGCACTCGACGAGTACGGCGATGATGTGTTCGTGGCCCGTCGCATCGATATCGCGCGCCATTGGCTCGCCACGTCCGAAACCGATCGAAAGCCGTGATAAGGTTTGCCGCCAAGCGGCGTGAGGTGTTGGCGAACATTTTGGATGTTGAAAGGGCGATCGGTTCGATGCGGCGGGAATGTCTTGACCCATGTTCTTGCATTCGGCGAACGGCATCTTTGCCATCTGCGTTGGCACGAAAGTTGCTCGCAACCTTGTCGAGGAAACTGCGCGAGATTGTTCCCATTCCATGCTCCAGCGTGCCGATCACGTTACGATGACTGCCCAGCCGCTTACGCTTGACGGCGTCACTCACAGTTACGGCGCGGGGCTCGCGGTCGACAACGTGACTCTGGAGGTCAAGGGGGGCGAACTGATCGCGCTGCTCGGTCCGTCCGGTTGCGGCAAGACCACCCTGCTCAGGATCGTCGCCGGCTTCATCCAGCAGGGCAGCGGCAAGGTGATTATCGGCGATCGCTCCGTCGACACGCTGCCGCCGAACCGCCGCGAGATCGGTATCGTATTCCAGAACTACGCGCTGTTCCCGCATATGAGCGTGGCGCAGAACATCGCCTATGGGCTCGCCGCCCGGGGCGAGAGTCGGTCCGTGCAGGCCGCGCGCGTGAAGGAAATGCTGGCTATCGTCCAGATGGGCGGCTTTGCCGACCGCAAGCCGAAGCAGCTGTCGGGCGGTCAGCAGCAGCGCGTGGCGTTGGCGCGCGCACTTGCCATGCGCCCACGCATCCTGCTGTTGGACGAGCCCTTCGCGGCGCTCGACAAGAATCTGCGGCTCGACATGCAGATCGAGATCAAGCGGCTGCAGCGGCAATTCGCGCTGACCGCGATCATGGTCACGCACGATCAGGACGAGGCGATGGCGATCGCCGACCGTATCGCGGTGATGCAACAGGGCAGGATCGAGCAACTGGGCACGCCCGTGCAGATCTATGACGAGCCAGCGACGCTCTTCGTCAATAACTTCATCGGGTCCAGCAACCTTCTGGCAGGCCGTATCGAGGCGCCCGTCGATGGCGGCTATCGCGTCGCCCTTGCCAATGGGGCGCTGTGGACGGTTGCGTCCGAGTTCCGCTTTGGCACTGGCGAGCCGGTCACCGTCTCGGTCAGGCCGGAGCAGATGTTGCTGGCGGACGAGCCGGCGGCGGACAGGTTTCCCGTCGAGCTCAAACTGAGCCTGCCGATCGGCGGCGAACTCATCCACGACGTGAGCAGCCAGGCCGGCGAGTCGCTCAAGGTCGCCATCGCGCGGCGTCCCGGCATGGCGTCGGGCGGAGTCGGCACGGCCCATTGCGGACTTGCTGGCCACGCGCGGCCCGCGCTTTTCCCAGTTTCCAATCCCTGACCCGGAGATCCCGCTCATGACCGATATGAACCGTCGCGACCTGTGGACCGGCGCGGCCGCACTTGGCCTTGCCGGCCTCCTGCCGTTGCGCGCCCATGCCACCGGCAGCCTGACTGCCGCGATCTACCCCGGCACCTGGGAGGAGGCCTATCGCGGCGTGCTCGCTCCCGCGTTGAAGAAGAGCGCCGATATCGACATCGCCTTCGACGCGCTCTTCGCGGTCGATCAGGTCGCCAAGGTGCGCGCGGCGCGCGGCGTGCCACCCTTCGACTGCTTCGTGCTCGATCCGGGCCCGGCGGCGGCGGCGATGCAAGCCGGCCTGTTCGAGCCGATCGACGCCTCCAAGCTCGCCAATGCCTCCAAGGTGCCGGCGGGGCTGATCACCTCGCATGCGGTGACCTGCAACGCCCAGGTCGTCGGCATCGCCTACAACCCCAAGAAATTCGCGACGCCGCCGAAGGGCTGGGCCGATCTGTTCAAGTCGCCTTATGTCGAGCGCCTCGGCCTGACCGGCTTCCAGACCACCTTCGGCACGGTCTCGATTATCGAGATGGCCAAGGCCTTCGACGGCTCGATCGAGAACATGGAGCCGATCTTCGCCGAGCTGAAGAAGGCGGTCGCCAAGGCTTCGGCCGTCGCGGCTCCAGCGGCCATGCCCGGCCTGTTCCAGCAGGGCCAGATCGACGTGATGTACGCGAACACCAATACGGTCGCGATCCTCAAGGGCCGCGGCGTCGACATCGAGTTCGTTAAGCCCGAGACCGGCGCGATCACCTTCCAGACCACGCTGCACATCGTGAAGGGCGCCGACAACGTCGCCAACGCCTATAAATACATGGACATGGCGATCTCGGCCGAGGTGCAGGGCGCATTGCAGAAGCAGCCCTACAACATGATCCCGATCAACAAGGACGTGACGCTGGTCGACACGCTCGACATCAAATCGATCGACGAGCTTACCAAGATGGTCACCCATGACTGGACCAAGATCAATCCGCAGCGCGCCGCCTGGATTGAGCGCTTCAACAAGGAGGTCACCAAGTAAGGGTCGGAAGCCATGGCTGGAGCAGCGGTCGCAAGCGGGGGAATGGGTGAGCGGGTCGACTGGCGCCTCGCGGCGCCGCTCGGCCTGACCTATCTCGCGTTCTTTGCCGCGCCCTTCGCGATCCTGCTCGGCATCAGCTTCTACGCTGATTCCGAGCAGACGCGGCTGGGTCTCGACAGCTGGACGAAGTTTTATGGCGATGCCTTCTACCTCAAGGTGATCTTCGACACGCTGAAGCTCGGCGTCTTCGCGGTCGCCGCGACGACGCTGCTCGCCTATCCGCTGGCGCTGCTGTTCCGGGAGGTGGGGCCGCGCGCCCAGCGCTTGCTGATCTTCATCATCCTGATGCCCCTCCTGACCTCGGTCGTGATCCGCACCTTCGCATGGATCGTGATCCTGGCGCGCGAAGGCGTGGTCAACCAGACGCTGATCGGCCTTGGGCTCACAGTCGCGCCGCTCAACCTGCTCCAGACCGAGCTTGGCCTCGTCATCGCGCTGACGCAGATCGAGATGCCGCTGATGCTGCTGCCGCTGCTGACCATCATGAACCAGATGGACCAGAATCTGGTCGACGCCTCGCGAGCGCTTGGCGCCTCGAAATGGCGGACCTTCTTCCAGGTGATCCTGCCGCTGACGCTGCCGGGCTGGATCGCGGGTGCGACGCTGGTCTTCGCTTCGGCGACGACCGCCTTCATCTCGCAATCGGTGATCGGCGGGGCACGTCTGGTCTATCTGCCGGCGCTGATCTGGCAGCAGTCGATGGTAGTCTATAACTGGCCCTTCGCAGCGGTGGCCTCGCTGACGCTGCTGTTCACCGTGCTGGCCGGCATCACTGCGCTAGGCTGGCTCGGCCGCTTCGCGAAGACGAACTGAGGACAGACGATGCAACGATCGACTTTCAACGACATCACCTATTCCTGGGTGATCGGCATCCTGGCCGGTCTCGGCATCCTGATCCTGATCGGGCCGGTGCTGATCGTGATCACGACCTCCTTCACCACCTCGCAGGTGCTGCGCTTTCCGCCGCCGGATATCTCGCTACGCTGGTATCGCGAATTGTTCGATCCCAGCCGCTCGGCACAGATCCACATTGCGGCGTTCAACAGCCTCTGGGTCGCGGGCCTCGCGACAGCGATCGGGGCGGTGCTCTCCGTGCTGGCCGCGCTGGCGATCGCGCGCGTGGCGCGCCCCTCGGCAAGGCTGCTGGAGGCGAGCTTCCTGTCGCCGCTGATCCTGCCGACGCTCTCCTATGGATTGGCGGCGCTGATGTTCTTCTCGGTGGTCGGCATCAGGCCTTCGCTCAACCTGTTGATCGCCGGGCATCTCGTGGTGATCGCGCCCTTCATCTTCCGGACCACATTGGCGAGCCTAACGCAGCTTGATCCGGCACTGCTGGAGGCTTCAGGCAATCTGGGCGCCAGCGGGTTCTACGGTTTTCGTCGGATCACCTTACCGCTGATCGCGCCCGCAATCGCGGCCGGGTGCTTCCTGGCCTTCATCTCCTCAATGGACAATGTGCCGGTCTCGCTCTTTCTGTCGACCGCCCGCACCGGGATGCTGCCAATCCGGATGTGGGGCATGATGGAATCGACCCTCGACGTACGAATCGCGGCCATCGCCGGCGTCCTTATCCTAGCGACGCTGGTGCTGGTCATCGTCATGGACCGGCTGACTGGGCTGACGAAACGCATGAGCGCATGAACCCCGAACTTCACTACCTTCCATGAACGGGAGACTGGCCTTGACCTATGACCGCGACCTGATCGGCTATGGCGCGAACCCGCCCGATCCCAAATGGCCGGGCGGCGCGCGCGTCGCCATCAACTTCGTGATGAATTACGAGGAGGGCTCCGAGCCTTCCGTGCAGGATGGCGAGGGTTATACCGAGACCGGCCTGACCGAATCATCCGGCTTGCCGGCGGGCGTGAAGGGGCGCGATCTCGCCGGCGAAGGCATGTTCGCCTATGGCAGCCGCGTCGGTTTCTGGAGGCTGATGCGGCTTTTCCAGGAGCGCGGCCTGCCGCTGACCGTGTTCGGCTGCGCGCTCGCGATCGAACGCAATCCCGAAGCCGCGGCGGCGATCAGGGCCTCGGGCTTCGACGTCTGCAGCCATGGCTGGCGCTGGATCAAGCATTATGAATTGAGCGAGGAGGACGAGCGCGAGCACATCGCCAGGGCGATCGCCTCGCTCAAGGCGACGGTCGGGGAGCGGCCGCTCGGCTGGTATTGCCGCTATGGGCCGAGCCTGAACACGCGCCGGCTTGTGGTGGAGGAGGGCGGCTTCCTCTATGATTCCGACGCGTACGACGACGAATTGCCCTATTGGAAAGTTGTCGACGGCAAGCCACATTTGGTCGTTCCCTATTCACTCGTCAACAATGACGGCAAGTTCGGCTCCGGCTTCTTCGGGACGTCGGCCGATTATTTCGCGTGGCATAAGGACGCCTTCGATATGCTCTACGCGGAAGGCGCAACACAGCCGAAGATGATGTCGGTCGGCTTGCATATGCGCCTGATCGGCCATCCGGCGCGCGCGGCCGGCCTCGCGCGCTTCCTCGACTATGTCCAGGGCCATCAAGGGGTATGGGTGACGCGGCGGCTAGACATTGCCCGGCACTGGGCGGCAACGCATCCTTTCGCCGGCAACCTCGCCTGAAGGAAAAGCTTTGGCCTCGCATGAACTGATCGTTGCGCTCGGAGACAGGCTCTATCGCGTCGAGCGTCCCTTCGGCTCCTGGCCGCGGAACACAGGCTTTGTCACCGACGTCGCCGTCGATCCGCGCGGCCATGTCTTCGTGATGCTGCGGCACGATCCGCTGGTGCATCCCAACGACCCGCGCGTGATCGAGCTTGCGCCCGACGGCGCCTATCTCAGGGGCTGGGGCGGCGATCTGATCGCCGATTCCCACATGCTGACTGCCGACGCCGCAGGGCGCATCCTCGCGGTCGACCGCGACATGCATGAGGTGATCATCTGCTCGCCAGCAGGCGAACGGCTCGGCGGGTTAGGCCAACGCGGCGTGCCGCTTGCGCCCTTCAACCATCCGACGGACGTGCATGTCTCAGCCTGGGGCGAGATCTACGTCTCGGATGGCTATGCTGCGAGCCGGGTCCATCGCTTCGATGCCGCCGGCACTCTGATGGCAACCTGGGGCAGCCACGGATCGGGCGATGGTCAGTTCGGCTGGCCGCATGCGATCTGGACCTTTGCGGACGGCCGCGTCGTCGTGGTCGACCGCACCTCGAATCGCGTGCAGGTCTTCGACCGCGAGGGCAGGCACCTCGAAAGCTGGGGCGAGTTCTACCAGCCCGTCGCGATCTGGGGCGATGACGAGGGCTGCGCCTATGTCAGCGACATGGTGCCGAGCCTGCAGAAGGTCGGCCCCAAAGGCGAGCGGCTTGGCCGCTGCCGGCCGATGCTCAATGGCGCGCACGGCATCTTCGGGACGCCCGAAGGCGATATCCTTCTGGCCGAGGGCAATCCGAGTCGGATCACGCGGCTGCGGCTCCAGCCAGCTAGAGCCAACGCCCTGCGACAATAGTGACCAACTGCGTTCGGCATGCACAACAACGCGAACATTCCAATGGAGATGATCGAAAGCGACATGCCGGTGACGTTTCTGGGTTACGGACTGTTGACCGATTCAGGCGGTCCGGGCCGGCGGCGCGGTGGCTTGGGTCTCTGGCGC
>Ga0137403_10008339_pt1 | contig 11604 bp, 12 predicted proteins | sample CZOMad2_1_16fung_FD_122057 | JGI IMG/M metagenome (GOLD analysis project Ga0137403, IMG submission 122057) | Vadose zone soil fungal communities from Angelo Coast Range Reserve, California, USA - CZOMad2_1_16fungal (Hybrid Assembly) | ecosystem: Environmental > Terrestrial > Soil > Vadose zone...
ATCAATTTCGCAATCGACGCGCGAATGCGGTTGGGCACTTCGAAAAACGTGGAGTCTGGTTTTTGGTGAGGATATTTCTTAGCCTCAAGCGCCGCTTGCACGGCGCGAATGGAAACCTTCGGCATCGGCGACTGGCCCGCCAAATTCAAATACGTCGCGTCTTCGATTTCGAACCATTCCTGCCGCCAGTCGGTCCGCGGAACTGTTGTCGTCGTGGCCATGGGCATTCCTCCGCGAGAGTCACGCGAACTTAGAATCGGGCAAGCGCGATTGGATACAACATCCAAATTGGGCAGCAGCCCAAACTAGAAATGGCCACGAAGCTCGCGAAAGGCCGGCAAGATCACGAGTTTTCCCGACCCTGCCATCACTGGTTCGTGCTCCAGGGTCCAGGTGTGCTGATGCGGAATGTACACCGCATTCAGCCCGATCTTCATGGCCGGGTTGATGTCGCTGCGCGGGCTGTTGCCGATCATCCAGCCGTGAGTTTTCACAATCTTGTGCTTGTGAACGAGGCTGCCGTACGTCTCCGAATCTTTCTCCGGTACGATCTCGATGGATTCAAAAAATCCCTGCAAGCCGGAACGCTCGACTTTTGCGGCTTGCTCCGCAGGTTCGCCCTTGGTGAAAAGAATGAGCCGGTGCCGCTCGGTGAGATAGGCAAGAGTTTCCGGGACGCCGTCAAGTATTTTCGGCGGCGTGCGCTCCAGTTCAACGACGCGGCCGTGAATCTGCGCCAGCGTTTCGCGTTTCGCCATTTGCTCGGCGAGCTTGATGTACGTCTCTTCGAGGGAGCGGCCGAAGCTGCGCACGCCATAGCCGTACTGCCGGATATTCTTGCGTTCCGTTTCATTTAGGATGTGGCGAATATAGGCGCGGGTATACCCGCAGGGTTCAACGATGCTGATGAAATCCTCGATCAGCTTTTCAAAAAATACGTTGTTTTCCCAGAGCGTGTCGTCTGCATCAATCAGCAGGGTATGGCGTCGCATCTCAATTAGCTCTCGTTGGATTTCGCGCGGCTGCGTCTCGCGAGCCGCGCCCCACTTTCAGTCTAACAGCCGGATGGCATCTTCTGCGATGCGAGCCGCGGCTCCGGGTTTGCCTAAGCCGCTTGCAGCATCTCTCATCCGCGCAAGCCGCTTCGCATCATCGAGCAACGCTGCAATTTTCCAAGCCGCCGCGGGCAGATTGTTGCACCGGATCGCCGCGCCGGCTTCCAGCAAATGATCGGCGTTGCGTTCTTCCTGGCCGGGGATGGGTTCGATGAGGGCCATCGGCAGCGCACGCGCCAGCGCTTCGGAGGTTGTCAGCCCGCCGGCTTTGCCAACCATCAGGTCGGCGGCCGCCATGTACTTATCCATTTCGCTCGTGAATCCGACAGCACAGAGTCTGGGCGAACCGGATTGCAGTTTGCCCGCTTCTCTCGCCATCTCTTCCAGCCGTTTCTTGGTCTTCTCCGACTTTCCCGCAATCGCAACAATTTGCCACGGCCGTTGCAGCGCCAGCAAATCTTTCACAAGTTGCTCGACGGGGCCGATTCCATAGCCGCCCGCGGAAATGAGAATTACACTCGCGGTTGCGTCGAGCCCCAATTGCTTGCGGGCATCGGATCGGCTGACTGGAGCGGCGAACAACGGATCAACCGGAATGCCAGTGACCAGCAATTTCTCTCTCGGCACGCCGATGCGCGCCAAATATTCCTTTGCTTCATCGATGGCGACGTAGTAGCGGTCCACCGTTCGGCATAGCCACATCGCGTGCACGTCGTAGTCCGTCACGACGATCGCGTTATGCGCGAGCAGTTTTCGCTTGGCAATCAGCCACGCGATGATTTCCGCCGGAAGAAAATGCGTCGCCACGCAGAGGTCCGGCTGGATGCGTTTCAGCAGCCGGATCATCGGGCCCGTGTTCAGCCGGTCCAGCGCCAGGCGCCGCCGCGGGTGCTGCCACGGCTGGTCCGTCCGGTCGTACAGGACGCCCATGAGTTCCGGGGCCCGCTGCACCATGGAGATGTAGGCTTTGTCGTAGATGCGCTGAAAAAGTTTGCTGACATACTGGAGCGCATCGATGTGCTCGACGAAGCAATCGCCGCGCGCCGAAAATGCTTTTTCGAGCGCTTGCGCGGCGCGCACATGCCCCGCCCCCGATGTTGCGGAGAGCAGCAAAACCCGCGGCTTCGTCTTCATCGACGACGATTTCCCCGGAACGCGATGCGCATCACGAAGCCTTGCGCTGTCCGGCGGCGAGTTTTTCCAGGATGCCTCGCGCGACTTTCTGTAATTCTCCGAAACGCGTCAGGTAGTCCTGAAAGTCATGGTTCAAGACCTGCGCGTCTTGCGGGCCGAGCTTGTGGCGCAGAATCATGTCGCGCAGTTTCACTGGGTGCGGCAGCAGCGCCTCTTCCTGCAATTCCTCCAGCGCAATTTTGACGTCGTAGTGGTACATGGCATCCCCCGAACGAAAGTTTCCTCCCAGTATTGTACCTAGTTCGACGCTCGATGCGTGTGTTGACAGAGGAAGTGAATCGGGGCCGAGAGATTACGCAGCAGTCGCCGCCGCGGGAAGAAATTCGTAGCGGTCGATTCTTGCCGCGATGCCCACGCGCCCGTTTTCGGTCGGCTCGACTCGCACGATCTGTCCCTGGCACCGGATGTTTACATCGCTCGATTGTGTAACCTGCTCGGGAAGCGTGATGACAAAATCGATCTCGCTGCCGATTTTAAGCTTGGCGTCGGCGAGGAAGTAGAGTCCGCGGTAACTGACATCCCGCGTCTCAGCGCCGAGCTCTCGAGCCTCTGCCACCGGCGACAGAACACGCATAGGAAGGCTCATTGTGAATCGCCGCGCTTCGCGGCGGTCTGCACCGTCACTCATTCCTACCCCCTAAGTCTGGCTGGGTTTGGCGCAAAATTAACATCCGCTTCCACAAACTGCAACGCGAAATTCAATGTTTTTTGTCCTAGTACGAGATCTTGTCCATTTGTGTACCGCAGCCATATACTTTGGGCTGTCCCCCCCGGCAGCAAGTACTGTTACGCCTATGGATAGCCGCGAGCATCGCCGCGTGCGGATGCGCCTTCCGGTTCGCCTGCGCTGGACAACGCCTTTTGCCCAGAAAATCGAATTAGGAGAAACCATTGATGTTTCGCGCGGCGGTTTGCTGGTCTCCACGAAGGAACCACATACCTCCGGCGTGTCGCTTTGGGTCACTTTCCCGTACGACGCTTCGCTCGGCGATGGCCAACCGGAAATGCTTGCCCGCATCGTCCGATGCGGCGAAGTGCTGGAAGTAATTCGCGGCACGAATGCGCGCGATAAAGTTCAATCGGCGAGCGTCTTAGCAGCGGAGCATTTGGCGAAGCTGAATCCAATGGCACGCGCGCTTGGCATTTGTGATGCTCCGGCGACATTCGCCGTTGCCATACAGTTCGAGGAGCACGCCAACGGGCAATGGAACGGACATGCGGTTCGCAGCGAACCCGAGAGGCGCGGCAGCCCGAGGCGCGCTCTAGCCGTGCCGGTTCGCGTGCGCCCGGCGCAGATCCCGTGGTTTGAGGAAGCCATGACGATCGATTTTTCAGCGCAGAGCCTGCGGTTCCGCAGTCACCGCGAGTATGCGGTGGGCGAGCAGTTGAAAATCAAGTTCGCGGACTCCACTCGCAAACCGTGGCCCGGGAACGGTGAATTCTCTTCGAAAGTGGTGCGCGTTGCTCCGGCGACCGACACGTTCGCGCTCGATGTCAGCGTCTGCCGTCTAAGCTGAATTTTCTTGCCACCAAGTGCATTCGGCCATTTCTCTTCCGTGAGGTACACTCCGAATTCGTTTAAGGCTCATCGATGAGTAGTTCCCATGACTCGCGCAATTTTTTCCTGAAAGGGCCCGCGGGACGGCTTGAGGCGATCCTCTGGACACCGTCCGCAGCGACGCGGCCGCCGCTTGCGGCCGTCGTTTGCCACCCGCATCCACTTTTCGGCGGCACGATGCACAACAAAGTGGTTTATCAAGTCGCGAAGTCGCTCGATGTGCTCGGCATACCTGTGCTGCGATTCAATTTTCGCGGAGCAGGATTGAGCGAGGGCGAACACGATCGGGGCCGTGGAGAGCAGGACGACGTGCGAGCAGCACTCGATTTTCTTTCCGGAGAATTTTCGTCCGTGCCACTATTGGTGGCGGGCTTCAGTTTTGGCTGCGTCGCGGGGCTGCGAGCCGGCTGCGAAGACGCGCGAGTCTCGCAACTCATCGGCCTGGGCCTTCCAGTGAACAGCACGGATGTTTCGTTTCTGAGTCGCTGCAGCAAACCGAAGCTTTTTGTGCACGGAAGGAACGACGAGTATGGAGCGATCGAGAAAGTCAAAACGCTCGTGGCGTCCTTGCCGGGTGAAAATCACCTGGTTGTCGTGGAAGGCGCCGAGCACTTCTTCAAAGGAAAACTTGACCAGGTCGATCGAGCTATCACCAGCTGGATTGCTAGGCGAATTTCTTAGTTCTCCGCCGTCTTCGTGTTGAAAATAATTCTTGTTCAAGCTCCTTCGCCGCGGGAAAAAAGTTTGCTGAACTGATCGACGTTGGCCGGCGGCAGGCCCACCAATCGAGCGTTCGCTTTCACGTGTTCCACGCGCGACATGCCCACCAGCGCCGTGGAAATTCCCGGCGACGAACGCACGAACTGCAGCGCGCGCTCCGCATCGTTCTTAAGCCCGAGAGCTTCCGCAACGAATCCCGGCAGATTCTTCGCCACCTTTCCCTGCAGCAGCGAAGCGCTGGCGATCAGCGTGACGTCCAGCTCGCTGGCTGCTTCCATCACCGTCCGATCGCGGCCGCGCACAGACTGATTGCCCAGCGTCAGCGCTTCTGTCATCCCCAGATTGAACGGCAACTGCACGAACCGGAAATGGTGCCGGCCCCCCGCAATCTCCTGCGCCATCTGCACGATTTCGCCGAGCTGCATGGCGTCGCGCGACCGCGCATCCTGGCGGAAGCCGTTCCACGTGGCCATTCCGTAATACTGAATTTCTCCGGCCTCCACGGCCGATTCGAGAAACGTGAAGGCTTCGCGCACGCGGTTCAGAAATTCTTCCTTGGGGACTTCCGCGAGTTGTGTTTCGGGATTATGCAGGTAGTAGACGTCGATGCATTCGACGCCAAGATTCTTCAGGCTGCGCCCGAGCTGGTTTTTCAGGAATTTTGGCGTCATGCAGTGACTGCCGTCGGCGATGTCCTTCGCGCTGAAAATTCCGGGCTGAATGTACTCGCGGAAAAAATATTCATTGGGGTCGGCAGGCATCGAATCATCCGGCGTCAGGTAACCACCTTTAGTGCACAGGATGATTTCTTCGCGTTCGAACCCCTTCGCGGCAAGCTGCCGGATTGCCGCGCCGATGCTGCGCTCGCTGCGCTGAAACCTGTAATTGATCGCGGCATCGATCACGTTGATGCCGTTCTCCACCGCCGCGACGATCGCGGCCGCGTAGCCTTCGTCGGTCTTCGTATCCGGTTGGCCGAGGTACGTCCCGATTCCGATGGAAGAGAGCACGAGCCGCTGCGATTCGCGAAAATGTCCCGCGGAGGCGCGTCCCGCAAATCTCTGTGCGTACCGCGTCGTTCCTTCTTTGGAGGCGGATTCCGTCATGACACTCCTTCAGGGTTTGTTGCCGGTCCCTGCGTTCCAGGTTTTTCCTCTGCGCTTGCCTTCGGAGCCAGGAGCCGAGAGCAGGCCCGAAGAATCCTACGATAGGGCCAGTCTTTTTCGCGGAAGAAAATCTCGCCTTCGCGGGGATTGCTGTAGTACCAGCGCGCCACGAGCCACAAGTGCTCGCCGATATCGCCGGAAGCGAAAGCTGCCTCGCGATCAAGATATTCGCGAAAGACTTGTTCGGCGGACCGCGGCTGGCTGGCGATTTCCGCAAAGCGCAAGAAAAATGGCTCGGCCAGGCGGCCGCCGCGGACGGCGAAAACACCAATCGTTTGGTCCTCGGCGGTGCGCTGTAAAATTACGGCATCGAGATCTTGTATGCGCCGCGTCAGTTCCGGCCGGCCGCGCAGGACTTCGTCGAGCTTCTCTATTTTCTTGTGAAGCGCAGCGGCGCGCTCGAAGTCCATTTGCCCGCTGGCTTTTTCGCGTTCTTCTTCAATGGAAGCACGCATCGAACCGCCGCTCGTTTCCAGAAAACGCACGAGCCGCTCGACCTCGACGTCGTATTCCTCTTTGCTGCACCCCGCGAAGCAGGGCGCGAGGCACATCTTCATTTCGGAATAAATGCAGCCCGGGAAACTTGGATCGCGGCGGATTTTGATCTGGCAGCGCCGCACTTTGAACAAATCGAGGACGCGTTCGGAAAAAGCTAGCGCGGACCGGCGCGAGGCAAACGGGCCGTAGTACGCGCCGCCCGTCGGCACTCCCGATTCGTCCACCGGAATGCGGCGGGTGACGTAGCAGCGCGGATAAGCATTGCGCAAATTCACTTTGAGGACGGCGGCGGGACGCAAGCGCGTCAGGTCGCGGTAGCGCTTCGGAAAACGATCCTTCGCGAGCTGGTAATACGTGAAGATTTGTTCGAACGGCGAGCCGGTCAGCCGATAGCGGATGCCACGCGCGAAGTCGCGCAGGTTCAGCCGCTTGCTTGCCGGATCCACCGGACCGAGAAGCCGTTGCAAACGCCGCTGCAAATTCTGCGTTCGAATCAGGAACGGCTCGGCTTTTTCTTCGCGTGATTCAATCATGCAAACCGCTGCCTGAGGCGGCAGAGCACGGAAGAAGTCCTGCCCGGCGAGCGTTGTATCGAAATCAAGTCCGCAATCGAGTTCCAGCACACCATCAGAATACTATGGAGCTTCCGTAGTAGCGCTCCACATATAATGTGAGAAGGATAAAATGGCTCAGTCTTCGTAGCGCACTGAAACCCCAGCCACCTGGTTTTGCTTAAGATGAACCTTTGTTCCTGGAGGGAATTTTACAAGCACTTCATTGTTCGATTGCCATTGTACCCGGATTTTTGGATCTCCATCGGCAATGAATACATTCCCAGCTTCGTTGGGCAGTTTTTCAGCGCCTCCTAGCAGCGAAACCTGAGTGCTGAAACCTGTCGTAGCGCCGCAATCCCTCTCGAAAACTACGGCCTTCAGTTTTCTATCCGGGCTGTATTCCTCGTAGCCGATTTCGTTTCCACAGAACCCGCAACCCGCTGCCCAAAGGAGGCAGGTTATCGTCAGGAAGAAAAACCGCCAGGAGAATTGAGTCTTTATTCTCACAAATTCTCTCTTGAACGCTCAGGATTTTAGAACCCAGGAAGAAATCACGAGGCGCTGGATTTCGCTGGTGCCTTCGTAGATTTCTGTGATGCGGGCATCGCGGTAGTTGCGTTCGACGGGATACTCGCGGCTGTAGCCGTTGCCGCCGTGAATTTGAATCGCCTTGTGCGTGACGCGCGTCGACATTTCGCTCGCAAATAATTTTGCGATTGCCGCCTCCATGCTGAAGCGGGCTCCGGTGTCATACTTCCACGCCGCTTTGCGGATCAGCAGCCGCGCGGCGTCAATTTCCGTGGACATGTCCGCCAGCATGAATTGGATGGCCTGGAACTGCGAAATCGGGTGGCCAAAGGCCATGCGCTCTTGCGAATAGTTCAGCGCCGCTTCAAAAGCTCCCTGTGCTATGCCCGTGGCCTGCGCGGCGATGCCGATACGCCCGCCGTCCAGAGTCGAAAGTGCGACTTTGTAGCCCTCGCCTTCATTCCCGATGCGGTTTGTAACAGGCACTTCGCAATCCGCGAAAACGAGTTCGCTGCACGCCGTGGCGCTGATCCCCAGTTTCTTTTCTTCTTTGCCAACCTTGAAACCCCGCGTGCCTTTTTCCACGACTAGCGCGGTAATGCCTTTTTCGCCCTTCGCCGGGTCCGTGTTCACATACACAATCGCCGCGTCTGCCGCTCCGCCGTTGGTAATCCATGCTTTTGTGCCATCGACTACGTACACGCCGCCCTTCTTCACGGCTTTCGTTTGCAGCGCCGCCGCATTCGAACCCGCCTGCGGCTCGGTAAGCGCGTAACAGCCGATTTTTTCTCCCCGCGCGTACGGCGCCAGGAATTTCTTCTTCTGCTCTTCCGTTCCGTAACGGTAAATGGGATCGCAATAGAGCGAGTTCTGCACCGAAAGAATCACGCCGGTGGAAGCGCAGCATCGCGAGATCTCTTCAATCACAATGGTGTACGCGACGTGGTCAAAGCCCGCCCCGCCCTCGGACTCGGGAAACGCCACGCCCGTCAAACCCAGTTCCGCTGCTTTCTTGAAAAGTTCACGCGGGAAACGCCCGGTCTCATCCAGCTCTTTCGCCAGCGGCCGCACTTCCGATTCCGCGAACTCGCGCACGCTCTTTTGCAGCAGCTTCTGTTCTTCGGTCAGCTCGAGATCCACCGTCAGCGACTCCTCTTCGGCAAAAACTGATACGAATTCGGAATCCGGGCGCGCCTTGCCCACGCTGTTAGATCAGGCAAGCGCCTTCGAGAGTCGTTCGTAAGTAGTCGAAAGGTCTTCCGGGTGAACGCGCGTCTCTCCGACTACGGTCATGAAATTCGAATCGCCCATCCAGCGAGGCAATGCGTGAAGGTGCAAATGCCCGAGCACACCAGCGCCGGCAGCGCGTCCCAGATTCATTCCCAGGTTCATGCCATCGGGTTTGTAATTATCGCGCAGAATTGTTTCCACTCGCTGCGCCAGCCGCATCATCTCGCTCAGCGCTTCGGCATCACACAAGTGCAGTTCCGCCACATGCTCGTAGGGGACGATCATAACGTGCCCCGACGTGTAGGGGAACCGGTTCAGAATCACAAACGCCTTCGCGCCGCGATGAACAATCAGCGTCTCGGCGTCGTTCTTCCTCGCCAGCGCATCGCAAAAAATGCATTCCGGCTGCTTCCCGCCGGTCACTTCCTTCATGTACTGGTAGCGCCACGGAGTCCAGATATAGTCCATCGCAACGAATCCTTCGCTTTAATAGCTGCGCGCACAGCATAACGCAGAACGGGCGCTGAAGTGGCACGCCGCCGTTCAGGCAACCTGAAACAGCGTGCCCGCTTTTTCAATGTGGGTTGAAACTGTTCGGTGAGTTGAAGCGGCTCGAGCTAGGCGCGTGTTGTTGCGTCCCCGGCCGCGGAGGCCTGGGCCTCGGAGTTGTTCACAAAATCCTTCAGCTCCTTGCTGGGTTTGAAGAAGGGAATTTTCTTCGCCGGCACTTCGACTTTTTCGCCGGTCTTCGGATTGCGTCCGACGCGCCCGCGGCGGTGCCTGGTGCGGAAGCTGCCAAAGCCGCGGATCTCGATCTTTTCGCCTTTTTGCAAGGCCCCGATAATGCTGTCGAAAATGGTTTCGACGATGGTCTCAGACTCTTTGCGGGGGAGCTCCGTGATGTTCAAGACCTCTTCGATGAGGTCCGCCTTGGTAAGTGTTGGTTGCTTGGTCATCGTTGCTATGCCTCGTCGTGCGGCCTGCGAACAGACCGCTTCAGCTCGTCAACCGTTCTGCGGTTGCCTTACCCTGTGAAACGAAACGGCTTATGGGGGCTGGCCCTTCGCCGGATTGCCCCCCTTCCTATCATTAAAATGACCCGCAGGTAAATGAAATTGTAACGGTGATCCCCAAGGACCCTTTTTGCGAAACGATTACCGGGCCGACAGCTTGGACTTTAGCGCGTCCCCAATCGTCGCCGTCGATGAGGACTTTGAGGTCGACGTCGAACGATACTGTTCAATCTCTTTGCGTTCGATCTGTTTTGCCGCCGCGCGGTAGCTCAAGCCGATGCGCCGCGTCTCCGGGCTGATCTTGATGATCTTGAAATCGTATTCCTTGCCTGGTTCGAGCGGCCCCGCGGACTTCAGCGGGCCCGTTGTGGGACGGAAGCTCGAGTGGCCTTCGTCGCGGCGCTTGCGCTCCTCAATCTCCGTATTGTGGCAGAGCGCTTCGATGTTCTCGCCCAGTTCGACGAACGCGCCGAACGTGGCGATGCGCGAAACCTTGCCTTTCACGATTTGCCCGACCTTGTGCTGCTTGAACCAGTCGCCCCAAATGTCGTTCACCTGCTTGATGCCCAGCGACACGCGGCGATTCTCCGGATCGATCTTCAACACCTTCGCGGTAATATCCTCGCCCTTTTTGAAAACCTCGTGCGGGTTTTTCACGCGCCCGGTCCAGCTCACGTCGCCCACGTGCACAAGCCCGTCGAAGCCATCCTCGATTTCGATGAACGCGCCGAACTCCGCGATGTTGCGAACCTTGCCCGTGACCACCGTGCCCACGGGATACTTTTCCGCGGTCAACAGCCAGGGATCCGGTTGCGCTTGCTTGATGCCCAGCGAAACGCGCCGGTCGCTTGGCTTGATGTCGAGCACCACGACATCCACTTCGTCGCCGACTTTCACCAGCTTCGAAGGATGCGTGACTTTCTTGTTCCAGCTCATCTCGGAAACGTGCACCAGCCCTTCGATGCCCTGTTCCAGCTCGACGAATACGCCGTAGTCCACCACGCCGACGACTTTGCCCTTCACTTTTCCGCCCGCCGGATATTTCTCCGCGGCGCCCACCCAGGGATCGGCCATCAATTGTTTCAAGCCGAGCGATACGCGCTGCTTTTCCTTGTCAAACTTCAGGATGATGACGTCGAGTTCCTGTTCCGGCTTCACCACGTCCGAAGGATGCTTCACGCGGCCCCAGCTCAAATCCGTCAGGTGCAGCAGGCCGTCGATTCCGCCCAGGTCCACGAACGCGCCGTATTCGGTCACGTTTTTCACATGCCCGTGCACCACCTGGCCTTCGCTCAGCTTTTCCATCAGCTCGCCGCGCTTGGCATGTAATTCTTCTTCGAGCAGCGCGCGGCGGCTCACCACTACGTTGCCGCGGCGGCGGTTCAGCTTGATGATCTTTACTGGAATGTCCTGTCCAATCAGAACGTCGAGATTGCGCAGCGGACGGCTGTCGACTTGGGAGCCGGGCATGAAGCTCTTCACGCCAACATCGACCGAGAGGCCGCCCTTCACTCTGCCCAACACGTGCCCGGAAATAATGAGCTGATCCTGAAAAGCCTTTTCCAGGTCGTCCCACACGCGCAGGCGCGCCGCTTTCTCGTGGGAGAGAAGAATATATCCTTCGACGGGCGGGCCGTGATCGATGATCACATCCACGTGATCGCCTGGCTGCACCGTGACCTGGCCATCGGGACCGGCGAACTGCACTGCCGGCACCAGGCCCTCCGACTTGTAGCCGAAATCGACGATCACGTCCTGCGGCGTCACCTTCAGCACTTTGCCTTGCAGAACTTCGCCTTCCGCCGGCGGTCCGAAATGGCTGTAGTCGTCGAGAAGATGTTCGTAATCTTCCGGTCCGCCGACAGGCTGGGTGGTCGGATTTAGTTTCCCGCTGTTTTGATCGACGTCGGCCATTCCCAAGTCTCCGGGGTCACTGATCTATCGATGGCATAGAGGGAACTTGAATGTAGGAATACGGAATGGGATGGGGGAAGTGCAGAACAAAACTCCAGACCCTTGTGCTCTCCAGCCGAAACCATAAACGCCTGGCCACCAACAAACCAAAACGAATCAGTATTTTAACCAAGA
>Ga0137403_10008340_pt1 | contig 11604 bp, 7 predicted proteins | sample CZOMad2_1_16fung_FD_122057 | JGI IMG/M metagenome (GOLD analysis project Ga0137403, IMG submission 122057) | Vadose zone soil fungal communities from Angelo Coast Range Reserve, California, USA - CZOMad2_1_16fungal (Hybrid Assembly) | ecosystem: Environmental > Terrestrial > Soil > Vadose zone...
GTCTTCAGCTCGTTGACGAGGGCGATGTTGACCGACCTGAAGACGTTCTCGAGGAGCTTGCAGGACTCGGCTACCCGTGAGCTCGAGACCGCGACCACGCGATCGAGGGCCGCGCCGTAGAGCGCCGCCGCCGCTTTCGTGGAGGCTTCGTTCACCCCTCCCACCACCTTCGGGATGTTGCGCGTCGAGAACTGCTGGTTCCCGGGATCTTCGCGCTCTGGAGAAAAGGCCAGGAGGAAATCCTCAGGGCAATGCAGCCCGGTGGCAACGAGGATTGGCTGGACCTCTTCATCCGTAGTGCCCGGGTACGTAGTCGATTCCAGGATGATGAGCTGCCCGCGACGTAGCCGGGAGGCAATCTCGCGCGCGGTCGCGTGGATGAACGAGTTATCGGGTTCGCGGTGCTTCCCGAGTGGCGTTGGTACGCAAATCAGGATGGCGTCGCATTCTCCGAGGCGGTCGAAATTCGTCGTCGCGTTGTACCTGCCGCTTCGCACTGCCTTGCTGACGCGCTCTGGACCGATGTGCTTGATGAATGACTCGCCGCGGCCGATGGCCGCGACCTTTGCCGCATCGATGTCGAAACCGGTGACGGCGAAGCCGGCCTCTTGGAACACCAGCGCAAGGGGCAAGCCGACATAGCCCTGCCCGATGACGCCCACGCGAGCAGTCTTTTGTTCGATCCGGTTCAGGAGCGTGCTGGGCAAGGTGGTCTCTTTGTTGTAGTCGGGGAACCCGCGAGTGTAGGATCAACCATGAGAAGGCGCGAAGCACGTAACTACCTGGATTCGCGCTTGGTGCAGCGGAATTTGTGGGCGGCAGGCCTTGGCGGCGGTCGATGTCGTCAAGACGCCTACACGGAGGGCGGAACATCGCATTTTCCGTCCTCGTTTGGGGTGGTCAGGAGACCATCCGGGGAAGTACGGTCCGCAATCCATGAGCAAACAGGAAGGTGCACGAGTTGTGGAATTGGACGCTGACGACGGCGTCTTGCGCGCAGCACCCGGGCAGCACCCCTCGCTGCCACCTGCGGGACAGTTCCGCGACGACGAGCCCACCCTCGCGGAGTACATCGGGACAATCGTCGAGAATCGCCTGCTCGTGGGGCTCGTCACGTTGGGTGCGGGCGTGCTCGCGGGGATGTACCTGTTTCTCGCCCATCCAACCTATCGCTCCGATGTCCTCCTGCAGGTGGAAGACAAGACGAAGGGCATCGCGGGCCTCGATGACCTCTCGACGATGTTCAGCGAGAAGACGCCCGCGGACACGGAGATCGAGATCATCCGTTCGCGCTCGCTCCTCGGCGCAATCGTCGATGAGCTCAATCTCACGGTGGAGGCGAGGCCCCGCACGTTCCCCGTGTTTGGGGGCGCCCTCTATCGCCGGTACGACGACGACGGAATTGCGGCGCCATTGTTCGGCATGTCCAGCTTCGCCTGGGGCGGAGAGCGCATCGGGGTCCCGCGCCTCAAGGTCCCAGACGAGCTGCTCGATGAGCCGCTTCGCCTCATTGCGGGTGACAGGAAGCACTTCACGCTCCAAGGGCCCAAGCGCGAGACGCTGGTCGCTGGCGACGTCGGGAAGGCCGCTACCGCTGGTGAGGGCGACGGGCGGGTCGAAATCTTCATCTCCGAGCTGAGTGCACGCCCGGGTACGCAGTTTCGCGTCACCAAACGGCGTCGGGCGGGTGTGATCGACGATCTGCAGACCGAGCTGCGCATCAGCGAGAAGGGGAAAAAGACCGGAATCCTCACTGTGGCGCTCGAAGGCAAGGATGCCAAGGAGATTGCCGAAGTCCTGGATGCAATCGCGCGTACGTATGTGCGGCAGAACGTCGAGCGCAAGAGCGCGGAAGCAGCGAAAACGCTCGAATTCCTGCAGGAACAGCTTCCGCTCATCAAGAATAACGTCGATACGAGCGAGGCCGCGGTCAAGGCGTTCCAGCTGAAGCAAGGCAGCGTCGATCTGACGATCGAGACTCAGGCCATCCTGGATCGCGCCGTGGAGATCGAGAAGGCGCTTTCGGAGCTGGAGCTGAACCGCGCCGAGTTGCGCCAGCGATTCACGGAAAACCATCCGGTCCTGCTTTCACTGAAAGAGAAGGCCGACAAGCTGCGCGCCGAACGCTCTGCAATCGAAGCGAAGATGCGCGGGTTGCCGCAGCAGGAGCTCGAGTCCGTGAGACTGAAGCGCGATTCGAAAGTTGCCTCGGAGCTCTACTTCCTTCTGGTCAACAAGTCGCAGGAGCTGAACGTCGTCAAGTCGGGCACGATCGGCAACGTCCGCATCCTCGACACGGCGCTGAAGCCATACGAGCCGGTCAGCCCCAAGAAGGTGCCGGTGCTGGCGCTCTCCTTTCTTCTTGGCCTCGCGGGAGGCATCGCGGCGGCGTTTGCGAAGAGGGCGCTGGACCATGGCGTCGAGGATCCGGCGGAGATCGAAGCGGCAACCGGCGTCTCGGTGTACGCCAGCGTGCCTTACAGCAACCGGGAGGTTGAGCTCACCCGGAAGCGCACGCCGGCGAGCACGGTCCCGTCGGTGCTGGCTGCAATTGACCCGTCGGATCTGGCGATCGAGAGCCTGCGCAGCCTGCGAACAGCGCTCCAGTTCGCCCTGGTCGATGCGACGAACAACGTGGTGACTGTCTGCGGCCCCAGTCCCGGGGTTGGGAAGTCCTTCCTCTCGGCAAACCTGGCGTACGTCCTGGCTACGGGTGGAAAGCGCGTGCTCCTCATCGACGGGGATCTGCGGCGCGGCCGCCTCCACCGGTATTTGGGAGGCAAGCGGACGCCCGGCCTCTCCGAGGTGGTGAGTGGTCAGTGCCCGCTTGCTGATGCGACTCGCAAGACCGGACAGGAGAACCTCGAGTTCATCGCTACCGGCAAGCTGCCCCCGAATCCGGCCGAGTTGGTGGGAAGCCCCCGGTTCAGCGCATTCCTTACGGACGTCGCGAAGCGATACGATCTGGTCCTGCTCGACACTCCGCCCATTCTCGCGGTGACGGACGGCGCCGTGATCGGCCGCCACGCCGGAGTGAATCTTCTCGCGATCCGGGCAGGCCGACACCCGATGCGGGAGATTGGCCTGGCCATCAAGCACTTCCTCGACAGCGGCGTGACCATCCACGGGGCAGTGTTCAACGCAGTGAATGCGGGCGCAGGGCGGTTCTCGCGCGCGTACCAGTACCATTACCAGTACGCGTACCGGTCGGAACCGCACGACGACTGACGGCGACCCGATTTGCAAGCCACCTCCAGGACATAGCCCGGTACCCAACCGAAAGATCGCTCCCTATGTTCTAGTCATGTCGACCGAGAGCAAGCGAGGCGAGGGCGCCGCTGAAGAACTGGGCGGCACGATCAAGAAGGTGGCTGGCAAGGTGCTCGGCAACGAGCGGATGGAGGCCGAGGGCCGTGCCAAAGAGGCCTCGGGTGAGGCCAAGCAGGAGACCGCCAAGGCTGCCGGGCGCATCGAGGGCAAGATCGAGGAAGCGGTCGGCGCGGTGAAGAACCGCATCGGCCAGGTCATCGACAATGAGCAGATGGCCGCCGAAGGCAAGGCCAAGGAGCTCAAGGGCGAGGCCAAGCAGAAAGCAAACGAGTAATCGCTGTAGCTTCACTCGACGATGCGCTTGCTCGACCGGGAGGACGTGCTTCGGGCCTGGGGGCTTTTTGTAAGCCCACCTCGTGTTTATCTTTCCTCTCCACAACAAGGAGGCAGTCAATGAGGACGCTTCTCATCGGAGTAGCGGCGGCAGGGTTCTTGGCGGCCGTTACCAGTGCAAGTGCAGCAGAGCAGAGCTCCACCGCCGCTCAGGGATCGTCGGCGACGCAGGCTCCCGCGGGCCAGTCATCGGCGACCCAGACTCCGCCGAGCCAGGCCGGGACCACGGCCAGCGCGAGCAAGGAACTTTCCGGCGTGGTCAAGAAGGTCGACAAGGACAAGCGGTCGCTCAAGGTCTTGTCCTCGGCTGGCGTCGAGCAGGACGTGAAGATCGCCCCCAGCGCGACGATTACGCGCGACGGCACCCAGGTGACTGAGCTGGAACAGCTCAAGGAGGGCGACGAGGTGCGCGCCAGCTTCGACCCGAGCTCGAACCAGGCGACCAAGCTGGACGTCCAGCCGAAGGGCAAGGGAAAGAGTGAGATGAAGAGCGAGACGAAGACCGAAACCAAGGGCAAGTAAGAGGGCAAGTCAGGCAGGCAGGCGGCGACTCGATGTCAGAGGGGGGTGGTACTCAGGATGGGTGAGCGAAGCGACCGCCCATCTTGCCAGTCCGGTCTACCCCTACCTGGACGCGCTCGCGAAAGTAGCCGCGATGCTCGAGTGGCCGCTGCCGCGCGAGCGGAACGAGGCAGTGTGTGTGGAGGCGGCGCGGATCGTTGACCGGCTCCTCGCCCCCTTCGCGCGCGGCCGCGGCGCGGTCGAAGTGGGCATCGGTGAAGGGCTGGACCGGTTGAGCAAGGGCGATCGCGTGCTCCGCCTCGGCTATTCCGGCATCGGCGACTATGCCCGCGAAAGGCTGGGGATCGCTGCGAGCACTGCACGGAAGATGGCGCGGCTCGCGCGGGAGTTGCGCGGCCGCCCACTCGTCCGCCTCGCCGTGCAGAATGGCGAGATGAGCGTTCGGCAGGCGGAGGCCATCCTGCCCGTTGCGCACGGCGATGCGGAGGCATCGTGGGTGGCCCGGGGGCGAATGGACACGGTTCGGGGGTTGAAGGTCGCGGTGAAGGCCCCCGATGCTGCCGAGCCCGAGGAGGACGAGGAGTGGGGGCGGTTGTCCATGCCCCTCTCGCCGGAGTCGCGGGCGGTCGTCGAGGAGGGGTTGGCGGTTGCAGGGAAGGCCTTGGGCGCGAACGTGCCAAAGGGACTGCGATATGGTGCCCTTTGCGAGGAGTTCCTCAGCGCGCACATGGCGCCCGACGACGGCGGCGGGGTTGAGGCAGCGGTGTCGGCGTCCGCCAAGGACCTTCTGGCCTCGATCAAGGAGCGGCTGGAGCAGGAGAGCGCGCAGTGGGCGTTCCTCGCCCAGGTGGAACCGGTCCCGGCTCCCAGGCCGAGGCCGGATGCGGAGGACGATCCCTGGCTCCTCGATGAGGAGCTGCGCCGGTTCATGGGGATGCGCGACCAGTGGGACGGCGCCTTCGGACACCTGGCGCTGGTGTTTCGGAGCCTGGAAGGCTGGCGGTATCTGGGCTTCGCCTCCTTCGAGCACTACTGCTGCGAGCGGCTGGGAATGGGGGAGCGGACGGTCCAGCAGCGCATCGCGCTGGAGCGGAAGCTCCACGACTTCCCGTCGCTCAGGCAGGCAATGCGCGATGGGCGGGTCTCGTATGAGCAGGCGCGGCTCATCGCCCGCTACGCGACCGACGCCACCGTCGACAGCCTGATCGACCTGGCCGGACAGATGACCTGCATCGAGCTCAGGCGGGAATTGGAGGTCAAGGAGGAGGCGCAGATGTGCGCCAAGCGTGTGGTCGACATCGTCGCACCTCGGCGGGTCCTCGTGCTTCTCACTCTGGCATTTCGGGCGGCGCGGAAGGCCGCGGGGCGGTGGCTTCCGCCTGGCGAATGCCTCCGGATGATCGCCGCGCACTTCATGGAGGTCTGGAAACCCATCCTGGCGGATAGGAATACCCCGCAGAAGCGGGTCCTCGCGCGCGATCGGGGCTACTGCCAGGTCCCCGGCTGCAGCCGGGCGGCGTCGCACGTCCACCACATCGACTACCGTTCTAGGGGCGGCGCGGACGACCCCTCGAACCTCATCAGCCTCTGCGCGGCGCACCACCTGCACGGCGTGCACCTGGGGTACATCCGCGTCAGCGGCAGGGCGCCCCACGGACTCCGCTGGCAACTGGGCGTTCGGCTGGGGAAGGCGCCGCTGGTTGAGGTCGTGACGGCGCCTCCAGCCACGTAAGAGCTGACCGATCAGGCAAGATACTGCGAATGTCGGTCCCGGCGGTCGCGTACCCGCGCAACAGGCCGTTGATCATGTAGCCCGCCGGCGTGCCCAGGCTCCCTCCGTAGCCGCCGTTGCCGCCGTGGTCGAACTTCCACCCTTTCGTGACTCAATCGTCGTGCGCCCGCTCCGGATTCACGCAGGCGAAGTTCGCCGCGTCGTCGATGCTGTCGCGTCCCTGATAGCGCGCGACCTGCGGATACGGGCAGAGCGGCCGGGTGCGGTTCGGTACCGCGCCTCCACTCGCGACGATCCGCTCAGGAGCCCACCCCTGCTCGACCCAGCGCTCCAAGGGCGTGAGCGTGTCGAAGACGTTCGGACCCGATCCGAGCAAGCAGTGGTCCATGCCCGGGACCATGAAGAGCCGGAGGAACGCATCGGTCTCCTTGGTCGGTCCAGGAGCCTTCTCGTCGAAGTCCTTCGTGTGCCCGTTGTGCAGCTTCGCGACCACGCTCTTGTAGTAGTTGATGCTGTTGCGCGGATTGACCAGCGGATCGTTCCAGCCGTGCCACATGATCAGCTTCCCGCCCAGGGACTTGAAGTCGCTCAAGTCGGGATCGGTCGAGTTCACCACCGGCCCCATCTTGCGATCGGCGAAAGCGACGTCACGGTTGTAATCGAGTGTGCGGTAGTCCCAGCCCAGGTCGTTGAACACCATCTGCTTGAAGAAGAAGTCGCCCAGGAACGGGACGGGCGGAGTCGCCGGTTGGAGGGCCATCCAGCTGCCCACCAGCTGCGCGATGCCGCTGTCGGTGAACGAGTCGTACTCGCTGCCGCGCTCCAGTCCGGGATAGAGCTGCTCGCCGGTGCGCGGGTTGCGCGGGCCAGCGTAGACCTTCCTGACCGCCTCGGCTTGCGCCGCCGTCAAGACTCCGGCGCGCTGCAGTCCGGCCGGATCGAAAGCGCAGCGGCGGGGGTCGTCGATGAGTCCATCGCGCAGCCCGTCGATCGCGTCGCACTCCCGAACGACGGCGGCCGTAATCGCCTTCAGTTGGCTGACGGAGAGCGGGCTCGCGAGCAGCGCCGTGCCCTCCCAGACCCAGGCGGTGGACTGGTGGCTCCAGTAGTTCGCGGGCGCGCCGGCGACGATGCCGTCATAGTCGTCGGGGAATCGCTGGGCCTCCATCAAGGCCTCGTGGCCGCCGTCCGAGCAACCGGTGAAGTACGACAGCGTGGGCCCGACGCCGTAGAACGCCGTGATGATGGTCTTCGCTAGACCAGCGGTGACGTGGTTCGCGCGATAAGCCCAGTCGGCGATCTTCTCCGGATGTCCGAGCGCCCAGACGGGATCCGCTGCGCTGTGGCCCATGTCGGTTCCCGCGGTGGCGTAGCCGCGGGCCAGCCCGTCTCCCGCGACCGCCGGTATGGCGCCGCCGTACCCGCCGTTGCCGATTCCGTTGAACTTGCCGTTCCAGCCACTCAGAGGCAGCCGCACCTCGAAATTGATGGAGGAATCACTGGTGGGCCTGGCGACTCCGTTCACTTGGCAGTTGGCCCGAAGGGTGGGGGTGGCCGCGATCGCGACCGCGCTGGTGATGGTGGCGTTCGGAAGGGAGAGGGTGGTCAGGCTTTCGCACGACTGCGCCGCCTCCGTTCCCGTGGACGTGAGGGTGATGACCGCGAAGGATGCGGCGATGGCCATGCCGCCAAGACGGAAACCAGGAAATCCATTCCAGTGTCGCATTTTGATGTACCTCTCTTCGGAAATTGCAGTTGCGCCGCTAATCGTCGTCTTCGCGATCGGACTTCTCCGGACTGACGCACCGGAAACTGGCCGCATCGCTGGTGCTGCCTTTGCCGGTCCAACGCGCGACCTTCGGATACGCGCACAGAGGGCGCGTCAGCGTCCCGGGCGCGGAGCTCATGACGTTGGCTCCCAGCCCCAGCCCGGCATTCGAGGCCCTGATCGTTTCCGGCGCGATCCCCTGCTCCACCCATCGCTCGAGCGCCGTGAGGGCGTCGAACGTATTGACCCCCGGCCCGCCCGCGCAGTGCGGCATGCTCGGGAGCATGAAGAGCCGGATGAAGTCGGCCGCCTCGCGCTCCGCCTTGGCCCGGTGCCCGCGTCCGCGATCGTGCCGGCCGTCGTGGGCGAGGAAATCGATCACGCTGTTCAGGTAATCGATGCTGTTGCGCGGGTTGATCGCCTGGTCCGACCAGCCGTGGTACATGATGAACTTTCCGCCCAGGGCCTTGAAGTCTCGCAGATCCGGGTCCGTCGAGTTGACGATCGGTCCCAGCCTGGCGTCGCCGGACGCAACGTCGCGATCGTAATCGATCATGTCGATGGTCCAGCTCGGGTTCACGAACAGGAGATCGCGATAGAAGGGCAGCCCGATTCCGCCAGGCGTGGGCGGGAGGACGAACGTCCAGAGCGCCTCGCCGCCGCGCTCGACACCCGGGTAGAGCAGCTCGCCGGTGCGCGGACTCCTCAGGCCGGCATAGTTCTTCCGCACCGCGTCCACCTGTGCCGCGGTCAAGCAGTCTGGCGCGTCGGCGCCTTTGCATAGCAGGACCGCGGGGTCGAAGCTGCAGCGCCGGGGGTCTTCGATCAGACCGTCCAGGACGCCGTCGACACCATCGCAAGCCGGCACCGAGGCCTTGGCCACCAGGGCGAGCTTGCTGGCGGTCATGCCTGCGTCGATGAGCGCCCGCGCCTGCCAGATGTGTCCGGCGGACTGACGCGTCCAGTTGTTCGCCAGCGCGCCGCCGACGATCCCATCGAAGTCATCGGGGAAGCGTTGCGCCTCCATCAACGCCTCGTGCCCGCCGTCCGAGCATCCGGTGAAGTACGAGAAGCGAGGAGCCTCGCCATAGAACGCGCGGATGATGGCCTTCGCGTTCTGCGCGGTCACGTGGTTGGCGCGATACGCCCAGTCGTTCAGCTTCTCGGGATGTCCGATGGCCCAGGTGGCGTCGTACCCGAAGGTCCGCGGGTGGCCCATGTCGGTGCCGGCAACCGCGTATCCGCGGTTCAACGCGCCGACCATGAACCCGCCAGGCACGTTGAAGCCCCGGCCGTACCCGCCGTTGCCGCCCTGATCGAACCTGCCCTTCCAGGCGTCGGGCAACCAGACCTCGAACTTGATCTCGGAGTCGGACGTCGGGCGCGAGACGCCGGACACCCTGCAGAACGCGGGAACGGTCACGGCCGCGCCGTCCGGCGGAGTGAACGAGCCGGCCGGCATCGCCGTGGCCAGCGTGATCGTCGAATTGTTCGGCAGCGCCAGGCTCGCCAGGCTGCCGCACGGCTGCGCCCCAGGCGCGGCCGTTGCCGTCAGGGCGGCGGCGCAGAGCACCATCAAGACCATCGAACGCTTCATTGGAGTACCTCTCGGTTGTAGTGACGGACACGCCGCCGGTCGCAGTTGTCCTCGCGGTAAACGACCTGTAGTTGCACGAGCCCCCCGGGGCCGTACGTTCGTGGAGGATTACCTCAGCACGTCGCTTGCCTGCGCCGCCTGGATGAACGTGTTGGCATCGTCCACGAGCAGGAAGCGCTCGTGCACGAGCTCGCGCGCGGCCTTCGCGACAGCGTCGACGAAGCCTTCGTGGTTCTTGTAGCGCTCTTCCAACGACTTCCGCGGATCGCCGCTCGCCATGCGCTCGGCCTTTGTCCGCGCAAACGGCAGGTAGGAACCAGGGCTCGTCACCGGGCCGCACAGGTTCCCCGCGCGATGGCCCGGCGCGCGCACGTTCCAGCCGGTGTTGGTGCCGAGCGGCGCGCGGATCTGGATCTGCCGGATCCCCGCGACGCTGACGCCGTCCCGATCCGGCTTGGGCACGAGGATCACGGGATAGCGAGGGCCGACGAGCGGCGGCAGGAGGGTCAGGATACCGCCGGCTGGATTGAACAGCGGACCATAGTCCAACACGTTCAACTCGCTCAGGACGGTGGGGACGGCCGCCCCTGGGATGGCCGGGAATGCCGCGCGGTATTCACTCAGGGTGGAGGCCTCGTCCTCGTCGGGAAAGTTGCTTCTCGGAGGCTCGATCCCACGATCTGCCCAGGCGTCGATGGCGACGGTCAGCGCCCTGTACGACAGGCCGGCATTGACCGAGGTCTGGCGCAGGTTCTGGCAGATGCCCGGCGCCAGCGGCGGACTGAGCAAGCCCGCGACGTTGATGTGCGAATATCCTGAGTCGAGATAGAGCCGCACGTTGTTCGGGACGGGAAGGCGATTGCCGACGGCATCGATGACGTTCAATTCGCCCTGCCATTGCCAGAACTCAGCCTCGCCGTCGATCTGCATGACCAGTGGATCGGTCGCGGGCCTCTTCATGATCCCGTCGTGGAGCCCGGAGATGGGGTCCGTCGTGACTGCAAAGGTCAGCGGCGGAACGGATCTGGACAAGAAATCGTGGCGATCGTCCTGGCGCGAATAGATGTTCGGGTCCGCAAACTGCACGTTGGCGAAGAGGCGATAAGCTCCGCCATGATAGATCATCATCGCGTCGAAGACCTTCCGGTGGGCCTCGTCCTCGTTGAATCCCTGGTAGATGAAATCTCGCGAGTACATCGCCGTCGAGGACGTTCCGGAGGAATAGGCACGCCGGATGCCGACCTGGGTGGCGCTGAGCGCGAGCGGATTCGCGTTTCCGGCGTCGTCGTGTGTCTCGTTGCGCAGAAACGAAGCGATGTCCCTGGTCACGGCATAGCCGAGACCCATCACGAGCGGATTCTTGGCCGGGTAGATCAGCTCGTAGAGCTTCTCATGGTCGAAGCCACCGAAGAGGCAGATGTCCGTGGTCGTCGGGACGAGGCTCCCCCTGCCGGTCGGGCACTTCCCGAAGGCCCAGCCGCTAGAGGCGATCGGCACCCTCGCCCCGTCGACTTCGCTGCGGACCGTCAAGGTCGAATGCGCCGGATTGGTGTCGGCGGCCTCGTAGGAAACGAACGCGGCGTTCCCCTCCAAGGTCAAGTTGAATGTATTCGTGTCGGGAATGGTCCGATCGGAATACTCGATCCGGAGCGGGGCCACGATCGGGCTCCCGTCCGGCTGCGAGGCCACCGGGAATTTTGGGAAGAGCCGGCTATTGCCCGGAGCGACGTCTCCCTGCCAGCCGGCGTCCACGATCGCGTAGCCGAGCCGCAGGAGGAAGCCGTCGCCGACATCAGCGGCCGTGAGCGGGTCGTTGCTGTTTGCGGCAGGGACCGGAAACGCCCGCTGCGACTGCTCGATCTTGTTGCCGCGATTGTTGATTCCATAGAACAGCTTGTGGTTGCCGCGCGACATGTCGGTTGGCTTGAGGATGAAGAACGTCGAACTGAACTCGACGAGGCCGCGAGCGTTCTTGGGCGCCCTGTCCAGATTGACGATGCCGGCGTTGAGCGGGTCGCGCGGATCGACCTCGAAATAGGCGGTGCCGTCCAGCCGCTCGTAGGGGCCGGCGCTTCCCCAACTCATACCGTTCGCGAACGAGCGCCGCTGCTCGACCATGAACGCGACGACCTTGGCCTCGGCCAGCCTCGGGACGGCAAGGGCGCAGATCAATCCGACCGCAAAAAGCTCAAACGCATTTCGACAAGTTCGGGTTTTCATGATCAACGCCCCTGAACACGAGAGGGAAAGAATCGGTCCAACAGCGCCGGGGCATCGGTCCGGGCTGATCGCGAAGTCAAGTTGAGCCGCGTCATCCCGCGC
>Ga0137403_10008341_pt1 | contig 11604 bp, 9 predicted proteins | sample CZOMad2_1_16fung_FD_122057 | JGI IMG/M metagenome (GOLD analysis project Ga0137403, IMG submission 122057) | Vadose zone soil fungal communities from Angelo Coast Range Reserve, California, USA - CZOMad2_1_16fungal (Hybrid Assembly) | ecosystem: Environmental > Terrestrial > Soil > Vadose zone...
TGAAACAGAAAATGCGCCACACCTTGGCCATTGACAACAAAGGCGCCGCCGCCCTCGATGCTCACGCCAGCGCGTCCTAGAGCGTCGCCCATATCAGCGAGGGCTCCGGGACGGTGTTCGAGTGCAATGGTCAAGTCTTGCATCTGCCTCTCCTTGGTATTTTGGGGAATCCGCGACCACCCCGGCAAGCGTTACTCGGCGACCGTGTGAATCTGTTCCAGAGAAATCGCGTTCGAATCACCGCGGTTATAGACGTGTCCTGTGACTTTGACGAGCTTCCCCAAAAATGGCATGAGCTTTGGGCGCACATCCACATCGGGCATTTCCGATGAGATTGGGTGGTAAACATGCGCGTCCTTGGTCAGGAGGACGAGCGGCGAGCCTCCACGCGCGCAGGCTTCGACGCATCCGTTGGGCAGCGGTTTCACCACTTCGTGGAAGCGGTGGACGCAGCCGCTGTCGCGAACGTAGCCAACGATAGTGACAGCTGGCGGCTCGTTGAGGGGTTTCTGGGCGAAAGCGATTCCGATGGCAAAAAGAAAGGCGAGAGTCCGAGCGATGGTTTTCATGATGCCTCCTGATCCAAGACTAGCGGTGCGGTTGCAGCAATGTTTCAACCTGCATTGAACTATGAATGTTGATTCCGTGCGATCCTGCTCCTATGAACAATCCTTCCATCGCGCGCGTAGCTGGACTAATCGGCGAGTCTGGCCGCATTCAAATGCTCACTGCTTTACTGAGCGGAAACGGTCATTCGGCGTCGGAGCTGGCGCTGGCGGCGGGAGTGTCGCCCCAGACCGCGAGTTCGCATTTGGCGAAGCTTTTGGCTGGCGCCCTGATTGTTTGCGAACGCAACGGCCGGCAGCGACTTTACCGGCTAAAGAGCACGGATGTTGCGGTGGCCATTGAAGCGCTGGGTGCGCTTGCGCAAAAATCCGGCGCTGTGATCCCCGAATTGCGCTTTGCCCGCACCTGCTATGACCACCTGGCCGGCGTGCTGTCGATTGCGTTGCGAGATGAGTTCCTAAAGCGCGAAGTGCTTCGGCAGCGCGGGGACATGTTCCTGCTCACGCCTGTGGGCGAGCGTTTTCTTCGCTCTCTCGACATTGATGCCGCCTCGCTGCGCGGGCTGCGACGCTCCTTTGCCCGCAAATGTCTGGACTGGACCGAGCGCCATCACCATGTCGGAGGCGCGGTGGGAGCGGCGCTACTCAGTTGCTTCCGCAACAGAAAATGGGTAGCACCCCTGCGAGGAACCCGTGCCGTCCGTCTAACGCTCGAGGGAGAGCGAGGATTTGAGCGGATTCTCGGTATCAACACGAGGGCGTTGCGATCACAATCTGCTTTTGGGCTTCGCTGAGTGGGCTCATGGTGCTACTTCGGTCGAGTTGCCCGCAAATGGTCCTCGATCTTCCGGGCTTCTTCTTCGCGGTTCAGGCTGTGCAGCGTCATGGCGTAACCATTCAGAGTGTCGCGTACTGTATGGTCCTCCTGTCCGTAGGCCTTGATCTCGATGGGTAAAGCTCTTTCGAAGGCCTTTTCCGCGTCTGGGTATCGTTTGAGCTTAAGATACAGCAAGCCGAGATTGCTCAAGTCCATCCCGACGTCCGGGCTTTCCGGGCCCAGGGCTTTTTCGTCTAGGACAACTGCTCGCAGGAACAACGGCTCCGCCTTCTGCGGTTCCCGGCCGCCCTGGTAGATGGTGGCGAGGTTGTTCAAGTCGCCGGCCAAATCGGGGTTATCCGGCCCAAGGAGTTTTTCCCACAGAACTATGGCTTGTTCGAGAAGGGCGGCGGCCTCTGGCATTTGGTGTTGTGCGCTCTTGAGCGCCGCCAACGAATCCAGGCTCGTAGCGACGTCCCTGTGTTCCGGTCCGAAGACGGTTTTTCGGATTTCTAGCACGCGGTCCAGTAGCGGCTCCGCAGTGGAGAGATCTCCGCGGGCTTCGGCGCTTAGCGCCAGACTTTCGAGTGCATTGGCGTAATCAGGATGCTCTCCGCCAACCGTTTTCCCAAAAACACTCACAGCTTCCTTGAATGACTGCTCGGCTTGCTGTGGGCGTTTGGTCCGGCTGTACAACGTGCCTAGCGCTTCCAGGGAATAGGCTAGTTCCACACTGTCCGGAACGACCCTTCTCCGAACGCCCAAGGCGTCGACCAAGAGGGGTTCAGCTTTGTCGTAAGCTTCCCTCGCAGTGTAGACCTCGCCCAGATCGTTCTCGCTTTGCGCCGATTCTGGGCTGTCGGGCTTCAGAAGCTTTTGCCGTATGCCGAGAGATTTCAAGAGGAGCGGCTCGGCGTGAGCGAAGTCGTTGAGACTCTTGTAAAGCTCCCCTTCTCCATTCAGCGTTTCTGCCAGTTCGGTCGATTCGGAACCATACAGCTCGCTGTAAATCTGCAGCGCGTGTTCATAACGCGGCAGAGCCTCAGAGTATTTGCCCTCGGCTCGGAGGATTTGAGCCAGGTCCAATGTGGTGCGCGGCAGACGTGCATCCTTGGGCGGGAAGGTTCCAGCCAGCTTCTCATTCCCGAGCAGCAACTTCTCGGCTTCGGCGAAGTGCGCGAGTTTGGAGGCCAAGGCAGCGGCGTCTTCGTTGGCTACCCAAATGTCGAGAGGAGATTGTTGCCCAAAGGCCAATGCACCGAGGGCGAACACCAGCGAGAGCGCGAAGCGTGATGAGGAGGGCATTTCCGGGGTTCTTCCTATGCGTTTCTATTGAATTTCGATGGAAAAGACGCTGCCTGTTGAGTCGCTGGTTTCGTGATAGTTGATAGCTACTTTTTTCTGGGCCCAGGAACAGGAGAAACTGTCGGCCCCGATGAGGAGTATGTGAGTGCTATCAGGCACCTGCATCTTCCAGGATTTCTTCCCGGAGGCGATCGTGAGCGTTGCAGCCGGCGGCGACGAACAATCGATTCCCTGGATAACGCCCTTGAGGAACTTGGGAGGGCCTTGGTTGGGGCGAGTAGCGATAGTCTCGCTCTTTGGAGAGGGATCCCCGGTCTGGGTGGTGGCGTGAGCCGCGATGTAATTCGATGTTTCCTTCATGTCGGCTTGGAATCGCTGTGCTTGCTCCAGCGCATCCCCGGCACGCTGAACGATCAGCGGATTGCTACTCCTTTGCAATGCCTTCAAAACCGCGATCGCCTGGTCGACTTTGCGAGTTCCCAAATACATTTGAGCGAGATTGAGCTGGTACGTCTCATTCCTGGGGCTGAGCGCAACCGCCTTCTGAATGCTGGCGAGGCCGGCTTCGTTGTCGCCGCCGTTCATCTGGGCGAAGGCGAGCAGCATATAGGGGTCAGCGAAGTTTGGGTCCAGAGCGATGGCGGCCCGTAGCTCCTGGGTCATCTCCAGCAAATTGGAATTGCCCGAGACAGAGGCTTGGCGACTCATTAACAGCGCAGAATAATAGTGCACCCGCGGATCCTTAGAGTCGGACTGCGAGGCTTGCTTGAAGTATTCGCCTGCCCGTTCGAAATCCTGTTTCTGCAAATAAGCATAGCCAAGGCCACGGCTAGCGGCTGCGTTGTTGGGTTCCGATTTCAAAATATCCTGAAATTCCTCGATTGCCTTGTCCCGGTAATCCCGCGAATGCAGATGAATGTCCGCCAAAACCGCCCTGCTGTCCGTGAGGCTGAGCGGCTTCATCGTGTAGTCCTTGCTGACAATATTGGGCGGAGAGGGCATGGCGTAGTACTTATAACGTCCGCTAAAGAAATAATCGCGGATGGACTTGTCGAACTGCGTCGCGCTCATCCCAAAGGCCTGCTGAATCGCTTCGTCCACAGGAGAAGCCTTGTCAATTTTCAGCTCAAAGTAACGCGAAAGCTTCAGAACCAGGCTGTTGTCATAGAGATAGTGCATAACCAGGCTGGACTCGGCATAGAAGACCGTTCTGTGACTGCCGCTCTCGTTATAAGTTGACGAATTCTGCCGAACTTTGAACAAGTCTGAGATCTTTACCAGGCCATCCTGCCGGAGTTCCTCATAAGTATCGGAGGGGATTTTCCCGACCCGCGCTTCCTTGCCGTCGACTTCAATCGTCGAGAAGTATTCGGCAAAGCCCTCTTCGAACCACGGGTCGACTTGTGCGGTCAAAGTCCCGTTCATGAGTTGGTGAGCGTATTCATGAAAGACGACGGTCCACGGATTGTCGACGGACATATCCAGCATGATGAAGCTGCGGTCCTCGCCGCCTTGGAACAGCCCGGCGAGTTCAACCGGCTTTCCGTTCCACAGGGGTGAGACCTGGCGTAGTTCCTTCGTGTTGCGGAACGCGACGATTTGCAGCGGAATGGGAATATTTACGTTGGCTTTGACCAGCAATGCAGAAAACACGGCGCGCATTTGCTCGAAGCGCATGGCGACCTCGCGGCCGCGTTTCTCTCCTGCGTCGGTAGCTACGGAAAAGTGCGGAGACTGGATCTCAATCCATTGCGGTTCAGCCGCCAAGGCTGGCGCGCCCATAGCAAGTGTCGAAACAAAGATAAGCAGCCGACAAACCGCACGGACGCCAGGTTTCATAAATAGGTTGAGGGAGAGATAATACCCTAGTTACCTCAATTGTCAAACGCGCCGACTGGACTAGGTTCCCACGTCGTTCTGCGCCGGGAAATGGATTACAGCTTTGGCTGAACTTCAATCGGTGCGGGTAAATGAATAGACCCCTTGCGGCCATCTGGCACAACGATTTTTTGTCCGTGCTGCCGGTAGCTTTCGATGATGGCGGGCTTGGCCCAGTCGAGCTCCCAGCCATTTTCAATCGCCAGAATCGTGTACGTGCCGGGAACTACCTGCGCCAGAGCAAAGCTTCCGTCGAGGTCGCTTTGGTCGCGGCGGAACAGTTCCAGATTCGCCTCTGGGTCGTCGGGCACCAGGACCACCATAGCTGCCGACGCCGGCTTTCCGGAACGTTGAGCGACACCCTCCACCGTACTCGCCCCGCCCACGAGAACGGCGGTCACCTGCAAGGAAGCCCCGGCGGCTACGCTCAAGGAGTGTCCTGCGGTTACACCATCCTCCGAGGCGAGTCGAGCAACCGAGTAACTTTTTCTGGAAGAGCCAGCCGCCACTTGGTATGTGCCTGGCAGGATGCCACTGAACACTACTTCCCCCTTCTCATTGACCTGGGAGAGCCCGTCGACAGTGCCTTTTTCGTCGCGCAGCCCCAAGTAGAGGCGCGGCGGCAAGTCCGTCGCGCCACGCAATTGCACGGTCATCTTCACGGTGGCGGCCGGGCCTGCAGCGGAGAGATCCAGCTCTTGGCCATCGTTGGCGAGATCGACCTCGGTCGACCCCTGCATCGTCCCGTTCGAGGAATTGTTCGTCTGTAAAATGTACTTGCCGGGCGCGAGGCCGGCCATTTCATAGACACCCGGCATGGCCTGCTCAGCGCGTCCGTCCACGGGCACGCCGACGCCCTCGAAGCCGGGCTTACGGAGCGTGGGTACTGCGGACGCGGGATCCGACGCGCCATGCAGGACCAGACGCAGCGCCGGCACCGGGTTCAAGTGAAAATCCACTTCTACCTGGTCGCCGGGACGGAGCGGGATGGGTGTGGCATCGTCGGCCTCCGTCGCCTCTTTGTAGTAGCTGGCGGGATAGGCGACGTCGAGGTCCCGGTCGATCATCGAGGGCATTCCCGCATTCGCCTGGGAGGCGATGGGATGCTCAGCGTACCAGGGCTGGGCTGTTGCGGATACGAAATACGTTCCAGTTCCCAGGGAGTCTGCTTCGTAAGTACCCTGGTCGTCGGTGGCAACATTGGCACTGGTCTCGACGCGACTTACACCAGCAAAGTGGTTCTCCCGAAAAATAGTGATGGTGGCCCCGCGCACCGGCTCGCCGATTTCATCCGTCACCTTTCCGCCGATCATGGCGGTGGGCGGGAGTCGCAGAATCAAGTTTTCGGTATCCAGGCCGGCCCCGGTGACAATGCCCGTCCAGAAATTCTCGTGCTGCTCGTAAGCGAAGGTCAGGAAACCTCGCTTCAAGCCCTGAAGGGAATACTTTCCGGCGCCGACCTGAAACTGGAATCGTCCGTCCTCGGCCGTCACCATGCTCTGGGTATTCTGGGGATTTTTGGTCTCGGTCACGGCAACCTGAACGCGGGCCAGAGGTTGGGACGTCTTGATGTTGACGACGGTTCCGGCGATCCGGTAGCTAACCTGCGCTCTCCGCGAGGGCGAGGGCTTAGCGGTCTGCGCTAGCGAAAACGAGCACACGGCCAACGTCGCCGCAACGAAGAGCACGCAAGCACGAAAGCGGAAGAATTTGCCCATCATCATTTCCTTCTATTCGGCTTTCGAAATCAGCGGCACCGTCACATGTTCCTTCCCGCCGCTGGTCAAGTGGACGACGGGACCGGAAGTTTCATATGCCCGCATGACTTCAGGGTTTCTGAATTCGAGGCTCGGTTGAGAGTGTTGGAACGCCAGCACTCGATACACGCCCGGCGGAAGGTTGAGGAAAGTGAAGGCTCCATCGGCGGAGGCCGCTACCTCGGCGAAGCGCCCCGGACTGTCCGCTGCCGGCACGCAATACACGTGAGCAAAGGGCGTGCGCTGGCCCACGCCAGCCGACGGATCCGCACCCTCGATTGTTCCTTCCACTTGCGCCGTGTCATCACGCATCGTGATTTCGATGGGGGCGGCCGATCCGTTGGCTATCACCAGGGGTTCGGTCAGCAAGTCCACCCCTCCCGATGCGACCGCCGACGCATACCCGTGGGAAGAATCAACGTGGACCCAATAGCGGCCCGGTACCACACCCTCCAGGACAAGGGACTCATCCTTGGCATGAGTAGGGGGCCGCAACGAAGCGCCGCCATGCTGAATAAAATCGTCGACAGGCTCTAGACGCACATTCAGATAACCCCTTGGCCCGGTGGGAGTGTCGGTCATCGGCACGAAGATACGGCGGTTTGCATCGTTCATTTGTTCCGGAGTCGAGAATTCTTCCTTAACGCTCACGCTAATCGTTTGCGTGGCGACCATCGTCATGCTGCCAACCGAAAGTCGGGCGTTGTGAACCGTTAGCGAGGATTCTCCAACCATTGGGGGAGGCCCGTGCCCGAATCCGAAGCCTTCCACCAGGTAGGTTCCCTGTGGCAACGCTCCTTCAATGGCATGCGTTTGGGAGTTATAGCCGAGCGAGTATCCGGGTCCGTGACTGCCCGCGGCGCTCACGCTGACGCCAATTCCCGTATTCGCCGGAGCGTTGGTGACGGAGATCTTCACTGGGAAGTAAGGCTGCCGTGCGACGGTGAGGTCAGCCTGGAACGTCTGTCCCGCGGACAGATTGATGGTCTCGCCGCCGGCAAAAGTTTTGGCGCTGGGGAAATAGGCGGGCGGATAGCCATACGCCTGTTCTTCATTTGATACAACGGGTGGGTGATCGCGATCGACCTGTTCCAGCGTCATGACCTTGTAGGTTCCAGCAGGCAGTTCGGCAAACCGGAAATCGCCGGTGGATCGAGTCGCCGTTTGTCCTCCGGGCACCCAATGGGCCCGTCCGTCTTCGACTTCGTGCCGGTAGAGCTGTACCTGAATCTTGTCCGCAGCCTCGGTAGAGGGAAGGGAAACATGGCCGACAATCAGGCCCTCAGGAGCGAGCGAGAGCGTGAGTTCCTTGACCGACCGGTCTAAGTCCATGTCGGGGACCAGCTCGGTCAGGTAACCGGGTTTCCGCGCCATCAGGGCCGTGGGGCGGTTGGCGGCGTTATTGGTTGTTCTCGAAACCTTGAACTCAAAATGACCCTGGCCGTCGGTCATGGTGGCGAATCGGTTGTCGGGCGAGGACACCAGAGCTCGCGAGACGGGTTCATGGGTCACGCTGTTCAAGACAACTCCCTGCAGGCTGCCGTCATCATTAGCTTGAGCTTGCGCGTCGGCTTGCGCATCGGCCTGTGGATTGGTAGGGGCATCCTGCGCCCACATCGGGTTACCTCCCAACCAGCCCGCAGCCAGGACGGCCATCAGAACAGCCCTAGCGAGTTTGGGCAGACGCCCTACAGCCGCCGCAGTCAGGCCCCCGAAATTGACGCCGTTTTCCAAAAGAAGTCTCACCATGATTTTGTGGCCGGAGCGCCGGGAAGCGCAACTGCCGTTAGTCTCACAAGTACCGGGACGAGGCGGCTGCAACCTTCGTCCCGCACTTTCGTCCAGCACTTTCGACCAACGACCGGTGGAGCGTCTCCGGCACAGTCAAGTCATCTAAACTATCAGGAGATCGAGGCCTGACTCTGGTACGATGCGGCTTCCCAAATCAGCGTGAAAAAACTTTTCGCACTGTTATTTATCGGGCTTCTGGGCGCCGCCGCTTGGGTGGCGGTTATGATTTGCCTTCCCGTCCAGCCTGCTGGCCAAAAGACAGTGTTTTTGCACCCGGGCTGGGGCGTGCATCGCATCGCCGCCGAACTCAAGTCCGCGGGCGTCATCCGAAACGTGACGGCGTTCGTGGTCTGGCACCGGCTGCATCCCAAGGAGCGCTTGAAAGCGGGAGAGTATCTGTTCTCCACGTCCTCGGACACGCGCGAAGTGACGCGGCGCCTTGTGCGCGGCGACTTTCTGGTGCGGACGGTCACCGTTCCGGAAGGCTATACGATGTTCGACATCGCCGATGCCGTGGAGGAATCCGGCCTCGGTTCGCGAGACGAATTCCTGAAAGAGGCACGGGAGCGGACCAACCTGATTGAAGATTTTGCGCCGCAAGCCACATCCCTCGAAGGCTACCTTTTTCCTGATACTTACCAGTTCACGCGCACGCAGGGCATGCAGGAGATCGTCGAGACCATGGTGCGCCGCTTCCGAAGGGAAGCGCAGGCGTTGAACCTGGGGAGCGATTCTGGGCAGAATGTGGCGTGGATGGTCACGATGGCCTCAATAGTCGAAAAGGAAACAGGCGCCGCCTCAGAGCGCGGCCTTGTCGCATCTGTCTACTACAACCGCCTCGACAAAAAGATTGCGCTGGACGCCGACCCGAGCGTGATCTATGCACACTTACTCAATGGCACGTATTCGGGCACGCTGCACCACTCGGATATGTGGATTAACTCTCCCTACAATACTTATCGTTATGCCGGGTTGCCGCCGGGGCCGATTGGGAATCCCGGACGGGCGGCGCTGGAAGCGGCCATACATCCCGCCGTATCGGATTTCTTTTATTTTGTGAGTGACGGCCACGGCCATCACCGCTTCGCGCACAGCTTGAGCGAACACAATCGCAATGTTGTTGCCTTCCGCAAGACGGTCGCCCTTCGGCGCTAAGTCCTTTTCCGTCAACGTCCCGTTCCAGCAAGCTATACTGAGGTTTCGCCTGGAATGTCGCCTTCTCCGCCAATTCGTTTCGCCTTAATCCGCCTCGCGCTGTTGTTGACCCTCGCTTGGCCGCTTCAGGGGTGTTTATTTCGCGCCCACAAGGTCGAGCGGGTCGTGACCGGCGCCCCCCTCAAGACGGCCACGCAGCAGGATTTGATCGATTACGTCAACCGCGAAGCCGCCAAGGTTCGCTCCATGCAGGCCACGGTCGATATCGATACGTCGATAGGGGGCGCAAGAAAAGGCAAAATCACCGACTACGAGGAGGTTCGCGGCTATGTGCTGGCGCGCAAGCCCGCCATGCTTCGCATGATTGGTCTGATGCCCGTGGTGCGCAATACGGCGTTTGACATGGTCAGCGACGGTCAGGTCTTCAAGTTATGGATTCCTCCGAAGAACCGCTTCCTGATCGGCCGCAATGATCAGCCTGGGGACGACACCAAACAGTCGATTGAGAATCTTCGCCCGCAGCACATTTACGACGCGCTGCTCCTGCGTGAAGTCGACCCCGAGAAGGAAATCGCTGTTCTCGAAAATGATGAAGAGATTGTCCGCGACAAAGAGGGGCACCCGGTGGAGCAGGCCGCTTACCATCTCGATATTGCGCGGAAAGGAGAGCGGGGGTGGTTTCTCTCCCGCAAAATCATCTTCAGCCGAACCGATTTATTGCCCCACCGACAATTGGTCTACGACGACTTTGGCAACCTGGCCACCGACGCGCGGTACGAGAAATACCAGGACTACGACGGCATTCAGTTCCCCTCGCAGATCGAGATCCGGCGCCCGCGCGAGGAATATGACATCGTGCTGCACATGGTGAAACTGCAATTGAATGCCGTCCTGACCGACGAGCAATTCGCGCTGGCGCAACCCCCAGGGGCGCAAATCAAACAACTTGGCGAGCCGGTGGTGAAGACGCTGGGCGGGCAGGCGCAGTAAGGGCTGTGGGCTGTCGGCCAAGGCTTTTGATATCCGATGGCCGACAGCCGAAAGCCCGTTTTGCAGTACACTCGTTCGAACAACTTCATGAATCGTCTCGTCATTTCCAATCTCGTGCATCGGCCGCTACGCTCGCTGATCAGCATTTTTGCCATTGCCCTCGAAGTGACCCTGATCCTGCTGATCGCGGCGCTTTCGTACGGCATGTTGAACGATTCCCGGACACGGCAGGCAGGGATCGGTGCCGACCTGATGGTGCAACCGCCCGGATCGAGCAATCTCGTGGGCTTTACCACCGCCCCCATGTCGGTCAAGGTCGGCGACATCGTGGCGAAGCTTCCTCACGTCACCGTGGTTTCGCCGGTCCTGTGGACGCTCGTGAATAATCCCGGCTCCCTGGAAATTATTTACGGTATCGACCTAGCCAGCTACGAGACTCTGGGCAGTCCCTTCACTTATCTGTCCGGTGGCGGCTTCCGCGCCGCGCAAGACATGATCGTCGACGATAAATTTGCCAATGACCATCATTCCAAAGTAGGCGATTCCGTGGAATTACTAAATCACAAGTTTCGCGTCTGCGGGATCGTCGAGCACGGTAAGGGCGCGCGGCGCTTCCTGCAATTGTCCGGCCTGCAAGACCTGCTCGGAGCACAGGGCAAAGCCTCCGTTTTATATGTCCGTCTTGACGACCCCAAAAACGCTGATGCCGTGGTCGCGGCGATCAAGGGCGTTCCGGACATGGAAAGCTATACCGTCCACTCAACCGCTGAGTTTCTCAGCTTAATGACGCCGGAGCACCTGCCAGGGTTCAATCTATTCATCAAGATCGTGGTTGGCGTGGCTATGATCATTGGGTTCATGGTGATTTTCCAGTCCATGTACACGGCGGTCATGGAACGCACCCGCGAAATCGGCATTCTCAAGTCCATGGGCGCGTCGCAAACCTACATTTTGCGCGTGATCCTGCGGGAGACGCTTTTGCTCGCGGTGGCTGGAATTGCGCTAGGGATCGCGATCAGCTTTCTCGCGAAGGTGCTGCTGACCCACCGCTTCCATGTCCTACCCCTGCTGTTGACCGGGGGTTGGGTGCTCCGGGCAGCAATCATTGCCATGGTCGGCGCGCTGTTGGGCGCGATATACCCCGCGATCAAGGCGGCACGCAAGGACCCCATCGATGCTTTGGCCTATGAATAAATAGGCCTAAGGTCCCCTGAATGGTCCAATCGAACCCTCGCCGATTCTGAATGACCCGCGTCGTTGACAAACGCCCCTTTTTTCCACTATCCTTAACCTTTCGAGAGCCAACGATTGTCCGCCTGAGCGCCCTGTGGGTTCCCTAGGACAG
>Ga0137403_10008342_pt1 | contig 11603 bp, 10 predicted proteins | sample CZOMad2_1_16fung_FD_122057 | JGI IMG/M metagenome (GOLD analysis project Ga0137403, IMG submission 122057) | Vadose zone soil fungal communities from Angelo Coast Range Reserve, California, USA - CZOMad2_1_16fungal (Hybrid Assembly) | ecosystem: Environmental > Terrestrial > Soil > Vadose zone...
TCCTCGTGTCGCACGCGATCGTGACGCGGCTGATCGTGCTCGCCGCTCTCGGTCTGGGTCCCGACCGCCTGTGGTCGGTCGACGCTTCGCCGGCGGGCATCACCGAGATCGAGTACCTGGACGCCTGGGCCACCGTGCACTGCATGAACACGCTCGCGCATCTGGACGGGCTGCGGGAGGACGGCGCGTGAAGCCGGTGCACGCGCAGCTGCCGAAGGGCGCGCAGATCCCACCACTTGGACCGGCCGAATCCGTGGAGGCCATGATCAGCTCGCCTGCCACCAGAACTTCTGTCATCGGCGTCTTTCGGGACGCGGCGGCGGTCAGCGCTCCGGTGTCACGGTCAGGCGGACGGTCGCGACCAGGAGGATGAGACCGAGGAGTCCCTTGATGACCTCGGGGTGCAGGGACGGCACGAGTGCGGCGCCGAACAGCACACCAACCGCGGATGCTGCGCCCATGAGAACCGCGACCATCAGCATCACGTTCGTGATGCGACCCATGAAGCGGTCCGTCACTGCGCCCGCAGCGACGGTCGGGACAGAGACCATGAGGCTCAGCGTCCCCGCCTCCTTGATCGGAACGGAAAAGAGGTACAGCAACGCGGGAATCCGCATTTCGCCGCCGGCCACGCCCAGGACGCCGCTGGCCACGGCGATGGCAAACGCCACGACGGCTGCGAGTAGCCAGCGCGCGATGCCGTTCGGCTGGACGAGCGTGTGTTCGACATGCGCGATTGCTTCGTACAGCATCCAGAGACCGACGGCGATCAGGTACGCGCAGACGATCCACTTCAGCGGCCGAGACGGCAACTTCCCTCTCCCCAATGCCCCGAGGGCAGCGCCTGCGATCGAGACGACACCCATCACCGCCATCAGAACGAGGGCGCCGCGGGTCCAGGAGTGCTGGCCCCAACGACGGAACACGCCGAGCAGCACGGTGAACAGCCCGATGACCAGGTTGACGCCGCCGGCCAGCTTCAGCGGGAAACCGAGGAGCTGCACGAGCACAGGAATCCGAAACTCGCCGCCGCCGACGCCGATGAGACCAGCGGCTGCGCCGGTCACGAAACCGAACGTCACGGCGATCGCGACCGTCCGCACGGTCAGTGCTTGGATCGCGTCGATGTCAGACAAGCGTCGCACGTGCAATCCCGGACCGCTCGCGGAGCATACCGCCAAACCCTTACACGAGGGCTCTGCGCCGTGTGAAGACGGCGGGCAAGAGAACATGTGGATGAGGTGGTTTTTGTGCACACGCGGGTGTATAAGCCGCGCCGCGCGTGCCGATCGAAAGTTCTGCGCGCGCGGCGTGCCTGTCGCGAAAGGAGTCTTGCGATGGAGATTTCTCGCCGCGATGTTCTTCGCTTTTCCCTGGCAGGCGGCAGCGCGACCGCGCTCGGCGGCTTGATCGCATCGGGCGTCAACCTCCAACCGGTGCGGGCTCAGGCGGAGGCGCTCCGGATCGCGAAGGCGAAGGTGACTCCGAGCGTCTGTCCCTTCTGCTCAGTTGGCTGCGCGACGCTGGTCCATTCGGTCGACGGCCAGATTGTGAACATCGAAGGCGACTCCCGCAGCCCTCACAACGAAGGGACCCTCTGCCCGAAGGGCGCGGCAACGTTCCAGCTGCACATCAATCCCAATCGACCGACGCGCGTGCTGCATCGGGCTCCCGGAGCGACCGCGTGGGAAGTCTGGGACTTGAACCGAGCGATGGACCGCGTCGCCGAGCTCGTGAAGAAAACGCGCGACGAGACTTTCATCGAACGACTTCCGAACGGAAAGGTCGTGAACGCGACGACCGCTATCTTTTCGCTGGGCGGCGCGACGCTCGATATCGAGTGGAATCACATTCAGCAGAAGCTGATGCGTGGGCTCGGCGTCGTCGCCATCGAGAACCAAGCACGGATTTGACACAGCTCCAGCGTCCCCGGTCTGGGGACGAGGCTCGGTCGCGGCGCAGCCACCATGTACCCGCGCAGCATGGCGGATTCCGACTGCGTAGTCGTCATGGGTTCCAACATGGCGGAGAATCATCCCGTCGCCTTCCGCTGGCCCATGCAAGCCAAGGTCGAGCATGGCGCCAAGCTCATTCACGTCGATCCGCGTTTCACCCGCACCAGCGCCGTCGCCGACATCTACGCCCCCGTGCGCGCCGGGTCGGACATCGCGTTTCTGGGCGGTATCATTCGTCACGTCATCGAAAGCGAACGATGGAATAAGGACCCGTTCTTTCGCTCGTGGGTGGTGAACTACACCAATGCAGCGACGATCATCTCCGCGGACTACAAGGACGCCGAGGACAACGACGGAGTGTTTTCGGGGCTCGTGGAATACAAGGGCGGCGTACCGGAGTGGCCGTACAACGGATTCGTCGGTCAGTACGACGATCAGACCTGGCAGTACGGCGGTGCCCGCGTCGGCGATCAAGGCCGCGTCGCCGCAACCGCGCAGTCCGGGGAAGTGCCGGGGGTCCCCTCGGGCACAGGGTCGAAACCCTCTGCGGTGCCGCGGGGGCCTCCGTATGACGGACTGGTCAAGTCCCTGCTGAAGCCACCGCCCGAGCGTGATGTCACGCTGCAGAATCCACGGTGCGCCTTCCAGATCGTCAAGAAGCACTTCAGCCGTTACACGCCTGAGATGGTCGAGCGCACGACCGGTTGTCCACGGGATACGTTTCTCAAAGTGGCCGACACCATCCTCGCGAGCTCCGGGGCCGACCGAACGACATCGTTCGCCTATGCCGTGGCGTGGACGCAGCATACCAACGGTCCGCAGATCATCGGCTGCTGCGCGTTGCTCCAGCTTCTGTTGGGAAATTTCGGCCGGCCGGGCGCCGGCATCATGGCGCTCCGCGGCCACGCCTCCATCCAGGGATCCACCGACGTTCCGACACTCTACCACTCGATTCACGGGTACCTGCCGGCACCCACGGCGCTCGAGAAGCACGACACGCTCGGCGACTACCTGGCGGCGGAGACCGTTCCGACGGGCTACTACGCGAACACGCCGAAATTCGTCGTTTCGTACCTTAAATCCATGTACGGCAAGGCCGCGACTCCGGAGAACGATTTCGGCTTCGGCTGGCATCCCAGAATCCTTGGCGACCACTCGCATCTCCCGATGTTCGTTGCCATGAATGCCGGGAAGGTCAAAGGGATGTTGTGCATCGGCCAGAATCCCGCGACCTCGCTCAACGCGAAGCTGGAACGCGCCGCGATGCGCAAGCTCGAGTGGCTCGTGGTGAAGGACAACTGGGAGCACGAGACCGCCAACTTCTGGAGGACCGCGCCGGAAGTGAAGAGCGGCGAAGTCAAGGTCGAGGACATCCAGACCGAGGTCTTCTTTTTTCCGGCGGCGCAGGTTGCAGAAACCGACGGCACCTTTACGAACACGCAGCGGATGCTGCAGGCGCACTTCAAAGCGACTGAACCGCCGGGCGACTGCCGCACCGATGTTTGGTTCACCTATCAGCTCGGCAAGCGCCTGAAGAAGCTCTATGCGGATAGTCAGGCCGCTCGCGATCAGGGATTCAAGAACCTGCTCTTCGACTACGAGCACGAGGATCTGAAGGAGCGGCAGATCGGAGAGCCCGACCCGCGAAAGCTCCTCAAGGAAATGAACGGCTACTACACCGACGACCCGAGCAAGCACCTGCCGGGTTTTGCGGTCCTCGCAGACGATGGCTCGACGACGTGCGCATCGTGGATCTATTCGGGTGTGTTTCCGGCTCCCGACAGGAATCTTGCGGCTAGCAAACAGCCCGATCCTCCCGGTCAACCTGGCGCGCAGTTGAACTGGGGCTTCGCGTGGCCCGCCAACCGGCGACTCTTGTACAACCGCGCTTCGGCCGATCCATCCGGGAAGCCATGGAGCGAACGAAAGAAGTGGGTGTGGTGGGACGGAACGAAGTGGACCGGCTACGACGTACCCGATTTCGTCGTCAACAAACCTCCCAACGCAAAGGCAAAGCCGGGAGGAATCGGCCTCGACGCCCACTCAGGGACTGATCCGTTCATCATGAAGCCCGACGGGGTCGGCTGGCTGTACGTTCCGACCGGCCTCGTGGACGGACCTCTTCCGACGCAATACGAGCCGGCCGAGTCGCCGGTGCACAATCCCATGTACAAGCAGCAGTCGAGCCCTGTCCTCAAGTACTGGAAAGAAAGCGGCAATCCGCTGGCGATCGTCGGCGATCCGAAATTCCCGTACGTGATGACGACGTACCGGCTCACGGAGCACTACCTGGCAGGCGCCATGAGCCGCTGGCTCCCGTGGCTCGCAGAGCTGCAGCCCGAGCTGTTCGTGGAGATCAGCCCTGAGCTGGCGCAGGAAAAGGGAATTCAGAATCTCGACTGGGTGCGCGTCTCCAGCCCACGATCGCAGGTGCGAGCGAAAGCCCTCGTCACACGCCGCCTTCGTCCGCTCCAGATCGACGGCCGGACCATCCATCATGTCGGCATGCCGTGGCACTGGGGTTATGAAGGCCTCGTGACCGGCGATATCGTCAACGAGCTGACGGCGCTAGTCGGCGATCCCAACGTGACGATTCACGAGGGGAAGGCGTTTGTCTGCAACATCGAGAAGGCGTGAGCGGGAGTCGGTATGCCTGAACCGATGGGGTTCTACACAGACACGACGGTCTGCATCGGCTGCAAAGCCTGCGAGGTCGCCTGCAAAGAATGGAATCAGCTGCCGAGCACCAACGGCGGCGTGAACACGCTGAGTGGGGACAGCTACGACAACACCCGCAGACTGGATGGCATCCATTGGCGCCACGTCAAGTTCGTCGAGCAGTTCGCCGAGGACCGAAAGGACGGTCGATGGCTCCTGATGAGCGACGTGTGCAAACACTGTGTCCACGCCGCCTGCCTTGAAGTCTGCCCGACGGGCGCGATCATCCGAACCGAGTTCGACACCGTCGTCATTCAGTCGGACGCTTGCAATGGATGCCGCGACTGCATTGCGGCCTGTCCGTTCGGCGTGATCGACATCAACCCGGTATCCCACACTGCGCAGAAGTGCACGCTCTGTTACGACCGGCTGCAAGGCGGGATGGAGCCCGCCTGCTCGAAAGCCTGCCCGACCAAGTCGATTCAGTTTGGGACCATCCGCGAGCTTCGAGAGAGAGCGCAAACGCGCGTGGAGCAACTGCACCGGACGGGGGAGAACAGGGCGTATCTCTACGGCGCCGACGAGAAGATGCTCGGTGGGCTGAACTCGTTCTATCTGCTGGTGGACCAACCGGAAGTCTACGGATTGCCGCCCGATCCGAAGATGCCGACGCGCAACCTGATTCCCGCGTCGATATATGCGGTCCTGGGAGCGATCGTCGTCGGGATCGCCGGCATCTTCAGTTTCCGCAATCGAGGCGCGAAGGAGGACCGGGAGGCACGGCCATGACCGGAGTGCCATCGAGCACATGGTTCAGCGCCGCTCCACATTGGGAGTGGCTCATCGCGCTCTACTTCTTTCTCGGAGGCCTGGCGGGCGGCAGCTATTTCCTCTCGGCGCTCATCGATTTGTTCGGGAGTCGCGAGCACCGTCCTCTCGCACACCTGGGGTACTACGTCGCGTTTCCGTGTCTGGCGCTCAGCGGCCTTCTGCTGGCTGTCGATCTCGGAAGGCCGCTGCGGGCCTGGCACATGTTCATCCAGAGCAATACCTATCGGCCGATGTTCAAGTATTGGTCGCCCATGTCCATCGGCTCGTGGGCACTCGCGATCTTGGGGTTCTTCGCGTTCCTGTCGTTTCTCGCAGCGCTTGCCGAGGACGGACCGATCCGCTGGTCGGGGCTTCGCACATTGCGTGCGCCGTCGCCGGTGGGCCGCATCATCGCGGTGCTCGGCGGATTTTTCGGGTTCTACGTGGCCGGCTACACGGGAGTCCTGTTGGCCGTGACGAATCGTCCGATCTGGTCCGACACACCGCTGCTGGGCCTGCTGTTCATCGTGTCGGCCGCATCGACGTCAAGCGCGTTGATGATCCTGCTGGCGTACCGATCGGGTCGGACCACGCCCGCCGTGGCCGATCTGCATCGCCTGGACGACTGGGTGATCGCGCTGGAGCTGCTGGTCTTGATCGCCGTCATGGTTTCGCTGGGGCCGGTCTTGAGCGCCTGGCTGAATGTCTGGGGGATCTTGCTCGCGATCGTGATCGTCCTCGGAATGATTGCGCCGCTCGTCCTTTCATGGCGGGCACGGCGGTTTCACCAGGTGACCTTGGCGACCCCCGCCCTTCTGGTATTGGTCGGCGGCTTCCTCCTTCGTGTCGTCATCGTTTTCTCGGCACAATCGGTGTGAGATGAACAGGATCGCGCTTTCCATGCTGCTGACCGGCGTTGCCCTCGTCTCGGGCTGTCTCGCTGTCAGTCCGGAGACCACGCGGACGCGCGGCGACGGTCCCGGCGCCGACGTCGGCAATCGACGGGAGGTGGTGGAACTGCACGAAGGCTCTGATCCGTTCTGGAAGACGCCGGATCGAATTCCTGGTGAGCAGCATCCGCCTCTGGCCTCGGCCCGGCAGGCCCAGCAACTGAGTCGCAGATGATGCCAGCGGCCGCCGCCCTGAACGGTCTTCGAAGGAAGCGCCCGGAATGGGAGTCGTGGCTCGCCGTCATCGAGGAAATCCTGCGTGAGACAGCCGCCCCCGAATGGGAGGCATTTGCGGCCAACGCGCATGCCCCACGGCCTGCGGTTCCGATCCTCGCAGGCGCTACGGTCGCCGTCGACAGGAATTCGGTTGGCCGTTTATTCAAGCGCCTGGTCCGAATTGCGTCGCACACCGGAACGCCGAAAATGGCGACGCTCGAAGCGGCGCTCCACGCTGATATCGACATGCTGCGGCTCTTCAACGCTTCCCTGTGCGAGGACAGCGGCAACATCGACGAGCTCGCGGCCGCTTCCGGCGCTGACGCGGAGGCGCTTCACGCTGTGGCGGGCCTTCTCCCTCTGCCATTTCTCCATGCGTGCAACCGCCGGTGGGCGTCTTCACTTTCCGGAAGCTGGGTAGAAGGGTTCTGTCCCGTTTGCGGGGCCTGGCCGACCTTTGCCGAAGTGCTCGGCATCGAGCGCAGCCGGTATTTCCGCTGCGCGCGGTGCGGCGGAGACTGGCATGCACGCGCGTTACACTGCCCGTACTGCGACACGAGCGATCACGGTCAGCTCGTCTCACTGGTAGCGGAGAACGGCGGCTCGAATGCGACGATCGATGCCTGCACGCATTGCCTCCGTTACGTCAAGACGTTGACCCGATTACAGGGGTGTCCGCCCGACACGGTCATGATCGAAGACCTTGGGACCGTCGATCTCGACGTTGCCGCGCTCGAATGCGGATACACCCGTCCGTCAGGCGCGGGACATCCGCTCGAGATCACGGTGACCGACAAAGGCGCAACGCGACGCTTCTTTACCTGGAGCTCATGAACCCCGCCAACGATTCATCGCCCGAGCTTCGCCCAGCCGACGTATGCAGGGCCCTGCTCGCCGCGCTCGAAGCCTCGGAAGGACGAAGACGAAAACGCAAGCGGGATCAGACACCCGATGCCTTCGGGCTTGCGGTCAAGCGGGAGCTCTTGCGACAGGCAGTTGAAGACGATCCGCGGCCGGAAGCATTCGAGGAATGGCTGCTCAACTATCCTCTGACCTGCAGGGCGCGGGAATTGGTCGGCCCCACTTTCGCCATGGCCAGAGCTGTGTTCGAGGAATGGCGCCTCGCCCATGCATTGGGAGAGTTCAGGCTCTGGCTCGAGCAGGGAGCGCCCTCGGACGATGCCGCCGATGGAATCAAGTAGCGAAGCGTGCGCCACGGCAATCGTGCTTGCCGGCGGCAGGAGCTCGCGGATGGGAACATCCAAGGCGCTGCTCCTCTTCGACGACGAGCCGCTGATCGTTCACGTCGTCGCCACTCTGCAGCGTCTGTTTGCCGACGTGGTGGTGGTAGCCGCGCCGGAACAGGATCTGCCGTCGATGCCCGTCCGGCTGGTATCGGACGAGGTCGCCTATCAGGGCCCCGTCGGTGGAATCTATTACGGGCTCATGGCAGCCGGCAGCGACGCCGCCTTTGTGACCTCCTGCGATTCGGTGTTTCTGAACATCGATCTGATCGCACATCTTCTCGATCAGCTTCCCGAGCACGACGTCGTCGTCCCGCATTGGCAGGGCCGCTTTCAGCCGCTGCACGCGGTCTATCGAAGGAGCGTGTCGCCGCTTCTCGCCGAGCAGCTTGCGCGCGGGCAGCTGAGGCCGGTCTATTTGTTCGACAAGGTTCGCCTCCGTCGAGTCGACGAAGACGAGATCCGCCGCTTCGATCCTGAAGGCTCGAGCTTCTACAACATGAATACGCCGGAGGACTACGCCGAAGCTCTGAAGCGGTGGAGCGTCACTCGACGCGCTGACCATTCGATTCAATGCACCGTCGAGCTCTTCGGGATCGCGCGGCTTCTCGCGCGAACGAGCGCAATCGCTCTCGCGCTGCCGGCGGGCGCCACGTTCTCAGACGCGTTTGCGGCGCTTGCCGAAAAGCTGCCGGCGCTGGTGGGCCGCGTCATCAGCGCCGATCGGACGCGTCTCGTCGACGGATATGCGTGCAACCTGAACGGACTGGCGTTCGTCCGGACGCCGACGGCCGGAGTCAGTCCGGGAGACAGCCTGGTCATTCTATCGGCGGATGCAGGAGGCTAGCCGTGCACGGGTTCTTCGGTCGCCTGCTCCACGTCGATGTGACCAGCGGCCAAAGCGCATACCACGCTGTTGAAGAGTCGCGACTTCGCAAGTACCTGGGCGGCGTCGGCCTCGGCACGACTCTGCTCTACGAGTACGCTCCCGCAGGAGTCGATCCGCTGTCGCCGGCGAACCCGCTGATATTCGCGAGCGCGCCACTCGTCGGAACCGGCGTCACCACCACGGCGAAGTTCGCCGTGCTGACCAAATCGCCTCTGACCGGGCTGATTGCCGACTCGCTCTCGTCGAGCCATTTTGCTCTGGAACTGAAACGTCTGGGCATCGATGGCCTGGTGATCACGGGTCAGGCGCCTTCGCTCGTCTACGTGTTCATCAACGGCCAGAACGTCGAGATGAGAGCCGCCGACCATCTCAGAGGCAAGACGCCCGACGAGACGCACTCGATCATCCGGTCCGAGCCGGGTTGCTCCACCGTGTGGGTGGCGTCCATCGGCGCAGCGGGTGAGAATCGCGTCCGCTTCGCCACGATCAGCAATGAAGGCCGGCACGCAGGCCGTGGCGGCGTCGGCGCGGTGATGGGCGCGAAGAACCTGAAGGCGATCGCGGTGTGCGGCGATCGAGCGACGTCAGTCGCGTACCCAGAGGAGGTCGAGACCATCGCCGATTCACTGCGACGCCGCAGCGTGAGTTCTGTGACGGACAAATACCGAGGGTTGGGAACCGTCGCGAACCTGGCTGTGTTCAATCGCCTTGGCACGTTGCCCACCCGCAACTTCCAGCAGGCCACGTTCGAGCATGCCGATGCGCTCAGTGGCGAGAGGCTGACCGAAACCACCTTCAGCCGCCGGCACGGCTGCGCCTCGTGCACGATCCGCTGCGAGCGGCTCTTCAAATCTCATACAGGCGAAGAGCAGCGGCTCGAGTACGAGACGTTGTTCGCGCTGGGACCGCTGTGCGGCATCAGCGATCCCGACTGCGTTTTGCGGGCGGCCCGTCTATGCGACGACTACGGGCTCGACGCGATCAGCACCGGAGGCACGCTCTCGTGGGCGATCGAGACTGTCGAGAAAGGCTTGCTGCCCGAGGCGCGGGCACTCGGACTGCGCTTCGGCAACGCAGAGGGCGTCCTGACCGCCATTCCCGCGATTGCTGAGCGACGCGGTATCGGTGCGCTGCTGGCCGAAGGCTCGAGACGTGCTGCGATGGCAACTGGCGGCGGCAGTTCCTATTGGGCCATGCATGTCAAAGGCCTCGAGCTGCCGGGATACGATCCGCGCAGCCTGAAGACGATGGCGTTGGGTCTGGCGGTCAGCCCGCGCGGCGCTTGTCACAACCGGTCGGGCGCGTACGAAGCCGATTTTTCCGGAGAGGTGGACCGATTGCGCGGCGACTCACAGCGGGGCGCCATCGTCGCGGCATCGGAAGATTTTGCAGCGGTGCTAGATTCGCTGATCGTCTGCAAGTTCCTGCGCAAATGCTTCACCGACTTTTACACCGAGGCCGCAGAGATCCTCGCGCGGGTCACCGGTTGGGAGTACACCGGCGCGGAAATGCGCCGCGCCGGCGAGCGCATTCACACGTTGAAGAAGCTGTTCAACATCCGCGAAGGCTGGCGGCCCGACAGCGATTGGCTGCCCGAACGATTGTTGAGGGAAAACCTCCCGACGGGTGTGGCCCGAGGCGTCGGGTTGTCTCGAGAGGAGTTGGAGGAGATGATTCGCGGCTATTACCAGGCACGGGATTGGGACGAGAATGGATTCGTTCCCGAGCGGAAGCTCGAACAGCTCGAAATCGCCACGTCCTGATCAAAACAGCTTCACGTTGACCGTTTCGCCCTTCTCCACGATTTCGGTGTTGGCTGGGATCTCGATGTAGCCGTCGGCGAGCGACATCGACGTGATATCCCCTGACGCCTTGAACGCGGGAAAGGCCTGACCATCGGCCACGCGGACCGTATAGAACTGATGGCGGCCCGTGGTCGACACAATCCGTTGGGCGATCGGCAGCGGTACTGTGTTCATCCGATAGGGCGGCAGGCGGGCCATGCGCCGCAATGCAGGCACGAGCAGCATGTACGCGTTCGACAGGCACGACGTCGGATAGCCGGGCATCCCGAAGACCGGCTTGCCGTCGATGGCGCCGAACACGGTCGGCTTACCGGGTTTCACCGCGATTCCATGAAACAGGATGTCGCCGCGACGCCCCAGGACGTCCATGATCAGGTCGCGTTCGCCCACCGAGCTGCCGCCCGAGAACACCAGCACGTCGCAGGCGAGGCACGCGTCGATCGCCCGCTCGAGATCCTCGACCGTGTCTTCCGCCGTCTGAAACGAGATGGGCGTGCCCCCGTGCTCCGCGATGATCGTGCTCAACGTGAACTTGTTGATGTCGTAGATCTGTCCGGCCATTAGATTTCTACCCGGGTCCACGATTTCATTGCCGGTTGAGAGAATCGCGACGGTCGGCCGGGTGAACACCTCCACGTCGAGTGCGCCCAGCGCGGCGAGCGCGCCGATTCGGCTCGGGTTGAGGACATCCCCCACGCGCAGGACGACCTGGTCCCGTACGATGTCGGCGCCCTGGCGGCCCACGTTCTGCCGCGGATACACGGGTGTGAACACTCGGACTTCGGTTGCGGTGGCGCGCTCGGTCTCTTCGACCATCACCACCGCGTCCGCGCCGTCGGGCATCGGAGCGCCCGTGGCGATCTCCACGCACGTGCCTCCGCTGACACGCGTGGTCGGCACCTGGCCTGTGTAGACCTTTTCCAGTACCCGAAGGGTTCGCGGCTCCAATTGGCTGGCACCGAACGTATCTTCCGCGCGCACGGCGAATCCGTCCATGGCGGCGCGCGCGAACGGCGGCACGTCGCGCGGCGACCGGACTTCCTCGGCGACGACGCGCCGGTTGGCCTCGAGGAGCG
>Ga0137403_10008344_pt1 | contig 11602 bp, 8 predicted proteins | sample CZOMad2_1_16fung_FD_122057 | JGI IMG/M metagenome (GOLD analysis project Ga0137403, IMG submission 122057) | Vadose zone soil fungal communities from Angelo Coast Range Reserve, California, USA - CZOMad2_1_16fungal (Hybrid Assembly) | ecosystem: Environmental > Terrestrial > Soil > Vadose zone...
CGCGCGGCGAAGAGCGCCGCGTGCGCGATGAGATTCGCGCCGCCCAGGCGCGCGGAGATTCGGAAGCCGTGGAAGCCGCCATGCGCCGCTTGAAACAGCTCATGGACGAGACTCAGGCCGAGAAAGCTCGCACATAGGAGTCCACCGTGAGCATGAATCCAGCCACCAGGGAGTCGAAGACTCGGGAGATCACCGTCCCGCCGCGCGACGTGACGCCCGAGGCCGCGGCGCTGCCGGTCGAGGTCGACGACGAGGAGATCGACGATGCGGAGCCGACGGCCGCGGAGGACGGCGACGGTCCTGCGGCGACGGAATCCGTCGAGGAAGGCGAGGCGTTTCCGCGCGCCGCCGACCCGGTGCGGGTCTATCTCCGCGAGGCAGCGTCGATCCAGCTGCTCACACGCGAAGGCGAGGTGGAGATCGCCAAGCGCATCGAGGAGGGCGAACGCCTCCTGGCGCGCGCCGTGCTCGGGACGCCGCACGCGCTGCGCTACGTGCTCGCGCTCGCCGAGCGGCTGCGCGCGGGCGAGGTCCGGGTCCGCGACCTGGTGCGCGACGAGGGCGAGGAGGACGCGGAGGCGGAGCCGGGGGACGAGGACGTGCGCCTGCGGCGGCACTTCCTCGGGCAGCTCGGGCGGGTGCGGCGCCTCGCCGCGGAGCGCGATGCGCAAGCGCGCGCGCTCGCCCATAGCCGTCGCGGGCGCGCCCGGCTCGCCCAGCGTCGCGCCGGCTTCGAGGCGCGTCTCCTGCGCGCGCTCTGCGGGCTCGGGCTCTCGCGCCGCCAGATCGAGCACATGACGAGCGGGCTCTATGCCAGCCTCCAGCGGGCGGCGGCGCGGCGGGCGCACCTCGAGGCCGTCGAGCAGCGCACCGGCTGCTCGCCGGCCGAGCTGCTCCGCTTGACGCGTGGCCTCTCGAACGGCGCCGAGGGCGCCGAGCTCGGGCCCGGCCAGCGGGCCGCGCTACAGCGCGCGTGCCGCGCAGTCGACGTCCCGTCCGAGGTGCTGGTCACGCTGGCCGAGGAGGTCCGCGCCGCGCGCCACGAGCTGGCCGAGCTCGAGCGGGAGGTCGGCATGCCGCTCGGCACGCTCCAGCGCGCGGTGCGCGACATCCGCGCCGCCGAGCTGGGCGCCCGGGCCGCCAAGCAGGAGATGATCCAGGCCAACCTCCGCCTGGTCGTGTCGATCGCCAAGAGGTACATGAACCGCGGCCTCCAGTTCCTCGACCTCATCCAGGAGGGCAATATCGGGCTCATGCGTGCGGTCGAGAAGTTCGAGTACCGGCGCGGCTACAAGTTCTCGACCTACGCCACGTGGTGGATCCGGCAGGCGATCACGCGCGCGATCGCCGATCAGGCGCGCACCATCCGCATCCCCGTGCACATGGTCGAGACGATCAACAAGCTGATGCGCACCGCGCGCCTCCTGGTGCAGGAGATGGGCCGCGAGCCCACGCCGGAGGAGATCGGCGAGCGCATGGATCTCCCGGCCGACAAGGTGCGCCGGGTCATGAGGATCGCCAAGGAGCCGATCTCCCTCGAGACACCGATCGGCGAGGAGGACGACTCGATCGTGGGCGACTTCATCGAGGACCGGACGACGCCCTCGCCCGCGGAGGCGGTGATGGGCCTGCACCTCCAGGATCAGACGCGAAAAGTACTCGCCACGCTCACGCCGCGCGAGGAGCAGGTGCTGCGGCTGCGCTTCGGCATCGGGGAGCCCTCGGACCACACGCTCGAGGAGGTCGGGACGCGCTTTGCGGTCACGCGTGAGCGCATCCGCCAGATCGAGGCGAAGGCGCTGCGCAAGCTCCGTCATCCGAGCCGCGCGCGCCGCCTGCGTGGCTTCTCGGAATCCTGAGCGACCCTTGCAGCGGGCCCGGTTCGGTGCTTGACTCGCGCCGAGCGGGCCCATAGCTCAGGCGGTCAGAGCTGCCGGCTCATAACCGGTCGGTCGTGTGTTCGAGTCACACTGGGCCCACCACCGCCGGTCGGGGTGGCGGGTCCGGCGCGACGGAGGCAGATGCCGACGAAGATCGAGGTCCTGGCGACGTTGCAGCTGGTGGATCAGAGCCTGCGCGCCAAGACCCGCACCGTGGCCGAGGGCGAGGGGCGGGTGGCCGCACTGGAGGAGGCCGTGAGCGCCCAGACGGCCGCCGCGAGCGCGGTGCGCGTGGAGCTGGCGGCGCTCGGCGTGCGCCAGCGCGACCTCGAGGGCCGTCTCACCGCCGCCGAGGCCAAGATGAAGGACCGCCGCATGCGCATGACCCGCATCCGCAACGACAAGGAGCTCGGGCTGGCCCGGCGCGAGGTGGACCTGCTCAAGGAGGAGATCGGCACGCTCGAGACCGAGCTGATGGCCGTGATGGAGCAGGTGGAAGGGTCCACCGCGAAGCTCGCTGGCCTCGACGCCGAGCTCGCGCGGCTCGCGGCGGAGCGCGACCGCGAGGCGAGCGAGCTGCGCGAGACGCTCGCACGCCTCTCCAGCGAGATCGAGCGCGAGCGCGCCACACGCTCGGAGCTGGTGCAGACGATCGACGGCGACCTCCGGCGCAAGTACGAGATGATCTTCTCGCGCCGCGGCGGCCTCGCAGTGGTCGAGGTGCGCGGCGGTATCTGCCAGGGCTGCCGCATGCGCGTCCCACCCCAGCTCTTCAACCAGATCCAGCGCAACGCAGAGGTGATCCTCTGCCCGAGCTGCCAACGCATGCTCTTCTGGCGCGCCGAGGGCGAAGAGGCCAGCGGCTAGAGACCGACGCGAGACCCATGTCTCGGGTCGGAACCGGACGCGAGTGTGTGACGTCGGGGGATCGTGCGCAAGCCGCGCCGCGGCCGGCGAAGCCGGCGCGGCAAAACCTGAAGCCCCGGGCAGCCATCACGCGTCACGCCCGCACGCGTCGCCTCGCGTGACGCGCTGACGCTCCGGTAAGTCTGCCGCGCCGGCTTTTGCCGGCCGCGGCACGCCGTTGGCCCTGTGCACCCGGGCTGCACGCTCGCTGTGTGTCCCGACCCGAGACAGGGTCTCGGGTCGCATTTCCGCCGGAGGAGGTCTGTAAGCCGGATTCTGTCCTCCCGCCCAGGAAGCGAGAGCAGCAGCCATTCGTCTGGTCCCCCGGTTGCCCGGGGGATCGAGCGACCGACCCGAGGGAACGGACGGGCAGCCCGCGCCTGGCCTCGCGGCCAGACCTCCCTCCTACACGGTCTTGCTCCGGGTGGGGTTTACCGAGCGTCCGCTCTCTCGAGCGGACCTGGTGAGCTCTTACCTCACCGTTTCACCGTTGCTCCGCGCCCGAAGGCGCGGGGCTGTCTCCTTTCTGTGGCACTTTCCCCCGATCGCTCGGGGCCGCCGTTAGCGGCCACCATGCCCTGTGGAGTCCGGACTTTCCTCCCGCCGCGCGAGGCGGCGAGCGACTGCTCGACCTCCTCCGGCGGAAACGCTTCCTGATTAGAACTGTCCGGCCGGCCCGTCCAGTGGCCGAGCGCTCTCGCCCCGCGCGCAAGGCTCCCGCCCCGCTCCGGGAGCGTGCTCTCGGGTTCTCGACGCAGCGCGGGCGAAGCCAGGGCGAAATCCGTGCCGATTAAGAAATTTCGCTTGACAGCGTCCCCCTACCTGGCTTACAAGCACGGCGCGGTGGGGGATTGTGGTAGGACGTGGTGGTGGATGGCGAATTGGGGCCTAGGGGTGGTAGGGTAGGGATGCGCTGTAGGGCACGGAATGTTCCGCGGTACCCATCAATACTTGGTGGACGACAAGGGGCGGGTCGCCATCCCGGCCCGCTTCCGGGAGGTACTCTCCGGGCTCCAGGACGAGCGCCTCGTGGTCACCAAGTTCCGACGCCGCGGACGTCCGTGCCTCGACGTGTACCCCCTCTCGGGGTGGCAGCGGTTCGAGGAGAAGATCGCCACCGAGAAGCGCTTCAACCGCAAGCTGGCGACCTTCGAGGCGTACTACATCGGCGCCGCCCAGGACGTGCAGCTCGACGCGCAGGGGCGCATGCTGATCCCGCCCACACTGCGCGAGTACGCCGGCATCGGGCGCGAGGTGATGTTCGTCGGTGCAACCGACAAGTTCCGCGTCTGGGCCAAGGACGTCTATCATCAGGTCGACCGCGACGACGAGAAGGAGCTCTTCGAGGACAACCCGGACCTGTTGGACGAGCTCGGGCTGTAGTGCAAGAGATTCGGTGAGCATGAGCCGCCGGCGGGCGCGGGCGGAGGTGGAGGTGAGGGGTGAGGGCGGCGAGCGCTTGGGGAGTCGGGGCGCCGCCAGTGACGACGCGGACGGACATCGGGCCGGGGGGCGCCGCTCACGTTGCGGTGCTGGTGGGGGAGGTGGTGGAGTGGCTGCGCCCCCGGCCGGGTGCCTGTCTCGTGGACGCGACCGTGGGTCTCGGCGGCCACGCGACGGCCCTCCTGGCCGCTGCTCCCGGCGCGCGGCTCCTCGGGCTCGATCGCGATCGCGCGGCCCTCGCGCGCGCCGCTGAGCGCCTGCCGGACGAGCGCGTCGTCCTCCGCCAGGCACGCTTCAGCGAGCTCGCCGCCGTGCTCGCCGAGTTCGGGTGGGACGGCGCCGACGCCGTGCTGCTCGACCTGGGCGTCAGCTCCCTCCAGCTCGACGATCCGGCGCGCGGCTTCAGCTTCCGGGTCGACGCGCCGCTCGACATGCGCATGGACGCCGGCAGCGACCCGAGCGCCGCCGAGATCGTGAACCAGTGGCCCGAGCGCGAGCTCGCCCGCATCCTGGCCGCCTTCGGCGAGGAGCCGCGCGCCCGCGCGCTGGCGCGCGCCATCGCGCGCGCCCGTCCCCTCCGCACGACGGGCGAGCTCGCGCGCGTGATCGGCGGCGTCCTCGGACGCGGACGGCCCGGGCTGCATCCCGCAACCCGCAGCTTCCAGGCGATCCGCATGGCGGTGAACGACGAGCTGGGCGAGCTCGAGCGCTTTCTCGCCGACGGCTATCGCGTGCTCCGTCCGCGCGGCCGGCTCGCCGTGCTCGCCTACCACTCGCTCGAGGACCGGCGGGTGAAGGACGCCTTCCGCCGCTGGGCGGCCGACTGCCTCTGCCCGCCGCGCACACCGCGCTGCGTGTGCGGCTGGAGCGCCAAGGTCCGCCTGCTGACCCGTCGCCCGCTTCGTCCCTCGGCGCGCGAGGTCGCGCGCAACCCGCGCGCCCGCAGCGCCCGCCTCCGCATCGTCGAGCGGCTGGAGGAGCGCGCGTGAGCCGCTCCGCCGGCGCCGCGGCCCGCGTCCTGACGGTCCGGCGACCGCTCGCACGACCGGCGGCGCACCCCGCCCGGCTGCTGCGCGCCATGCGCGGCTGGCTCGTGCGCCGCGCGCTCGGGCTGGGCGCCGTGCTGGTCGGCCTCTGCCTGCTGCAGGTCTGGCTCCGGCTCCAGGTGACGCATGTCGGCTACGAGCTCTCCGCGGCGCGCGACATGCAGCTCCGCCTCGAGCACGAGCATCGCGAGCTCGAGGTCGAGCTGGCGACGCTGCGCGACCCGGGCCGTCTCGGCGACCTCGCCCGCCGCCGGCTCGGGATGCAGGAGCCCGGCAAGGGACAGGTAGTGATCCTGCGGTGACCCCGCCCGGGCCGCCGCAGGCGCGCATGCTCGCGGTCGCGGGTGTGTTCGCCGGTCTGCTCGCGCTGATCGTGCTCCGCGCCGTCGACCTGACCGTGCTCCGCGGACCCGACCTGGCGCGGCTGGCCGCGCTGCAGCACCGGGCGCGGATCGAGCTCACGCCGCATCGCGGCCCGATCGTCGACCGCCACGGCGAGGCGCTCGCCCTCTCGGTCGATGTCCCGTCGGTCTACGTGCGGCCGCGCGAGTTCGGCCGGCAGGACGCCCGCCTCGCCGCGCTCGCCGCGGCCCTCCACCTTCCGCTCCTCGCCGTGCGCGGCAAGGCGGCCGGCACGCAGGGCTTCGTGTGGCTCAAGCGGCAGGTGCCGCCTCACGAGGCCGAGGCCGTCGCGCGGCTCGGCCTGAAGGGCGTCTACACGGTCCGGGAGGGCCGCCGCTTCTACCCCCACAACGGCCTCGCGGCCCACGTGCTCGGCTTCGTCGGGGTGGACTCGCAGGGGCTCGAGGGGCTCGAGCGCCGTCTGGACCCCGTGATCCGCGGGCAGCCGTACGACATCGAGGCGGACCGCGACGGGCGCCGGCAGGTGATCTTCACCGCGGGCGTGCCGGCGCCGCCTGCGCAGGGGAGCCGCGTCGAGCTCACCATCGACGCCGGCATCCAGGACGTGACCGAGCGCGAGCTCGGGGCGGGGGTGGCGGCGGCGAAGGCCGCGGGCGGGGCGGCGCTGGTGCTCGACCCTTCGACCGGCGAGGTGCTGGCGCTCGCCAACCTCCCCACCTTCGACCCCAATCAGCCCGCCCGGCGGCACGACCGCGGCTGGCGCGACCGCGTGCGCAACCGCGCCATCACCGATCCCTACGAGCCGGGCTCCACCTTCAAGGCGATCCTCGCCGCCGCCGCGATCGAGGAGCGCGTGGTCAAGCCGACGGACATGTTCTTCTGCGAGAACGGTCGCTACCAGGTCGGCAGGTGGCGCATCCACGACGCGCACCGGCACGGCTGGCTCAGCTTCGCGCAGGTGATCCAGTACTCGAGCAACATCGGCGCGACCAAGGTGGCCGAGCGCCTCGGCGCCGAACGCTACTACCGCTACCTGCGGGCGTTCGGCTTCGGCGCGCGCACCGGGATCGAGCTGCCGGGCGAGACCCCGGGCATCCTGCGCCCGGTCGAGCGATGGGCGCGGATCGACCTCGCCACGCACAGCTTCGGGCAGGGCGTGTCGGTGACGCCGCTCCAGATGGCGGCCGCCTTCGCCGCGATCGCGAACGGGGGCCTCCTCGTGCGCCCCTACCTCGTCCGCCGCGTGCTCACCCCCGAGGGCGACGTCGTGCTCGCGAACGAGCCGGCCGTGGTGCGGCGCGTGGTGAGCGCGCGCACCGCCGCGACGGTCACCGCGCTCCTCCGCCGCGCCGTCGAGGAGAAGGGGGGGACGGGCGAGAAGGCACGCCTCGACGACTTTCCCGTCGCCGGGAAAACGGGTACTGCGCAGAAGGTGAACCTGCACACCGGCACCTACTCCTCCAAGCGCATCGGCTCCTTCGTCGGCTTCGTGCCCGCCGATCGCCCGCGCGTCGTCATCCTCGTGCTGATCGACGAGCCCGGCGTCTCGAGCTACGGCGGGGTGGTCGCCGCGCCCGTCTTCCGGGCCATCGCGGGGACGGTACTCAAGCGCCTCGGGGTGGAGAGCCCGGCTCTGCCGCTCCGGATGGCTTCGGCGCCGGCCGGCCCGGCACCGAGGAAGACGCCCGCCCTCGCCCGCTCCGCGCGCACTGCGGCCGCCCCGGCGGAGCCCTCGACGCCGAGCTTCCTCGGGCTCTCGCGGCGCGAGGCGCTCACCCGCGCGTACGCGGCGGGCTGGGACGTGCAGGTGAGCGGCGTCGGCTACGTGAGCGAGCAGTCTCCGCCGCCGGGGGCGCCGCTCGTGCCCGAGCGGCGCCTCGCGCTCCGGCTCGTGCCGGGTCCGGGGACGGCCTCACCATGATGAAGACGGTTCGATGCGGCTGAGCGAGCTCTTGCAGGCGCTGGGCGTGGAGGCGAACGGGGTGCGGGAGGACGTGGAGGTCGGTGGCGTCGCGGCGGACTCGCGCCGGGTCCGGCCGGGCGACGTGTTCTTCGCCCTGCCGGGCGTCCACACCGACGGCCGGCGGCACATCGCCGAGGCGCTCGGACGCGGGGCTCGTGCGGTGATCACGACGGGTGAGGTGGACGCCGGGGGCGCCCCGGTCGTGCGGGTGGACGCGCCGCACCGCCTCCTCGGCCGCGCCGCCGCCCGCGTCGCGGGCGACCCGAGCGCCGCGCTCACGCTCGTCGGCGTGACCGGCACCAACGGCAAGACGACCACCACCTACCTGCTCGAGGCGATCTGGCGGGCGGCTGGATGGCACCCCGGCGTGGTGGGGACCATTTCCTATCGCTTCGACGGGGCGAGCCAGCCCGCCCCGCTCACCACGCCCGACCCGATCGCGCTCCAGGCGCTGCTCGCCGAGATGCGCGCGGCGGGCACCACGCACGTCGCGCTGGAGGTCTCCTCCCACGCGCTCGCCCAGGAGCGCGTCACCGGCTGCCGCTTCGACGCCGCCGTGTTCACCAACCTGACGCGCGACCACCTCGACTTCCACGGCGACCTCGAGCGCTACGGGGCCGCCAAGGCGCGGCTCTTCCTCGACGAGCTGCCCGCGAGCGGGAAGCGCGACCCGGTGGCGGTCGTGAACGTCGACGACCCGGCGGGCGCGCGCCTGGCGGCGCGCGTGCGCACGCGCTGCGTGCGGGTCGGCCGCGGGGCGGGTGCCGACGTGCGCCCGCTCGAGGCCGAGACGTCGCTCGCGGGGACGCGCGGCACGCTCGCACTGGGCGCCGAGCGCCTGCCGTTCGAGAGCCGGCTGGTGGGCGCGCCGCACCTCGAGAACATCCTGGGGGCGGCGGCCGCGGCCTGGGCGCTCGGGACGCCGCTGGAGGCGATCGCGCGCGGCCTCGCGGCCGTCGAGCCGCCACCCGGGCGGCTCGAGCAGATCCCGGGGCCGGGCTTCACCGTGGTGGTCGATTACGCGCACTCGCCCGACGCGCTCGCCCGCGTGCTCGACGTGCTCCGCCCGCTCGCGCGCGGGCGGCTGATCACGGTCTTCGGCTGCGGCGGCGACCGCGACCGCGGCAAGCGGCCGCTCATGGGCGAGGCCGCCGCGCGGCGGAGCGACGTCGTCGTCCTCACCTCCGACAACCCGCGCACCGAGGACCCGCTGCGCATCCTCGCCGACATCGAGGAGGGGGTGCGTGCCGCGGGCATCACCGGCCACCTCGTCGAGCCGGACCGGCGCGCGGCCATCGCCCTCGCGCTCGGCCTCGCGCGCCCGGGCGACCTCGTCCTGGTCGCCGGCAAGGGGCACGAGGACTACCAGATCGTCGGCACCGTGAAGCGCCATCTCGACGACCGCGAGGAGGTGCGGCGCGCCCTGGGGAGACTCGCGTGAGCGAGCCCACCCAGGCGGCCCCGGCGGCCTTCGCGCTGGAGGAGATCCTCGCTGCCACCGGCGGGGAGCTCGTTCGACTGGGTGCCCGCACCCGCTTCCCGGGGGTCACGACCGACAGCCGGAGCCTCCGGCCGGGCGAGCTCTTCGTCGCCATCCGTGGCGAGGCGCACGACGGGCACGACTTCCTGGGGGACGCAGCCGAGCGCGGCGCGGGCGCGGTCGTGGTCGAGCGCGCGCATGCCGAGCGGCCGCTCGGCTGCGGCGTCATCGCGGTGCGCGACACGCTCGCCGCGCTCGGCGACCTGGCCGCGTTCCATCGCCGGCGTTGCCGCCCGCGCATCGTGGCCGTGACCGGCAGCAACGGCAAGACGACCACCAAGGAGATGCTGGCCGCGATCCTGGCGCGCGCCTTCGGCCCGGGGCGGGTGCTGCGCACGACGGGCACGCAGAACAACCTGGTCGGCCTCCCGCTCACCCTGCTCCGCCTCGCGGGCACGGAGGAAGCGGCGATCCTCGAGCTCGGCATGAACGGGCCGGGCGAGATCTGGCGCCTGGCGCAGATCGCGGAGCCGGACGTGGGCGTCATCACCTGCGTCGCGCCCGCGCATCTCGAGGGCCTGGGCTCGATCCACGGCGTCGCCGAGGCGAAGGCGGAGCTCTACCGCCGCCTGCGGCCCTCGGCGACCGCGGTGGTGAACGCGGACGATCCCCTGGTCAGCGCGTCGGCGCGCGCCTTCCCGGGGCGCAAGGTGCCGTTCGGGACGGCGCCGGCGGCCGGCGTGACGGTCGGCGCCCAGGGCATCGTCGACCGCGGGCTCGAGGGCACGGAGTTCCGCCTGGTCGTGGAGCGGCGGGAGGCCACGATCCGGCTCGCGGTCCCCGGCCGCCACAACGTCACCAACGCGCTCGCCGCTGCCGCCGCCGCGCACGCCCTCGGGGTGGACATCGCCGCGGTGCAGGCCGGGCTCGAAGCCTTCCAGCCGCCCGGCATGCGCATGGAGGTGACGCAGCTCCCGACCGGCGTCACCGTGCTGAACGACGCCTACAACGCGAACCCGGCCTCGATGGCGGCGGCGCTGAGCACGCTCGCGGCCAGCCGCGGCCGGCGGCGCCTGGCGGCGCTCGGCGAGATGCGCGAGCTGGGCGACGAGGCGCCACGCGCCCACCGCGAGGTCGGCGCCGCGGCCGCCGCGGCGCGCCTCGACGCGCTCTTCCTCCTCGGGCCGCACGCCGGGGAGGTGCGCGCCGGCGCCGAGGCGGCCGGGCTCCCCGCCGAGCGGATCACGATCGCCGTGAACACTCATCCGAGCCAGTCGTACACCGGATTAACCAACTTCGGCTCTGACGCGTATCATCTGTCATCGTACCTGACGCAGTTAGACTGTGGGCTGCCTTTCCAACTCAACTGCACGGATTGCGCCGACGCGGTGACCACACTCGCCAACCTTCTTGGTTGCGATTTGTTCGAGGGCCTCTTCACCAACATAACTACTCGGAAGTTTCTCACATTAGGCGGAAACCCGGCGGCCGAAGCCGATTGGCAATCCACGGGCTGGCGCTATCATGAAATCTGCTGGCTGCACCAGATGGGCCAGAACGAATTGATCTATGATGCTTGTGTGCAGGTTGACATGGATGATAATTACGCCGACCAGGTGCACATACCGAAGCATCCGGTGAAGATGCGTTTCGGAATGGACGATCGCAACGACTATCGCTATCGGCTTGTTGCGAAAGGCCTGGCGACGGTGTGGAACGATCCGAAGCGTCGCAGCGTGGACTGAGGGAACCTTATGGCGGATGAAGCAATTCGCGAGCGTTACGGAATCGATGAAATCCTGCACCGAATCCCCGAGGACCGGGGTGAGTTCTTTGCCGGGTTCTTGCCCTGGGCCGAGGACGTGGGAGAGTGGAGGCGCTCCGCGCGGGAGACATTTGCGGAAAAAGGCGGCCGCACTTTGTTGCGCACGATCTGGGACAACCCCGAGGACCGTGAGTCTCGCGTTTTGATTGATGTGGTGGAATGCGTATCTGCGTCGGATGCAGTTGAGGCGCTCGCGGACCGCCTCGAAGCGAATCAACTTGCAGAAATACCAGCGGGGCCCGAGGCGTTGGGACTGGGGTCTTTTCAACATCCAGAGTCCGCCCCGCCCGCTCTTTTCTACGTGCACGGAAATCTCGCCATCACCGTGACCAGCTTCGGGCGAAAAGCTGTTGACGTGAGCAACATCGCCAGGCGGCTCGACGAAAAGCTGGGCGAGCGCCCGGCCTCAGCAGAATCCTTCTTGCGCGCTTACCCTCTAATTCAGGTTGAGCCCTACGCGAAGCAAGGGGACGAGGTCGTGCTCCGATTGAACCTGCCTGCCAGAAGGAGGGAGGACAGTTACCTTAAGGTGTTTGTAACGGGAGGAACAGTCGCCCGCCGCGAGGGCCAGCTTCGGTACGGCGGCGATGCCGATGCCGCGCGCCACCAGGCTGAGGATCGTGTGCAGGCCCTCGAACTCCCACGGCACCACCGGCGCCCCGCCCGCGTCCTCCAGCAGCTGGTCCACGACCTGGC
>Ga0137403_10008347_pt1 | contig 11600 bp, 11 predicted proteins | sample CZOMad2_1_16fung_FD_122057 | JGI IMG/M metagenome (GOLD analysis project Ga0137403, IMG submission 122057) | Vadose zone soil fungal communities from Angelo Coast Range Reserve, California, USA - CZOMad2_1_16fungal (Hybrid Assembly) | ecosystem: Environmental > Terrestrial > Soil > Vadose zone...
GAACAGGGATCGGCCTTGCCACAGTACAACGGATTATTGATGGCCACGGCGGTCGAATTTGGGCGGAAGGTGCCGTCGGCCAGGGCGCAACTTTTTATTTCCTGATTCCGCCCGACAACCCGGGAGGTCAGCGATGACTCGGAACCGAGTCATACTACTGGTGGAAGACAACCCAAACGATGTGGAACTGACTTTGCGTGCATTTGACAAAAGCAAAGTCGCCAATGAAATCGTGGTGGCTCGTGATGGTGAGGAAGCTATCGATTATCTCTTTTCGACTGGCGCTCATGCCGAACGCGATCCGACGATGAAGCCCGAAGTTGTGTTGCTCGACATGAACCTGCCCAAAATAGATGGTCTAGGCGTGCTCCGGCGAATTCGTGCAGACGAGCGTACTCGACGATTACCGGTTGTGATACTGACGTCCAGCAAGGAAGAAAAAGATGTACTGTCCAGCTACGATCTAGGTGCAAACAGCTTTATCCGCAAACCAGTCGACTTCGGTCAGTTCGCCGAGGCCATGAGTCATTTGGGCATCTATTGGCTCGTCATGAACGAGCCGTCACCATCTGGATAGATGGAAGGTGCAGTCGACGACGGTGCGGTTGTCGCCTAACCACTTATTGACAATCTGACTCCCATCGATGGCCTCACCGAGCAATATTCACACTTTCCAGTTTAAGTTTGAACCCTCGTACTAATTCTTCTCGTCTTCGTAAGGGTGGCCGAGACACCATTGCATATGAGTCACAAGGTTCAAAACGGCACAGTATTTCAATCTGGAACAGATTGATGAAGCACCCGTTCACTTCGTAAGTGTGTTGGCACCCGAGCTAAAGAGCTTTCTTATGACGAATTGTAATCAAGGCAGCATTTCCGTTCTCTTGTTTCGTGGGCACAACCGCGGCCGGCGCTGAAACGACTTCGAATACACCCGGCACGAGAAAATCTGTGAACGCAATCTCGAGATGATAAGATCGGATCTTCTTCTTGCGAACGAAGAACGCTCCGGCCGAGTTTGTGAACGCGAGCTCACCATCAATGCGGAGCGCTGCTCCGGAAACTGGGTTGTTGTCCTCATCGACAACCCTTCCGCTAACTGCGAATTCGGACATGCTCAGTTTTTGCGACCCGTTCTGCCCTGCCTGATCGTGATACAGGAACGTCTGCGCCGAAGTTGTGTACTTCACTGACCCATCTGGGGCGACGTAGCTGCTCGCACCCATGCTGAAATTTCCAAACGGGCGGAAACTCAAGTTTATAAGCATGACTTGGCGAAAAGGGTTTGCGGTTTGAAAGGGAGAATAGACCGTTTGATATTGAATACCGACCGAAATGAAATTTGAAATATAATCTCCGCCGAACGCCACCGACGTGTGCCCAGCCGCGTAATCCACTGTCTGGAGCAGACTGAAACGAGGGGAGATCACCTCGCGCACCATGGGTAGTATCGATGTGAAGCTGGGCTGGTTGGAGGACGAGCTGTGGAGGAGATAGACATCGGCTTGCAACCGTCGTGTGAAGTCCCGTCCTAAAGAAAGGAGCTCTCCTTGCGTGTTCGTGCCCCTGACAGAAGACTGATAGAAGGAGGTGCCAATCCTGAATCCTCGAACTTCGGCGTTTGCCGAAAGTTCGTTGACGGCTGCGCGGATGCCCCTCTTTGCTCCTGGTGCTGGTTGGAGAAAATTGAGCCGTCCTGCTGTCACCGCAAAGAACGGCTTGGGATGAAACGTTACAAGGATGTTTTCGCGATCAGCTTCGGAATTTAGAGGTGAATCAACAACCACTCGCTGGAAACTATCGCCTGCGGCGATATAAGCAGCCTTTACGGTTAACCATGATCTTTCGGCGCTCACGCTTGATGCAAGATACATCTGGTTCGCGCCAACGCCGCCTGCGAGGCTCGTCTTCACCCAGGCCCACGGTTCCCACTGCATGCCGTTGATCGAAGTTTGTCGATTTGAAATGATGTTCCTAGAGAAAAGATGGAGCCTTGGCGAAACCTTGAAGTCAATGAACAAAGCACTCGCCCAGGTTTCGGCGCTGGCGGCGCGAAACAGCGGTGAATTGAACCCAGTCGCAGTTTTCCCACCAAACCCAAATATACTTAGTCGCTCCGTGGATCTCGAAACTCCAATGCCTCGTCCCATGAAGTAGTGGCCATCTTCAAAAACATCGGATGGGAGATGAAAAGGGATGATTTCATCACCTAAAGTGAAGGTGGAACCGTGCCATTGCTCGCTGAGGGACAGTCCAAACCTCAGATGTCCATCGAGGCTGCCGATTCCAAACCACCCTTGGTAGTTTTGACTGCGAACCTCGACGGATCCGCCGCTTGCCCCAAACAATGAAGATGCCCCGCCGCCAATCTGAATTGACTGCGTGCGAGCTGTTTCACCTGTGGCTAGAATCATCACGACGAGAAGGTGCGATAGCAGTACCCGGCGGCGTATCGCTGTGCCGACACCTCCTTTTTTATTCCTGCTTTTCATTCAGATCTACTTGCAGAGTGAAATGCTCGAATCGAACCATGAGAGCGCTTGGAGGGGTCTGTGAATTCCAGTCCAATTCCAGGCGGCGCTTGCTGTTCGGTAGCATGGGAAATCCAGGATTCGGTGCCTTCGTCCCTTTGGAGATTACCTGCCATTCCATCGCACGCCCCAATTTGGAACTCTTGTTGACTATGACCGCAATCACCTTATGTTGGTCAGGCACGTAGCGGAACGATTCAACCGAGATTTCAGATTTCTCCAGCGATTGCTTCTGCAGGACGTAAACCGTATGCGGAAGCTCAACCTGGACATTCAAACTATTAGGGTGCGCAGTCCTGGCAAAAACGCTGTAGATGACAAACCACGCCGGCAATTTCTCCGGCTTCGCCTCGTAAAAAACGAAGCGACTTTGTTGCGGCGGAATGCGGAAGCTCATAGCAGAAAGCTTCAAATGAATGTCGCCATGTAATGGTTCGTAAGTGGCATTGCCGTCTTCCGTGACCTTGAAATTCATGGGTTCCAGAACGACGTTCAGTGGCTGCAATGAAGGGTTGACGAGTTCGATCTTCCCTCGCGCTATGCCGTTATATTGAACGATGACTGGTCGCACGGTCTGAGCGAAGCCAGCAGAAACCGAAGTGAAGGCCAAAGTACCGAGGACCGCCAACCTAAGTACCCAGCCAAAACAAAGTTGCATCAGCGTCTCCTAAAGAGCTTGGGCCTGGATCGTCAGAGTGCCTATGTAAACACCGGCGGGCAGGCTGGGCCCGCTTGTGAGGTCAATTTTCAGGTTGAGGGTGTCCGTGCGCGTACTCGTCAAATTGCTGACGTTAACCGACTGTGTGAATAACTTCAGATTGGCCCCGGCCGCTCCAAAAGGCCCTGTTTGAGTAAAAGCCGTAAAGGACGGAGCTGTACCCGTGGTCACTTGACCCAGCACATTGGCCGAGGGGATGTTGTGACTCAAGCTGTCTGTCAGAGCGATGGTGGAGGATGAGAAGCTCGCGTGAAGATTTATAATCGTTCGAGTCGATCCGAGTATCCATGTAGTAGTGATGGTCACGGGCGAGGAACCAAGGGCTTCACCTCCAGGAGCAAGATTGAAATTCACGGCCGCAGGTAGCGCTACCACTGTCAAAGATTCAAGAAGAGTCGCCGTAAGTACAACGGTTGACGGACTCGAGTTGAGTTGTGCCCAACCGGCTTGCGGCGAGTACGCCAAAGCAAATGCGGTCAGGATCACAGCCGTACGGAACGCATACTTTCTGCAGTTATTTTTCATTTTCTATTCCTCAAGTGTGGATTTCGACGCACCCAACAAGAGTGCTCCGATTGAAACCGAATCGGATCTATGCAACAGATCGGTAAAAACGAAGAACAATGCCCCGTCAGTGGCTAGTTCCCGACTGGCGAGCACGGCTCCCAACTTGGAACCGGGAATCCTAAATCGGAACGGTTCGTTCTGATGCCTTCTCCCGCAAACTGTTTAGTTTCAGTGTCTTCACTAGTCTCAACTCGGCCGTTATGCGAGTGATAGTGCAAGTTCAGCGCCACTGTGACGCTCTTGTTGTTAGAGCTTTCAGTAATAGGCGGTTGCGGGAAGATCGCTGCGGAGGTAATGCGTCAACGCGATTGGTTTCCAATCGTACCCAACAAGCCGTTTTATTTGCCGGAGCTAGAACGGCAGGCCGAGACAGGTCTTGGTGCCGTCCAACGGGTACTAGCAAATCTTGCGAACTGGGGATTTTGTGACGCTCGGTACGAGGCGATCAGACATTTTACCAAACGAATCGTGACAACACCGGCTTTCGAGAACTGAAAAGGATCATATCGAAGACAGCTCGAACTCACGACGTTCTCCGAGAAGTGTTGTTCCCGCTGCGCGAGCGCGCTCGAGTGGCTCTTATTTATGGTTCTGTTGCCCGTCACCAGAATCACGCCAGCAGCAACGTAGAACTAATGGTGGTTGGAGAAGCCCCCGTCACCGAGATCCTCGCCGTGATGACACCAATTCAGGGAAGATTGGGACGGGAAATCAATCCAATTGTATATCCCCTCGCTGAATTTCAATCGAAACTGGAAGCCAAGAGTCATTTCTTAGAGAGCGTTCTGCGCCAGAAGAAGCTGCTTATCCTCGAAGACGAGAATGAGCTTTCGGAATTGGATTCGTAACGGATGGCCAGGAGTTTGAATGTCCATACATACAACGCATTCGCTTCTTGCGCGAGACGGTATGCGCCGCTGCTGCAAAAGCAGGCGCGTCCCCTGTGCCAAAACTGTGCCAGAATCCATCGTTTTGCAACCATTGGAGGTAGCTTTGAGCGAGAAGCAGACTCCCTAAATTACTGAAAACACAGGGAAACTAAAGTAGGGAATAGAGTTGGTGTAGTCAGTGACCCAGCGTCCAAGGCAGCCGCGCTATCGAATTGGCATAGAAATTGGTAATTGCAATATGCATTCTTTACTTCTGAAAATGCCGATTGTGTCCTCGAAATTTCTCGCGAATTCGGGCAAATAGTCTGCGAACAACTTGCGAACAATTGCTGCCGAATATGGTGCTAAACCGTCATGTGAGGGAGAAGATGTTTAGAACCAATAACATAATATAGATGGAGCAATCGACAGGTCTCCGGTTCAAGTCCGGATCTCGGCTCCATCTTTCGTCCGCGTCTTTTTGCTAATTGACGTTTTCCCCTTCTACAGCCGCTGAAATCATCCGAAAAACATCGTAGTCCGTTTGTCGACCGCCTTCGGCCAGTTGAAAGGCCAATATCTCAACCATCGCGCAGTCCATCATTGAGTTTGTGAATTTATTGGGGCGAAGCTCGGAATAACTAAGTCCCGCGAGCGAGAAGGGCCGAGCTTTCGTTGGTAGCTTCAGATCTCGCTCAGCCGCAATTTTCGACTTGGCCCACCTCCCACCGCTAAGAATATTCACCTACCACGACGAACGCTGAAACTTCTAACTGAGAGAATCTTGACCGAGTGACGCGGCGAGGTCGTACGCGGCGTCCGCGCATCGTTTTACGGCGAGTTCGGATGCCCATAGGAATACATCTACCAAATGTCCGCGCCGCACGTGGTCAATTTCCGGACAGTTCTGAAGGAGCTTCACAGTCTCTAGAATGCATTCACGAACGAAAGTGTCAGTCGATTCCGATGTTGCCTCGGTTCGATCGAGACGCCCAGGAACGCCGCAAACCCTTAAACCCTCGAAGCATCGGACAATAAAATGATGAATGCAAAGGCGTTGGAGCGCCAAAACGCCGACGCCCCGCTTCGCACAATTGTCAGCACCACATCCATTCGGTTCTGCACTCGCGTACACGGTGCTCTTGCTGTCTCGATCGGTGCGCGGTTTATCTTCACTAAGTGCGTCGGCCCGGATAGACAAATGTAGCTGCTCACCAGAAACAATCTTTTTTTTCGCGGCGATCATTCATGCACCTCCGGCCATAGCGCGCACAAGTTAGGGTTTTCGTCTTCCTTATCAGCCGAATTGGTGAGTGCCGCTTCGTAAGTGCGAACCCTTGAACAAACGTCAATTAAGAAGCCGGCAGTCTGGCGGACAACGCGGGACCTTTCCCAATGGTTCTCTGTAGCGAAGCGCTCAGTGGTCCAAAAACTGACAACCATGACCGCGCGGCGCTCCTGGTGAGATTTCAGAATGATCGCGCCGGAAAAGCCCCTCTGGCGGCCGAGAAACTCCATAATCTGGCCACGAACGCAATCTTCCAATTGTTGAACCTTCCCAGGCTTGGCGATGAATTCGACCACCCGGGCATTCAACGTGGGGGTTGCTGCCTGCGGCTGCGTTTTCGACGATTCTTCCTCGTTCCAAGACGCAAGATCCAGAACGGTGGTTCGATTTACATCCAGTTCCAACTCAACATGCTGCAAATTCATGGTCGAACCAGCTCCTTGTTCTATAAGAGCCCGTCGGAGGGAGGCGCATTCCGCTTGATCAGTTGTCGGGGTGCGGAACGCGCCTACCCGGGCTAGCTAACCCGACGCAGTTCCGTCATCTGGTTTCGGGCGACCGAGGATTCCAGATACGCTACGTCGGTTACGTTCTAATAGTGCAAGTGATCAGCAAATCGTTTCATTTCGGGAAAAAATAAATCCTTGCCTGATGGGATATTCGCGATGATCGTCCATGCGGGGATCTGGCATTGGTTGCGTAGGACCGGGAGGGCAGCTTCGTTTGCGCTGCGGTTATTGCAACGGTATACTTCGGACTCTTCGAGGTACGAGTGGAATTTTTCGATTTTAACGAGAACTACCTCGAGCGCCTTCGTAATCGAGACTTTCCGACGGAACAGCATTTTTGCGCCTATTTCAGCAAGCTTCTTTTCATAAAGCTTCGCTCCCGCGTGCAATCGTCCCATGCCATTGAGGATATCCAGCAGGAGACTTTCTTGCGGGTCTTTAATACGCTCCGAACGCAAGACGGAATCCGCAGCCCGGAACGATTCGGCGCTTACGTAAACTCTGTCTGTAACAATGTGCTGCTCGAGTTTTATCGGTCTTCTAGCCACTCTGGCACTGCCGACGAGAATTCTGCCGAAGTGCCGGACCAGACGATCGACCTGGACGGCATGCTTACGACCAAGCAAACGCGGGAGAATGTTAGAAAGGTCCTTGATCTGTTACCTGAAAAGGACCGCCGGCTGCTGCGCGCACTTTTCCTCGAGGAAAAGGACAAAAATGAGATATGCCGGGAGTTTGGCGTCGATCGTGACTATTTGCGTGTTCTGCTGCACCGGGCCAAACAGAACTTCAAAACCTATTATGAAGGCCAGTCAGGTGTTTAATCACGGCAGGACCACTAAGTAGAATGAAACGATAAGCCGTCTTGAAACACTATCAAGTAGGATGAAATCTATGGATCATTCCGAAGCGGTCAAGCTGGGAGCGGCAGAACAGTATCTGCTTGGTGATCTGTCGCCCGAGTTGCGCGAACAGTTTGAAGAACATTTCTTCGGCTGCCTGGAATGCGCTCAGGACGTGCGAGCTGGAGCGGCGTTTGTTGACGCCGCAAGAGATATTCTAACTTCTGAAAGAGACTATGCGCCCTCACGGATATCGCCGAATCAACCGTCACGAACTTGGCTGGCTGCTCTGTTGCGGCCCGCTGTACTGGTTCCCGCCATGGCGGTCTTAATGCTTTTCGCCGCATATCAGAACATCGTTGTTATCCCCGGTTTGTCCCGGTCGCTCTCAGAATCAAATACGCCGCAAACGCTTCAATCGTTTTCACTAGCCACCTCAAATTCAAGGGCCGGCGGCGTGCTCTCCATCAGCGTCCGACCGAACAAACCTTTCAGTCTTTATGTGGATATACCAACAGTGAATCAGTTTGCTTTTTACACTTGTGACCTGGAATCCGAATCTGGCACTCTAATCGTGTCGTCGAGAGTATCAGCCGAGGACGCGAAAGAAGCGGTGCAGTTGCTCATCCCGGCTTCCCGTTTGGTAGCTGGGAAGTACACGGTGATTGTCCGAGGACATACGCCAAAAGTGGAATCGAGCTCCGAAGTTACTCGTTATCCGTTCACTCTCGATTTCGCGAAATAAGCAGACAATCTACGGACGAGGCCAGAATTCATGGATCAACGCAATAGAACATACCTTTATAACGGGCACGGTCACGCCCTCAGCGGCCAAATCGTAAGACCATTTCAGCAAAATATCGAAGTTCAAGCGGGGATGTCTCTACCCACTATTGGTGGCTACGGTGCCACACGCTCGGAAAACTTCCGACTGAAGGAAATCGTGTCCTTCAAGGCCGCATATACCCAGGTCTCGGGAAGTCTTAAACAAGAAGACAACAGCCACACGACTTTGGTCTCATCAATCGTTGAAGGATTGAATATTCTCGACGTAGTGACGGCGGACAGGGTGGTCGCGCGCCTGGCGTCGCAGCATCCAACCGGCCACGACGAGCCACACATCATCCTTCTCGGAAGCCACTTTGAAAACCTGAAAATTGCGGGTTGTCCCGTGAGCGTGGAACTCGATCACGAGCTGTTCCTGAAAATGGATACTTTTGAGACGGTGAGAAAGGAGTTTCAATCCAACGCGGAATTCCGCAGAATGGCGGAGGATTTATACGGCACTGGAACACGTCAAGCGTTGCCGGAAGCTCATGGAGTCGTTCATTGTTCGCTCGTCAAGGAGATGAAAACGAGTTGTCCCGGTGTAAAGCGCCAGGGACATGCATTTATCGTTCCGCAATTTGGGAAGATTTTCCTGGCAGAAGTAATCATCGAGCACAGCAAGCGAACGCTCACAATGTTGCGCCTGAGCCTGGGTTCTCCGACCTGCGGCGATATGGACGTGGCCGAAGTTCAGGGAAATGGGCGGCCGGTGCCCCCCACGCCGGGTTCCGGCTCCTAGTAATTTTTGTACTACTCTTCGTAAGCGCGTTCAGTGGATGCCGCCCCTCTCTCACCCCGTCGCAAACCTACGACAGAGTAATCCAGCAAATTCAGACGGGCGACCTGAAAGGCGCTTTTCGCGCCGCAGGCGAGGGTTATCAGAAATATGAAAAGAACAATGTCGAATGGGCTTGGCGATTTCGTGTCCTGAAGGCGCACATTCTTGTCTTGCAGGGTTCGTATAAAGACTCGCTCGTCCTCCTAGAAGAAAACCTTCCCGGGGCATTTGCTAACACCGATCTCGCCGCCCGGCGAAAAATGGTGCAGGGGCTGGCGAACGAATATTCGGAACACTTTGACGAAGCCGCTGCAGATCTGGCGGAAGCGGAGCGAATTGCCGATTCGTCCCATCCTCAATTGCAAGGCGAAATCGCACGCGCGCGCGGCACGCTTGAGTCGGATCGAAAAAATTATGACGCTGCCGACGCCGCGCTGCACCAGGGTCTGCTTATTGCCCGCGAGCACAATTTGCGATCTCTTGAGGCAACGATGCTCGGGGATTTGGGATTGGTAGCGATGAAGCGCGAGCACTACGACGAAGCGATCGATTGGGACCGCAGCGCGCTTCATCTCTCTCGCGACCTAAAAGCGAATGTTTATGCGGCGTCGATCCTCGGCAATATGGGTTGGAGCTATTTTTCGATGGGCGATTTCGACAATGCCAAATCGCTGTTTGAACAAGCGGAAAGCGCCTCGGCTCACGCGGGGCTTTCAGGAGATCACGTCTACTGGCTCATCAACATCGGCGATGTCCAGTTCGCACAGCGCGAATATCAGGATGCTGAAGCAACTATGAAACAAGCGCTCCAGTTGGCCCGAAATCTGAATGACAACGGTGCTGTTATCCAGTGCTTGAATAATCTTTCGCAAATTGCTTTGGACTCAGGGGCAATTGATGCGGCGGAAAAATATAATTCGGAAGCCTCCGCCTTGCAGCGTGCGGGCCTGGACAAGCTTGGAGTGTTGACTTCAACTCTTGTGTCGGGACGAATTGAATCTGGAAAGCATCATTTCGCCGGGTCCGAGCGGAAATTCCAAAGTGTAATCCAAAATCCTGGAGCAGAATCCGCGTTGCGATGGGAGGCGGAATCGCGCCTTGCGAAGGTCTATCAGAATATGGGGCAGCCGGCCAAAGCGGAACGGGAGTTCACGAAGTCCATTGAGACGATAGATGCCGTGCGCACATCCGTCAAAAGCGAAGAGTTTCGCATGCCATTTCTTTCCAGCGCGGTTTCGTTCTACAACGACTTCATCGGATTCCTGATTTCACAAGGGAGGCCGGAGGATGCACTGGCCGTAGCGGAAATCAGCCGTGCCCGCACGCTCTCCGATGGACTTGGAATTCGGTCGGCCGGTCTATCATTCCCCATCAAGGACTTTCGGCCGAAACAGATCGCAGGCCAGCTGAAAACTTCCGTTCTTTCCTATTGGCTTGGCTCTCCTCATTCGTATCTGTGGATAGTAACGCCGCAAAAGGTGGTCCTGTTCACTCTGCCGCCAGCGAATGAAATTGATCCACTGGTGGAGTCCTATCGCAAAGCCTTGATTGGTCCGCGTGATGTCTTGGAATCCGATAATGCCGCTGGAAAGAAACTTTACGATTTGTTGGTAGGTCCTGCGCAGGCGCTGATACCGAAAGGCTCGCACGTAACGATTCTTCCGGACGGCAGTCTCTATAATTTGAATTTTGAGACTCTGCTTGCACCTGACAAAACTGGAGCGCATTACTGGATTGAGGATGTCACTGTCACCAATGCCAACTCCATCCGTCTGCTCTCGCGCTTCGATCCACGCACATCGACGAATAGCACGAAAAAGCTGCTGCTGATTGGTAATCCGGTTTCGCCGAGCACGCAATATGAAGCTCTTCCAAATGCTGCCGTTGAAGTGAGCAGTATTCAAAAGCACTTTTTGCCGGATAGCCGGACGGTTCTTACACAGGCGGAAGCCATCCCGGCAGCTTATACGGCAACGAAGCCGGATCAATTCTCCTATATTCATTTTGTCGCGCATGGAACGGCCAGCCGGCTCAGCCCTCTTGACTCCGCTATCGTGCTCTCAACGGCTGGCGGCGAAGATGACTTCAAACTTTATGCCAGAGATATCCTCCACCATAGTTTGAAGGCTGATCTGGTCACGATTTCGGCTTGCTATAGTGCGGGTGAACGTTCCTATGCAGGGGAAGGGTTAGTCGGACTTTCCTGGGCATTCCTCAAAGCTGGTGCACACAATGTGGTGGCAGCTCTGTGGGAAGCAACTGACGCCCCAACCGAGCAGCTTATGAATCATTTCTATGACGAACTCGATAAGGGATCGAGCCCTGACGTGGCGTTGCGAACTGCCAAACTCTCATTGCTTCATGGGGGCAATTTCCGCAATCCGTTTTACTGGGCACCCTTTCAACTCTACGGGGGGCAGTCTGCGGTAGCGCGTTTCCCCGCCCACCCCCGACCTGGCGGCCACAAAGGGACCGTCGGCAGGGATTGATAGATGCCGGTAAACCGGGCATCACTCATGTTTCGCGTACTGTTGTTGCCCAGGACCGCATACGCGCGCTTGCCGACAATCCCGAGCCCCCCAGCGATGACTTCCGGGCTTACCGAGTCCTGCCAGTTGGTAATCGGCTGGGTCGGGTCCGTGCGAATAATGTGGATGGAATTTTGCTTTA
>Ga0137403_10008348_pt1 | contig 11598 bp, 13 predicted proteins | sample CZOMad2_1_16fung_FD_122057 | JGI IMG/M metagenome (GOLD analysis project Ga0137403, IMG submission 122057) | Vadose zone soil fungal communities from Angelo Coast Range Reserve, California, USA - CZOMad2_1_16fungal (Hybrid Assembly) | ecosystem: Environmental > Terrestrial > Soil > Vadose zone...
TCCTACATGATCGAGCGCTACACGCCGAACGAGGCGCTGCTCGCGCGCGCCGACGCGCTGGTCGAGCGGCGGGTGGGCGGCCTCGGGCGCCGGCGCGCGGCCCGCCGGGCGGAGGGTGCATGACGCGCGCGTCGATCGTCACCGTGCCCCAATACCTGGCCGCGGTGCGCACCATGCACGGCGTCGGCGTGACGGAGATGGCGCGCGTGTTGCACGTGACGCCTTCGGTCGTGCGTCGCTGGCTGCGCGGCACGCTGGTGCCGACCTGGCGGCGTCTGAAGGGCATGACCGCGCTCTGGGGCGGCGACCCGGAGCTGCTCGCGCTCGGCGCCGCGCTCCAGCGCTACTGCCGCGCGAGCGGCGTCGCGCTCGAGGACGCCGTCCGCATGGTACGCACGGGACGGCGCACGGGCCCCGAGCGGAAGCCCGTGGCCCGCACGCGCGATCGCCGCCAGCTCACGCTCCCCATGCAGCGCTAGTGCGCCGACCCGAGACTCCGTCTCGGGTCGGGGACGGACGCCGAGAATGCCGCCCGGTACACAGAGCCCACGGCGTGCCGCGGCCGGCAAAGCCGGCGCGGCAGACCTTCCGGCGCGCGAGCGCGTGACCGGAGACGACGTGTCCGCGGCGCGGCGCAGGCCGGCTGCCCAGGGCCTCAACGTTTGCCGCGCCGGCTTCGCCGGCCGCGGCACGACCTGCACACGATCCACCGACGCCACACGCTCGCGCCCGGTTCCGACCCGAGACAAGGGTCTCGGGTCGCTCTAGAGCTTGCGCGGGTGGCGGACGTGGGGCTATCGTCCCCCGCTCATGTCCGAGACGGGCCCGCTCGCGCGCGGCCTCGCGGGCGACTGCATGGTCGAGAGCGCCGAGGGCCCGGTGGCCATGCGGGACACGCCGAACAAGGGCTTCGCCGTGCTGACGCGGCTTCCCTCCGGCCAGCTCGGCTTCCGCCAGCTCATCAAGGTCGTGGAGTCCGGTCCCGTTCCACTCGTCCGTGTGGTGCTCGACTCGGGGCACACGGCGGTGGTCGCGCGCGACCACGTCTTCTACCGCGTCGGCCTGGAGCCGGTGCCCGCGGCGCGGCTCCGGCCGGGTGATCAGCTCGAGACCGCTTTCCGCTACCCGGGCGACTACACGCCGCCCGACGCGACGACGCCCGTCCGCCAGACGATCGCGGTGCGCGCGATCGAGCCGGCGGGCGAGGGGCAGGTGTGGGCCGGCACCGTCCGCGACACGCACGCGCTCTTCCTCACCGCCGGGGTCCTCTGCGCCGAGTAGAGCCCACGGACTCCGAGGCACTCCTCCGGCTCGAGCGGCGCCTGACGCGCTGCCGGCTCTGCCCGCGTCTCGTCGAGCACCGCGAGCGGGTGGGGCGGGAGAAGGTCGCGCGCTTCCGCGCCTGGACGTACTGGGCCCGGCCCGTGCCGGGATTCGGCGACCCGGCGGCGCGACTCCTCGTCGTCGGACTCGCGCCGGCAGCGCACGGCGGCAACCGGACCGGGCGCATGTTCACCGGCGACGAGAGCGGCAACTGGCTCTACGCCGCGCTCCACCGCGCCCGCTTCGCGAGCCAGCCCGTCGCGCGCGAGCGCGACGACGGGCTCCGGCTGAGCGACGCGTTCATCACCGCGGTCGTGCGCTGCGCCCCGCCCGCGAACCGCCCTGCGCCGCCCGAGATCGCGACCTGCCGTCGCTGGCTGCTGGGCGAGCTCGCGCTCCTGCCGCGACTCCGGGTCGCGGTCGCGCTCGGCAAGGTGGCGCACGACGGCTTCCTCGCCGCCGAGCGCGCCCGCGGCGCGCCGCTGCCGCGCCCGCTGCCGCGCTTCGCACACGGGGCGGAGCACCGCCTGGCGTCGGGACTCGTGCTCCTCTCCTCCTACCATCCGAGTCAGCAGAACACGTTCACGGGGAAGCTCACACGGCCGATGCTCGACGCGGTGTTCGCCCGCGCGCGGGCGCTCGTCACGGCGTGAGGCTCACGTACACCTCGCACGGGACGCGCTCGCCGTCCACCAGCACCTCGGCCGGGCGGCGGGCGTACAGGCGACCCGCGTCCTCGTAGACGTCGAGCGCGGCCAGGGAAGCCGCGTCCACGTCCTCGACCAGGACGCCCTCGACCCGGGCGCCCGCCTGCGGCACGATCGTCGGGTAGCCGTGCGCGGCCACGACGCGCGCGAAGCCCTCGAGGGCGGCGCGCTGGCGGGAAAAGCGCCGGCCGGTGAGTTGCTCGAGGCGCTCCTCGTCCATCAGCGTGCCGTAGACGAACAGCGCCACGCCGCCCATGGCCGACAGGATAGAGGCGGACGGTCGGCCGCCTCAAGCGCCGTTACACGACGTTCAGGCGGCGTCCGGCCGGCGGGCGCGCTGGCCGCTGGGGCCGAGGTGCTGGTCGCGCCGGACGCTCACCTGGACGCCACGCGCGCCGAGCCAGGCGAACTCGTCCTGCAGCGCGGCGAGGCCCGCGTCGCTCACGTCCGGCGGGACCGCCACCTCGAGACGCGCGCCGCGGCCGGCGCGCAACGCATCCTCGGCGATCGTCTCGGCGGTGTAGGGCGTGAGCAAGCCCGCGCGCTGGATCTCGCCGCCCGCCTCGCCGCGCGACGAGACCACGCGTGCCCAGGCCTCGAGCGGTGTCACGCCGGCCCGCACTCCCGCCTCGTGGCGCTGGTGGAGGAGCGCGTGCACCGTGGCGCGGAGATCGCCGTATGTGCGCACGCGCTCGAGGGCGGACTCCGAGACGACGATGCCGAACTCCGCCTCGAGCGCGAGCGTCAGCTCGAGGAGATCGAGCGAGTCGGCGGCGAGATCGTCGGTGAGCGAGACGTCGGGTGTGAGCTCCTCGACATTCACGCCGAGCTGCTCGGCGACGACGCGTCGAACGCGCGGCTCCACGAAGTCGAACATACCCAGCCTCCCAGTGCGCGCGGACGGTTGAAGCGCCAGGCCCGGACGAGAACTCGGAGCGACCCGGATCGGCGGTGTCGGGACGCGACCGTCCCTTGGACTGAGTGAATCGGAGCATGGTTGTGTAGCACGAAATCATGCGATGCGTATCCCCTCGCGAGGGGGGTGCGCAAAAAAATTCTGGGTCGATCGCTCGCTCGACGACGCACCGCGGCGGGGCGAGCTCCGATCTGCGACACGCTGCGGCAAAGCGGCCGAGACGGGTCGGATCACGGTGAGCGCGGGGCACGGGGACCCGCGCAAGCCGCCGTCGGAGCACCGGATTCTCCGCCGCCGCACGCCGTGGGTGCTGACGGCGGTGCGTGGTATAGGGGGCGGCCGGCCCCCGTAGCTCAGTGGATAGAGCGGTCGCCTCCTAAGCGACAGGTCGCGCGTTCGATTCGCGCCGGGGGCACTTCACCAGCCGCCTCCGGTGCGGGTTCGTCGGCGACCTCGCGTGTTACTGGCCGTCTGCAACCTGGTGTTGCGGCTCAGGTCCCGAAGAGCGGCGACGAGATCAGATAGTCCGCCGTGGCCCGATTGCAGGCGGTCGGCACGTTGTGCAGCACGGCGAGCCGCAGCAACGCTTTCACATCGACGTCGTGCGGCTGCACCTCGAGGGGCTCCCAGAAGAAGACGAGCACGTCGGCTTCACCGGTGGCGATGAGCGCGCCCGCTTGCGCGTCGCCGCCAAGGGGGCCGTGCAGCAACGTGCGCACCGTGAGCCCAGGGATGTCCCGGATCGCGTCCCCCGTCGCCGCCGTGGCGATGAGCTCGTGCCGGCCGAGCGTGCCGGCGTTGAACCGCGCCCACTCCACGAGGTCGATCTTCTTACCATCGTGCGCGATCAAGATGATGCGGAGACGTCGCATGTTCCGGTGAGCGCGTGAAACGCTCCGTGGTCAACGCTCCGTGGTCTACGATGCGGCCGGCGTCGAGGCAAGTCACCGAGCGATTCGGTTACAGCATGAGCACGCCGAATCGCCCGCCACCACGCGGGGCTGTCTCCCCGCCGGTGCTCCAGCGCGCCCCGCTTTCGAGTTGCTGCTCGATATGCGCCTTGCGCTGAGCCGGCGATGGAATGGTGCCGGGCGTCAGTTTCGTGCCGATCGGGGGACATGCGCGTACACGGAGCGCGCTCGCCGCGACGTCCGTTCTTGCAGCGAATCTGCGGCTTTTCGCCCCGCCGTCCCGCCACGCCCTGCGCTCGCTCCGTGGCACCTCGCTTGCTTCGAGGGCCAGCAACGGCCGAGGGCGTCTCGACATGGGTCGAGACAAAACCAAAACCCATCCAGCCAAGGGGGAGAGAATGCACAAGGTTTCCAAAGTGAAGCGGAAGAAGTCCAAGGGCTTTACGCTGATCGAACTGCTCGTGGTGGTGGCCATCATCGGCATCCTGGCCGCGATCGCGATCCCGCAGTTCTCGGCGTATCGGTCGCGGGGCTTCAACGCCCGCGTGGCGGCCGATGCCCGCAACGCGGCAACGGCCGAGGAGGCGTACTTCGTGGACAACAGTGCGTACTCCGCGGGCGCATGCACCGCGCTGCCGGGCTTCACCCTCTCGGGCGGCGTGACCTGCACCACGGCCCTCGTCGGGACCACCGGCTTCACGGTGAGCACGAGCCACCCGAACAGCAGCTACACCACCGGCTGCACGTGGACGAGCGCCCCGGCCGCCGGGACCCCGAACCTGGTCTGCTCGTAAGCCTGATCTGATCGGTTGCATTCGGCGGGGGACGGATCTCGGATCCGTCCCCCGTCGTGTTTCGTTCGGGAACGGTTGACGGCAGACGGCGGTCTGCGTAGGGGTGGGGGATCGATGATGCGTGGAACTCGCCTGGTCGGCACGACGCTCCTGGTGGCAGGCATCCTCGCGGCGGCGAGTCCACCCGCCGCGGCGCTCCGGGTGGAGGTGCCGCCCGGCATCGGGGGCGGGGCGCAGAGTCTCGACCTCAACCCCGAGGACGCGCCCCCTCCCGGGTCCTGTCGCCTCTGGTACCCGAACCGCAAGCGCGTCGACCAGCCGCCCGCCGGCCCGTGCGCCAGCCTCACGCGGAACATCCCCCCGGGAGCGTGGGTCCTGCACCGGGCCCCCGACGGGAAGCGGCTGCTGCGCGTCCACTAGATGCGCCGCCTCCTGCCGGCGCTGCTCGTCCTCGCGGGCGGGCTCCAGGTGCGCGCCGAGGAGCACGGCATGCCGCGTCGGGCCGCCCCGGTCCGGCTGATGGCCGGTCTCGGTGACCACCGCCATCCCATCGCCACCGCCGAGCCCGAGGCGCAGCGCTTCTTCGACCAGGGCCTCAACCTGGTCTTCGCTTTCAACCACGAGGAGGCCGTCCGCTCCTTCGCGCGCGCGGCCGAGCTCGATCCGAAGGCCGCCATGCCCCGGTGGGGCATCGCCCTCGCACTCGGACCGAACATCAACCTCGACGTCGATCCCGCGCGCGAGCGCGCCGCCTACGACGCCGTGCAGAAGGCGCTCGCGCTCGCGCGCCGCGCGCCGGCGCACGAGCGCGCCTACGTCGAGGCGCTCGCCCGCCGCTACGCGGACGACAACACGGCGGACCTGAAGGCGCTCGCCGCCGACTACAAGAACGCCATGGGCGAGGTCGTCCGCCGCTATCCCGATGACCTCGACGCGGCGACGCTCTACGCCGAGAGCGCGATGGACCTCCATCCATGGCAGCTCTGGCAGGCGGACGGCACGCCGACCGAGGGCACCGAGGAGATCACCGCCGTGCTCGAGTCGGTGCTGAAGCGCGATCCGCTCCACCCGGGCGCCAACCACTACTACGTGCACGCCGTCGAGGCGTCGCCGCATCCCGAACGCGCGCTCCCGAGCGCCGCCCGTCTGGAGACGCTCGTGCCAGGCGCGGGCCACCTGGTGCACATGCCGGCCCACATCTACATGCGCACCGGCGACTACCTGCGCGCGGCGCAGGCCAACGAGCGCGCCGTCGAGGCCGACCGCGCCTACGTCGCCGAGGGCGGCCACGAGATGTACGCGCTCATGTATTACGCTCACGACTTTCACTTCATGGCGGCGGCGTATGCCATGGCGGGGCGGGGGGCGGCCGCGCAGCGCGCGGCCGGGGCGGTGGTGGCGACCACGCGCGCGAACGCCGGCGACCCGACGCAGCTCGATCCCGCGGGCGTGGCCATGGTCGACCTCTTCCTCATGACGCCCACCTTCGTCGGGCTCCGCGTTCACGACTGGGCGGGCGTGCTCGCTGCGCCCGCCCCCGACGGGATCCTGCCCGTCTCGCCGGGTCTGTGGCACTTCGCGCGCGGCGTCGCCTTCGCAGCGACCGGCAAGCGGCGCGAGGCGCGCGCCGAGCGCGAGGCGCTCGAGGCGGCGCGCCGCGCGCTCCCCGCCGACGCGATGTTCGGTTACAGCCGCGGCGCCGACGTCCTCGAGCTCGCCGCCGCGGTCCTCGATGCGCGCCTGTCGGAGGCGGGGGGCGACCGGGCGGGTGCCGTCATGCCCTGGCGGCGCGCGGTCGAGGTGCAGGACCGGCTCAACTACGACGAGCCGCCCGACTGGTACTACCCGGTGCGCGAGTCGCTCGGCGGGGCGCTCCTGCGCGCCGGCCGGCCCGCGGAGGCGGAGACGGTCTTCCGCGCCGATCTCGAGCGCAACCCGCGCAATCCGCGCTCACTCTTCGGCCTCGCCGAGAGTCTGCGGGCACAGAAGAAGGCGGCGGACGCCGCCTGGGTCCGGGCCGCGTTCGAGGGCGCGTGGCGGGACGCCGACACGCAGCTCACCAGCCGCGATCTCTAGTGTCCCGAACCCGAAGTCCGTCACCAAATTCGGGGGCGTCTCGACGACGCTGGCTGCGTTGCTCCTCCTCGGAATAGCGCCAACTATTCCTCGTCGTCGCGCCTTGCCAGCGCCGCCGATCCACCCCCGACTTTGGCAACCGACTTCGGGTCCGGGACACTCGTGTCCGCTCCTTGTACGCGGACCGGGGAATGGCGTACGGTCCGCGCATGAGCGACGACCTGGCCTGGCTGGACGCGAGCGCGCAGGCCGAGCTGGTGCGGCGGGGGAAGGCGAGCCCCGCCGAGCTGGTCGAGGCGGCGATCCGGCGCATCGAGCGCACCAACCCCGAGCTGAACGCGGTCATCATCCCGCGCTTCGAGAAGGCGCGTGCCGAGGCGGCTTCGCGCGCGCTGCCGGACGGCCCCTTCCGCGGCGTGCCGTTCCTGCTGAAGGACCTCATCTGCTACTCCGCGGGCGATCCCCATCACATGGGGACCCGCTTCCTGCGCGACCTCGGGTTCGTCGCGCCCGCCGACACGTATCTCGCCGAGAAGTTCCGCGCCGCGGGCTTCGTCTTCCTCGGCAAGACGAACACGCCCGAGCTGGGCACGCTCCCCACCACCGAGCCCGAGGCCTACGGCCCGAGCCGCAACCCGTGGGACACGAGCCGCTCGACCGGTGGCTCGAGCGGCGGCTCGGCAGCGGCCGTCGCCGCGGGCCTCGTCCCCGCCGCACACGCCAACGACGGGGGCGGGTCGATCCGTATCCCGGCGAGCGAGTGCGGGCTCGTCGGCTTGAAGCCCTCGCGTGGCCGCATCTCGTGCGGGCCCGGCCTCGGCGAGTTCCTGGGCGGGCTCGCCATCGAAGGCGTACTGACGCGCTCGGTGCGCGATACCGCGGCCATCCTCGACGCGATCGCGGGACCGATGCCCGGCGACCCCTACACGGCGCCGCCACCCGCTCGCCCGTTCGCGGCCGAGGTGGGCGCGGCCGTCGGGAAGCTGCGCGTCGGCCTCCTCACCCGCCCGCCGGGCGGGCAGTTCGCCTCGCACCCGGACACGGTGGCGGCCGCCGAGGGCGCCGCGCGTCTCCTCACGTCGCTCGGCCACACGGTCGAGGCGTCACATCCCGAGGCGCTCGACGACCTCGAGTCGGCGAGGCATTTCACCACCATGTACGCCACCGGCATGACGCACCTGCTCGACGTGCTGGGCCACATCGTGGGCCGCAAGCTCGGCCCGGAGGACGTCGACCCGCTCAACTGGGGGCTCGCCGAGATGGGGCGTTGCTCGGCGGAGGAGTACCTCGCCACGCGCGAGTGGATCGCGCGCTACACCCGCCGCGTGGCGAGCTGGTGGGCGGGCGGCTTCGACCTCCTCTTGACGCCGACGCTCACCGCGCCGCCGCCGCCACTCGGCAGCTTCGTGCCGGACGCGCGCGACCCGGTCACGGTCGGCATCCGGGCCTCGCAGCTCGCCGCCTTCACCTCGCCCTTCAACCTGACCGGGCAGCCGGCGATCTCGCTGCCGCTCCACTGGGGAACGGACGGGCTGCCGATCGGCGTACAGCTGGTGGCGGCCTACGGGCGCGAGGACCTGCTCATCCGCGTGGCGGCCGAGCTCGAGGCCGCGCGGCCCTGGGCCGACCGCCGCCCGCCGGTCCACGCGTGAACCGGCGCGTCAGCTCGGCCGCGTGCCCTCGTAGCTGATCCGGCTCCCGGGCGGCACCGAATCGACCAGCCACACGTTGCCGCCGATCACCGAGCCCTTGCCGATCGCCGTCTCGCCGCCGAGGATCGTGGCCCCGGCGTAGATCGTCACGTCGTCCTCGAGCGTCGGGTGGCGCCTGGCGCCCGGCTTGCCCGGCACGCCGCGCGCCAGGCTGAGCGCGCCGAGCGTGACGCCCTGATAGAGCTTCACGTTGTTCCCGATCACGCACGTCTCGCCGATCACGACGCCCGTGCCGTGGTCGATGAAGAACGACTCGCCGATCTCGGCGCCGGGGTGGATGTCGATGCCCGTGTTCGTGTGCGCGTGCTCCGCCATGATGCGCGGGAGCATGGGCACGCGCTCGCGGTAGAGCTCGTGCGCGATACGGTGGGTGGTGATCGCCTCGATCGACGGGTAGCTGAAGATCACCTCCTCGACGCTGTTGGCGGCGGGATCGCCCTGGAAGGCGGCGATCACGTCCTTCGAGAGGAGCGCGCGGATGGCGGGCACCTTGCGCAGGAGGGCGACGGTCACGGTCTCGGGCCAGTCCTGGTCGCGCGGCACGCCCGCGCTGCGGAAGCCCTCGTAGCTCGCGGCGCGGCCGATCTGCTCGACCAGGATGTCGTACGCCGGGTAGAGGTGCGAGGCGAGCGCGAAGCGGAGCTTCGACTCGTCGAGCGAGCCGGTCGAGTAGTAGCCGAGGTACATGACGGCCTTCAGATGATTGAGCGCCTCGATCACCTGCCGTTTGTTGGGCAGCTGGGCGCTGCTGAGGCTGTCGATGAGGCGCCCGGCCCCGTAGCTGGCCGCGACCTCGCCGATCACCTGCTCGAGCTCGACTCGGCGCTGGCTCGTCATTCCCGGCCCTCCCGCTTCCCAGTAGCCCGCGCCCCGGCCGCGGGCAAACCCTGCAGAGGCGCCAGGCGACGCTGCCCGGACGGGCAGGGGGACCGGGACCTTCGGACGGGTCGCGTTCCGCGCGCGACTGGTTTATGCTCAGTCTCAGCCGTGCGTTTCGTGCTCGCCCTCGCCGTCGCCCTTTGCCTCGCCGTGCCGGCGTTCGCCGCGGGCGAGGCGCCCGAGCAGACCGTCACGGCGATCGAGCCGCAGGGCGAGCAGCGGGTCGAGCCGGTGCCGCCGCCGCCCGAGCAGGAGGTGGCGGCGCTCGATGCGCAGAGCGAGCAGCAGGTGACGAGCGGACAGAAGAACCCGGTGAGGCGCGGCTTCGAGACCGCCGGCAAGGTTGCGCTCGGGGTGCTCGCGGCGGGCGTGTCGGTCGGCGTGATGGTGGCCGAGCTCCTCCTCCTCTGACGGCTCAGGGTGCCCCGGCGTCGCGCTCGGCGGGGTGCTCTTCGATCCACGCCACCTCGCCGTCGAGCGCGACCGCGGCTGCGGCAGCGAGCGCGTCGCCGGTCGCGTCGGGAAGGACGCCGTCGTAGACGGGCGCCGCCGGCGGCTCCACGCGCACGCGCAGCCATCCGACCGGCGCGCCGCGCGCATCGCGCGCGGCGGCGCGGTAGGTGCCGCGGAGCGGCGCGGCCCGCGTGAGGAGTCCGGCATCCGCACCTCCCTCTCGGCGCGCGAAGTGGTCCACGCCGAGCGTCGGACCGCCCTCCCGGAAGAGCGTCAGGCGAAGCGCGCCGTCGTCCCAGGCGGAGAGCACCTCGGCGGTGCGCGGCGAGGTGGTCTCGGCGTCGCGGCGGACGAGGACGCGCGAGCGGCCGACGACCCAGAGCGCGGCGCGCACCTCGCCTCCGGCACGCAGCACGAAGGTCGGCTCGTCCGGGAGGTGCGGCCAGCCGGGCGGCTCGAGCGCCCCACGCGCGCCGCCCGGCAGACGATCGAGCACCAGCCGCTCACCGGCTCGATGAGCCGCAAACGTGACCTCCGGGTCGGGCGCGAGCACGGAGTCGTACCTGACGCAGCCCAGCCCGGCCGTGGTCAGGAGGAGGGGGACGAGCGCATGGAGGGGGTGTGGTGTTCGCACGGATGGCGGCGCGCCGCCGGCCCGGGTCGGCGGGCGAGCGCAGGCTCTTCTCTCAAGGAACGCCGGCCCCGGCAAACCCGGGGGCGTCCGGGTGCGTGGACCGGGCGGCGCTCCCTTTCGCCGGGGTGGATTTCCATCGTCGAATAGGCTACCTCTCGTCCTGAGGGGTGGTCCGCCTAGGGTCGGTCGGACCACGGTCCCCACCCCGGGCCGCTGGCCGCTCGAGCTGCCCGGGCACGAAGTTCGCCGGCGACTCGGGAGGAAATGCTACCGCCGTCGCCCGCGAGAAGGCGGAAGGTGGCAACGCTGGAACCCGGATACGAGGAGGCGCCACAGCGCCCCGGCCCGGACCTGGTCCGGCAGCTGGCGCGGCAGCGCTTCGGCATCGGACGGCTGCATCGTGAGCAGGAGCGCGCCATCGCCTCCGTGCTCGCGGGCAAGGACGTCCTCTTGATCCTGCCCACGGGCGGCGGCAAGTCCCTCTGCTACCAACTCCCCTCGCTCCTCCTGCCGCGCCCGACGGTGGTGGTCTCGCCGCTGCTGGCGCTCCTCGAGGACCAGTACCTCAAGATGCAGCAGTTCGGAGTGCCGGCCGTGCGCCTCGACAGCACGATCGGCGCGGCGGACCGCCGCGCGGCGCTCGCGCGCATCGCTGAGGGTGGCTCGCTGCTCGTCCTCACCACGCCCGAGACGCTGGCGGGCAAAGAGCTGGGCGCGCTCCTCGAGAAGCAGCCGCCGGGCCTGGTCGCGGTCGACGAGGCGCACTGCGTCTCGGAGTGGGGCCACGACTTCCGGCCCGCGTACCTGGCGCTCGGGCAGCGCCTCGCGGGCCTGAAGGCCGGGCAGGTGCTCGCGCTGACGGCGACGGCCACGCCGCCCGTGCGCGACGACATCGTGCGCTACCTGGGGCTCCGCGAGCCCGAGGTGATCGTCGCCTCGCCCCACCGCCACAACCTCATGTTCTCCGTGCGAAACCTCCGCGGCGACGAGAAGCTCCGCCAGCTCGCCAAACTCGCCCGCCGCTTGCCGCGCCCCGGCATCGTCTATTGCTCAACCACCAAGACCGTCGAGGACGTCTGGCTCGGGCTCCGCCTGATCAAGGTCCCGTGCGCCCGTTACCATGGCAAGATGACCGACAAGGAGCGCACCGAGCACCAGGCGCGCTTCATGAAGAAGGGCAAGCGGATCGTCAT
>Ga0137403_10008350_pt1 | contig 11596 bp, 11 predicted proteins | sample CZOMad2_1_16fung_FD_122057 | JGI IMG/M metagenome (GOLD analysis project Ga0137403, IMG submission 122057) | Vadose zone soil fungal communities from Angelo Coast Range Reserve, California, USA - CZOMad2_1_16fungal (Hybrid Assembly) | ecosystem: Environmental > Terrestrial > Soil > Vadose zone...
GCTCGAAAATCCCTTCGGCCCAAAAGTGTTACCCATGTCTTAGGTACGTTCTGTCACCTATGTGTCCGGGTCGGACCAAGGAGTAAGTGGCGCGCCCGGGGAGATTCGAACTCCCGACCCTCTGCTTAGAAGGCAGACGCTCTATCCACCTGAGCTACGGGCGCCCTGGTGTATTGATTCTAAATCATTTATCGCGAAGATGAACATGATTCTGAGCTGTTTACCCTCTGCCGCCGGAACCGACAGTCACGACAATGTGATGGATGGCCATCGCTGGCGACTCCAACATTGTAGGGTGCTTGCAGTCGCCTTTCGAGTTCAAGCTCTTGGGAGTCTGGAAGCATCTTGGAGCAGTTGGAACCTTAGTTTTCATCCAATCACCTATACGCAAACTTCTCAAGGCAAATGAAACGGGCGGACTTCACCTTTTCCTATCCATGAAATGCCATATAGGAAACTATTTGAAGGGTATGATTCAGGTGCGGCATCAATTCGTCTACTCTGTTTTAATGTGCGCCGTTGCGTTGAAAACTCACATGGGAAACAGTGTTGAGTTTCGCTGGACTGCTGTTTGAGCTGGGCGGTTCCGCCGGCTGTCGCATTGGATCGCTAATCTTCCTCACCCGAGTTCATTAAAGCTCGGTGCGCTCCAGCACCAATTGCGCAATAAACGGGCAGGCCAACGCCACCAATAGCCAACCCACCAACGGCCAAAGGCGTGGCAACGTCGCGATAAGTTCTGGGTGCAGTATCATTTCACTCATTTCGACTGGATACATGTCTCCCGGTGATGGCAAATGAACGTGCCAAAAATATTCCAGCGACTTTAGGATTATAGGAAACACAATGACGACGCCTAGGCAGCTTATAAATCCATTGCGCCCATTACGATGCAATACGCCCAGTAGGTAGGTCATGCCAAACATCAATAGGGTCATAATGAGCCCCGGCACGAATGTCAGCAGCAAGCGTCCCGTAAATGGTACGTGGCATCGCCATGACAGAATCGATGCACCCATCAACACCATGGTTCCAGTTAAGGCCAGAAATTGTAGTGCATTCGCGGCCCATGCGGTCCACACGAAGAAGCGAATCGACCGTGGCTTGGTTAGCAAAAACCCCGCCGTCTTGTGCGCAAACTCTTCACTAATCCCAGTGGCTCCCAATGACATTCCAGCGACAGAGAGCAACGCGCTGGAAGCGAATACAAGCATCATCCAAGCAAGCGCGAAAAATTGCCCCGCGCCCAAATCGCCCATAGCATAATCCATAATCTTCCATGGGAGTACCGCCAACGTAACGGCAATCAATAGAAAGACATAAAAACTCACACGCGTCTCGCGCCAACATTTCCAGAAGTACATCACTGCTCCTTTCGAACGAGCTGTAGGAAGATTTCGCGCAGGCCTAGCGTAGCGATACTCGTAACGGTCGCACCGTTCCGCGACAGTTCAGCGGCAAAGCTCTCGGCATCTCTTGTCACAACGTATCGGTAGAAGTCTTCCTCAACATCAACGGATAAAACCTGCGGCGAGGTTTGTGCCGGAAGGGAGTTGCCGGCAGCAGTGATCAGGCGGAATTTGCTCTTGATGTCGTCTAATCGAGCCTCCATCAGAAGCTTGCCGTGATCGATAAACCCAGCGTATTCCGCGATCCGCTCCACTTCCTCGAGTTGGTGGGAGCAAAAGAAGATCGTGCAGCCTCGGTCTAGAGCATCCTCGGCCAGGACATGCATCAACTGATCTACCGTTATCGGGTCCAAAGCGGTTGTCGGCTCATCCAGGATCAATAGATCAGCCCCTTGGCAAAGCGCTAGCAATAGCCAGACCTTCGTCTGATTGCCGTTAGAGAGCTTCTCGAAGCGCTGTTTCATTGGAATCTCGAACAAGTGGGAGTATTTCTCCACCGCGCTGTCTGACCATGTTGGATAAAAGCCCCGACTGAATCGCACCAATTCGAATGGAGTAAGCGACGGATAGAGTGTTTTTTTCTCGCTGACAAAAGCAGTGCGCTGAAGAATCGCGATGCGTTCGTGACGAACGTCCATTCCTAGAACCTGGGCGGCCCCCCCGGTGGGTCGCATGAGACCCAACAACATTTTGATTGTTGTCGTCTTACCCGCACCGTTGCGTCCTAAAAATCCATAGATCCCGCCGCGCGGCACGTTGAGATTTATTCCGCGGACTGCATGGATATCGCCGTACGCCTTTGCAAGATTTTCGCTACCGATGGCAAATTCATTCATTTGTGTACTCCTAGGCGCTCCAATTCTTCTTGGACGATATTCAGAATCTCCTCATCCGTTAAGCAGAGTTGCGCGCCCTCGACGGCAATCTGCCGGGCATATGGTTGCAGACGGCGCAACTTCTCGGACTTGAGAAATCGAGGGACATTTTCCGCGACGTATGTGCCACCGCCAGGAACCGTGGTGATCACACCGTCGCGCTCCAGATTCTGGTAGGCGCGTGCGGCGGTATTAGGATTGATCCCCAGTTCCGCGGCGAGTTTGCGTACCGATGGCAGCGCCTGATCAGGCTTCAGGGCGCCCGCGGCTATGGCGTTTTTCACCTGGGTTTCGAGCTGCAAGTAGATCGGCACCCCCGAAGATGGGTTTACGTGAAAAAGCATACTGTACCATTACAATAGTACGGTCAGTGTGTCAAGCGCGGGTACGTAATTTAGACGGCGCGAGAGCAAGGAGCGAGCTACCTTAAGGTCTTGCGGAAGACGAACACAAAGGCGCGATTAGTAGCGAGATTGTGGCGAGATTAGATTATCCGTGATTATCCAGCGGAGGGCCGCACGTTCGGTACAACGTCGGTATAAGTGAGGGCCAGATTCGCGAGAGAGAACCTGTAAGCGACGCTCAATAAAACACTTGGATTTTCCGCCCCTCGCTTAGGAGGCAGACGCTCTATCCAACTGAGCTACGGGCGCATAAAAGTGATTTTAGAGGATTTCGCATCCATCTGGGAATTTTTGTTAACGACCGGAGCCGGCAGGATTAAGGACATCGGTTGCGCAAAGCGGACCCACTACTCGGCTTTTTTCTTCGCCCGCATCGAGTGCGTCAAAGGCGTTCTCTCGTTCAGCGCCGCAGCTTCCAGCAGTAACTGCCTGAGATTCGCGTCGCACAGTTGCTCGATCTCTTTGAGTTTGACGTGCCGCAGGTTTTTGCCCGTTCCTTCCAGGAGCCCAGCATCGTCGGCCAGCGACGTCCCACGCATAAAGCCGAGCGTCAGGTGCTGTTTTCCCTGCATCATGTAGCATAGCGGCCCATTGAAATTGAACGTGGGAATGCCCCAGGCATTGACAGCTTCGCGCGACCTGGGAAGCGTTTTTTTCACGAGTCGCCGCAGGGCATTCGCCACCGACTCCAGCTTCCCATTCTTGTGGCGCACATAATCATCAATCGCTCGGATCGCTTCCTTGCCGGATGCGCTTCTTGACTTCACCGGCTTCCTGGGCCGTTTCCTGCCGTGAGTTTTCTGCGCTGTGATCAATGTATGCCCCTCAACTTTCCCCAGATCCAGCCCTCACGCGCCTTTCGGCTCCGTCATGCTAAACCAGTTGCCCGAATTGTCCTTCATGATCGCTTCGACTCCGTAGAACTGCTCCTTGGGCGGAGAGAGAAACTCCACGCCTTTGGCAGTGAGTTCCTCGTAGGTCTTGCGGCAATCGCTTGTTTGCAGAACGCCCGCGCCCAGTTTCCCGCTCACCAACAACTCCTTCAACACTTTGGCCACTTCCGGCTGCATATTCGGCCCATCCACTTTCATTAGGATGATTTGCAGATCCGGCTGGCCTTTCGGGCTGACCGTCAGCCAGCGAAACCCATTGTCCATCTTGCCGTCCATGCGCACCTCAAAGCCGAGCTTATTAACATAGAAGTCGCGAGCGGCATCCTGGTCTAAAACATAAAAGGTAGCGTGCGAAAGTCTCTGAATCATGTTCGTGTTCCTCCGGTAGGGGCACGATACATCGTGCTCTCTTGGCCCGCACTCTAGCTGCACCCTCGCTCGGAAAGCTTCTCGATTCTTGCGATTTTACAGCGCGCCCTGACCAGGATGCCGGTCCAGAAAGAACCGCTGGTAGCAGGCGGGAATGTAATACAGCGGCCAATGTGCGGCGAATCCCCCGAAAGCCACGCGTGCCTCCCGGCGAAACGCGGACGGCGACAGGCCAGTCAGCGAACGGAATCGCACGCTGAATGAGCCCAGGCTTTCATAACCAATGTCGAAGCAGATTTCCGTAACGCTGTGATTCTCGGCCAAGAGAAGCCTTTTCGCCTGTTCGATGCGCATGCGAGTCACAAACTCGTGGGGAGTTTCTCCAAACGCTTGGGCAAAGAGACGGTTGAAGTGAAAAGGCGACAAGTAGGCCTGCCTGGCCGCGTTTGCCAGCGTAACCCGGTCGCGGTAGCAATCGCCCAGATAGTCGCGCGCCCGGCACAACCGCGCGAAAGTCACCGAGTCATACAGGCGGGTTTCGCGGCGCGTGGCCTGTTCCGCGCGGCGAGACTGAATTCTCATGGGTCCAGATATAGCACAAAGCTGGCCGCGATTCGCAAGCGTTTCCCTTGCTATGCGGGCAAATCAGTGGATTGGAGCCACTGCGTCGAGATCCAGGTTCAGCTCCAGCACGTTGACTCGAGGCTCGCCCAGAAACCCAAACTGCCTGCCCCGCGTATGCTTTGCCAGCAGCGAACCCAACTGCTCCGCCGAGACGCCCCGTGCGCGGGCCACGCGGGGGATTTGAAATGCCGCTGCGGCTGGAGAAATGTCCGGATCCAGTCCAGATGCTGAAGTAGTGACCAAATCCACCGGAATCGCTGCGCCGGGATTCTCCGCACGCAGTTTTTCGACGTCGGCTTTCACACGATCGGTCAGTTGTCGGTTCGTGGGGCCCAGATTCGAGGCGCTGCCGCCCGGAGCCACCGGATCGTATCCCGTCCCCGCCGCCGACGGCCGCGGATGAAAGTAGCGGTCCGAGGAAAACGGCTGAACGATGAGCCGCGAGCCGATTACCTGTCCGTTGCGAACCACCCATCCGCCATTTGCTTCCGCACTAAAAAGAAGCTGGCCCAGGCCGGTCACGGCGAGCGGGTATAGCAACCCAAAAATGATTGTCGTAACGATGGTGATCAACACCGCGATGCGCAGATTTTCTTTCATAAACTCTCTCAGGCCAGATGCAAATAGGTCACGAACAAATCGATCAGCTTGATCCCAAAAAACGGCGCGACCACCCCGCCAACGCCGTAGATCAGAAGATTCTGCCGCAGCAGCGCCGCCGCGCCCACCGGCCGGTAGGGCACCCCGCGCAGCGCCAGCGGAATGAGCGCAATGATGATCAGCGCGTTAAAGATCACTGCGGAAAGAATCGCCGATTGCGGCGTCCGCAGGTGCATGATGTTCAGCACTTCCAGTTCCGGAAATGCCGCCGCAAACATCGCCGGTATGATCGCAAAATATTTGGCAACATCATTGGCTACGGAAAATGTCGTCAGCGCCCCTCGCGTTATCAGCAGTTGCTTGCCAATCTCCACGATCTCGATCAGCTTGGTCGGATTCGAATCCAGATCGACCATGTTGCCCGCTTCCTTAGCCGCTTGCGTCCCGGTATTCATCGCTACGCCGACATCTGCCTGCGCCAGCGCCGGGGCATCGTTCGTTCCGTCGCCCGTCATGGCCACCAGTTTGCCGCCGGCTTGCTCCCTGCGAATCAGCGCCATCTTGTCTTCTGGCTTGGCTTCCGCCAAAAAATCGTCCACGCCCGCCTGCCGCGCAATCGCCGCGGCCGTCAGCGGATTGTCGCCGGTAATCATCATCGTACGAATGCCCATGGCCCGCAGATGGTCGAACCGCTCGCGCATTCCGCCTTTCACCACGTCGGTCAACCCGATCGCGCCCAACACCCGATTGTTTTGCGCGACCAACAGCGGCGTTCCTCCATCGTTCGAAATCGCCGCCACGGCCGCCTTAATCTCCGCCGGCACTTCTCCGCCCCGTCGCGCCATGTATTGCTCGATCGCGTCCAGCGATCCTTTGCGAATCTGCTCGCCGTCCAGGTCCACTCCGGACATCCGCGTCTGTGCCGTAAACGGGATGAACGTGGGATTGTGCGGCGCCAGTTCGCGTCCGCGCAGGCCGTATTTCTCTTTCACCAGCACCACGATCGACCGGCCTTCCGGCGTTTCATCGGCAAAAGACGCCAACTGGGCCACACCCGCCAGTTCCATCTCGTCGACACCCCGCGCCGTGTGCAGCGAAGTCGCCTGCCGGTTCCCCAACGTAATGGTCCCGGTTTTATCGAGCAACAATACATCTACGTCGCCCGACGCCTCGACAGCACGCCCAGACAGCGCGATAACATTGCGCTGAATCAGCCGGTCCATCCCGGCAATGCCGATGGAAGACAGCAATCCACCAATCGTCGTCGGAATCAGGCACACCAGCAGCGACACCAGAACAAAAATGCTCTGCGGTGCTCCCGAATAAATCGCAAACGGCTGCAGCGTCACCACTGCGAGCAGGAAAATAATCGTCAGCCCAGCAAGCAAAATATTCAGCGCGATTTCGTTCGGCGTTTTCTGCCGCGAGGCTCCCTCCACCAGCCGGATCATGCGATCGAGAAAGGTCTCCCCAGGATTCGAACTGATGCGCACCTTGATTTCATCCGAGAGCACGCGCGTCCCGCCAGTCACGGCCGAGCGGTCGCCTCCAGCTTCGCGAATCACCGGCGCGGACTCTCCGGTAATCGCTGATTCGTCCACCGACGCAACGCCTTCGATCACTTCGCCATCGCCCGGAATAAACTCGCCTGCCGCCACAATCACCACGTCACCGGACCGCAATACCGAACTCGCCACGCACTCCACGGAACCATCGCCCTTCAAGCGATTCGCTTCCGTCTCCGCCCTCGCCTTGCGCAACGTTTCCGCCTGCGCCTTCCCGCGCCCCTCGGCCATGGCCTCCGCAAAGTTCGCGAACAGCACCGTAAACCACAGCCACAACGTTATCTGCAGCCCGAAACCAAACGTTCCCGCATGCGCGTACCAGTCGCAAGCCCACTGGATCAGCGTCAGCACCGCCCCGACTTCCACCACAAACATCACCGGGTTCTTAACCATGGTCCGCGGATGCAGTTTGACGAACGAATCCATCATCGCCCGCCACAACAGTTTCTTGTTGGCTAGCGATTTCGCCTTACGCGGATAATTCGGATGTTGAAAGTGTGCTTCGTCCATATGGCCTCAGAAAGACTTCCCTGCCAGCATCAGCAGGTGTTCCAATATCGGTCCCAGGCTCAACGCTGGAAAAAACGTCAGCGCACCAACAATCAAAATCGTGGAGATCAGCAGCACCGTAAACAACGGCCCGGTTACCGGAAACGTTCCCAGCGATTCCGGCGCCACCTTCTTGCCCGCCAGGTTCCCGGCGATGGCCAGAATCGGGATAACCATGAAGAATCTGCCGAGCAACATTGCTACGCCAGTCGTCGCGTTGTACCAGACCGTGTTCGCATTCAACCCGGCAAACGCTGAGCCGTTGTTGCCCGCCGCCGAGGTGTACGCATACAGAATCTCCGAGAGTCCGTGCGGCCCCGCATTGGCGATGCTCGACATCCCAAACTTCGCCACCACCGAGATGGCCGCAAACGCCAAAATAATCAGCGAGAACACCAGCACGGACAGCATTGCCATCTTCACGTCGTACGCTTCAATTTTCTTGCCAAGATATTCCGGCGTCCGTCCCACCATCAGCCCCGCGATAAACACCGCCAAAATCACAAATACGATCATTCCGTAAAGACCCGACCCCACACCGCCAAAAACAATTTCCCCCAGCATGATATTCAGCAGCGGAACCATCCCGCCCAGCGGCGTGAACGAATCGTGCATGCTGTTCACCGCTCCGCAACTCGCATCCGTCGTCACCGTTGCAAACAACGCCGAATTCGCAATCCCGAACCGAACCTCCTTCCCTTCCATGTTCCCGCCGGAGTGTGTCGCGTTCGCATGCTGGTCGGTTCCAGTCAGCAAAGGATTCCCTCTCGCCTCGGCCCAGTACGAAGCGCTCACGCCAGCCAAAAACAGAACCGCCATTGCCGCCCACACCGCCCATCCGTGCCGCTGCGAGCCAGTCACGCGCCCAAGCGTGTACGTCAGTCCGGACGGAATGGCGAAAATCAAAAACATCTCGAGAAAATTGCTAAGCGGCGTCGGATTCTCGAAGGGATGCGCGCTGTTCGCATAAAAAAATCCACCGCCATTGGTTCCAAACTCTTTGATCGCTTCCTGCGAGGCCGTCGGACCCATCGGAATCGTTTGCTGGGTCACCATTTGCGTGATCGTCTTGCCATCCGCCCCGGTCGTTTGCACGCTCTGCGATTCCACCAACTGCACCGTAGCGTACGGCCTGAGATTCTGAATCACGCCTTGTGAAATCAACGCCAGTGACGCCACCAGACACACCGGCAGCAGCACCCAAAGAAAACATCGCGTCAAATCCACCCAGAAATTGCCGATCGTCTTGGCCTCTCGCCGCGCGATCCCGCGTATCACCGCTATCGCCAGCACGATCCCCGTCGCCGCGGATGCAAAGTTGTGATAAGCCAGCCCCGCCATCTGCGTCAGATAACTCATGGTCGTCTCAGGCGTATACGCCTGCCAATTGGTATTGGTCGTGAACGATGCCGCCGTATTCCACGCCAGCGCCGGATCAACATTGGCCAGCTTCTGCGGATTGAATCCGATCCACAGCTGCGTCCTCTCGATCAAGTACAGCAGCACCATGGAAACACCGCTGAACAGCAGCATCGCGACGCAGTATTCGGTCCACCGCATGTCGTGCTCTTCTTTAACCCCACATATCCGGTAGATGAGCCGCTCGACAGGTCGCAACGCAAAATCCAGAAAAGTTCTCTCGCGATTGAACACCCTCGCCATGAAAATCCCCAGCGGCTTGGTAGTCGCCAATACCGCCAGCAAGAAAAACCCGATTTGCAGCCACCCATTCGCAGTCATCGACTAAAAGTCCTCGGCCTTCAGCAGGGCGTACAACAAGTAGCCCAGCAGAAACACGCTGATACAAATCAGAATCGTATTGCCCGCGCTCACCGTTCGCCTCCCGGCTTCAGCCGCTCGCAGCCGCGAACGTACAAAATCGCCGCAGCGAAGAAAACCACCGTTGCGCCGACGAAAACCACATCCAGCATGGAAAGCCTCTCTTTGCTCAGCCAGCGCCCGCCGCTAACCAGCCTCACGCAAATTCCCACGAATCATCTTAGAAAGTCGTAAAGGAAGGCTGATGTTTTCGTCAGGCCATCGCGCGCCGCCGATTCGGCGAAACCGCCGCGGCAAGCGCCCGCACACCATCAGATATACATCTTGACATTGCTTCGCCAACGCAGTATTTCAGCATCCAAACAATCGCGGCCAAGACGGGAAGACGGCCTTTTCGGCCTTACGCTTTTCGAAATCAAGCACACGACCTGGCGGCAACAATTACGTCAGCCCGGTCAGGAGGACAGCTCGTGCCTTGGACTCAAGTGTATGACCCGCTCGGCCATTGGTGGCTTTCCACGCTCGTTGCTGCTCTGCCTCTCGTCGTTCTCCTGGGCCTGCTGGCTGGCCTAAGAGTGAAGCCGCACCTCTGCGCCATCGCCGGCGCGGCCACCGCGGTGGTCATCGCTATCCTCGTCTTCCACATGCCCGCGCCCTACGCCACCAGCAGCTTCTTCTACGGCGCCTGCTTCGGCTTGCTGAAAATCGTCTGGATCGTCATCGCCGCCGTCTTTCTCTATGACATTTCCGTCGAAACCGGCCAGTTCGAAATTATGAAGCAGTCCGTAGCCGCCATCACTCCGGACCGCCGCCTGCAACTTCTCCTCGTCGCCTTCTGCTTCGGTGCCTTCATCGAAGGCTGCGCCGGATTCGGAGCACCAGTCGCCATTGCAGGTGCCTTCATGATTGGCCTCGGCTTCAAACCGTTCCAAGCCGCGGCGCTTAATCTCATCGCCAACACCGCGCCTGTCGCCTGGGGCGCCATCGGCACTCCCGTTCACACTCTCGCCGCCGTCACCGGCCTCCCAGACAGCGACCTCAACGCCATGATCGGCCGCATTCTTCCCTTCGCATCGCTCATCGTTCCCTTCTGGCTCGTTCGCGCCATGGTCAGCTGGAAAGAAACCTGGGAAGTCGCGCCCGCTATTTTCGTCGTCGGTGGCTCCTTCGCCGCCACGCAATGGTTCTGGTCCAATCACGTGGACAGCAACCTCGTGGACATCGCCGCCGGCATTGTCTCCCTGATCGCCACGCTGCTCTTCCTCCGCGTCTGGAAGCCCAAGCGCATCTGGCGCTTCGAGGACGAACGCGATCCCATCCCTACCGGAAAAATCGGCGACACTGCTCCCGGAAAACCGATCGTCACCGACACCATGGGCGAAGAGTGGGACGTTCGCAAGTTGCAAAAGCAAGCTCCCGTTCACAGCTACACCACTGGCCAAGTCGCCAGAGCCTGGCTGCCGTTTTTCATTCTTTCGGCCTTCGTGCTCGTTTGGGGCTTGCCCAAAATAAAGAACGCCATGAACTTGGCCACCACTCCGGCCTTCAAAGTCACGCTGCCCGACGGAAAACCGCGTCCCGGTCCCGCCGGGTGGGACTGGCCCTATCTCGACGGCAAAGTGCTCCGTGACGTGCCGGTCGTAGTCAAACCCACCGCCGAACGCGCACGCTTTGACTTGAACTGGCTCACCGCCACCGGCACCGGCTGCTTCCTCGCCGCGATCGTCTCCGGACTGATCCTCGGCATGGGCATTCCGTCGCTGTTCGGAGTCTTCGGAAAAACTCTATACCGCTTGCGCTTCGCCATCACCGCCATGACCTGCATGCTCGGCCTCGGCTACGTCACTCGCTACTCCGGTATGGACGCCGTCCTCGGCCTCGCCTTCACTCGCACCGGCTGGTTCTTCCCCTTCTTCGGCACCTTCATCGGCTGGCTCGGCGTCGCTCTCACCGGCAGCGACACTTCCTCCAACGCGCTCTTCGGCGGTCTGCAAAAAATCACCGCCCAGCAGCTCAACATCAGCCCCATCCTCATGTGCGCCGCCAACAGCGCCGGTGGTGTCATGGGCAAAATGATTGACGCCCAATCCATCTGCATCGCCACCGCCGCCACCAACCAGGTCGGCAACGAAGGCTCCATCTTCCGTTACGTCTTCTGGCACTCCGTAGCCCTCGCCGCCATCATCGGCACCATCGTCATGCTCTACGCCTACGTCTTCCCCCACTACATCCCCAGCGGCCTGATCCTCGGCCACTAAATTCTTCTCCGAACCCGGTAGGGGCGCAGCACTGCTGCGCCCCACCTCGGCAACGCGTAATCCGCAAACTCTTTGTAGTGGCGCAGCATGCTGCGCGCTTCTCTACCCACCGTCATTTCGATTGGAATAGGCCGACGTTTTTTCTCCCCGCCTCGCTCCTGCGAGGCGGTCGGCCTATGTAAGGAGAAATCTCTCTTCGATCTCAGCGACGACCACCATCCCCCCAAACTTCCCCTTCCCCCACCTCCGCCGCAATGCGACCATAACCCCA
>Ga0137403_10008351_pt1 | contig 11596 bp, 10 predicted proteins | sample CZOMad2_1_16fung_FD_122057 | JGI IMG/M metagenome (GOLD analysis project Ga0137403, IMG submission 122057) | Vadose zone soil fungal communities from Angelo Coast Range Reserve, California, USA - CZOMad2_1_16fungal (Hybrid Assembly) | ecosystem: Environmental > Terrestrial > Soil > Vadose zone...
AATTGGGATTCCGAATACGTGCAACGGTTGGTGCAGACGGCACTGGAAGAAGATATCGGTGCCGGCGACGCAACTGTTTTGGCTACCATCCCCGCTCGCGCGACGGGTCAGGCGCGCATCATCGCTCGTGAAGATCTGGTGTGCGCTGGATTGTCAATGGCCGAAAAAGTATTTCGTGCGCTCGATCCCGATATGAAGATTGCGTTGCGCGTTCACGACGGCGATTTGGTGAGCAAAGGGACCGTGCTGCTTCATCTCGAAGGGAAAGCGCGTGCGATTCTTACGGGTGAACGGACGGCGTTGAATTTTCTCGGGCGGCTCTGCGGCATCGCAACGATCGTCCATCACTTCGTGGAAAGGATTCAGGGTACGCGGGCACGAATTCGCGACACGCGCAAGACTACTCCAGGACTGCGATTACTGGAGAAGTACGCTGTAAAAACCGGTGGCGGCGCCAATCATCGTATCGGCCTATACGACGCAATTCTGCTGAAAGAAAATCACATTGCGCTGGCTGGAGGCGTGAAGCAGGCGCTAGATCAGGCGCACTCGTACGCGGCGCTACATTCCAAGCCGGATGCCTTGACCGCTTACGAGGAAGCCATTCCATCACGCGCTTCCGATACGGTGCTGCCGATTCAGATCGAGGTGCGCGGCGAACAGGAACTGCACCAAGCGCTCGCCGCGGGCGCGGAAGCGGTGCTCTTGGATAACATGACGCCGGCCGAGGCGAAACAGTGCGTCGAGCTGGCACGCGGACTGCGTCCCGATTGCGTGGTTGAGATTTCCGGCGGCATCACGCTGGAAAATGTGCGCGCCTACGCCGAAACCGGCGCGGATTTTCTTTCTTCCGGCACGCTGACCCATTCCGCGCCGGCAGCAAATCTCAGTTTGCTTGTAGACTCCATCGAGGACAAGTAAGCTACGCCCAACTTCCATGGCTTCCAATTCTCTTTCCGGCACCACTGACCGCCGGCTGGCTTCCCTGCTCACGCTGTTTGCGAACAATGCGACCATCGCCATCAGCGGATCGCGTATCGCAAAAGAGATTGGCGTCTCGCGCTCGACGGTGTGGCGTTGGGTCGAGCGCTTACGCGGAGTCGGCGTGCGCGTGAAAGGCAAGCCGAACACCGGCTACTTTCTCGAGCGCGTGCCGGACATTCTTACGCCGGATATGCTGCGCGACCACTTGAAGGGCAGCATGTTCGCGAAGAGAATTCATCATTTTTTTCGTATCGACTCGACCAACCGCGTGGCCATGGAACTCGGTTACGCGGGCGAACCGGAAGGTGCAGTAGTCTTGGCGGAAGAACAAACAGCGGGACGAGGGCGGGCCGGGCGCAGTTGGCACTCCGAACGCGCTGCCGGAATTTACGTGACGTTGCTGCTGCGGCCGAAGATCTCTCCGGTGCAGGCACCGTTGCTGACGATGATGGCCGGACTTTCCGCCCACGCGGCAATTCTGGCGCAGACTGGCTTGCAGCCGGACGTGAAATGGCCGAATGACCTGATGTTGAGCGGCAAAAAGCTGGGTGGCGTCCTGACCGAAATGCACGCAGAGACAAATCTGGTGCGATTCGTGATCGTTGGAATCGGCGTCAATGTGAACCAGGAGAAATTTCCCAGCGAGCTGAATGGCCTCGCAACTTCTCTGCATGTAGAAACCGGGAAAAATCAGTCGCGGCTGGAATTGCTGGCGCGGTTGCTCCGGGAATTTGAGACCGATTACAATCGATTCTTGCGCGAAGGCTCAAGTTCGGTAACGGAACGCTTCACGCGAATTTCTTCCTACGCGCAAGGCAAGAAAGTTCGCATAACAAACGGGAACGAAACTTACGCTGGAGTTACCGCCGGCCTGCGGCCTGAAGGCCTGTTGCAAGTGCAGCGCGAAGATGGCGCGATCGTCACGGTGCTTGCCGGCGATGTGACGGAAATCAGGTAGACGAGAATGAAGCGATGCTGCTAACAATTGATGTCGGCAACAGCAATACGGTTCTGGGCGTCTTTCGCGGCGAAGAATTAGTCGCGCATTGGCGGCTTACGACCGCACGCATGCAGACCGTCGATGAATACGGCGTATTGACGCGCAATCTTTTTACTTTGCAGGAACTGGATCCGAAAGAAGTGTCCGGCGTGATCATTAGCTCCGTCGTTCCGCCGATGAACTGGACGTTGTCGGAACTCGCAAAACTCTATTTCGGACAGAAAGCCATGTTCGTGGAAGCCGGTGTGAAAACCGGAATGGCCGTTCTGGTAGACAATCCACTGGAGGTGGGAGCGGACCGTATCGTGAACGGGGTTGCGGCGTTTCACAAATACGGCGGTCCGTGCATCGTGGTGGATTTCGGCACCGCCATCACCTTCGACGCAATTTCCGCGAAGGGCGAATATCTTGGCGGAGTGATCGCGCCGGGACTCGGCATCGCTTCCGATGCGCTTTTTTCGCGCGCCGCAAAACTTCCACGCGTGGAAATAAAAGACCCTGGAAAAGTCATCGGAACAAACACTGTGACCCACATGCAGGCCGGTCTGTACTACGGCGCGGTGGATATGGTCGATGGCATGCTCACCCGCATGAAAGCGGAACTGGGCGGAAGACCGAAAGTCATCGCCACTGGCGGCCAGGCAAAGCTGGTGGCAAAAGGCTCCAAACATATTGAACATACCGACGATTTTTTGACGCTGGAAGGCTTGCGCATCATCTGGGAGAAAAATCAGGTCGCGGACGCAGCGAAAAAGCACGAGCCGAAAGCTGCCCGCTAGGCTCGGGCGATGGAACAGTGGAACTACTTCAGCTACTTCACGGAAATCGAAGAATATTTCTGGAAGAAGCGCGGCTCGCACCTGCTGGTATCTCCTCTCGACTGGGCGATCATGGAAACGTGGCAGAAATCCGGCGTCCCACTGGAAGCTGTTTTCAAAGGAATTGACAGCGCGTTCGAGAGTTACGGCCGTTCACGGCGCGGTGCTGGCAAGCCGCTAAAGAGCCTTGCCTACTGCACCGATGCCGTGCTCGATGCCGCAGAGGAAGCGACTGAAGCCGCCACTGGACGTGCTCCTGCGAACTCTGCGGCCAAGCCATCACCGTTCGAACCTGACGAGCTGCGCCAGTATTTCCAACGAAATTCAGAATTATTGAGAGTTGCGGCGATTACGCACACGGAAAAGGCTGAACTCGTGACATTATGGGAAGAGGCGTTGCGAGCGCTGCAATCTTGCCTGATGCTCCTTGCTTCTCCCGGACCGCTGGACGTAGAAGACCTTGAGCGCCGTTTGACTCTGCTGGACGAGAGAATCCACGCGGGCATGTTGCTGCATGCCAGCGAAGAATTGCTATTGCGATTGCGGCGCGAAATGGACAGCGCGTTGTCAACCTACCGGCGCAAGATGCGAGCGGAACAGCTTGCGTTGGTGGAAAAACAGTTTCTGCAAAAAAGACTGCTTGAGGAATTTCGTGTTCCGCGTTTGAGTCTTTTCTATCTTTCGTAACATTCTTGCGAAGTGCTGCCGCCTCGACGAGCTCACCCAAGCGAAAGACTTGAAGTTTGTGTTTTTGCGCGAATCATGGAGAATAGGAACCAATTATGCCTGATGAATTACAGTTATTGATTGAGAAGCTGGTGTATGGCGGCGACGGGTTAGGACACGCCGATGGCAATACCGTTTTTGCGCCATATGTGTTGCCCGGAGAAGAGATTCGCGCGGAAATCACTTCGCGCAAGAAGAAACTGGTCTGGGCCAAGCCGCTGGAGATCCTCAAAGCAAATCCTGCCCGCGTCAAGCCGGTGTGTCCACACTTTGGAACCTGCGGCGGGTGCCACTACCAACACGGGTCGTACCAGGCGCAGGTAAATTTCAAGATAGAGATATTACGGGAAACGCTTTCACGCATGGGCGGTGTGAACTGGACCGGCGAAATCACGCCGCATACCGCGGAGCCGCTGCACTATCGCAATCGCGCGCAGTGGGCCGTAAGCAACGCCAATCCGCGCGCGCTCGGCTATTATTTGCCGGAGAGCAGTGCCATCGTTCCAATCGATCACTGCGATGTTTTGTCGCCGGGACTCGCCAATACCTTCGCTCGGCTGCAGGAGATCACGCGAAGCGGGTCGCTTCCGTCCGAAGTTTTGGAAATAGAAGCGTTTGTTGATTCCTCCGACGCCAAGATCGCGCTCAACGTCGCCTTCAAAGAGTTCAGAAATGCGGTTCCGGAACTGACCAAACTATTTCACGATGCCGTTCCTGCTCTGCAGAGTTTGCTGCTATTGGATCAGAAGAAGAATCGCTTCGAACTTTCTGGCCCCGGTTATCTAATTCAAGAGGCGGGCGGCTACCAGTTCCGCGTGAGTCATTTATCTTTCTTCCAGGTGAATCGCTTTTTAGTCGAAGACCTGCTTCGAGCCGTAATTGCCGGCGCCACGGGCGACTTCGCACTCGATCTCTACGCCGGGGTCGGTTTTTTTACGCTACCGTTGACCAAAACATTTCAGCGCGTGGTCAGCGTGGACGCCAATCTTTCCGCCACGCGAAATCTACGCGAAAACGCCGATACCGCGGACATGTCCATCGTGTCACAGCACGTGCAAACTGAAGAATTCCTGAAGACCGCGACCGAGGCACCGGACTTTGTCGTGCTTGATCCTCCGCGCGCCGGGCTGGGCCAGGCCTGCGCACAAAAACTCTCGGACCTGGGGCCGACGGAAATCGCGTACCTTTCCTGCGATCCGTCAACCCTCGCGCGGGATCTGGCAATCTTAATGCAAACGCCGCGCAAGCCCGCGGACTCTGCTCCAGTTGCTCATCACTACGAAATTATTTCGATGGATTTTTTCGACCTTTTCCCACAGACCTATCATATTGAAGCTCTGGTGCGGCTACGGCGCATGTGATGAAATTTCCGGCCGTCACCATCGCGAATTGTTTGATCTCCGGCATCACGATGGGTCTCTGGCTGGTGGCCGCGAACCGTGCACTTCACGGGGATTTTATTTCCGCGAATTGGCTGCGGCGCTTCTCCTGATCACGGCGGCGATATTTCTTCTGTCTCGCGAACATTTGCGAGCAGCCACCTTCCCCTCGCTCGCGGCTTGGCTGGTTCTCGGCTTCTTTGCCGCATCTATCGCGCAACAGCGCAAACCAAAAAACTACGTTTTGAACGTTCCCAACTCCGGCGAACTCGATTTGCACGCGCCGCTTCGCAGGCGCGGCATACTCGGAGACGAACCCGCAACGCTGCGGTGGGGAATCTGGTACAAAATCGAATTGGCCAGCTTTGAATATCAGATGAGCTCGTTTTCCGTCCAGGGCGGCTCGACGGCGCGCCCGGAGACTTTCTATGGTTGCAAATTGTCCTGAAATCACGGCGCAGGTCAATTCAGCGAAGCCGCAGACGCCACAGGATCAGCAGAGCAATCAGCAGCAATAAATAACCGAGTGCCGCCTGGTATTCATGATTCTTCTTGTATTGCGCGAGTGAAAACTGTCCGGCACTTGACCCTTTCATTCTCACCGCAGTGATTCTCGGCAAGAAAAGCGGCACGGCCGCCGCGTACGCCTGAAACGCCGCACCATGATGTCCCAGCAATTCACCCTCTTCGCGTCGCATAACCACGCTATAAACCACGGCGAAATAAAGAAGAAGTATCGCTCCAGAAATCCACGAGCGCGTCGCGACACCAGCACCGAGTGCCAATATCGCGCTTCCTAAATAAAGAGGGTTGCGGGTGTAAGCGTAAGGGCCTGTCACTGTCAATTTTTCTTGTTTGTGCAAATATCCAGCCGCGTACGCGCGTAACCACAGCCCAATCAAGCCGATGGCCGCGCCGATCGCCACGTATTCCGGCGTCGGTCGCGCAAACCAAAGCACAAACACCGCCAAAATATATCCCAGGCGCACTCGCCAACGCGCAAACACAGCCGCGGCATTACTCATGCCGCTTCACGCAGGCCGCGTATCGCATTCATTACTTCGTCAACGCTGATGTGCAGCAACGATTCATCCGGCTCCGTTTCGCGTTTATAAGTGGTCGCAGCGCCTTCCCAGCGCAGCACAACTCCCGAGCGGCGGTAAGGCCCGTTGCGAGCCGGATCGGTGGGACCGAAAATCGCAACCACGCGCGTGTGCAAAGCATCCGCGAGGTGCAATGGTCCGGTATCTCCGGCAACGATTGCGCTGGCATTTTTCAATAGCGCCATCAACTGTCCCAAACTGCCTGTGAACTGTATCGGTTGCGCATCCCCCGCGGCATCCGCCACCTTCGCGGCCAAATCTTCTTCTCCCGGACCAACGTTAATCACGCTACGCAATCCCAGCTGCTGCAAAAGCCTTTGTGCCAGCAGTCCATACCGTTCGGCCGGCCAGCATTTCGATCGCCAGCCGCCTCCGGGGCTCAACACGATATATTCTTCGGTTCCATCTTGTGCGATTCGTGCCCGCACTACCTTTTCGTCGTCGGGCGGGATCAATAAATTTACGTTTCCTGTTGAGACACGCGCGCCGGTTCGCGCAGACAGTTCCGCATTCTGGTCCGCCACGTGGCGCAGCGCAGACACTTTCACGCGGTCCGTGTAAAGAATCGGCACGCCCGATTCCCGAATGGTTTCCGAAGAAAATCCGATTCGCCGTGGAATTCGCGCCAGAAAAGGAATCGCCGCCGACTTCCACAATCCCTGGTAATCAATCGCTGCTTCGAATCGATGCTTACGGATACGCGCCAGGATGCCCCGCACGTTCGACCAATTTCGCGTATCTACAGTCCACACTTGCGTTGCCAGTTCGCTGGTGTTTATCAGAAATTCCCACTTGGGATGGGTCAGCCAGATGATCTCGGCATTTGGAAACGATGTTCGCAGCCCGCTCACCGCGGGGAACGCGTGCACAACATCGCCGAGCGAGCCAAGACGCACCACCAGAAATCTCGGCTCAGTCATGCAGCGCCTTACGCACAGTCTGCAGCAGTTCGCGGGTGGAATGATTTTTCGCGTCACCGACAATCGCTACTCGAATCCCTAGGCGCTCCGCGGTCGCTCTTTCCGGCACGGTGTCCGCCGTATAGTCAGTTCCCTTCGCGTGCACGTCGGGTTGGAATTCCGCGAGCAACCTTTCTACATTGGCCTCCGGAAAAATGATCACGTAGTCCACCACGCGCAACGCCGCCACCAGCAGCGCCCGCGCACGTTCCTGCAACACCGGACGTCCTGGCCCCTTCAACCCCTGCACTCCAGAGTCGCCATTTACTGCGACGAACAGCACGTCGCCCTCGGCGCGCGCGCCCGCCAGGTATCGCACGTGCCCGGCGTGCAATATATCGAAGCAGCCGTTGGCGAACACAATCCGTCTTCCTTGCTTGCGCAAATTACTGGCTATTCCAGGGATCTCGGCGCGCGAAATTATTTTTGTCGCAGCGGGTCGCATGCCGTCAGCCCACGCGGCCCGATATTTCTGCGCGAATCGCGGCAAGCAATTCTTCGCGTGTAACCACCGCTGTGCCGCGTTTCATCACTACCAAACCGCCCGCGATGTTTGCTATTTGCGCCGCTTCTAACGCGGAAGCGCTGGATGCAAGCGCAAGTGTATACGCCGCCAGAACGGTGTCGCCGGCCCCGGTCACATCCACAGCTTGATCGCTTCCATGCACCGGAATTCTGGTAAACCTTTTTCCCGCGCGTTCGAACAGCGCCATGCCATCTTTTCCGCGCGTCACCAGGAGCGATTGCAGCCCCATCTTTTTGCGTGTCGCCATTCCGCATCGCTCCAGCTCATTCACATCGCGACCGATGCTGCGGTGGCACAAGGCTTCCAGTTCGGCTTCATTCGGCGTCGCCGCCGTAATCCCGCAATTTGCGTAAGCATCCAGCCGGTAGCGGGCGTCAAGCGTGGCCACGACCGATGATCTTTTCCTGCGCAGCGCTTGTTTCACCGCCGACGGCGACGCCACGCCGAATCCGTAGTCAGAAACGGCCATGGCATCCGCGGATCGCAATCTTGTTTGTAACTTCGCGGCGAGCTTGACCAGAATCTTTCCCGGTGGGAGCTCCGCAGGCTCGCGATCCACACGCAATACTTGCTGCGCGACCGTGTGCGTCCACCCAGCCAGAAATCGCGTTTTGGTAGGAGTAATCCACTCTCTGACCCGCAAGATGCCGCCGGTTTCCACGCCAATAGTGCGAAAATATTCTGTCAGAGACAACCCTGCGGCATCTTCACCAACAACTGTAACGGGATAAACTACCGCGCCGAGTGACGTGAGATTATTCGCTGCGTTTGCGCCTCCGCCCGGAACCATGGTCGTCGCGCGATGCCGCAAAATCAATACCGGCGCTTCGCGCGATACCCGTGAGATCTCGCCGAACTGAAATTCGTCGGCAACGAAGTCGCCAAACAGTACGATTTTCTTCCCGGCGAAGCGCTCCACGATCTCGCCCAAAGCTGCAAGATCCATCGAACTCTCACGCCCATCTTTCTGACCAGCGCTCATCGTTGTACTTCCCTCAGAATCCATTCACCGCCTCCGGTACGTCACAGCCACGAGCTGCGAGGGTGTCAGGCAGCGGACTCTTCCGCCAGCGCTTGCAAAACTCCGTCACTTACTCGCTCCGGAGCGATGGCCGTCATACACCGATGATCCGTCGGGCAGCTGCGCAAGAAACATGGGCTGCAGTATGGCTTTTCCTGAACGATCGCGCATCGTGGTGTCACCGGAGCGGTTCCGCATGGATCGGTCGGGCCGAATACCGCAACCACCGGCAACCCCACCGCCGCCGCAACGTGCATCGCGCCCGAATCATTTCCCAAAAACACCGTGCACCTCGACAGTAGCGCGGGAAGCTCAGCAAGTTCCGTTTTCCCCGTCAAATCCAACGCCGCCTGATCTAATCTCGCCTGGATCGCGTCTGAAACCCCGGCTTCTGCCGGCGTCCCGAACAAGATTATTTCTGCTTTTCTTTCTTTCGCTAAACGATTAATCGCAAGCGCAAATCGCTCTGGCGGCCAACATTTGGCGGAACCGTAAGCAGCGCCAGCGCCGACCGCAATTCGCACCGCGCCACTTTGTGCTCCAAAACTCTGCAACTTTTCCTCGGCGCGCGATGCCTGTTCATTGGTCACCGCCAAAGAGATTTCCGAAACGTCCGGCAGCGAATCAATCCATCCCGCGCGTTTCACCAATTCCAGATAGTAAAACTTTTCGTGCGCGGGAATTTCTCCGGCGCGCGGCACGGGAATCGCTTTCGTCAGTAATAGACCGCGTGCATCGCGATCGTAACCAATACGCTCGGGAATTCCCGCCCGCCATGTAATCCACGCCGCGTCCAACGCATTCTGCAACAGCAAAGCGGTATCAAACTTTTTCGCTTTTAGCTCCGCCGCCACTTTCTCTTTGCCACGTATCCCAGCGTGCTGGCCGTTGCGGTCGTACGCGATAAATTCGTCCGCAACACCCTGTTCGCGGTAAATATCCGCTACGTACGGCAAAGCCAGAACTGAAATCTCAGTATTCGGAAAACGGCCGCGCACCGCGTGTAGCGCGGGCAACGCCATGATCGCGTCTCCGACCCAGTTTGTCGCTCGGATAAGCAGCTTCACGCCGCAGCTCCGGGGCGCGACGCAATCTTCTTCCTGATCAGGGCACAAAGCGCTTCGCCATCGCGAGTCTCAATCGCAATCTTGCAGCAATACAGCGGCAGCTTTGCGAAACCCAGCTCCTGCAAATTCTGTATATCTTTTTCCGTGGTCAGCAGCGCCTTCGCTCCCCTTTGCTCCGCATTCTCTTCTAGTGTCTTCACGTCATGCGCTGTATAGGGGTGATGGTCCCGAAACACTTTTCGGCCGACAACTTCAACTCCCCAGTTTTGTAGGTCGCTGAAAAACGCATCCGGATTCCCGATTCCGCAGAATGCGAACACTGGCTGCGGCGGCACCACCTCGCCCGCAGCGGGCGTTTCTTCAGCACCGCTCACGCAGCGGTACCCGAGCAGCTTGGTTTCCGCGCAAAAAGTCGGCACGTTCGCGAACTTCTGAATCAGTTGCATTTCGAGCGTGCCGGGACTGTCGCTCGGCACTCGCGTCAATACCACTGCCGATGCGCGGCGCAAAGCCGAAAGCGGTTCCCTCATGCTCCCTGCCGGCAACAACAATCTTGCCGACGGCGACCGGCTCCAATCCACGAGCACAATGTCAACGTCGCGAATCAACTCCAGGTGCTGAAATCCGTCGTCAAGAAGGAACAGGTTAACGGGGTGCTCGGCTTCAATTCGCTTTCCTTCCTGGTAACGGTCCGGCCCAACCCCAAAAATCACTTGATCCCCGAGCCGCTCTTTCATCATCTCAACTTCATCGCTGGTCCCTCCCGTCCCGCGATATCCGCGAGTCAGAATCGCCACCCGTTTGTGCTCCCCCAGAAATTTCTCCGCTAGCCAAAGCACCATCGGAGTTTTTCCCGTGCCTCCAACCGTCAGATTTCCCACACTCACTACCGGCGCGTTCAAATGCTTCCTGCTGTAAATGCCCTGGGCATACAGCCACGCGTGCAACCTGGCAGCAATGCCATACACAACTGAAAACGGCCAAAGTAGCAGCCTTAATGGCAAAGGTATATTCATTCACTTGGACAACTGCCCGCTCGCAATATACGCCCGAATCGCGCCCACTGCCCGGTCCGTTGCTCCGCGGCTCTCGTCCATCAAGCGGCGGCCCGTTTCTCCCATTCGTTTGTCGCGAGCAGGATCGCGCAACAGCTCAATCCAGGAAACACCAGCATCTTCCGGGCTGGCCACCTGAATCGCTGCTTCCGCCGCGACAAATCGATGTGCAATCTCCGCGAAGTTTTCCATCGACTCGCCAAACACCGGTACTTTTCCAAATGCCGCCGGCTCCAGAATGTTGTGTCCGCCAGATTCCACCAGCGATCCTCCCACAAATACTCCGTCTGCCAGCCGGTACAACGACGCCAACTCTCCGATGCTGTCCAACAACAAAACCGTTACGTCATCCCCGAGCTGTGTTTCAGTTCCACCCAGCGTCTGTCCTCCGGGCGATGGCACATGCAAACTCGATCGCCGCACGTATTTTCGTTGCGATTCGGTGACGAACGCCGCAGCAGCATCGAAGCGTTCCGGCTTACGGGGCGCCAGCACCAGCAACGCTTTGCGATGTTCTCCCTGCGTCACTCCAAACGCAATCAACGCCAGCGGCTCTTCCGCAGCCACCACGCTGCCAGCCACAATCAGTGGCCGCCGCCCGCTCCGCTGCAACTCCGCTTCCAGCCATTCCGCCAAAGGCGTGCTCTTCGGCAATTCCAAATCGTATTTTAGATTTCCGCCCACCTGCACTTTTTCCGGCGGCGCTCCCAAAGCAATTACTCGCTTCGCATCTTTCTTGCTTTGCATCCAGAAGCCACTGGCGTGCCCCAACGCATCTCGCAGAAACGGCCGCAAATAAAATCCCGCCAGGCTCAGCCAGGTGTGGGACCGCGCAAAAGACCGGTCGGAAATTCGACCGCTCACAAAAACAACCGGCACATTTTGCCGCGCAGCCTCACGCAAGAAATTGGGCCAGATCTCCGTCTCCAGTACCACTACCAGCACCGGCCGCACTGCC
>Ga0137403_10002760_pt1 | contig 11594 bp, 12 predicted proteins | sample CZOMad2_1_16fung_FD_122057 | JGI IMG/M metagenome (GOLD analysis project Ga0137403, IMG submission 122057) | Vadose zone soil fungal communities from Angelo Coast Range Reserve, California, USA - CZOMad2_1_16fungal (Hybrid Assembly) | ecosystem: Environmental > Terrestrial > Soil > Vadose zone...
GCCTCGATCCCGGCAGCGGCAAGGATTCCTTCCAGCTCTCCGGTACCAATCACCGCGTCGACTTCGGGGATATTTTTCTGGATCTCGTTGCGGTAACGCTCCACCAGGCAGCCGGCGACGATCAACTTCTGCGCTCGTCCGCCTGGATTCTCCGCCGAGTGCTTGTGCCGGGCCATCTGCAAGATGGTGTCTACCGATTCCTGCTTGGCGGTATCGATGAACGAGCAGGTATTCACCACGATCACATCGGCCTGGTCGGCATCCGGCGTGATCTCAGCTCCGGACGCGGCCAGCATGCCCATCATGACCTCGCTATCGACGAGGTTTTTAGGGCAGCCCAGGCTCACGAAGCCGATCTTCGTGGTGACAGACTTCGCCTGCGGCCTCTCAATGGTTGGGGCAGAGATGGACATGGGATCCATTAATTTTAACATTCTCGCGTGGTAACGGAGTGCCACGCAAGCGCTCAGCGCTTTGACGCCGTGATTTCTTCGTAAAGCTCGGGAAGTTGGACCGCGTCTTCGGCTGAATCCCCAAAGCGCGCCCGCTGATAGCGTTCGGTGAAGCGCCCCACAGCGCGCCGCAGCGCAGGATCTTCGATAATGCAGACAAACTCCGACGGAGTCTGCGACGGCCGCTTCTCCCATCCCCGCTTGCTCACGGTAGTGGTCATGCGCTCGTACCAGATAGTGGCGGCGAGCTTAGGTGCAGAGGCAGGGTCCTTCGCCAGCTGTCGGCGCTTCAGGAGTCGCAAGATTTTTCGGAGGTTGATCAGCAGCGCTAGCCCCGCCGAAACCCCCACCACCCAGGCCGCTGCCTTCACCGGTGAGATCGTGGTGCGCGCATAGCGCACGCGATTGACGATAGACCGATAGAATTTCCGCCATCGTGCATCTACGTTCTGAAGAAGACCGCGTCCCACATCATCGGCTTTGCGGCCCGCCTCCAGCTGTCGCATAAAGTCGTAGTTCACCACCCAATCGCGCCAGAATTCCCTGGCCGCATCCAGATATAGAAGCGCGCGCCGCCAGCCACTCGATGGAGAAAAACTCGCAGCCGGGGTTGGATCGAAGGGAACCCATCCGTGACCGGGGAAATAGGCTTCAACCCAGGAGTGAGCTTCACGAGCGCGGACGATGTAGCTGCCGGTCAAATCATTGAATTCGCCGCCGCGAAAACCATTCACGATGCGCGACGGGATCCCGAGTTCACGCAGCATCACCGCCATGGACGACGCAAAATATTCGCAGTGGCCGCGCTTGCGCTCGAACAGAAAATTGGCGATCGGGTCGGCTGGAACCCGGTCACCCAGGTCGAGCGTGTAGGCGAAGTTGGCTTGGAGATAACTCTCTAGCAGCGTCGCCCGTTCGTAATCGCTCGCCGCCGAAGCGGTGACTTGCCGCGCCAGCACGGCCACCCTGGGATCCACGTTCGGAAGCTGCAGATAGTTGAGGCTGATTGCCGGAGGATAGGCTGGGCCGATCCCGGCCAGATCCGCCGTTGCTACATCGAAGATTTCGGAGGTAGCCTCGTATTCGCTGATGGCTCCGCGGGCGCCGTTGTTGAAGATGGAGCCGTTGTAATCCATCGATAATGCGCCGTAGTCGCCATGCAATTCCGTAGGATGCCCGGCGAAGAAGAATACGTTCGTACCCACCGGCTCCATGCTGACGTGGTACTGGAAGCTAGTCCGGCGCAGCCGGCTCGCTGACTGAAGCTCATCTTTGCGACGATATTTTTGCAGATCGTAACTACGGAAGCGCGGCAGCAAAGCCGTGAAACTCTCCGGGTTCTGCCATCGGCGCCCGTCGAAAAGGCTGAGTGCCACGCCGCGCCAGAGCAACGAGTGGTTCCCGGTGGTATCGCCTGCGATCTGGATGTGCATCACCACCATGCTCGACTGCTGGATCTGGCCGATCTGCCCCAGTTCGACGCTCTCGCTGAAACCCGAAACGAATTGATTGTTAGGAGTGAAGGCGCTCAGGTAACCCCCGGTGCGGCGGGGAAGAGCGAAGAAGAGCCCTGCGGCGGCAACCAGCACACCCAGTAGTAGGACCATGGTCATGGCAGACAGAGCGCTGCGCAATTTACGGCCGTCGCCGCCATGTTCGCGTGCCCACCCGCTGGACTGCCGTGCCGTGCGCCGCATCTCCATGCTGATAAAAGTTGCCGTCGCCAGCAGCAGGAATACGGCCAGGGCGAAGAAGAACGAGCTGTCCACGGTGAGCACCGCGGCACCGAGCACCATCAAAAACGCCAGAGTTGCAAGGTAAATGTTGTCGCGCTCGCGGTAAACGCCGAATAACTTCACTACCATCAGGAAGATTGCCAGGTGAACATTGGCGCTCATGAAAGTACGCGTGAGCAGGAGGTAATCTGCGGCGTAAAAAGCTACATAAGCAATGGTTAAGTAGTTGTTCCATTCCTCGGGGATGGCGAAATCGCGTTCACGGATAAGAAATATTCCGCGCGTCGATAGCGCCGCGATTGAAACCAGCATCGAGGGTGTGTCCAAGCGTCCGGTGCTTGCCAGCAGCATGAACCCGCTCAGCACCAGCAGGTAGAGCGATGTCTGGAAGAAACGCTCGATGGCGATCTGCGTCTGATTCGGCGGACGCACGGCGGCGGTGGCCATGGCTGCACATTGTATCTCTGCCAGAAGCGCGGGTCCCGTAAACCGTTCGAAACCCGTTTGTTACAATCGAATGTCAGGTATCGGGACCCGCGCGACGCAATCCCGCCAATCCCGCCAGGTCCGGAAGGAAGCAACGGTAACGGGCCCGTGCGTGTGCAGCGGGCGCCCCGGTGCCTGGCGTGACTGGCCGTCAAGGCAGAGGCGAGCTCCGCTCGCAGGTTTCTCTGCCCAAGATTCCCCAAAGTTCCACTCATCCTTATTTTTGGAGCTGCAGTTTTGAATCAAGCCGCACGTCCCCAGGTCCGCGCCAAGATCTCTGCCCTTGGAACCTACGTCCCGCCGCGCCTGCTCACCAACGCCGACCTCGAAAAAATGGTAGAGACCAGCGACAAGTGGATCATGGAGCGAACCGGCATTCGGCAGCGTCACATTGTGGACAAGGGCGTAGCGACTTCGGACCTTGCTGTTGCTGCGGCGAAGGTCGCGCTGGAGCAGCGCGGCATCGCCCCGAGTGAAGTTGAAGCTATCATCGTGGGCACGGTCACGCCCGACATGATGTTTCCCTCGACTGCATGCCTGGTTCAAAACAAACTCGGAAGCAAAGGAGCCTGGGGCTTCGACGTCTCGGCAGCGTGTTCGGGATTCGTCTACGCGCTGCAGGCGGGCGTGCAGTTCATCCAGAGCGGCGCGCACAAGAAAGTACTGGTCATCGGCGCGGATGTGATGTCATCCATCATTGACTACAAGGACCGCACCACCTGCATCATCTTTGGTGATGGCGCGGGGGCGGTGCTGCTCGAGCCCGCTACAGATGGCGAGGAAGGCTTCATCGATTTCATCCACGAAGTCGATGGCTCGGGCGGAGTCGCTCTCAACATGCCGGGTGGCGGCAGCTTGAATCCGCCATCACACGAGACGATCGACAAGGGCATGCACTATGTCCATCAGGACGGGCAGGCGGTCTTCAAATTCGCCGTCCGCAAAATGGCCGAAGCCAGCGAAAAGATCCTGACGCGCAACAATTTCAAGGGTACCGACGTGGATGCCTTCATCCCACATCAGGCGAACCTCCGCATCATCAGCGCCACCGCCGACCGTGTTGGATTGAACAAAGACAGCGTGATCGTCAACATCGACGAGTTCGGCAACACCACCGCCGCCACCATCCCGCTCGCCATGCAGACCGCGCGCGAGCAGGGGAAGCTCAAGAAGAACGACCTGGTGCTGTTGGCTGCGGTAGGGGCAGGTTTCACGGTAGGCACTACGCTGCTGCGCTGGAGCTTCTGAGGACAACCGTGAAAACACCGGAGCTAGAAGCAATCAATAGCGTCAGATACCTTTTTCTTAGGGAACTGTCCGAGCCAAAGGACAACTCTCTGCGGATTGTCGTGGAAGAGGCGGTAGTTAATGAAGCCAGTAGGGGTCAAATAGCGGAGCCTTCACTGCCCGAACTGGCCGAAATACTTAAAGGGGCCGCTTACATCGAGTCTACTGACGGCTGCCGTATTTTTGAGATCTTGTGGGACCATTACGTTGCATATCTCGTGACAGAAGAATGCGTTGGCTCGTGTGGCAAACATGATGACGAAGAGTTTACAGGGAAACTTTTTCGCACTTACAGCAAGTCGCATTTTCTGGAACTGTTAGCAAAGGATACGGGTGGACACTTCGAACCGGTCGTTCATCACAAGCTCGTATGCGAGAACCATATTATTGATGTAGCATCGGTTTCGGATCCAGCCATTCACGTAATCGAAACAACCTGATGCTCGAGGCACGCGTCCGCTCCATCTTCGAAAAGGCTCGCTTCGTGGAGGAGCTGGGCATGAAGCTCGTCAAAGTCTCGGAGGGTTCGGTCGAAACCGAACTCGCGATTCGAGATTCCTTCCGCCAGCAGCATGGCTTCATCCACGCAGGAGTCATCGCCACCCTCGGCGACCACACCGCCGGTGGCGCGGCGCGCACCGTGACCGGCGAAAAGGACGTCATCACCATCGAGTTCAAGATCAATTTTCTGCGACCTGCAAAGTCAGACAAACTGAAGTGTGTGGCTAGAGTGTTGCGGGGCGGGAAACAAATCGTGGTCGCCGAAGCTGAGATCTTCGACGTGGATGGCAAGGAGGGAAAATTAGTCGCGAAGCTCACCGAGACACTCGCCGTGATTGAAGCCCGCGATTGATCGTTACGGATGCGTCATCTTCTCCGGCTTCATCAGCTGGTCGAACTCTTCGCCTGAAAGATACCCAAGCTTCAGAGCAGCCTCCCGCAGGTTTGTATGTTCCACGTGGGCCGTATGCGCGATCTTCGCCGCCTTGTCGTAGCCGATCTTGGGCGCCAGCGCCGTCACCAGCATCAACGAATTCTTCACGTACCAATCCACCTTGGCGCGGTCGACCTCGATCCCTTTCACCATGTATTCCACGTAGCCGTGGCAGGCATCGGCGAGCAGCGTGACCGAGTGCAAGAAGTTGTAGATGATGACCGGCTTGTACACGTTGAGTTCGAAGTTGCCCTGCGAGCCGGCGAAGCCCACCGCGGCCGTCGCGCCATGCACCTGGGCGCAGACCATGGTCATCGCCTCGGCCTGGGTGGGATTCACCTTGCCGGGCATGATCGAGGAGCCAGGCTCGTTCTCCGGGATGGAAAGCTCGCCCAGCCCGCAGCGCGGGCCCGAGGCCAGCCAGCGGATGTCGTTCGAGATCTTCATGAACGACGCTGCTAGCGTCTCGAGCGCGCCTTGCGCGAAGACGATCTCATCGTGCGCGCTCAGTGCCGCGAATTTGTTGGGATGCGAGCGGAACGGAAGCCCGGTCAACTCCGCGATCTTCTTCGCCGCGCGCTCCGTGAATTCCGGATGCGTGTTCAGCCCCGTCCCGACCGCCGAACCGCCGATGGCCAGGTCATAAAGCCCGTCGAGCACCAGCTCGAGCCTCTTGATGTCGCGATCCAGAAGGCTTACCCAGCCCGAGAATTCCTGGCCGACTGTGAGCGGCACCGCGTCTTGCAGGTGGGTGCGGCCGATCTTCACGATGTCATTGAATTGTTTTGCCTTCGCCGCAAGCGCATCGCGAACCGACTTCACCGCCGGGATCAGCACGTTCTTTACCTGGTCGGCAGCCGCGATGTGCATCGCCGCGGGAAAGGTATCGTTCGACGATTGCGACATATTGACGTGATCGTTGGGGTGGATGGGCTGCTTCGACCCCATCTTCCCGCCCGCCAACTCAATGGCGCGATTCGAGATCACTTCATTCACGTTCATGTTGGTCTGGGTCCCGCTGCCGGTCTGCCACACGCTCAGGGGAAAGTGGTCACTGAGCTTGCCCGAGATCACCTCGTCTGCCGCTTGAACAATCAGCTTGGCTTTGTCGGCAGGAAGCTTTCCGAGGTCTTGATTCACCAGCGTCGCGGCTTTCTTCAGGATGCCGAAGGCCCGGATCAGCTCGGGCGGCATGGTGTCGATGCCGATGTCGAAGTGGTGCAGCGAGCGCTGCGTCTGTGCGCCCCAGTACACGTTGGTTGGGACCGCGATCTCTCCCATGCTGTCGGACTCGGTGCGGGTCGGAACCGCCTTCTCGGCAGAGGATGTGGCCTTCATCGCCATCGACAGGCTCCTTGGGGGTTTGGGCTCGAGGTGCGAACAGAAAAGTATAACAAGCGACACAAATGGCGATTACAATCGCCGCGACAGCCCCAGCACCATGAGCACTCTCCCCATACTGTTCACGCGCGAGCAGATTGAGATGCGAGTCGCCGAACTCGCCGCCAAGATCTCACGCGACTTCGCCGGTGAGTCGTTGCTGCTGGTGGGAGTGCTGAAGGGTGCTGCGGTCTTTCTGAGTGATCTAGCGCGAGCGATCGAGGTCGACACCTCGTTCGACTTCATCTCCGTTGCCAGCTACAAGGACGGCATGAATTCTAGCGGCGAGGTGCGTCTGCAAAAGGACCTCGACGACTCCATCGAGGGTCGCAACGTGCTTCTGGTGGAAGACATCCTCGATACCGGCCTTACCATGACCTACATCCACGGCCTGCTTCTCTCGCGCAAGCCGAAATCGCTGAAGGTCATTGCGTTGCTTGATAAGCCGTCGCGTCGCGTCAAGCCGTTCAAGGCAGACTACGTCGGCTTCGAGGTCGCAAACCAGTTCGTGGTCGGCTACGGCATGGACCACGCCGAGCGCTATCGCAATCTGCCAGATATACGTTTTGTTCCGTCAGCATAGGCCACCCGTTTACAGTCCCGCGAGCGCCGCATAGAATCGTTGGTTCGAGGAGCGTGCATGGACCTGCAAGGAATCAAGCTCACGTGGTTGGGGCACGCCACATTCAAGATCGAGACCCCCGCCGGGCACATCGTCATCATTGATCCGTGGGTGAGTGGCAATCCCTCCACGCCCGCCGACATGAAGAAGGTGACGAGCGTTGACGCGCTTCTCTGCACTCATGGACACTTCGACCACATCGGCGATGCGGTCGCTATCGCCAAAGAACACAATCCCATCGTGGTTGGCATCTTCGAACTGTGCACATGGATGGAGAAAAAGGGAGCCAAGCGCATCGCTCCCATGGGCATTGGCGGCAGCCAGATGGTGCTTGATATGAATATCAACATGGTGCACGCGCAGCATTCCTGCAGCATCCAGGATGGTGACCAGCAGGTCTATGGCGGCGTGGCCGGAGGTTACGTTATCCAATTCGAAAACGGGTTGAAGATTTACCACGCTGGCGACACCGGCGTCTTTGGCGACATGCGCCTTATCCACGAACTCTATCACCCTGACATCGCAATGATTCCGATCGGCGACCGCTTCACTATGGGTCCCCGCGAAGCAGCCTACGCGTGCGAGCTGCTGCGTCCGAAGACCGTCATCCCGATGCACTTCGGAACGTTTCCGCTGCTGACCGGAACCCCGGCAGAATTCAAAAAGCAAGCGGCCGATGTTGGCGTAGAAGTTGTAGAGATGTACCCGGGGCAGACGCTCTGATGTCAAACATCACCTACGAACCGGTCGAGAAATATCTTTACGAGTTGCTGCCTCCCAGCGAGCCCGCAGTGCTGCGCGAGATGGAGGCTCAGGCCGCGAAACGCGATATTCCAATCGTCGGTCCCGCAGTAGCGCGCATGCTGTACCTGCTCGCCCAGATCAGCGGGGCCAAGCGCGTCTTCGAAGCCGGGTCGGCCATCGGATACTCCACCATCTGGTGGGCGATGGCTGTCGGCGATGGCGGCCGCGTCACTTACACCGACGGGAGTCTCAAGAACGCGGAGGAAGCTCGGGAATATTTTCAAAAAGCCGGAGTCGGCAAGCGCATCGACGTACGCGTGGGGGATGCGCTGGAGATATTGTCAGAGGAGAAGCCGGGCTCGTTCGACATCATTTTTAATGACGTGGACAAGGAAGACTACCCGCGCGTCTTAAAACTCGCCGTGCCGCGGTTGAAATCTGGCGGATTGTTCATTACGGATAACGTGTTGTGGAGCGGAAAAGTAGCGGACCCGAAGAACAATGAGCCCACCACCAAGGCCATCCGGGAATTCAATCGTCTACTCTACGGCTCAAAGGAGCTGTTCACCAGCATCATACCGCTGCGCGACGGCGTGGCGGTGGCGAGAAGGGTCTAACTCGTCGCCGCGCTTCTGGCTGGTATTTCCCAGCGCTCGCGCAAGTCTGAGTCAGTGGAAGGGAACACCGCCCGCGCCCGCTCCAGCGCCGCTTGGATATTCGGCAAAACATTCTCCGCTCCAATGCGAGCGGCAAACTTGCTCTGTTCCATCAACTGCTTCGGTTGCGGCAGTGCGCCGCAAAAGATGATGGCGCGACCCGAGTCCTGAACCTTCTTTGCGGTTCGTTCCATCGCCATCAGGCCGGTTCCGTCGAGGGCATTCATGTTTCGCAGGCGGATGATGACCACCGGCGGCAGCTCATTGAGTTGGCGCTCGATCTCATCGATCTTGTCGGTTGCGCCGAACAAGAACGGTCCATGAATGCGGAAGATCTTCACGAACGGCGGGATGGATTTGTCCTGCAGCGAATGCGCCCGGCCGAATTCGATGTAGTGCTCGGTCACTGGAGTAACGGTGGTGGTAGTCGCAACGCGGCGGATGAAGAGCAATGCCGCCAGGATCATGCCGAACTCGACAGCGACGGTTAGGTCAGCAAACACCGTCAGAAAGAACGTCACCGCCCATACCCAGATATCAGTCTTGGTTAGCCGCAGGATGTGCGGGATCTCGCGCCACTCCCCCATGTTGTACGAAACCACCAGCAGGATCGCAGAGAGCACCGTGAGTGGCACATGATTGGCCAGCGGCGCCGCCCAGATCAAGATCACTAACAATGTGAGCGAGTGGATCATGCCGGAGACTGGCGTTTTGCCCCCAGAGCGGATGTTCGTGGCTGTGCGCGCGATCGCGCCCGTCGCCGGCAATCCGCCAAAGAGCGGCGAAACCATATTGGCGACGCCCTGCGCGAACAGCTCCGTGTTGGGATTGTGCTTGTCGCCGCTCATTCGATCCGACACCACGGCCGACATTAGCGACTCGATCGCACCCAGCATGGCGACCGTGAGCGCCGGCGAGATCAATGGCAACACCAGCTTCAACTTAAGATCGGGAATGAACATGTGCGGCAGCCCTGACGGGATGCCGGGAGCGAAGCGCATGCCGATGGTTTCCACGGGAAGCTTCATCAGCATGGCGATCGCCGTGCCGACAAAGAGGGCAATGATGTATCCCGGCACACGCTTAAAGTAACGCATGAACAATATGATCAGCGCCAGCGCGATGACTCCCAAAATGGTGTCGGCTAGAGACAAAGTGTTGAAGTGACGGATGACCGTTCCCATGCGTCCCCAGAACTCGCCCGGGACCTTGTCGATTTTGAGACCGAAGAAATCTTTGATCTGCGTGCTGGCGATCAGCACCGCGATCCCGTTGGTGAATCCGATCACCACCGGGCGCGGAATGTATTGCACCGCCGCGCCTAGACCGGTGATCCCCATGATGATTAGGAGAATGCCTGCCATCAAAGTGCAGGTGAAGAGTCCATCGAGTCCATATTTCGCAACGATGCCGGCCACTACAACGACGAAAGCTCCCGTGGGACCACTGATCTGAGTAGTAGACCCGCCGAGGAGCGAGCAGATGAATCCCGCGATGATGGCGCAGTAGATACCGTTTTGCGGCGAGACACCCGAGGAGATTGCGAACGCCATCGCCAATGGAAGCGCGACCAGTCCGACCGTAACCCCCGCCAACGCGTCAGAGAAAAATTTCTTCCGGCTGTAGGTCTTGAGTGCGAGTACGGACTTGGGCAGCCACTCGGGCATAGGTTGATGCTAAATAGATTTCACCGGGATTGACATCAGGTCTTCCACCAACCCGACTTCTTTTTGCAGGAATGGCTCAGCGTAGCGTACGCCCACCAGCATTCCGTAGTAGCTGGCCATGGCCACCACGCGTTCTCGTATCTCGGCCTGCGGCGGAAAATCGGCGCGACCGGCGTCCTGATCGGTGAACTGAGATTTATAGGCCAGCAGCGATTGCATTCGGCCTTCGAACTGTTCGGTGATATCGACCACAAACGTCGGGCGGATGTCGTAATACAGAGTCGCGTAGACAATCTTGAACGGACGATGCGGCTTACCTTCGAGATCCAACTTCGCCAGTCCCGCGAGGAAGCAGGCTTCGTAGCCGAGCGTTGAGCAGGTGTAGTGGTCGGGATGACGTCCCTTCCAGTAGGGAAGAATCACGACGCGCGGCTTCTGCTCGCGTATCACCCGCGTGACTTTAAGACGATTCTCCCAGGTGTTCTCGACGCGCCCGTCGGGGATGTCGAGTGCCTGCCGCCAGCTCACTTTCAAGATCTTTGCAGCCGCGTCGGCCTCGCGGGCGCGGTCTTCGGCGGTGCCGCGCGTCCCCAACTCACCCTTGGTCAGATCGAGGATGCCGGTCGAATGGCCGAGGCTCGACATCTTGAGCAGGGTTCCCCCGCAGGTCTGTTCGACATCGTCGCGGTGCGCCGCTATGGCAAGGATGTCGACGCTCATTTTTTTCTTTCCACCAGATAGGCGGCGAGCGATTTCAAGGTCGCTGCGCGATTACCGAAGCTGTCGAGAGCAGCATTGCCCTCGGCGATCAGCGCATCCGCCTTCTTGAGCGATTCGTCGATTCCAAACAATGAAGGATAGGTAGCTTTTTCCGTAGCAGTATCTTTGCCCGCCGTCTTGCCCAGCTGTTCCGATGACTGCGTCACGTCGAGCACGTCGTCCACGATCTGGAAGGCCAGCCCGATGGCGCGACCGAAGGTGCGAAGCTTCTCGATCTGCTGGTCGCTGCCGCCTCCATAGATGCCGCCGCTAACCAAACTTGCCGTGATCAGCGCGCCGGTCTTGGAACGGTGGATATATTCCAAAATCTCCGCGGTTGGCTTCTTGCGTTCTGATTCCAGATCGAGCACCTGACCGCCGATCATGCCGTCGACAGTGCCGGTATCATGCGCGATCTCGGCGATGATGCGCACGCGGCGATCGGCCGGACAGCGAAGTTTCGCCAGCACCTCATAGGCGTAGGTTTGGAGGGCATCGCCGGCGAGAATGGCGTTGGCTTCGCCGAATGCCTTGTGGCAGGTTGGTCGTCCGCGACGAAGGTCATCATTATCAAGCGCGGGAAGATCGTCGTGAATCAGCGAGTAAGTGTGCAGCATCTCCAGCGCCGAGCCCAGATCCTCCACGCCCTCGGGCAGCTTGCCGCTGATCATCCGCGCCGCTTCTATGCACAGGATGGGGCGCAACCGCTTGCCGCCTGCGAAGACGCTGTGCCGCATGGCGCGATGGATCACCTCAGGCCGCACCGTTTCCGGCGGCAGCAAGCGCTCGAGCGCCGCGTCGGTGAGCACGCGTCCGTCTTCTAATGTTTGCTTCAACATTGCGGAAGAGTGAGTATAACAAGCGCGATTCT
>Ga0137403_10008352_pt1 | contig 11594 bp, 10 predicted proteins | sample CZOMad2_1_16fung_FD_122057 | JGI IMG/M metagenome (GOLD analysis project Ga0137403, IMG submission 122057) | Vadose zone soil fungal communities from Angelo Coast Range Reserve, California, USA - CZOMad2_1_16fungal (Hybrid Assembly) | ecosystem: Environmental > Terrestrial > Soil > Vadose zone...
AGACCGTTAGCATATGTAACGCCAATTTCGTGACCTTGATCGTCATCCTGAGGCGCGCGTGCTCTTCGCTCGCGCCTCGAAGGATGACGCCCCAACGTCTACGGCGCAACCAGCCCGATCGCCTTCTTGAGGTTGTCGAACGGCTTCGGTCCGGCGCCGTGCGCTGGCGCGATCGTCTTCACGTCGAGATTGTTCGCCGTGATGACGCGATAGAGGTCGATGCCCTGCTCCGGCGTGCGCGCCGGGTCGCGCGCGTCGTTGCCGGCGGGCGGATTGTAGCCGTCGCCCCAGAACGCAAGACCTTGCCGCGGCATGAACACGATCATGTTGGCGACGTTATGGCTCGTGCCCTTCATGTGATAGAGCTCGATCGTCTGGGTGCCGTCGGTCATCACCTTCTTGTCGCTGACGGTCTCGAACAGTGCGGGCTTGGGCGCCTTCGACAGCTGATCGGGCGCGATCGTGCGCGGCCGCGCCCAGGCCTTCTCGAAGAACGGCTTGTTGAGCTCGTGGGTGACCACCGTCACCCCTTGCGCCACATAGGTGCGCAAGCCCCCGGCGTGATCGTAGTGCGCGTGGGTGTTGATCACATAGCGCAGCGACTTGTTGGGAACGAGCTTGGCGATCTCCGCATTGATGGCGAGCGAGCGCGCCTCCCCGGTCATGCCCTCGACCAGCACGAGGTGATCGTTGAACTCGACCAGCCAGCTGCGCGCATTGGGCGTGGTCAGGTACCAGACGCCATCGGCGAGCTTCTCGACCGCCACCGTCAGGGCCGGCGGGGGCGGGGCGTCGCGGACATTGGCCGGCACGTCGAGCGCCACGGCCGTGTTGGGCCGCACCGCGCTGATGTTGAGCTCGAGCGTCGGATGGCCATCCTCGGTCTGCACGATGCGGCGCGGGAATTTCACGCCGCCGAAGTCGGCGTAGTCGGAATAGCTGATCTCGACGGAATAGTCGCCGATCACGTCGGCGCTCGACAGGTAGCTCACCTTGTCGACCAGGTTCTGCTCGTTGAGCGACGCCTTGATGGCGCGGCCAGCCACGCTGAACGTGATGGTGCTGCCGTCGACGCGGCCCGCATTGGCAAGCGCAGCCTTGATCACGCCATGTGGCGTGGTCCACAGCTGCCGCAGCCGATCCTGGACCGCGCCCGGGTTGGGCGCCGCCTGGGGTGCGCCTTCCTGCCAGGCGTATTTGTCGCCCACGACCAGGACAGCGCGCTGCTCGCCGGCGAGCGCCTGCTGCGCGCCACCGCGTGGCGGGTGCTCGCCCTGCGCGCGCACCGTCGTGAGCCGCATGCCCGGCGTCTGGTAGTTGATCGCCGCCGTGTAGCTGCGCTGCACGAAGCGCGGCCAACGCTCGCCAGGCTCGTAGGCCTGACCGAAGCCGAACATGAAGCCACTGCCCGTATATTCGATCGAGTTGAGGTTCGTGGCGCCCATGGCATTGGCTGCCGCCGCGAGCCGGCCTCCCTCCTGCGCGTGGCTGTGGCTTGCCATCGCAAGAATTGCCATCGCCAGAACAAGAGCCAAGCCGGCCGTTATTGTCCGGTACATCGTCGCCTCCCTGCAAGAGGACAGTCCCCGACCAGTGACTGGTCTGTTGGATTCATGCCCTCGCGCCATTCCACCGCATCGTTGTGCGTCGCGCAAGGCGAATCGCGGCAGGCGCGGCGACAGGCCGCCATTGCACGAGGGTCAAACGGCTATTGAGCCTTACTTTCGAACCGCTCCTGCGCCATGTTTGGATCACGAGCATCGCGATCACTTCCATCAAGAAACGACCAACGGAGACAAGTATGAGGTCCATCCTCCTTGCCGCGGCTGCGCTGAGCATGACCAGTGCGGCCGCACAGGTGAGCTCACCCGTGCCACCCGGCCCGCAACGCGCCGAGCAGCCGCTGCGCGTCAGCAGCACGTTCCGCACGACCCTCACGATGGCTCCGACCCAGGTCGTGCCGGACCCGGCCGCGCAGGAGGCGGGCCGCCGCGCCCTTTACGCCATGGCCGCCGATGAATGCGCCACGCTGTCTGAAATCTTCAAGAGCGACTGTCACCTGACCTCGGTGCAGATCGTGGCATTTCCCCCGCTCGGCTCCAATGCCCAGCCCGCGAACATCCTCAATGCCACCGCCAACTATGAGCTCCGGCCACTGCGACAGTCGCCAGCTCGTTAGGCCGAACGCCCCAGCGGGTGCTCTGCTGGGGCGCTTGAGTGACGGCCCTTACGGCCGACTACCGGCGCCGACCGTGCCAGCCTCGGTCTTCTTGACCGACGGCGGATCCCATCGACCGGTCAGCACGTCGGACTTGGGAGCGTAGAGGCGCATGGTCAGGTTGAAGGGTCCCTTCGGCGCCGGAAGCCAGTTCGCCTCCTTGTCCTTGCCCGGACTGTCGTTCTGGAAATAGATGTCGAGCGAGCCGTCGGCGTTGTAGCTGAACGGCATCCAGCTGCTGACAGCGAAGCGGCTGAGGCTGTTCGCGACCTGGAAGCCCTGGGGGTCATAGAGCGTCACCGACCAGAAGGCATTGACCGGCGGCGTCGCATCCTTCTCGAAGTGGAGCACGTAGTTGTTGGCGCCGTCGAGCGGCCGGCCGGCGTCGTCACCGAGGTTGAGCGGGTAGACCGCGTCCTCGGGCAGGTTCGCACCGAGACCCACCTGCGAGATGATGGCGCGTTTGAGGTAGTAGTTGCCGTAGACACCCATCGTGTCGGTGTTCATCGACCAGTGGTTGACGACGCGCGCGAGCGTCGCGACTTTCCATTCCATCAGCTTTTGCCCGGCTGACGGCGCGGTCTCGAGCGCTGTCTTGACAGCCGAGGAGACCTTCTCGATGTCGAAGCTCTTGCCGGGCTCGATCCCGATGCGCCGCATCTGCGCGAGGATCGGCTCGTCAGTGAGATGTGGCGGATTGATCTTGAGCAGCTCGGCCGCGTAGGCGAAGTATTTGCCGCCCGACATGGTGTCGACTTGGATCTTCGGCGGTGTCTTCATGTCGATGCTCGGATCGATCTTGACTTCGACCGGTTTGGGCGTCCTGCCCCACTCGGACAGCGGTGTGACCTTGAAGCCTGCCTGGATCTTGCGGACTGCATCATAGTCGGGCGGCCCATCGGTCTTGGTGCGCCCGATGATCCAGACGATGGGCGTCGGTGCTTCGATGCGCTGGGTGTCCCTCGGTAGCTTGAATTCGTCGAACCGTTCGCGCAGGTCCGGCCTCCAGCCCGAAGGCGCGACGAGGAAATTGCCCGCCTGCGTCCCCGTTGTGCGCCAACCCGGCGAGGCGAACACGTCGGACCACATGTCGAGCATCGGCAGGAGATAGTAGCGCCCATTGGTATCCGGCACGGAGACGACCATCGGCTCCTTGGTCACGTCGAGATAGGCAATGGAATAGAGCGTATCGAAGTTGGGCCGGACGACACCCTTGAAATCGGCAGGCGGATATTCCGGCACGTTGTTGAACATGTTCATCGGGCCTTTCCCGATCTCTTTCCCTGGCTCGATATTGATGAACTGCCGGCGCGTCACATCCATCGTGACGAGTGGATAGAGGTAGACGTAGGCATCGACGGCAATGGCCTGTGCCTCCTGTTCCGTGATGGCCGTCGAGCCGGTCTGCGGCATCGATGGACCTGTCAGCGCCGAGCCGAGAAGCAGGCCCAACGTCAATGCGAGCGTCCTCCTGTTCATCCTATTCATTGTCGCGCTCCCAGGTTCTGATGGCTGTTCGTAACAGGACGGATAGGGTCGTTGCCGCAGGCTGGAGCGCTGCAGGCGGCGATCCCCACCAGGTGCGGTTCCAGAACCTGCGGACTCTCGCCTCGTGCCTGAGAGCGCGATATTGTCCTTAGGTGTAGGGCGATATGCCTTTGGCCACGGTGTGTTCGACTGACACGCCGAGAGGCGCCCAGATTGGGTCAATGCGGTCAATATCTATCCAGCGAGCGATATCAGAGATTGAAACATGGCGGGCACGAACACGGACCGCATGGCGGCGCGCCTCAAGCTCGTCGAGGAGCACGTCAGGCATGAGAACGATCACAATCTTGAAGCCATCATGGGCACCTTCGGTGCGACGGCACATTACGATGATGAGCCGTGGGACGCACACTACGTGGGACGCGACGCAGTGCGCGCGTTTTACGAGGGAATGCTGCAGGCGCTGCCCGGATTGCGGATCGACGTGCTGCATGCTCACGCCAGCGACACCGCCGTCGTGCTCGAGGTCGTCATTCGCGGACAGCACCTGGGACCGTGGCGCGGGCTGCCGGCAACCGGCGCGCAGATCGAGCTTCCGCTCTGCGGGATCTTTACATTCGACGATGCCGAGCGCCTGGCGCGCGAGCGGATCTACTACGACCGCGCGACGCTCCTTCGGCAACTGGGCGTCTTTCACGAGCCGGACGGTGCGCTTGGGCGCATCACCACTTTGCTGACGCACCCGCTGACGATGGCGCAGATCGCCGTGCGAAAAGTGGGGTGGAAGCGGGATCGATAGCTACCCTTGCGGCCTCTTCGAGGCGGCCTCTTCGAGGCGGCCTCTTCGAATCCGCCATTCACCCGCCCTGAGCGTGTACACACATCATCGTGAGCAAAGAACCGGAACGACCCGCGGCCAGGCGGGTTAGCTCACGGTTAGCCCGTTGCCGCATCCGGCAGCTTGATCCGCAACTTTTGTGAGATACGGAACCGAACATGACCAGGACCATGACAATATTGTGCGCCGCTGCGAGCGCCACTGTGAGTGCCTTGGCGCTTTGTGCTGCGCCGGCGAGCGCCGGCCCGCTATCCGCGCCGCTCGCCGCAACGAGCGCCGACATCCAAAGCACCGAAGCTGTGCGCGACGACCGCAGACACCATAGTCGCCGGGGCGGCCCGCGCGCCTATTATGGCTCCGGCTACAACAGCTACGCGTTCGGGCCTGGCTATGCCGGCCGGCGTTATGGTGGCTTCCCACGTGGTGGCCACACCTGCTCGCGCGATCAGGACGAGGAATACTCCGCCTACCCGAGCTGGTGGTGTTCCAGGATTCGGACTTATCAGTGAGCAGCGCCTAACCGAGGCGCATCGTAAGCAAAGACCGCCCGCGCAGGGCGGTCTTTGTGTTTTGGAACGCGGCCAGCCGTCACTGCTTTAGATGCGTTCAATCGCGCGATGGTGATCTCGAACACTCTCCTGGCGTGCCGCGACCGGGAACGCATTCGCAGCATCGTTCGTTGACCGGATGGGTTCGTGGCGGAGGCCGTTCCGCTGCGACCGAGAAATCAACAAATGGAGTTTGTCAACAAATGGAGTTTGTAATGACAGGACGCTCGATGCTGCTGGCCTCCGCCGTGGTGGCCGTCAGTGGAATCTGGGCCGGTTCCGCAAGTGCGGCGCCGATCCATGCAGACATGTCGCTGCAAGGCGGCGCAGTGTTCGAACAAGTGCAGATGCGCGGCCACGGCGGCGGCGGCGGTGGGAACCGCGGCGGTGGCATGAGTTTCGGTAGGAGCGGTGGCGGTGGCGGTGGCATGAGCATCGGCAGAAGCAGCGGCGGCGCCATGAGCTTTGGCAGGAGCGGCGGCGGCAACTGGTCCGGCAATCGCACGATCGGCAGCGGGAACTTTACCGCCAATAGTCGTCAGAGCTTTGCCGCCGACAACCGTCCCGGCAACTGGTCCGGCGGCAACTGGAACGGACGCCGCAACTTTAGTGACTTCCGCCGTCACCGCGGCTTCCGCGGTTCGGCTTTCGCGTTCGGCTTCGGCCCGGGCTACTACGACTATGGTTATGACTACGGTTACGACTATGGCTACTACAACAACGACGATGATGCTTATGCCTACGTAGCGCCCGGCGCCGCGGACGACTCCGTGGGGTACTGCCAGCAGCGCTTCCGCTCCTACGATCCGAGCACGGGGACCTATCTGGGTTTAGATGGCCTTCGCCATCCCTGCCCGTAGCATCAGCAACCACGAATGAGAAAGAGCCGGCCCCAGCCGGCTCTTTCTTTATGCTGAATTTGCATTGAGGGGGCGTCTGATCCGATTGTGGATCGTGAACTAAGTGCCGTCGTCCTCGGCCAACATGAAGATCAGTCCGGTGATGGTTGCGCCGACAGCGCAGATCGACCCCAGCACGCTCGAGCGCGCACGCGCGGCGGTGAGACGGCAGCAAGGGCTTGCAGGCTTGATTTCTCTCAATAGTTCGCGACGCCATGGTTGACAGCACTGGAATTGGCAGCGCCGGAGCTGTCGGTCGCGCGATTCAATTCAATATTGGATCGCCTTCGAGAACGTGGAAAATCTCTTACGTCGCTTCTCGATCCGCAGACATCGCTCTGAAATAATGCTCGGCGTACTGGTAGTAGCTCTCCGCCCCGATGATATCGCCAGACTGGGCTTGAGCCTGGGCAAGAGCAATATACCGCTCATAGCTCTTTTGCGCGTTTTGGGAGCCCCTCTGCTGGGGACGGGGGACGTTGGATGTCCGCTTTGAGCGGTTAACAAATGGCGTCGACGATTGCGGACGCTGCGCATTAAATGTTCTTGGGCCATTCTGCATGGCTCACTCCTTGGTTTATGGCAGGTGAAATTGCCCCGCGCGGTAGGATGGGGCTTAAGATTGCGCCGCCTTTGATCGTGTCCGACCTATGTTTTTCGAAGGGGGAGGCTGTTCCTGAGAAAGCGCTCACGATGTCTGGAGCTGATCGGTTCAGTCGTCGTGGCGGTACCTGCCAACTACACGCGATATTAGTGAACCAACTGTGTATCAGTTGGGGGTATTGGGAGGAATTGTCAAGCGGACAGCCTGTCATCACCCCGTTCTCACGAGCGGGTGCCACGATTTGATGGTCCTACGGGGTGACCGCCAACCACCCCGCAGCTTTACTCAAAACTATGATAAGTGCCCCGGGGTGGGCCCCCTATCGGGCAGCGGCAGTCTCGCACTATCATCTGGATCGCGGAGGCGAGCCGATCGTGCTGCGATTACGCGTATTTGTATCTTCGCCTGGGGACGTGGGGGCCGAGCGCGGCGTCGCGCTCGCGGTCGCCGAGCGGCTGCAGTTCGAGTTCCGCGGCCAGATCCAGCTCGAAACCTATCTGTGGGAGCGCAGCCTGCTGCGCGCGACCGACACCTTCCAGGCCCAGATCGTCGACGTCGCCGAGGCCGACCTCGCGCTCTTTGTTCTCTGGGCCCGCATGGGCACGCCACTGCCGCTCGATGAGTTCAGCCGCCTCGATGGCAGCCAGTACGCCTCCGGCACCGAATACGAATTCGAGCGTGCCCGGGACGCGCATGAGCGCGGCGATGCTCCAGAAATTCTCTGCTACCTGAAGACGGCCGAGGTCCGGCTGTCGATGAAGGACCGCGAGCAGCGCGCCCAGCAGGTGGCCGAGCTCGATGCGGTGAGCCAGTTCGTCGACAAGTGGTTCCGCAACGCCGACGGCACTTTCAAGTCCGCCTTCTACAACTTCGAGAAAACCGTCCAGTTCGAGGAGCTGCTCGAAGTCCACATGCGGGACTGGATCCGCGAGCGGCTCAAGGCCGCCGAGGTGGTCGATTCCGCGCAGGGGCAATGGAAAGGCTCGCCGTTCCGCGGGCTCGAGGCCTTCAACTTCGAGCATGCGCTGATCTATTGCGGCCGCACCGGCCTCGTCTCCGAGCTGCTCGACGTGCTGAAGCGACGCGCCGCGATGGGACACGGCTTTCTCATGGTCACCGGCATGAGCGGGGTCGGCAAGTCCTCGCTGGTGCGGGCCGGCCTGCTGCCGATCCTGATACGGCCGCGCGTGGTCGAGCATGTCATTGCGTGGCGGCGCGCCGAGTTCAAGCCGAGCACCGGCGATCATACGCTGCTCGGCACCTTCGCGGCGGCGCTGCTCGAGCCGGATGCGCTGCCAGGATTGGCCGAGGACGCGCTGCGCATGGAGGCGCTGCTGCGCGACCCGCCGGCGCTGACGATGGCGGTCACGCGCGCGCTCGACCGCATCAGGGACCAGCAGAACGCACTCAACCCGGTGCAAGACCCCAAGGGCATGGCGTATCTGGTCGTCGTCTGCGACCAGTTCGAGGAGATTTTCGACGAAAGCGTCTCCACCGCCGAGCGCGCCGAGTTCTGCGAGGCGCTGCGCACCATGATCCTCACCGGCCAGGTCTGGATCATCGCCACGCTGCGGGCGGACTTCTACAGCCGCTCCTCGGAGCTGCCGGAGCGCTTCCGCGATCTGTTCGTCGAGCGCGGCGGCATCTTCACGGTGGGCGGGCCGCGGCCACCAGAGATCGCGCAGATGATCAGGCGCCCCGCATTGATGGCGGGCCTTCGTTTCGAGCGGCGCGGCGACCCGGAGGAAGGGCTCGACGATGTACTGCGCGACGCCGCCTCCGGCAATCCGACCGTGCTTCCGCTCCTCGAGTTCACCCTCGACGAGCTCTGGCGGCGCAGCGCCGGCTCGGGCGTGCTCAAATTCTCCGACTACGAGGATCTCGGCGGCCTGCATGGCGCGCTCAAGATCCGGGCCGATGAAGAATTCGCCCGCCTGCCGGCGAACGTGCAAGCCTCGCTTCCGAAGGTGCTGGCCGCGCTCGTCCACAGCGACCCGACCGACGAGCGGCTCATTCTGCAGAACCGGGTGTCGCTCGCACAATTCTCGAATTCGCCGGAGTGCAAGGCGCTGATCGACGCTTTCGTGTCCGCCCACCTGTTCGTCGGCGATCACGGCGCCGACGGCACGCCGGTGATCGGGCTCGCACACGAAGCGTTGCTGCGCGAATGGCCGCCGGCGCTGCGCTGGATCGAGGAGAGCCGCGAGATGCTGCGGCTGCGCGCCGGCATCGCGGCCGCGGCCGCGCTCTGGCGCAACGCCGGCTATGGCGACAGCCGACTGATGACCGGCGACCTGCTCAAGGACGCCACGCGCCTCATGGCCTCGAGCGCCGACATGCTCAACGCCGAGGAGCGGCGCTTCATCGAAACGTCGCTTACGGAGGCGCGCCGATCGCAGCGCCGGCTCATCAGACGCGCGGCGGCGGCTGCCGCCCTGATCGTGCTGGCGATCCTCCTCCCGGTCATCGGCTTCCAGCAGATCGCCTATGACTTTGCGTTCGCGCGGGCGCTCCCTCGAGTCTGGAACGGCGAGCCGCGCCCGCCGGTGTCAGCCGACGCGCTCACCAACCTGCAGTCCAACATCACCATGCTGGCGTCCGTTCTGCGCGCGCAGGGCGCCGACATGGGCAAGCGCCCCGAGCTCAATCCCTGGTCGGTCGCACAAATCTGGCTGGCGCTCGATGGGCTCGATCCCGACGTTGCCAATGGCGGGCAGCGGCTGCGCGCCTTCATGAGCTCGACCCGCGATACGATCTGCCAATGCTGGCGCGAGACCGAAGACAAGCTGCCGCACTCGCTCGCAACCGCCTGGGTGCTCTACTCGCTTGCGCACTATGGGCAACCCGCTACGTACGAGGAAATCGAGGACGTGCTCAAGCGGCAGGGCGAGACCGGCTGGTGGGCCATGTTCCCGTCCCTGCCCGATGAAGCGAATGCCTCGACATCGGCGACCGCATGGACGGTGCTGGCAGTGCATCACCAGCTCGAGAAGGAGCTGATCGGGCCGGAGCAGCGTGACGCCGTGAAAGAGGCGGTCGGGCGCTCCGTGCGCTGGCTGATCCGGCGGGCCGTGGTCGGCGCGGCGCGCTGGACCGAGTATCCGCCCGACCAGACCTTCGAGCGCACAATCGACTATCTCGCCGCCTCCGCTCTTGTCATTCACACGCTGCATGTGGTCGCGGGCTCGCGCGCGTTCGACAACCTCTGGCTCGATCAATTGCCGCAGCGTGTGCCCGGCCCGATCGAAAACGAGGTGGCCAAGGGTTTTGTCTTCCGCAGCAAGACCCAGTTCACCCTCGACGACGTGCGCCACTATCCGTTTCCCTGGATGCTGCGCGCGACCGTCGAGGCCTATCAGAGCGGAACGACCGCGCAGCGGGCGCGCGCACTTCTTTGGCTCGAAGAGGCGTTCAAGCGGCCGCTGCGGCAAGAGGACTTCCGCACCGAGTTCTGGACCATGGCCGAGACGCTGTTCGCGCTGCGCCAGGTGCAGGGGCGGCTCGAACGCCGGGCGGACGAGCCTACGGCGGCGCTGAAGCAGTAGGTGTCACATTAAAACGCCCGCAGCTTGCGCTCGACCTTGCGCAGGAATTTTTCGCGCGTCGCAGCGTCGGCTGCATCCATGCCGTACTGAGCAAGCCACAGCGTGCGCACTTTGGACGCGAACAGCAGGCGGATGCCGCGCATGAGCATGCTACGACTGGGGTCGTCGATGAGCTTGTTGAGCCACCACGGCGAGCCGTAGGTGGTGACGATGGCGAAGCGCTCGATATTGGTGAGGAGCGGCTTGGTGCGGCCGCCTGCGAGCTCGAACGCCACGCCCGGCAGCCAGACGCGATCGATATAGCCCTTCAGCATCGCGGGCAGGCCGTACCACCAGGTGGGATAAACGAGCACGAGCCCGTTGCATGCAAGCAGGCGCTCGATCTCCTTCGACGCATGGCCGCGGTTGACGTCCGTGTTGTGGTAATCGATCCGCGCCGCGCGCGAGAGCACCGGTTGGAAGCCTTCGGCATAAAGGTCGCAGTCGTCGACCTCGTGACCCGCGCTCCGCAGTGCCGCCACCGCGCAGTCATGCAGCGCGGACACGAAGCTCTCCTTGACCGGATGGGCATAGATCACGAGGAAACGCATGGGGACCGCCACTGCCTCTACGCCGTCATCAGCACCGAGAACAACTCACCCGGACGACGCAGCGCCAGATCGTCTTGCGTCGCCTCCTGCTCGTCAATCGCCTCGACCCGCGCGCCGGGCGGTCCCTGCCGGCAGGCGTCGAGCATGCTCGCAACCACGTCAGAGGGCCCCGCAAACAGCGCCTCGACCGTGCCATCACGGCGGTTGCGCACCCAGCCTTCAAGGCCAACTTCGAGCGCGGTGTATTCGGCCCAGGCGCGATAGCCGACGCCTTGCACCCGGCCGCGGATCACCACACGGCAGATTGTGACGCTCATCCCAGTTCTCCCGTGTCCTTGGCGCGGACGCCGCGCCAGCCGGAGGGCGACCAGCGCCTGAGCGTATCGACATAAGCCCGCGGCAGGCTCCACTCGCGCGCGGCCTCGACCACGAGGCTGATATAGCCGGGCCGCGCCCTCCCGGTCCCGCGCCGCCGCGCGACATAGACGAGCGCGGACCATCGATGCGCGCCGAGCTGCACCGGCAGCACGCGCCGCAGATAGAGCTCGGTGTCGACGCTCTCATAGGCGTTGAGCGCCACGAGATCGCGCAGCGTCACGCGCCACAGCACGCCACGCAAGAGCGCGCCCGGATGCGGCGCGATCGAGCCGACACCATCAGGGTTGATCACAAAGCGCCAGCCCGACAGCGTCGCGATTCCGAGCGCCACCGCGCCCGGACAGCGCGCGCCCATCAGGGCGCGGCTCATGTTCGATCCGTAGGCGAAATGGAGGGTCATGGCACAACTGAAACGCAAACACGATCGTCGCGTTGTGACGGGCAGCGCCACAACGTCCCCTCCCCCGCTTGCGGGGGAGGGACAGG
>Ga0137403_10008355_pt1 | contig 11588 bp, 9 predicted proteins | sample CZOMad2_1_16fung_FD_122057 | JGI IMG/M metagenome (GOLD analysis project Ga0137403, IMG submission 122057) | Vadose zone soil fungal communities from Angelo Coast Range Reserve, California, USA - CZOMad2_1_16fungal (Hybrid Assembly) | ecosystem: Environmental > Terrestrial > Soil > Vadose zone...
GATCTGGATGCGCTGCTTCATTCCCCCGGACAGCTCGGCCGGATATTTCTGCAGCTGGCCCTCGAGACCGACCAGCTCCAGGTAGCGCATGGCCCGCTCGCGTCGCTCTGTTTTGCCAACGCCCCGCATGCGCAGCCCGAACTCGACGTTCTCGACGGCGCTGAGCCAGCCGTAGAGCGAGTCGTCGCCCTGAAACACCACGCCCCGGTCGCGACTGGCGCCCATCACCGGACGACCCTCCATGAGGATCCGGCCTGCCGTTGGAGGCTCGAAGCCGGCCAGCATCTTGAGCACGGTCGTCTTGCCGCAGCCGCTGGGGCCGAGCAGGCAGAAGAACTCGCCGGCCTCGATCTCGACGCTGAAGCGTTCCACCGCGACGTAGTCGATGCCCTGCAGCGACCGGTAGGTCTTCTGCACCTCGTGGAACGAGACCAGCGCCATAGGATCCTGTCTCGCTCCCGCGGGAGCTCAGCCTAGCAATGCCGGCCATCAGCGCCGACGGAATCCCCCTCGTGGGGAGAGGTCTCGCCCGGTGTTGGCTGCCAGGCGGACGCGGTGAACTGGTACCGGGCCAGCGCGGGCGGGGCCGGCAGGCACGCGTCGGCGTCGAGCATGGCCCCGACGTGATCGTAGAGCGCGAGCACGAGCGCGGCGGTGTTGATCGAGTGGAACCAGAGCGCCTGACCGTCGAACAGCACGAGGACGACGTTGGCGAGCGCGCAGGGACCGAGACAGCCGCCGATGGTGAGATGCACGACGTGACGCAGCCGCCGGCGCTCCCACTCGTCGTGGTAGAGATCCGTCGGAACCGCGGGAAAGCCGTCGCCGGTGCGGCCGCAGCAGCAGCCGGTTGCGCAGACGAAGATCTGGCCGCGCGGGCGCGCGATGTCCACGAGGCGGCCGTCGGGGCGAACGACGAGGTTGCGGCGTCGCGTGGTCATGATGGTTCCAGGACTATACGCGCGGCTATGCGCACCGCCAACTCCCCATGGGCGAGGTGATGACGAGGTGACTATCTCCGCCTGACGCAACGGGCAAGCCAGGCGCGGGCGGCCCGTGCGCGCAGAAAGGCGCCGACGGCCAGGACGACGTACAGGGCCGCGAACACCAACAGCTCGGTTCCGGCCCACCCGGAATCGCGCCAGCGCGTGTGAAGCAAGCCACCGAGCGCCAGCTGCCCGAAAAAGAGTCCTGCGAGCAGGCCGCTCTCCGACAGACTGAGGCTCAAGCCAGCAAGCACGCCGACGCCGAACAGGCTCTGGGCGGCGGTGAGCAGCACTTCGGCGACCTGGCGTTCATCCAGCGGCAGCGGCACGACGTGGCTGGCGCCGATCGAGTAGGCGATCGGCAGGCTGCCCACCAGCAGCGTCCATTGATTGACCTTCGACGAGAGCAGGACTCCGAGCGCAACGCTCGGCTTGCCGCGCACGGCCAGCAGCCCCGCGACGATGAATTCCGGTGCCTCGCTGGCGAATGGGGCCAGCCACTGCACCAGGAGAAACTCGTCGATGCCGAGATGGCGGCCGGTGGCGAGGAGGCCCTCTGCGAACGGCTCGGCGGAGAGGCCAACCACCGCCGCGGCGAAGACGAACAGGGCCCCCACCGTGGCACGGCGATGCGGCGCCGAGAGCGCGCCGATCATCGCCGCCGGGCCAACGAGGTCCGGCTCCACGGACGGAGAGCGCGCGGCGGCCACGGCGTATCCGGCGAAGAGAGCGATCAAGACGACGCTGTCAGCCAGAGAGATCCGGGCCTTGAACGGAAGGACGAACGAGTACACGGTCGCCGCGGTGAGGAAGAGCAAACCTCGAATGTTGCCGCGATCGAGTCGAATCAGCCGGTGGCCACGAACCGACCAGGCCAGGAGGGCGATCATCGGCCAGCCGACGCCAAGGAGCAACCGGTTCGAGCCCGTCATGTTGGCGACGGCGTACGGAGCGAAGCTGGGGTCGGCGCCGGCCTTCCACGCGAGCACGACGTCTACGGCGTATTCCGGCAGCACGGCGAGCAGCGCAACCACGATCAGCGCGAGCGCGCGGGGGATATCGCGCTCCGCGGCTTCCGCACCCCACGACATCGCGAAGGCCGCGCTGACGATACCGAGGCCGAAGACCAGTGTGCTGACCTCGGACGAAGTAGACAGGAGACCGGCTCGAAGCAACACGGCGGGAATGCCCGCGACGACGATGAGCCCGAGGGCGATGACGCTGCTCGTCGTGGCATGCCTGACGGCGGCGACCCGCATGTGTGCGCTCCGCGCGGAGCCGTGTCGGCGTCGCTCGTCGGTGCTCTGAAAAAGACACCCGACCCGCCCCACACCGCTCCGCGGTGTGGTATGGGCCGGAGGTCTGGCTGGGCAGGCTACGATGCTCGCCGGTAAGGCCACGGCGAATCGCCGAGTATGTTGACCTTACCTTCGCCCCTTTTCCGGGCGGCAGTTACTCCCCTCCGGGACGCTGCACATATCAGATTACACGCTCGTCACGTTACCGGCCACCGAAGGCATCCTGAGACCCTCACGCGAAGTGGCACGCGACGGCGCGGCCGTCGACCTCGCGCAGCCGCGGCTCCTCCCTCGCGCAGACGTCCTGGACGAGCGGACAGCGGGTGCGGAAGCGGCAGCCGCTCGGCACGTCGCGCGGGCTGGGCGGCTCGCCCTCGAGCACGAAGTCGAGCGTGACGCGGCGGCCGCCGATGCGCGGCACGGCCGCCAGCAGCGAGCGCGTGTACGGGTGGCGCGGCGTCTCGAACACGGCGGCCGTGTCGCCCAGCTCGACGATCGTGCCGAGGTACATCACGGCGATGCGCGCGCACATCGCCCGCACGACGGCGAGATCGTGGGAGATGAAGACGTAGGTGAGCGCGAAGGCCTCCTGCATGCTCCGGAAGAGCTTCAGCACGCTGGCCTGGACGGACACGTCGAGGCCGGAGGTGGGCTCGTCGAGGATCACCATCCGCGGCCGCAGCGTCAGGATGCGCGCGAGCCCCACGCGACGCTGCTGGCCGCCGCTCAGCTCGTGCGGATAGAGGTCGAGGTGGGCGTCCGGCAGGCCGACGGCGGCGAGGATGGCGCCCACCTCCCGCTCCCGCTCGGCCCGCGAGAGCCGCGTGTGGATCTTGAGGGGCTCGTGCAGCGAGTGGACGACCTTCCAGCGCGGATCGAGCGACGCGCCGGGGTCCTGGTAGACGTACTGCAGGTCTCTGGCGACGGCGCGCCGTGCGCGCGCGGGCAGGTGCCCGATCTCGCGGCCCGCGAAGCGGATGTCGCCCGCCGTCGGCGTGTAGATGCCCATCACCGTCTTGCCGAGCGTCGACTTCCCGCAACCGCTCTCGCCGACGAGGCCCAGCGTCTCGCCCGGCCACACCGCGAGCGACAGGCCATCGACCGCGCGAATCCAGCCGGTGCGCCGGCCGAAGGCGTTGCGCACGGGGAAATACCGGACGAGGTCGACGATCTCGAGGAGCGGGGCCGCGCCGGCGTTCACCCGTCGGCTCCCATGGGCGCGTCGACGGGATGGTGGCAGCGCACGCCGTGGCCCGGGGCGAGCACGCGGGGCGGCGGCCGGCCCTCCCCGCACTCCGCGGTGGCATACTCGCAACGCGGGTGAAAGCGGCAGCCCGACGGCGGGGCGATGAGGCTCGGGACGTCGCCCGGGATGTCGCGAATCTCGCCGCCGGGGCTCGGCACGCTCGCGAGGAGCCGGCGCGTGTACGGGTGCGCGGGCCTCGCGAAGAACGCCTCGGCGGGCGCCGCCTCCATCTCCTGACCGGCGTACATCACGACGACCCGATCACAGATCTCGTGCGCGGTGCCGAGGTCATGCGTGGTGAAGAGCACGGACACGCCGCGCTCCTTCACCAGCGTGCGCAGGAGGCGGAGGATCTGGGCCTGGATCGTCACATCGAGGGCGGTGGTCGGCTCGTCGGCGATGATCAGGTCGGGCTGCGGCAGCAGCGCCATCGCGATCATGAGCCGCTGGCGCTGCCCGCCGGAGAACTCGTGCGGCAGCCGGCGGAGCGCGCGGGTCGGCTCGGGGATCTGCACCGCGCGCAGCGTCTCGAGCACGGCGTCGCGGTCGGCGCGCCGGCGCTCGCGCGGATAGCGCCGGAATGACGACCTCGCGGCCCCGCCGTGGCCCGCGCGCGGCGATTTCCACTTCATCAGGTCCATGATCTGCGTCTGGACGGAGAACACCGGGCTGAACGACGTGTAGGGATCTTGCGGAATGAACGTGATCGCGCGTCCGCGCACGCGGTCGTTGACCACGACGGGATCCTCGCGCAGGAGGTCGGCGCCCTTGAAACGCACCTCGCCACCGCGGATGCGCGTGGCCCCGGCGGGCAGGATGCCCAGGATGGCGCGCGCGAGCGTCGTCTTGCCGCACCCGCTCTCGCCGACGAGGCCGACGACCTCGCCGGGGCCGACGTCGAGGGTGATGCCGTCCAGCACCTGCGCCACGCCCCCGTCGGTGACGAAGTCGACGCTGAGCCCACGGACGGAGAGCAGCTCAGGCATCGGGGGCCGCGCGGCTCCGGCGCAGCCGTGGGTCGAGGACGTCGCGCAGCCCGTCGCCGAGCAGGTTGAAGCCCATGACGGTGAGGAAGATGGCGAGGCCCGGCGCCGTGGCGTACCACCACGCGTCGGGCAGGAACTCGCGTGACTCCGCGATGGTGCGGCCCCACTCGGGCGTGGGCGGCGGCGGACCGAGCCCGAGGAAGCCGAGGGCGGCGGCGGTCAGGATGGTGAATCCCATGCCGATCGACGCGCGCACGATGATCGGGGAGGCGATGTTCGGGAGCACGTGCAGCGCCGCCAGGCGCCACGGCGAGGCGCCGAGGGCCGCCGTGCTCTCCACGAAGACCTCCTTCTGCAGCGCGCGCGTTTCCGCATAGACCACGCGGGCGAACCACGGCCAGTACGTGGCCGACAGCGCGAGGATGACGTTGGGCAGCGACGGACCCAGCGTCTGCGCGATGGCGATGGCGAGCACCACCTGCGGCACCGCGAGGAAGACGTCCGATACGCGCATCAACACATCACTGAACCAGCCGTGGTAGTAGCCGGCCACGAGCCCGACCGGCACCCCGACGATCAGCGAGGCGCCCACCGCGATGACGCCGATGAGAATGGTGATGCGCGCGCCGAAGAGGAGCCGGCTGTAGACGTCGGCGCCCATCCGATCGGTCCCGAGCCAGTGCACGGCGCTCGGCGCCCGCAACCGCTCGGCCGGGTGCAGCTCGAACACATCGTCGGGATGCGTGGCCAGCACGGGCGCCAGGAGCGCCGCGGCGAGCAGGATCGCGATCAGCATCAGCCCGAGCAGCGCCGACCGATCGCGCGCGAGCCGCGCCAGCACGAACGCGATGGCGCTCACGTGGTGCGCTCTCGCGGGTCGACGAGGGTGTGGGCGACGTCGACGAGCAGGTTCACGGCGATGAAGATCGTCCCCGCCCAGACCGTGAAGCCCATCACGGCGTTGTAGTCGGAGCGGAGGATGGAGTTCACCGCGTACGTGCCGATCCCGGGCCAGTCGAACACCGCCTCCGTGACCACCGCGCCCGCGAGCAGAATGCCGAAGAGCAGTCCGATCTGGGTCACCGTCGAGGTGAGCGCCGACCGGAGCATGTATTTCCAGACGATGACGGACCGCGGCAGCCCCATCGCACGCTCGTAGAGGACGAAATTCGACTGCATCACGTCCAGCACGCCGGCCCGCGTGAACCGCACGAGCGTGGCCAGCGCCGGGAAAGCAAGCGTCGCGGCGGGCAGCGCGAGGTGCAGCAGCGCGGTGCCGAACGTGGGCCAGTCGCCGGTGACGGCGGCGTCCACCAGGTAGAAGCCGGTGAGCGGGCGGGGAGGGAACCCCGGCAAGCGTCCGTTGAGCGGCGTCCAGCCCAGGCGCATCGCGAAGAGGAGCTGCAGCATGATGCCGAGCCAGAAGCTGGCGATGGCGAGACCGGACACGGTCACGACCCGGAGGGCGTGGTCGAGCAGCGAGTTGCGCCAGAGTGCGGAGAGGACGCCGAGCGGAATGCCGACGACGACGGAGACGACCATGGCGACCACGGTCAGCTCGATGGTGGCCGGCAGGCGGTGCGCGAGATCCGCGGCGATCGGCCGCCGGGTGTAGAGGCTCTGCCCCATGTCGCCGCGCACCAGCCGCGCGACGTAATCGACGAACTGCACGGGCAGCGGCCGATCGAACCCGAGCTCGCGCCGCAGGGCCGCCACCTGCGCCGGCGTGGCCGTCTCCCCCGCCACCAGCCCCACCGGATCCGCTGGAACGACCGGCGAGATCACAAACGTGACGACGAGCAACCCCAGCAGCGTCGGCACGAACCACGCCAGCCGGTGCAGCAACAGCGCAAGGAGTCTCATCGCCAAACTACTCTAAGCAGATTCCGAGCGCCGGCTTCGCCGGCGCAATCCCGTTCTGGGGGGAGGCAGGGAGGAGTGCGCCGGTAGGCGCGCGACGACCGCCGGAAGGGGGGCAAAGCCCCCCTCCGGGTCATTTATAGTGAATCCAGCGAATCTCCTGGCCGTTGCCGATCGGGCTGAAGCGGATGCCCTCGAGGTTCTTCGCCCACGGCCCGAAGTACTTGGTGTTGTAGATCCACACGCCCGCCGCGTCGTCCACCACGATGCGCGCCGCCTCCTGGTACGCTTTGTCGCGCACCTTGCGGTCGGTGGACCGGAGCGCCACGTCGAGCAGCTCGTCGACCTTCGGATTCTTGTAGAAGCTCGACGCCTTGAACGTCCCCCACTGCCCGGAGTGGAACATCTCGCCGATCCAGTTGTTGGGATCGGCGTAGTAGGTGCTGATCCAGTACACGACGAGGTCCGGCGACGTCTCCGGCTTCTTCATCCGCTCCACCATGGCCGGCCACAGCTCGCTCGTGAGCTTGGTCTCGATCCCCGCCTTGCGCAGGCCGTTGGCCATCACCGTGGCGGCCTGCTCGGTCTGGCTGAAGCCCTGGAGGTAGCCCACGGTGATCGGGCGGTCCACCTTCGCGGTGGCCTTCGCCAGCTCCGCCTTCGCCCGGTCGACGTCGTACGTGTAGCCCTTCACGTCCTTGGGCACGCCCCAGAGGTTGTTCGGGATGGGGACCGGATTGCGCTCCACCGTGCCGCCCAGGATGTCCTTGTTGAACCCGTCGTAGTCGAACGCGTAGCTGATGGCGCGGCGCACGTGGACGTCGTTGAGCGGCGGCCGCTGGTTGTTGATCTGGAACATCATGATCCGCATCGACTCCTGCTCGACGATCTTCACGTTCGGCGCCTCGCGCAGGCGCTTGACCTGGTCGTTGGGCAGGTAGCCGCCCGTGCCCTGGTAATCCCCCTTGATCATGCCGAGGACGCGCGTGTTGTCTTCCTTGACGAGCCGGAACTCGATCTCCTCGATGGGCTTGGCGCCCCACGGCAGGAAGTGTCCGGCGAAGCGCCGGGCGATGAAGCCGACGGCCGGATCGTATCGCGTGAGCATGTAGGACCCCGAGCCGGCGTCGTTGCTCGTCAGCCACGCGGCGCCCCCGTCGCCGTCCTTCTCGTTCTTCTTGAGAAGGGCGGTGTTCACCACGTGCACCTCGGGCACGACGGCCAGGAAGATCGACGCGGGCTTGATGAGCGTGAACTGGACGGTGTGCCGATCGAGCGCCTTGGTCGTCCCGGGCGCGACCATGGTGGCCAGCAGGGCGGCCGCCCCTTTCTTGCCAGCGAGGATGCGCTCGGTGCTGTAGCGGACATCCTCGGCGGTCACCTCGGCGCCGTCGTGGAATTTGGCCCCGCGACGCAGCTTGAAGGTGTACGTGAGGCCGTCCGAGGACACGGTGTGGCTCTCGGCCAGCCACGGCTCGAGCTTCGGCGGATTGTCGAGCCAGCGGTAGAGCCCGTCGTACAGGTTCAGACGCACGGCCACGCGCCCGACGTCGAAGGCCGCGTGCGGATCCATCGTGTCGTAGGGGCTCTCGTTCGCGAAGACGAACCGCGTCTGCGCGATGGCCGGCGCCGACGGGATCGCCGCGAGCAGCGTCAGAACGAGAATGAGCGTCAGCCAGGAACGACCGTGGATCATGACCAGCCTCCAGGATTCTGCCGCCCTAGAATCGGAGCGACGCGCCGAGAAATGGCCCGGCGAGGTTCAGCCGCGCGAAGTTGTCGTCTTTGCCGAGGCGGACATCGAGCACGCGGTAGCCCGCCGAGAAGCTGAGAAACTGCAACGGAATGACTCGAACGCCGGCCTCGGCGTCGACGATGTGACCAAGGTCCCCGAACGGAATGCCGGAGACCTCGGCGAACACGTCGAGCCACTTGACCGGGGTCACGTTGGCCATCGCGCCGACGGTGGGGAAGGCCATGGGGAGCACCGCCGAGTCATGAACGCTCGCTCCGGCGCCGCGAGTTCTCAACGACGCATCGATGACGAGGCCCTTCAGCTCGAGCAACGGACCGATCTTGAAGATGCCGGGCACCGCGATGAACTGCCACGCCCAGCCGATTCGGCCGTAGTGCAACTCCATCTCGCTCTCGACGCGGGAGGTCGCCGTGAACGTCGTCCCGGCGAACTGAACACTGCGTTCGATCGTCTTGTCGCCTTCGAAATCGCCATGGGTGTAGGCGAATCGGATCTTGCTGTTCAGGCCGGTGGCGATGGTGAGCCGGACCTCCGGAAGATTCCCGCCATCGATGCCAAGGTCGCTGTCCAGGTCGAGACGAGTTCCGGGGGCAGAGCCGCTCTTGACCTTGGCGGAGGCGTCGAGATCAGCGAACCAGTAGCGGCCTTCGATGTCGACGATCTGGGCGGCGGCCGTTCCGTATCCAGCCAGTACCAACGACACGACCATGACGAGCAGTCTGCCCACATGCACCTCCATGGGACGCAGCTTAGCAAATGGTGCCCGCTCGCGGCACCACGAGCGGGCCGAAGTAGCCGTTGCGATGGAACATGCGCACCGGGCCGCGCGGGCCGGCGCGCCGCGCCTCGGTGGCCGCAAGGTCGATCATCCCGCTCGCATCGACGAGGACGCCGTAATCCTCCCGGGCCGCGTCGACGGACACGAAGCCACCCACGACGTCGCGGCGCACGCGCTCGAGCGGACGATCGAAGGGATGGCCCCAGCCGCCGCCGCCGCTCGTCGACAGCCGGAGCACGTCGCCCCGGCGCAGGACGTTGCCGTCGGACATCGGGGCCAGCCGCCGCTCGTCGGGACGGCCCGGGTTGACCACGCACTGCCCCGGCCGGCCCGCCTGACCACCGTTCACACCGGCGGGTGGAAACAGGATGTTGTCCTGACGGATGGCCACGATCGCCTCGTCGGTGGTCAGCTCGATCTCGCGGATCACGCCGGCGCCGCCGCGGTAGCGTCCCGGCCCGCCGGAGTCCTGGTGCAGCGCGTAGCGGCGCAGGCGCAGGGGAAACACCATCTCCATGAACTCGGCGGGGTAGTTTTTCTGGGCCACGTAATAGATGGCGTCGAGGCCGTCGGCGAACGGCCGCGCGCCATAGCCCACCGCCACGCCGTCGCTGCACAGGAAGAACTCGTTGCGCGCGCGGTCAAAGCCGCGCAGGAAGTAGATGTTGTAGACCGAGTTCGGCGCGGGAACGTCGCCGCCCGTGGCCAGCGCCAGGAGGGCCAGGACGTTCGATTGCACGCGCGCCAGCGTGTGAGCGCGGTTGCCGAGCGCGGCCGGCCAGTGCGGCTGCAGGATGCTACCCGGCCGCACGAGCACGTCGTCGATGGCGTCCTGGGCGCCGTCGTTCATCAAGATCGTCGGATGCCCCGAGAGCAGATAGATGCCGACGATGAGCTTCGGTACGCTTTCGTGCATGATGAAGTTGATCGGGCCCTTCGCCTGGTCGTCGCTCGCCCGCGTGTCGAGGGTGATGCGGCCGCCCTCCTTGGTGAGGCGCATCCGCACGTGGAAGGATCGGTCGCTCATGCCGTCGCCGTCCACCGCGTCTTCGCTCTCGTAGCTGCCGTCCGGAATGCGTGACTCGAGCGTCTTGCGGATGGTGTCGCGGCACTGCTGCTCGAAGAGCGCCCACGCCGCCAGCACCGTGTCGGCGCCGAAGCGCTCGAACAGCTCCAGCACGCGCCGCTCGCCGAGCTGGCAGCCGGCCAGCACCGCCCGGATGTCGCCCTTGAGGATCTCGGGGAAGCGCGAGTTGCGCACGAAGATGCGGAACGCCTCGTCGTTCAGCACGCCCTCGCGGTAGATGCGGACGGCGGGGACGATGATCCCCTCGTGGAAGATCTCCGTCGCGTCGGGCGAGATGCTGCCCGCCCGCATGCCGCCGATGTCCCAGAAGTGGCCCCAGGTCTGGGAGAAGGCGACGAGCCGGCCGCGGTGGAACACCGGCGCCGCGAACACCATGTCCGGCGAGTGCGAGACGCCCCCGCGTGAGCCGTGGCAGTCGTTGTACCAGTAGAGGTCGCCCGGCCGCATCGTGTCGCGCGGGTACTGCTCGAAGATGATCGGCGTGAGATTGCCGAACAGCGGCACCATGGTGCCGCACACGACGCGGCCGTGCGCGTCGAGGATGCCGGCGAAGTAGTCGTTCTTCTCGCGGATGAACGGCGACATCGCGGTGCGCTCGATGACAGCCTCCATGTGCGCCTGCGCCGCCCGGAGGGCGCCCCGGATGATCTCCCGCGTCACGGGGTCGGGAGCGAGCGTACGCCGCCGCCGCGCCGGTGGCCGTCGCTTCATCGCGGGCCCCGGCGCGCGCGGATCACGAGATTGCCGACGCGATCCACGGTCGCGCGCTGGCCCGGCGGCACCACCGTGGTGGCGTCGAGCTGCTCGACGATGGCGGGGCCCGTCACCACGGCGCCCACGCCCAGCCGCTCGCGGTCGATGCACGGGCAGGCCTTCCAGCCCGCGCCCGCGAAGTAGACGCGCCGCCGGGGATGCCGCGTCCGGGCCGCGCCGCGGCGCTCGAGGGAAGGCAGCGTGAAGCGCCGCACGCGGCCGGTGGCGGCCACCCGCAGGGTGACGATCTCGACCGGCGCGTCGGCCAGCGCGTACGTATAGAGCCGACGATGGCGCGCGTGGAAGCGCGCGAGCAGCGCGTCCACGGCGAGATCACGCTCGGGCCACGGGACCGTGAGCTCGAAGCCCTGGTGGCGGTAGCGGAGGTCGGCCAGACGCGTGAGCCGCTGTCCGGGCGGCGCGACGCCCTCGGCGGCGAGCCACGCCTGCGCCTGGCCCTCGAGCTCCGCGTACACGGCGGCGATGGCGCCGAGGTCGTAGTCGGGCGGCTTCTCCAGATGCGTGCGCGCGTAGTCGTTGCGCACCTCGGTGCCGAGCAGGCCCAGCGTCGACAGCACGCCGGGATGGCGCGGAACGACGACCGTGCGCATGGCGAGGAGCGCGGCCAGATCGGCGCCGTGCAGGGGGCCGGCGCCGCCGAACGGCACCAGCACGAAGTCGCGCGGATCGTAGCCCCGCTCGACGGACACGAGCCGGAGGGCTCCGACCATGTTGTTGTTCACGATGTCGAGGATGCCTTGCGCGGCCGCCGCCGGCGGCAGCCCCAGCCGCCGCGCCACACGCTCCTCGATGGCGCGGCGCGCGCGCTCGACGTCGA
>Ga0137403_10008356_pt1 | contig 11587 bp, 7 predicted proteins | sample CZOMad2_1_16fung_FD_122057 | JGI IMG/M metagenome (GOLD analysis project Ga0137403, IMG submission 122057) | Vadose zone soil fungal communities from Angelo Coast Range Reserve, California, USA - CZOMad2_1_16fungal (Hybrid Assembly) | ecosystem: Environmental > Terrestrial > Soil > Vadose zone...
GACTGTCCATGATGGCAACGACCGATCTCGAATTTGACGAGGCGCATTACTGGATGTGGTCGGAACGGCTGGCTCCAGCCTATTTCAGCAAAGGGCCGGGCATCGCGTTTGCTATTCGCACAAGTACTGCAGTTTTTGGAGCGAACGAATTCGGAGTGCGTTTTTTCAGTCCTGTGCTCGCTGCCGGAACGAGCCTGCTCTTGTTTTATTTCGCGCGCCGATTGTTCAATGCCACCGCCGGTCTGTTGGCCGTCATCGCGTTAAACGTTACGCCGATTTTTAACATTGGCGCTTTCCTGATGACGATTGATGCGCTGTCGATTTTTTTCTGGCTGGCGGCAATGTTCACATTCTGGCTTGCGTTGGAAAAAAGTCCCCAGTTCTCCTGGTATTGGCCATTGACTGGACTACTGATCGGCCTCGGGTTCCTGTCCAAATATACTAACGCGCTGGAGCTCGTTTCGATTGTGTTGGTGCTGGCTCTGGCGCCGCGGCTCAGGCACGAATCCAAGCGTCCTGGATTTTATCTATTGCTCGGCATGTTCGCTCTCTGCACAGTGCCGCCGATCGTGTGGAACGCCCAACACGCGTGGATCACGCTGGCGCACCTGCGATCGCGCGGAGGCATCGAGCATGGCTTTGGTTTGCATCCGGTCGAAGTTCTTTCGTTTATTGGCGAACATTTTCTGGCTTATTCGCCGTTCCTGTTCCTGGCATTGGCGTGGGGTGTCCTTGGAAGCTGGCGGCGAGTGAATAAGCAATTCAAGGTCCTGTTCCTGATGTGGTTTGGGTTACCCGTATTTCTTTTCTATTTGTGTCTTTCCTTCAACAAAGCTGCGGCACCAAATTGGGATGGGCTCGCCTTCCTCGGTTTTGGGCTGCTGGCAATTTATTACTGGCGGGAGCGTCTCGAGACGAGCGCCCTCCTGCAGCTCAGCGCGGCGATCGCCATATTCGTTGGACTGACCATGAGTATGATCGCGCTCGATACGGACTTGCTGCGCGTGGTTGGATACAAGTTACAGCGAAGCGATCCAAGCAACCGGATGCGCGGTTGGAAAAGCGCTACAGGCGAGCTGGAGACAACGCGCAACAATCTCGAAACGAAATTGGGCGAAAAACTTTTTCTTATTGCCGATGCCCGCGACCGCGCCTCGGAGATTTCCTTTTACCTCCACGATAAACGCGCCGAGGGCTCGGGGCATCCGCCGGCTTACATTCCCGAATCTCAGGACATGGTGAATCAGTTCTCATTCTGGCCGCGTTACGATGAGTTTGTCGAGCTAAAGCCGGGCGCGTCTCAGTCGGAGGGCGAAGTTTATACCGAAGAAAACGGGATCAATTTGTTCGTGGGACGCGACGCGCTCTTTGTTCGAGACGGCAAAAAGCAACGCGTGCCGCACAATATCAAATCCGGCTTTCAATCGACGGAACTCATTGGCACGATTGAAGTATCGCGCTTTGGGAAGCCGCTGCGAACCTGGCAAATTTTTCTCTGTCGAAGCTATCGCACACTTCCTCTATGAACGAGGTGACAAGCTCGCCAGCATTCTCCGTGGTCGTGCCGCTTTATAACGAGGAAGCGAACTTGCCGATTTTGCAGGAAGAATTGCGGGTTGCGCTGAGCGGACTCGATTATGAAATTCTTTTTGTCGACGACGGGTCGGTCGATCGCACGCCGGAGCGGATCGAAGCTGCGCCGAATATCCGTCTGATTCGTTTCGAGAAAAATTCCGGGCAAAGCGCTGCCATTTATGCCGGGCTTGCCGCGGCCCGAGGAGCGACTGTGGTCATCATTGACGGTGATTTACAGAATGATCCTGCCGATATTCCAAGGCTTCTCGCTGAGATTACGAACGGCGCCGACCTTGTCTGCGGCTACCGCCTCAAACGTCAGGACACCATGATGAAGCGCCTGACGAGCCGGATTGCAAACACTGTGCGTAGCCGCTACACAAAAGACGGGGTGCGCGACACTGGTTGCACTCTTAAAGCAATGCGACGCAAATGCGTGAGCGCGCTGTTTCCATTCAAAGGTATGCACCGTTTCATTCCCGCGCTTGTCAAAGCGGCGGGATACCGTCTGGTTGAAATTCCGGTGAACCATCGCCCGCGTCGCTTCGGTCAAAGTAAGTACGGTCTCGGCAACCGCGCCCTGCGCGCAACCATCGATATGTTCGGTGTACGCTGGTTGCTGTCCCGGCGATTGAATTACAAGATTCGCGAGTAGATGTGACAGATGCGACCATTGCAGCAGCACATGAGCAACGCGGCAAATCTCGCTTGTCAACTTAGGCGCTCCCGCTAAGCTTGCCCTCCCGTACCGGGAATTCGCATGTCGTTGGCCAATTTACTTTCTGTCGAGCAAATCATCCCTGAGATGAAAGCTACGGAGCGCTGGGCCGCCATCGTTGAACTGATCGATCTGCTCGTTAGTCTGGGTAAAATCAAACCGGAAGATCGCGATCCCATCCTCGCTTCCCTGAAACAGCGTGAGGAAACAATGAGCACAGGCATTGGATTCGGAATCGCCATTCCTCATTGTTCCTCCGACCGGCTTGAAGAAGTAGTGGCCGCGTTTGGAAGATCGACGACAGGCATCGAATTTGATGCGCTCGACAACGCGCCGGTCAAGTTCGTCGTCCTTTTCATCGTCCCGAAAAATCAATTTCAAACGCATCTGCGCACGCTGGCCTCGATCGCAAAATTTCTGAACGATCGCTCTGTGCGCGAGAGCCTGGCCAGCGCAAAATCCGCCGACGAAATTTTGTCGATCTTTCGCGATCGTTCGTAGTGACGCAGACAATCCTGTCTGCGAAAGTCACGAATGAGCAGGCAAGATTGCCTGCGTCACCGAGGCGCTAAAATAATTCGATGGAGACCTTCCAATTAATTCTCTCAAAGAGGCTTTCCGACGCCATGGCTGCCGCCGGGTTGCAGGACGCAGGTGAATTAACGCCGGCAACCGACCGACGCTTCGGCGATTACCAGACAAACGCTGCTCTGGTGCTCGGAAAGCAGCGTGGCGAAAATCCGCGGGAACTCGCGGAGAAAATCGTCGGTCAGCTGAAGGTTGGCGATCTTTGCGAACCGCCCGTGATCGCAGGCCCGGGTTTCATCAATTTTACGTTGCAGCCCGGGGCCGTTGCCGAAAAAACCGCCGGCGTCCTTGGCGATGAAAGACTCGGCGTCGTGGAAACAAAATCGCCGCAGCGCATCGTGATTGATTTCGGATCGCCCAACGTAGCCAAACCGATGCATGTCGGTCACATCCGCAGTACCGTTCTGGGCGATGCATTGGCCCGGATCGCAACGTTTCTCGGGTACGAAGTGATCCGCGACAATCATATCGGTGATTGGGGTACCCAATTTGGAATGGTCATTTACGGTTGGAAAAATCTCCTTGATCAGCGCGCACTTCAGCAGCATCCCCTGGCCGAAATCGTCCGAATTTACAAGGAGACGAATGCACTGGCGACCAGCGATCCTCAGATTCGAGAAGCCTGTCGTCAGGAACTGGTAAAACTGCAAGCAGGCGACAAGGAAAACATCGATATCTGGAACGAATGCGTCGCCCTTTCCATGCAGGACTTCGAGCACGTGTACGAACTACTCGATATTCATTACGACATCCAGTGCGGCGAAAGTTTCTATAACGATCGACTCCCGGGTATTGTCGAACGCTTGCTCAAATCCGGGATTGCTGAAATCAGCGAGGGTGCGGTTGTCGTTTTTTTTCGCGATATTCCGGAGCTGGCCGACAAACCATGCATCATTCGGAAACGCGACGGTGGATTCAATTACGCCACGACCGATATCGCGACAGTCGACTATCGCCTCGACGATTTGAAAGCGGACAGCGTTTGGTACGTGGTCGGCGCTCCGCAGACCCTGCACTTCAAACAAATTTTCGAGATTGCACGGCGACAGGGCTACCAAGCCGATCTTCGTCACATTACGTTTGGCAGCATCCTCGGCGAAGATCGCAAACTGATGAAAACGCGTTCGGGCGAAAACGTGCCGTTGCGCGGACTTCTCGAAGAAGCATGCAAGCGCGCACGCAAGATTATCGATGAAAAAAATCCGGACCTGAGCGAGGTAGAAAAGGTCGACGTCGCACAGACAATCGGGATCGGTGCAGTCAAATACGCTGACCTGTCACAGTATCGGATGACCGATTACGTTTTTTCATGGGAGAAAATGCTGTCCCTCCAGGGAAATACGGCTCCTTATTTGCTGAACGCATATGTTCGAATTCGCTCGATTTTTCGGAAAGCAGGCGAATCTGCTGTAGCCCCGCCGCGGCAGCGCGTTAAAGAACAGGCAAATTGCGAAGAGACGGGCCACAGGCATGTGGCGGCCGAGCTCGTTCTAACGAATCCCGCAGAAATCAATCTGGCAAAACGCCTGTGTCAGTTCGCGGAGATCGTTCCACAAGTACTGAACGATTTCCGGCCAAATATTCTGGCCAATTATCTTTTCGAAGTGGCGAACAGCTTCCATACATTTTACGAAGCCTGTCCGGTCTTGAAATCAGACGAACCGGCACGTAGCTCACGACTGGCGTTGTGCGATCTCACCGCGCAAGTGCTTTATCGAGGCCTCGACTTGTTAGGTATCAAAGTGCCGGAGAAGATGTAACGGCAAATAACGAAGCACGAATGACGAAGAACTGGAGGTTGCGTTGCGAGGTTTCGGACTTCGTCATTTGAGAGGGTATCGTGACTACGCACGGCATGACAAAAGAGCAACACCCTCGTATTCCCAGTTGCACCTATCGATTGCAATTCAATCGCTGGTTCACTTTTTTGCAGGCGCGCGAAGTCGTCGCGTACCTCGATGCGCTGGGAGTCAGTGACGTGTATGCGTCGCCGTATTTTCAGGCCAGCCTGGACAGCTTGCACGGTTACGACATCACTGACCACAGCAAGCTCAACATAGCGATCGGCTCACGCCAGGATTACGACGCCTGGATCGCGGAGTTGCATGCGCATTCGATGGGACAGGTACTCGATATTGTCCCCAATCATGTCGGGATTGCAGAGCCGCTTAACGAATGGTGGATGGACGTGCTCGAAAATGGGCCCAGTTCGAGATTCGCCCCCAATTTCGATATCGACTGGCAACCGCTGAAGTCTGACCTTCGCGATAAAGTTCTGCTGCCGATCTTGAGCGACCAATATGGGCGTGTTCTCGAGCGCGGCGAACTGCAAGTGCGCTTTGAGGAGGGAACGTTTTATTTGCTTTACGGCGAGCGCAGACTGCCGATCGCTCCCGGAACGTATCGCTATGTTCTGGGAATCGCCTTGCGAAATCTGTCCGAACACAAGGAAGAGGACTTCTACGCGGAACTGCAAAGTATTCTGACGGCGCTCGAATATTTGCCAAAACGCACCGAGACCGACCCAAAACGCATCGCGGAGCGCATTCGCGAAAAAGAAATCATCAAGCGGCGTCTCGACCGTCGTTGCGCCGAGGCGCCGCAAGTCCAACAGGCAATTGAGAAGGCGCTGGCGCAGATCAACGGCGAACCGGGCGATCCTCGTAGCTTTGATGCGCTGGATGAATTGCTCAATGCGCAGTCCTACCGGCTGGCGTTCTGGCGGGTCGCCGCCGAGGAAATTAATTACCGTCGTTTTTTTGACGTGAACGAACTGGCCGCGATCCGGGTCGAGTTGCCGGAGGTTTTTGACGCCATTCATCGCCTTGTCCTCGAGTTCGTAAGCTCACACGCGGTTACAGGTCTTCGCATCGACCATCCCGACGGTCTTTATTTGCCGCGCGAGTATTTTGAAAAGCTTCAACAGCGTTGCGCGAAGGTGCTCGGGACGGCTTTGCCGAAGGACGGTCGGGCGATTTACATGGTGGCCGAAAAAATTCTCACCGGCTCCGAGATGCTGCGCAAGGATTGGCACGTGCACGGCACTACCGGGTACGATTTTACAAATCAAGTAGCGCAGTTGCTCGTTGATTCCTCGGCCGAAACGGCAATCACGAAAACGTTTCATCGTTTCATTGGCCACTCGGTACCGTTTGGGCATCTGCTGTATGCAAAAAAGCTGCAGGTCATGAAACTGTCTCTGGCCAATGACGTCGATGTGTTGGGCAATGCGGTCGACCGGCTTTCCGAGCGAAGCCGATGGTATCGCGATTTCACGCTCGAGGCGTTGTCGCGCACCGTGCGCGAGACCATTGCTTGTTTTCCGGTTTATCGAACATACCTGGCGCCCGGGCAGCCTGTGACGGAAGAAGACCGGCAGATTGTCGAGCGCGCGATCGCTGCCGCAAAGCGGCGCAATCCGGGAATGGAAGAATCAATTTTTGATTTTCTCCGTGACGTATTGCTCTTCCGTTTTCCGCCGAATCTGGACGCCAAAGCGCGCGCCGAACACACGCATTTCGTTTTAAAGTTTCAGCAATCCACGGGGCCGATCATGGCCAAGGGACTGGAGGACACCGTGTTCTACATTTACAACCGGCTGACGGCGTTGAACGAAGTGGGCGGCGAACCACAACAGTTTGGATTAAGCATAGAAGAATTTCACGAGCGGAATATTGATCGACAGCGCAATTGGCCGGCGACCTTGCTCGCCACTTCGACACATGACACCAAACGCAGCGAAGACGTGCGCGCACGAATCGTTGTCATTTCCGAAATCCCAGAGGTCTGGCGGCGCTCATTACAGCGATGGCGTGTTGCTAATCGTCGCTGGAAGCGAACGATCAATGACGCCACAGCGCCAGACGCGAACGAAGAATATCTGCTTTATCAAACGTTGTTGGGAACGTGGCCGATGCAGGCCAATGGTGAACCGGAAACGACGGCAACGCCGGATTACATTGAACGGATTCAAAGGTACATGGCCAAGGCGCTCCACGAAGGGATGATCAACACGAGTTGGATACAACCGAACGAAGAATGGGACGCGGCAATGCATGATTTCATCGCGAAAGTCCTGGATCCATCGCCGCGAAATAAATTCCTCCCAGCGTTCACTCCGGTGGCAAAGGAGGTTGCGCGATTTGGCGCAGTTAATTCGCTTAGCCAAACGTTGCTTAAGCTGACTTCGCCGGGAGTTCCCGATATTTACCAAGGTACCGAAATTTGGGATTACAGTCTGGTCGATCCCGACAATCGGCGCCCGGTCGATTACCAGCGGCGTCGTGAAATGCTGGAATCACTGGCAACAGCTCATCCCCGTGATCTTGTGCGCAACTGGACTGATGGCCGCATCAAGATGCTTCTAACGCAGCGGGTCTTGCAATTTCGGCGCAAACACGTCGCGCTTTTCCAGCGGGGAGAATATCTGCCCCTGACGCCGGGCGGAGCATTCGCGGAGTGCTGCGTCAGCTTCGCCCGACAGCTTGGAGACCAATGGATTGTTGTCATCGCGCCGCGGCTTTCTTCTCGCGTTGGTTTTCCGCCGATTGCTGAGATTTGGCAGGACACAACACTGGAAATTCCCGAAACGCTCTCGCTGGAACACGCGCATGACCTCTTTACGTGTCGTCCTGTTCCTGCGCAGGATCGGCGCGTGAAACTTGCCGACGCATTGTCGGTCTTGCCTTTCGCCGTTATTACAAATCTGTAGACGTCGACCTCTGGGCGACGCCCGCGCCGGCGTGAATCGCGCAGGCGTACCGCAGCTCGAAGGAACGAGATATCTACAGATTAGCCATGATAAATAACTGCCATCTCGCCCGCGTACGGCCAGGCATCTGCGCTTTCCACGAGCCGGCTCGAACTGGATTCTCACAGACGTATTTCCATTTTTGCGAATAGCTTTCTGCACTTCGCAGAATGTGATCGAAAAAGCCGCGCTGCCAGATTGGGTCACGCGGATCGTTGCGTTGGACGGCTTTGCCGACAACGCGTTTCAGCGCGCCGACCCAACCCCCAAGAGTCACAGGCTCAGGAATCACCACGAAAAAATGCAAGTGGTCTGGCAGAATTACGTATCGTTTGACCAAACTCGACGAAGGCAGCGTGGACTAGATGGTCTGCAAGCAGAGCCCGTCTCCGGTAGGTACAGCATGTGATGAAGTATAGCGGGTGATGGGCGTAAACTCTTTCCAGTCTGCGCGGCGGACGGGGAAACTTTGTCATTCCAGAAGCGTAACATTCGGATCTTATGCTGGACAAATCTGTAGAAGTCGACTCCCTCAGGCAACGCTGGTGTGAATGCCACACCCGCGCCGCGTTTCGCAAGAGCGAAACGTCTACAGCTGTCTCCTTTGCCCGAGGCTATTTCCAAGGTCAACAAGCCACCGCGCGAAATTGGCAAGATTGGTCAGCAGATCTGCTCCGAAACCGACGAACGTAATTTGCGGTGACGCCAGAATGAGCATCACGCTGAGCAGCAGGACGTTCATCAAATAGATCACGACCAGCGAGAAGAACGTACCCTGATCGCTCAGGTCGGTCTGATTTTTCGGGATCATCCAACACGTAAACGTGAAATGGAACGCCCACGTCGCACCGATCACACCGTAAAGCCATCGACCATACGGCTGCATGTTCACGAAAAGGCTGAGCGCGCCATAGATCGCGATCGCCAGAATGCTGTAGAGCGGAAAAAAATATGGCGCCAGCGCGATCCAGAAGTTGGTCTTGTTGGTAACCACATGTCCGCCGTCACGACCAACACGAAACCGGCTCACGCGCCCACCCATCAACCAAACCCATAGCGCGTGGGTCAATTCATGTCCGAAGACATAAATTAGGATTGGGCGCGGAAGACCGAAAAAGGCAATCAGCCACAGAACTGCGCCCAATGAAAAAAACCAAAATTCTTCGCCCGCCCAGAAGCGCTGCGTCACGGTCGCGCGCGCGAAAGCGGTAAAAAATGTCTGACTGAGAATTGCGCAGATCGGGAGAAGAAAAATCGCAAAAACAAATTTTACCCAACGGGTCGGGACCGTGAGCGGATCCGACACGGGGACGAGTGTCCGCGCCCGTGCGACGTTGCGCACAACTTTGCGGCTGCGCTTGGAATTGCGCTTCCCGCGATTGCTTGTCGATTTTCTCTGTCTTGCAGCCAAAGTGCCCGCAGATTACGCAGACTGTAGCGAATTTGGAAAAGCCAAATTTAGGTTCCTGGGGGGCACAGGCTGCCAACCTGTAGTTTCCGCAGCTTGCCGGACACATGCGCACAAAGGTTATTCGCGGGTTGCGCGTAGCATCTCGGCAAGCTGCCAAGATGAACAGGCTAGCAGCCTGTGATCCCCAGGAACCGCGATCACGCCCGGCCCATGTAGGCGCGGGTACGCGTGTCGATCTTGATCGTCTCGCCTTCTTTGATGAAAAGCGGAACGTTGATGGTCATGCCGGTCTCAAGCGTCGCCGGCTTGGTAACGTTGCTCGCCGTATCGCCGCGCAGTCCCTCCGCGGATTCGGTTACCTTCAGGCTCACCGACGCAGGTAGTTCAACCTCCACCGGTTTGCCCTCTGCGTAGAGGACCTGCATCGAAAGATTTTCCACCAGATAATCTTTTGCGTCCCCGATCAGGTTCTCCTGCAACGTGATGGTGTCGTATGTCTCGGGGTCCATGAAATGGTATCCGTTGCGGTCCTTGTAACTAAATTCGAGCTGTTTTCGCTCGATCTCCACCAGCTCCACTTTGTCCGTCGAACCAAAGCGAACATCGGCGCTCTTGCCGGTGTTGATGTAACGGATGATGGCCTGGACAAATGCGCGCAAATTTCCGGGGGTGCGATGATGGACTTCGAGCACAATAGCGGCGTTGCCATTGTATTTTATGGCCATTCCTTTGCGAAGATCGTTAGCTGCGGGCATGATTTCTATGAGGTGATTAGTTGAAAAAGTTACATCATTACAACGTAAGCGTTGCAACGTTGACGCGGGACGCGAAGCTTACACGCGCTCGGTGTACGCGCAACTCGCCGGGTGCCTTACAGCAATTTCAGCCGCGTCAAATCCTGGGAATCGACGATCCCGACGGGAACGCTGTCATCATCAACCACGACCAGGTCGTCAATGCGGTGGCGCTCGAGGAGATTAAGGACTTCGACCGCGAGTTTATCTTTATGTACCGTCACCGGATTCAAAGTCATCAGATCTGCAACGAGACGTTCGCCGATCTTTGAATCGAATTGAAAATGCCGCACGAAATCGCCGTGGGTGAAAATACCGAGTAATTTCTGATTTTCGTCTGTTACAACGGCAGCGCCGGCGCGCACACCGGTCATTGCCTTTAGCACTTCGCGCACAGCTGTATCCGTAGAAACAATTGCCATGGCTTCACGTGGCCGCATGACTTGGTGCACACGGATAAGCATGCTGCGTCCGATCATTCCGCCGGGATGAAACTTCGCGAAATCTTCCTTGTTGAATCCGCGTGCCTCCAACAAAACCATCGCCAACGCATCGCCGAGGGCAAGCATCACTGTCGTGCTCGACGTCGGTGCAAGATTTAACGGACACGCTTCCTGCTCGATGTTCACATCGAGAAACAGATGCGCACTCTGTGCAAGGATTGATTTCGGATCGCCGCATATGGCGATAATCCGCACCTGAAAACGAGCGATCGCCGGCAGGATCCGGACCATTTCTTCGGTCTCCCCGCTGGCGCTCAAAGCAAGCACCACATCGCCATCGGCAATGACGCCGAGGTCGCCATGTAGCGCGTTCGAAGAATCAAGCACCACAGCCGGCGACCCGGTGCTGGTAAGCGTCGCCGCGATCTTTGCTCCGATATGTCCGGACTTACCGACTCCGACCACAACCACTTTGCCCCGCGCATCGACGGTCTCTTTAATCAGTTCAACGGCTCGGGAAAAGTTTTCGCCCAAACGTTCCCGCAATCGCTTGAGCTCAAAAATTTCTATATCCAGAACACGTTCGGCCTTTTCAAGGTAATCCATCGAGCCATATAATGCGGGCAGGCATCATAACCGGCAAGGCCTGGCTTGGGGAGAATAACAATGAGAAAATATTTAAGCATTTTGATGATTGCGCTGGTCGCGACCGCTTCTGCGCAAACTTTCCAAGCGCCCGCCACTAGGAAAAATATAAAACGACCGCCACCGCCTCCACCGATCCAGCTGGCGCGTTGGACACCTGTTGGGTAGGGGGTTTTGGCGCATTCAGCGCGTTCACTACCGGTGCACTCGATTGGTTGGACTGGGCAGCCAGATACCCACCAAGGGTACCGGCGCCACCCCCAACAAGCAGCGCCAATACGGCCACGCCGACTACCAATCGAGGAGCTCGACGACGGCCTGGAGAGGCTGCGGAACTGCATGATCGGCCAGATCGACTGCGAGAAGGTGTGCGATGTCGTCCTCGACGGGACCATGCTGGGAGGTACCAGCCGGGACGACACCGCTCTGCTCGCCGTGCGCTATCTGGCGCTGGGCAACGAACTCCACCTTTCGCTGCCGGCCCGGCCCGGGACGCTGAAACCCCTCCGGAAGGTCTTCCGCCGCTGGCTCCGGGAAGGCGGCGCCAGCGAGGAGGAGATGTCCGACATTCTCGTCGCCACCGGTGAAGCGTGCGCCAACGTGATCCGCCACGCCCCCGGCGGCGACCCGGCGATGCTCCAGCTGGACGGCCGCTGTGATGGC
>Ga0137403_10008358_pt1 | contig 11586 bp, 9 predicted proteins | sample CZOMad2_1_16fung_FD_122057 | JGI IMG/M metagenome (GOLD analysis project Ga0137403, IMG submission 122057) | Vadose zone soil fungal communities from Angelo Coast Range Reserve, California, USA - CZOMad2_1_16fungal (Hybrid Assembly) | ecosystem: Environmental > Terrestrial > Soil > Vadose zone...
CCAGTTTCACGCCGGCTGCGTGATTGGCGATGCGCCGCAGGATTTGAAATACGACGGCGCGCCGACGCGGTTGCGCATCGGCGAGGGAAATGTTTTTCGCGAACACTGCACCGCGCATCGCGCCACGAAACCCGACGGCGAAACGGTGATCGGTTCAAATAATTTTTTCATGGCCAACGCGCACATCGGGCACAATTGCATCGTCGGCGATCACGTCATCATCGCCAACGGCGCGATGCTCGGCGGACATGCGGAAGTGCAGGACCGCGCGTTTCTTTCCGGGAGCTGTCTGGTGCATCAGTTCACACGCGTCGGCACGCTGGCGATCATGCAAGGCGGCACGGCGGCGAGCAAGGATGTGCCGCCCTTCACGATCGCGCTCGGGGTGAATGAGATTTGCGGGTTGAATGCGGTGGGTTTGCGTCGCGCGGGGTTCACCAGCGCGCAACGGCTGGAACTCAAGCAACTTTATCACGCGCTGTTTCGCGGTGGGAAAAATCTGCGCGCGGCATTGGCGGCGGCGCAAACGGAATTTTCGAGCGCGACGGCGCACGCACTTCCGCGGCCGGCGTGCCAGGTCGTAGATCTGGCTTCGCAGCGATGGGAGATTCGCGGTCGCCCCGGTGGGTTGCGGGGGCGCACTAGCACAGGAGAACGCGACCATGATATAGCAGACAGAACCACGGCGCGCGGCACGAATTAGGCCCGCGCAATATAGGAGGGCGATGTGCCCATTCGGATTTACGCGCTCGCGAAAGATTTGAAGATCGATAGCAAGGAGCTGGTGGAGTTCTGCAACAAGGCAGGCATCCCCGGCAAAGGCGGTTGTCGCACCGGCCACAAACTGGCTCATCGCGCCCGCCCCGGACGGGCCATGCATCGGCGGCGTACCCCCTACTCCTGGGAAGGTGACCGGCGAGGGACAGATCGAGGGCGACCCCGTCTTCTCCTCCCTCGGGGATCTCCTCTCGGTGCCGGCTCTGATCCCCAATCTGACCGATCTCAAGGCGCAGGCCACGTTCGGCTTCGTGGTACAGTGCTGCACGGCGACAGGGAACCTGGAGTACAACGACCATCGGGCGGACGTACGGATAAAGGCCTAATCCGTTAGCGCGCCGTTCATCGGCATCGGTATGTGCAGTCAAAACACGCACGCCACGTTCACCGGGACGGCCGCGGTCATCCGGTCGACCGGCACGATGACTGAAGACTTCATCGTCGAGGTCGACGACTGCGGCGAGCCCGGGGTTGCGGACACCTTTAGTATCCAAACTATGACCTACTCGAACGAGGGCACCTTGATCGGGGGGAATATTCAGATCCATAAGTAGCGGCTAGGCTTGCCGCAGGAAACGGAGGGGGCCGGTGGAGAGATTCAGTCCGGTCCCCTTGGTTGAGCCGAGCGGCGGTCGCACGTTCGGCCGGGCCAGTCCCGAATCGAGCGATTGAGGCGATCGGGGCTGTCGCGACAGCGCGCACGTCCGCGATGGTTGAGCTCCGTCAACTTGCCCCCTTCATGGGGACGATGCTCTTCGACACACTGCTCGAGCCTACGCCCGCCCGGCCCTGGCTGCCCAGGGCAGACCGACTAACGGAGAGGCATGCAGTCCGCTCGGATCTCCACGTAGGATGGCGGGGTTAGGATGCCTGGTGCCACGTCGTTGCCATCGGAGATCGCACCCACGTCGCCCCTCGCTCGCCGCCGGAGGAGCCCCTATCGCCGCCCACCTGGCCGCCCCCCTGAGCACGGCGCCGCGATGCCGACCCGCGTGCTCCGCACCTACTACGCGGACACCTTCATGCCGCTCCCTCCGACCCCGCTCAAGTCCACTTGCGACCTCGTACGGTCAAAAAACTGGTAGTGTCCTTGTAACGTGTGAGGGCTTGAATTTCGGGTAGTGTCCCTGTAACGTGTGGAAGCCGATGTGGGCTATTACCAGCGTGGCTTGGATGGCACACGAAAGCTCAGCAACTCGTCCATCGTCCAGACATGGTCGGTCAGTCCCGCCGCCATGGCTGGGGTTACAGACCTCCACTTTTTGCGCGACCCCTTCCGGCCCTTGGTTGAGAGCGCACGCGGCAAACGTTGCCGCAGACCGCGATGCGGGACAACGAAGTGGTAGTAAGCAAACGCCAGGGTGAGTTGATACTCCAAATAGCCAGGGTCTTTCGAGAAGGCATTGACTTTCCGCCCCATGCGGCGCGAGTGCTGGCGCACAGTCACGTTATTGCGCTCCACACCATAGGTGGTGATGGTGCGGCTCACAGGCGACGCCCGAAGCGCGGCGTCAACCTGAGCAGTGGTACCATAGATGAGGCGCGTGGTGACGTTGACCACCCGCCCCTTCTCACGTTTTTTGACCACCACGGCGTGACACAAGTCAGGTGGTGGCACGCGGCGAGGTTTAGGGAAGCGTCCCCGGGGACCTTTCCGCGGGGGCCTCACCCACACCCCGTACACATCCAGCAGCGCGTTGGCATAGTGCGGCAGTTCATCGCTGGTAAAGAAGGGGATGTGCCCATCGGTAGCCGATTTCAGCCGAAAAATCAGGCGCCGCGCATGACGCAAGGAACGCTTCCCCACCACCCAGGCGGGCACCAACTTGCACACCGGGCTGAAGGCAATCCACACCCAGGCATCCCCATCTACTTCCTGCAGCTTCTCCAGCGGCGTCAGGTGGTCTTCCTTCTTGTAGATGAATGTCCATAACTCATCAAATTGGCACTCATGCAGATGCAGGTTGCGGAAGAAGTGGTTCATCACCCCCTGACAGTGCCGACCCAAGACCGGCAACCAGTGGTTGACGGTGTCTTTGTCTACCCCGAGCAGCCGGGCCGTTGCGCGAATGCTCAGCCCCTCAGCTAACGCCGTCGCTCCACGCAGATAGCCATTGAGGTCCGTCCGTATCCCGGCATATGCTGTGCCGGTGCTCGCCGAAACCACCACACCGCAGACGTCACAGCGGAAACGTGGACGATGGCGTTGCCAGGCATGTAACCTCAGACGTGATCTGGGTGCCGCGGCGCCAAACAACGGACACCTCGGGTTGCAAAAGTAGCAGGTCGCGCGGTGCATTTGGGGTCAGGTCTTGCAATCCGACATGTAGGAGATCTGGCACGGAAGGTCAAAGCTCAGGTCTTGCCTTCGCCCTCTTGCTACCGCAAGATCTGCGCACCGACGGTGTCCAAGACTAACCCCTAACCTGCGCGGAGGAAGGTGAGATTTTTTGTGGGAAGGGACATCGTTCACGACAGATGACCCGCGGTCAGGGGGCAGGGATGGTCCATGACTTGACTGGGCGGTGGCAGGCGCGCCGGGCCATCTCATGCTATCCCCTCACGCGCTCCTGCGGCGTGCTTGCAGCGTCCACGTGAGCGCAGGTCTCCCCCATGCTCGCCGTCCGCGAGCGCCGTATAAGCGACCAAGCCGCAGCTGTGTCTATTGGCACCAGCCGCCCAGCGTGCACCCCATCACTATACTCAGCAGCCTTGATCCCCGTTATCACAGATGACAGCCTCTGCCGCCCGATAATCGTCGGGGCTCAGCGAGATGGTGATGCACGCGCCGTCATCAAACTCTAGACAGACCTCTTGACCCTCACTGATCACCGCCCTGGTCACGACCTTCCCGATGCGATCACATACCTGGTCGCGGTACCCTGGCTTTCCCCACTCCAACCTCAGCTGTTCGACTCTCACTCTGGGATGGGTGACGGCCGTCAAACATGGATCATCGAAGCGGAGCTGTAGGTAGTCTTGCACAAACTCCACCGAACTGAGCTGGTGCCCGATCAGCACCGAGAGAGGCTGTTTAGGAATCTGATTGACCTGGTGAGACATGCGCGTATACACTCTCATGGTATCAGCGGAATGTGCCAAAAAAGGTCATCTGGAGTAATGGTTCTTCCTATCTAGGGATGCACGGTTTGACCTCTGCTATTACTGTAGGACACATCACCACCTGGATATTCCAGGGATCGCCCTCTCGATGGTGTCAGGTTTAGCAATCATACACTCCACGGGGACAAGGAATGTGGAAGCTCTGTGATGCGCATCCCGAGTGGGTGCGAGAGATCGAGGTCGACCGACCCTATCCCGGCGATGTCAATACCTGGGAGGATTATACCAGACTGACCTCGGCCTCACCTGCTTGAGTCTTCCCTCGGGAAGGGTGGCCATGAACCGAGTCTTTGACGAGATCTTGAGGGCGTCGCAGGAATCCTCGCGGGCTGCCCTGGCGACGGTGGTTGCGACGGAGGGGACGGCACCGCGGAAAGAGGGCGCCAAAATGCTCGTGATCGAGGACATGACGCTCACGGGAGCCGTGACCATCGGCGGTTGTGTCGATGCCCAGGTGATTGAAGCCTCCGCTCAGGTGATCCGTTCGGGTGTGCCGCAAGTCCTCCGCCTCGACCTCGGCGAGGAAGACGCATTGGAGATCGGACTGACCTGTGCGGGAGCCCTGCGCATCCTGGTCGAGCCCGTGAACATGGCCCCTGGGATCGCCACCCGGATCAAACATCTCCTGAACAGCGGAACGCCTTTCGCCTTCATGACCGTCATTCGATCGTCGCTTCCCGCGGTTCAGCCATCCACTAAGGCTATTCTCGCACCGTCGGGGGATCTCTGCGGTTCGCTGGGAGATGAGCGACTCGATCGGGCGGTGTCACGCTTGGCAAAGGAGTTGTTGTCGAGAGGAATCTCGCGCACCGTGCAGCTGGACCACACACTTACGTCGGTCGAATCGTCTGAGCATGCGGCCGTGGAGATCTTCATCGACATCGCTGGCGACAACCCAGATCTGTATATCTTTGGGGCCGGTCAGGTCGCCGTGCCGATGGCCAAACTCGCCGCTGAAGTGGGCTTTCGTGTCCACGTCATTGATACCCGACCTCTGTTCGCCAACCGCGAGCGCTTTCCGACCGCCAGCGAAGTGCTGGTTGGATTCCCAGGGGAGATTGCGCGGGGGTATGAATTGACCCCGTATGGTTTCGCACTGGTGCTCACACACACCTCCACACATGACCTGCCGGTCTTGGAGGTTCTGCTCCGGTCGGATATCAGATACATTGGGGTCTTGGGGAGTGCGAGACGGGCGGCCGCGTTGGCGAAAGGGCTCCGAGAGATGGGGTTCACCGCGGGAGATATCACCCGGCTGCACATGCCTGTGGGACTGGATATCGGCGCGGAAAGCGCCGAGCAGATGGCGGTCGCCGTGGTGGCAGAGCTGCTGATGGTGCGGAGTGGGAGATCCGGGCAGAGCATGAGGCTGGTGAGAGGCCATGTGTCCTCTTCGTGAGATCGGGGTTGTCGTGTGTTGACGTGGGGGGATGCGGATGGATGGCTATTCAACGAAGATTCTCGAGCACGCCAAAAACCCACGCAAGTTCGGGAGGATTTCAGACCCTGACCTCAGATTCGAGGAGGTGAATCCCTTGTGTGGCGACCGCATCCGGGTCGAGCTCCGCTTGGCGGGGAACGGTGTGGTGGAGGAAATCAGCTTCTCCGGCGAGATGTGTGCGATTGCTAAGGCATCGGCCTCTATTCTTTTTACCTCCATCGAGGGGATGACACCCGCGGCGATCATCGATTTGCGTGACGAGCAGGTTCTCAAGGCTCTGGGCGGGCCCATCAAACGCCACAGAGTGCGATGCGCCCTGCTGCCCGTCCTCGCCCTCAGAGGCGCCATCCTGAGGGGCCAAGAGCATACCACTTCATCTTGATCCACCCCATGTGTGTTCCCCCTCACGTGTGTAAATTAATCCAGCGTGTTCAGATCTGCGAGCATTGTGAACCTGTCGAATCTGCTACTGCTTTTGCCTGTCTCCGCTTGCCAACCCCTACGAGCTGTTTAATCTCGTATATCTGCTTGATCTGACCTTTCCGATTGTTCGTTCGACTATGGCGGAAGAAGGGAATGAGGGGTCTTGTCCCATGCCCCAATCTATCCCTCACCCTCACCCTCTCCCCGAGGGAGAGGGGACGAAAAACCTACCCTAGAAAGGGAGGGCTGGGTGGGGGGGCGATCCAACTAGGGGTGTATTGATGGCGCGCAGTACTTAGCTTGACGACGTCATGGTGGTAAGGGGCTTCTGGAAGTATGGCTGGTGGGCCCGTGGAAAAAGGTGACGGCTCATCGTTGCAAAGCCACCGGCCTCGGCGAAGTACATGTAGTGCGTGATGCGGATGCTACGGTCGGTGATCTGGATCCAGTTGAAGGAGTTCTTTTCACGCTCGCGGGCGCGCCCACGCCGTGACGTCGAGGTGCCACACTGGACGATGAGGATGCCGTGTTGCCGGTCCCGACCGGCATAGACGTCGAGGGAATTGACGATAGAGGCCCGATGCAGGTGCCCGGTTAAGATCAGATCGACACCCAGCTCTGTCAAAGTATCGAGAGCCTGTTTTGCCCCAGGCATGACCTCGCTCTTTCCGTAGTCGGGCACTGGCGCCCAGTGATGGTGTGTCACCACGATGCGAGCGGCGCCCTCCGGGGCAGACGCGAAGGCCTCGGCGCACAGGTCGAGCTGACGGCGGCGGATGCGCCCGTTGGTGAGAGCTCGTATCGGCGCCGTCGAATTCAGCGCCACGATCACGGCATCGGGGCGTGACACGACGGCGTCGAGCGCCCCGGTGAGGTGCTCGCGATACAGGGCATAGGGTACCACCAGCCGATCAAGCATACGATACAGGGGCACATCATGGTTGCCGGGGACCAGCACCTGGGTAGCCGGTGGCAGTTGGTCGAGGTATTGGCGCGCAGCGAGAAACTCTTCCGGCTTGGCCCGCTGCGTAAAATCGCCGCTTGCCACGATGACGGCGGGGCGGAGCCGGCGTGCCGCGTGGATGAGGGCCTCCCCAACAATGGGGACATATAGCGGCCCAAAGTGCAGGTCCGAGATGTGAAGTAAAGTCAGCATGTTTGCTCCGCATGGAGGTCAGGCATGAATCATGCCTGCCCACGCCGCGCGCCAATCCCTCGTCCATTCCATCCTAAGGGAGCCCCAGCGCGAGGTGGTCCCGCAGACGGCGGCCGGTGTATTCCTTGCGGAAGATGTCGCGCCGCTGCAACTCCGGGACGACCTGGTCGACGAACTCTTCGAACGAGTCAGGCAGGAACGCCGGCGAGATGACGAACCCGTCACTGGCCTCCGCCTCAACGATCGCTTGCATGTAGTCCGCGATCTCTGTGGCCGTCCCGGCGATTTGCGGCACGAGGACCCCGCGGCCGTATAATCTGCCGATATCCGCCAACGTGAGCCCCTGCTCGTGCGTCAGGCGCATTACGGAGGCAAAGAGCCCCTGCGTCCCACCGGATTGCACGTGGGCAATCGGCTCTTCGAGCTTCTGTGTGGAGAAATCGACGTTGCTATGACTCGACAGGGTGGCGAGGCCGACGAGCGGATGGATCAATGCGTTGTGCTCGTCTCGCTTGCGTTCCGCCTCGGCGCGCGTCCCGGCGACGAACGGCATGATCGCGGTCAAGATCTTGCAATCCTCACGACGACGACCGACATCGGGGAGCTGCGCCTGCACATCGTCGTAAAAACTCTTCATCTGTTCCGGCGTCTGCTGGATGGTGAAGATCACGTCGGCCCAACGAGCCGCGAACGCCTTGCCGCGCCCCGAAGACCCGGCCTGGATAACGACCGGGCGTGCTTGGGGCGCGGTCGGGATGTTGAGGGGACCGCGCGAGCGGAACCAGCGGCCTTCGTGGTTGACATAGTGCACCCGGCTGGGATCGGCGTAGATGCCGCGCGCCTTGTCGAGTATGAGGGCGTCGGCGTCCCAGCTCCCCCAGAGCTTGTAGGTCAGCTCGACGAACTCGTCGGCACGGTCGTACCGCCGATCGTGGTCGAGGTGCGCGTCGATCCCAAAGTTCCGCGCCTCGCTGTCATTCATTGACGTGACCACGTTCCACGCGGCCCGCCCGCCCGAGAGATGATCGAGCGTGGCAAACTCGCGCGCGACGTGATACGGCTGGTCGTACGTCGTGGAGCGCGTCGCGCCGAGCCCCAGGTGGCGCGTCACCGCGGCCATCGCTCCCAGGATCGGCACCGGATCGAGCCGTGTCGCATCCTGATCGCCGAACCTGATCCCGACCTCGAGATTCAGGCCGTAGCGGTCCGAGATGCCGAGCCGGTCGGCGAAGAAGACGAAGTCGAACTTCCCGCGCTCGAGCGTCGTGGCGATGCCCAGGTAGAAGTCGAGGTCGAGAAAGTCGACGTCGTGCGCAGGGTTCCGCCAAATCGCGTGGCTGTGGCTCACCGGCCCGGCGATGAGGAAGCCGCACAGGTGCATCTGTCTCATGCGTTTGGGTCCTCAACCTCCACAAGAGGTCTCCGCGGCGAAGCGTGCCTGTTTCAATCTGGGGATGCAAGGCGATCCGTATCCCTCAGCACATCGGCCCGGCGTTCGCGATCACGCAAGTGCGGTGCGCACCAGACGTGTTGCCGCAGTTGTACACCAGACTCTACATCCCTGAGAATAGCGAGGTCTCGCTCGGCTGTCCAGTCCGATGCAGCGGAAATGTGCGACCGAGCCATATCACCGCCCTGTTGCACAAGCCGTCCAGTCTAGTGCTCTTGTTTCACCACCACATCACCGCCGTCTCACCAGCCGCAGCGGCATAGTACAGGCGCAGTCGTAGCACATAGGTGCGCCCGTTGTACAGGCGACGGCGAATGTAGGCATTCCGCTCCTCACCGCTGTCATCATCAGCCGTGACATAGACTTCTCCCGTGCCGGTGCGTTCGAGCAGGACGGCAACGGTGTCGGAGTGACCGAAGGTGCGGATCTCGTAGTAGCGCGACGTTGAAGGTTTGAGCAGAAAATTACGCTGTTGGCCCGGGGCGATCTCTAGGCGGCGCGACTCGAGCAACGGCAGCTCTGCCTCGTCAGCGGCCGTGAGCGGCGGGTAGAAGGTCTTGACCCACTCCCTATCGCGCGCCGACAAACCTCCAGCGGGCTGCAGACCGACGAGATACTGCTCTGGCTTCAGGATGAGCCCCCGTTCAAAAGGGTAGTGCATGATCGAGTTGGGGTCCCAGCTCGAGCCCTGAACCTGGTCGGGCGGGATCTTGCGGATAATGTTGTGGAAGGTGACCTCGCGTGGCCAGAAGTTCGGTGAGCCGGCCAAGGTGCGATAGACCGCTTCCTCGTCCCACACAATGCCGGTGTTGGGGTTTTGGTGCTCGTGCGGGAAACCCATGGTGTGGCCGATTTCGTGGCAAGCCACGTCGATGCCATAGTCGCCGTTGGTAATGCCGTCGGCGGGATCGAGATTCATGGTCCGATCATCCGGCCCCTGGTTGTGCACCTGGCGTCCGACGTAGGACCAGTGTCCGTCGCCAGACTCAAAGCCAATGCGCACGCCCGCCTGCACCCGATTCGCGACCTCTTCGAATCGCAGACCGATACCGAGGTCGGTCCAGCGCGTGAACGCCCTACGAACCTGGGCCTTCAGCGCATTGGTGCCGGCCCATTTGGTGAATGGGCCCGTGTTCTCGAAGAATCCGTAGCGGAGAAGGGTACCGTTGACCCATTTGTCTTCGTTCATCCGGATGAGGCGCAGCCGTTCACCCGCCACCGTTGGGGCGAACTCGCGCGGCGGCCCTTCACGGAGTGTGCAGAACCGCCTGGCGGCGATGTTGGTTGGTGAAGGGGGAGTCCTGGTCCTCGTCCCGGCGGGGCGTCTCGATTGCGACTGACGAGCGGACTGTTCGCGGTTCATAGTCGGGCCTCCTTGGTTAGGGGGATGTCGCAGCTCGGAACTTGTTGACATTCAATAGGATTCTACACGCATGACGGCCCAAACATCGCGGCAGGGCCAAAAAATCGGCATGTGCTGATTCGCGAGACATTATATGCTAGCTATGACCTATGCTCCAGCATGTTCACTGTCCCTCAATCATCGATACTCCACCGAGGTAAGGGCCGGATTGTGGCAGCAAAAGCGCACACCGGCGCTCTCTTCGCTCGTCAAAATGGTGTCCATGTGGAAACTGTTTGAGGGCTCGCCAGGTAATTGAGACGTTTCAACTGCCTATGATGCCGTTGGGGGTGCATCGACGGCTTCGTAGAGAAAGCAATTGACCGTATGTGATGCGGAGCGTGGATAGGCTGGTGGGTACTGCGCTCGGCACTGCGGCATGGCATGAGTGCAGCGTGGATGGAAATGACAGCCGCCGGGTGGCTTGATGGGAGAAGGGACATCTCCGGCGAGGCGGATTTTTTCCACGCCAGTGTCTGGGTCGAGCTTGGGCACGGCCGAGAGCAACGCCTGCGTATAGGGATGACAGGGATGATCGAACACCTCCTGGGTCGTGCCGCGTTCGACGATACGGCCGAGATACATCACGGCGATCTCATCCGCCAGGTACTCGACAACGCCCAGATTGTGGGTGATGAAAAGATACGTCAGCCCCAGGTCGGCCTGGAGTTGAGCCAGGAGGTTGAGGATCTGGGCCTGTACGGAGACGTCCAGCGCGCTGGTGGCCTCGTCGCAGACGAGGAAGTCCGGCTCGACGGCGAGGCATCGTGCAATACCAATACGTTGCCGCTGGCCACCCGAGAATTCGTGGGGATAGCGGTGTATCATTGCGGGATCGAGTCCCACCTGGGTGAGAATCGTTTTGACACGCTCCTCGCGTTCCTGACGGCTCGCACCAATGCCGTGCGCGGCCATACCCTCCATCACGGCCTCGCCGACCATCATGCGCGGGTCCAACGCTGAGAAAGGATCTTGAAAGATAATTTGCAGCCGTCGGCGGTAGGGGTGCAAGGCACGGCGCGAAAGGGTGGTCAGATCCTGGCCATGCAGCAAGACACGCCCAGCGGTCGGCCGGATCAGTTGGAGCAGCGCTTTCCCCAGAGTTGTCTTGCCACATCCTGATTCGCCCACGAGAGCCAGCGTTTGCCCGCGACGTATGTCTAGATCAATCCCATCCACGGCCTTGACGTATCCACTGATACGCTGCAGCATGCCGCGTCGGATAGGGAAGTGCACATGTACGCCTGCGAGTCGTACCAGGGAAGCGGCAGTCGCGTGCCCAGGTGGACGCGGCCGTGGCACGGGAGCGATGCGAGCCTCCGCCGGAGTGATGCGTCGCCCCTGACGGTCGGCGTCATAGAGAATGCAGGCCGCGGCATGGTCTGCGTCGAGGGACAAGAGCCCTGGGTCGACCTGCCAGCAAGCCGCCTGGACCATGTGACAGCGTGGTGCAAAACGGCACCCTGGAGGCAGCGCATGAGGAGAGGGGACGCGCCCCTCAATGGTATGCAAGGCTTGGTCGCGTCGGATGCGGGACGGGAGAGACTGCAACAACTTGATGGTATACGGGTGGGCGGGGTTGTGGAGGAGGTCGTCTCGGGAGGCTCGTTCCACAATGCGGCCAGCATACATGATCGCCACCCGGTCGGCAACCTCGGCAACAATGCCCAGGTCATGTGTGATGAGTAAAATGGCCGTACCTGTTTGCGCCTGGAGGGTTTTCATCAACGTGAGAATTTCGGCCTGCACCGTGACATCGACCGCCGTGGTCGGTTCGTCAGCAATCAGTAGCCCTGGTTCGCAGGCGAGGGCCA
>Ga0137403_10008360_pt1 | contig 11585 bp, 11 predicted proteins | sample CZOMad2_1_16fung_FD_122057 | JGI IMG/M metagenome (GOLD analysis project Ga0137403, IMG submission 122057) | Vadose zone soil fungal communities from Angelo Coast Range Reserve, California, USA - CZOMad2_1_16fungal (Hybrid Assembly) | ecosystem: Environmental > Terrestrial > Soil > Vadose zone...
TTCGATCGAGATATTTACGTCGCGAGAATCGCCGACTTCGTAGATTTCCTTGCGCAACCGCAGGCCGGCCTGTTGGTCAAAATAACCGTCGAACGATTTTTCAAAAACGGTGGCCATGTCGGCGGCAATCGCATCGGCCCAGGCATACCCATAATAACCCGAACCGTAACCGATGATGTGCCCGAAGTAGGCGACGAAGGCGGTGTCCGGCGGCATTGGCAGGAAGACATCACCGAGGACCTGGTTCGATAGCGGCAACACTTCGCTGGCGTTGGTCTCGTGAATTTGCGTGTGCAACGCGAGATCCATCATTCCAAAAGAAAGTTGCCGCCGATAATACGCCCCTTCCGTCGCGAGACGCGCGTCTTTCAGCTTGGCCAGAACGTCGGCAGGAATCTTTTTTGATGGATCGCGATAATCCGCGGCAAAGGTGTCCAAAACTTTTTTATCCCACGCCCAATTCTCAAGCATTTGCGACGGGGCCTCGACGAAATCGCGCGGCACGCTGGTGCCGGAGAAGCGCGAGTATTTGGCGCGGGTCAGAATGGTATGCATCGCGTGGCCGAATTCGTGAAAAATGGTTTCCACATCATCGTGCGACATGAGCGATGGATGATCTTTGGTAGGCGTGGGGAAATTGCAAATCAACGCGCACACCGGGCGCTGATATTTTCCGCCCGGCAGAAGCTTGCCTTCCATGATTCCGAATTCAGCGAAGTGGTGGTATTTGCCATCGCGCGGGAACATATCCAGATAGAACAGCCCGAGCGGCTCGCCGGTTTTCGCATCCGAAACGGCGTACAGTTGCAGGTCGCCAATCCATTTGTAGGGCGGTTCGACGCGTTCGAATTTGAGGCCGAAAATGTGCTGATAAATCGCGAACATGCCGTCGAGCACGTGCTGGTAGGGGAAGAAAACGCGGAGCTGCTCGGCATCGATATTATATTTTTCCTTCTTTAATTGGTTCGCGAAATAGCGCCAGTCCCAGATGTAGATTTTGGCGGTGGCATCGCCGGATTCCGCCACCTTCATTTTGCGGAACTCTTCCAATTCCGCGTCGAATTTCGGCTGCAGGCCGGTTTCGAGCTTTTGCTCAAAGGCGATGGCTACGGCGCCGGTTTTGACCATTTTGGTTTCGGTATCGTAATCCGCGTAGGTCTTATAGCCGAGCTTGAGCGCAATGTTATCGCGCAGGACGAGGATTTTTTGCAGCAGCGGAATGTTTTGTTCGCGGGCGAGATTGCTTTGCGCGATGAGGAATTGTTTGCGCGTTTCTTCACGCTTCGCGTTGTCCAATAAAGTGATGTAATGCCAGGTGATGTTGGCCATCAAAGTGTATTCGTCATCGCCGGTTTTCACCTGTTGAAGAAAATCATCCGGCACGCCTTCGAGTTGGGCTTTGGTAAATTTGACCGGCTGCTTGGCTTTCTCGATGTTATCCTCGAAATCGGTGGAAAGGCCGGAAAGCTCCTTGCGCATCCGCTCGACTTGATCGCGCTCGGCCTTCGGCAAATCCAGGCCGGCGCGCCGATAATCGCGCATGGTCTCGGAAAGCAATTTCGCATCCTCGCCCTTGAGGTCGGGCTTGGTGTCGGCGTAAGCCTTGACGGCGCGATAAACATCCTCGCGATAATCTATCCCAACCATCCAGCCTTCGAGGTCTTTGAGCGCAGCGGTAGCCGCATCGCGCAGGACGGCGTTGGTGCTCGTCTCCTGAATGAGCGTGAGGCGGTTGTCCGCGGTAGAAAGCTCGGAGCCCAGGTCATCCAGCGCGCGGACGGTGTTGGTGAAGTTGACTTCGCTGGCGCTTATCTTGCCGATGCGGTCCAGCGAGGTATTGCCGTCAGCAATGGTGTTCGTCACGGCGAGAGCGATTTCGTTCGTGGTCGTTTCGAAGGTCGGAATGGCGATGGTGGAATTGAATTTGGCGGTGCGCTGCTGAAATTCCTGGAGGTTGCCTTCGGCAATCGCGGCTGGTTTTTGCGGCAAGGTGCTGCAACCGGCCAAAAATGAAGCGAGGACGAGAAATGAGATTGTTTTCCAGCGCATAATCCGTGCAAGCTAATCTCATGATTGCTGGTTCGCAATTCGTAACTCGCGGTTTATCTCTGCGCCGCATTTGCAGCGTGGAATTTATCGGCAACTGTTCAGTTGGTCGCAACGCTCGCCCTTTCCATGAACCCTGAGCACCACCTCTCTCCGACCCTCTCCCCCGCTCCGCGGCGGAGAGGGAGACGAAATCACGCGCTGCAATGGGTTCCGGGATTCAATGCGCGCAACTGGTTTGGGGAAATTCTCACACCGGCCCTTTCCATTAAGATGGGCACGAAAACGCGGAATGAATTCCGCGCTCCGTTTACACAATGCCGTTGCTCGAAATAAAAAACCTGCAGCTCGATTTTCTGTCGGGCGAGACCGGCGCCCGCGCGGTGGATGGCGTGTCGCTGGCGATGGAGGCGGGCGAGACGGTTTGCCTGGTCGGCGAAAGCGGTTGCGGCAAAACGGTGACGGCGCTTTCCATCGCGCGGCTGGTGCCCACGCCGCCGGCGAAATATGTGGGTGGGGAAATTTTGTTGAACGGGCGCGATGTGTTGAAGATGTCGCCGGAGGATTTGCTGGGCGTCCGCGGGGGCGTGGTGAGTTATGTTTTCCAGGAGCCGAGCGCGTCATTGAACCCGGTCATTCGCATCGGCAAACAAATCAAGGAATCACTCAGGCTGCATCGGCCGGAAAAAGCGACGGACGACGAAGTGATCCGGCTGTTGAAACTGGTGCGCATCCCCGCGCCCGAATCGCGCATCCGGAATTATCCTTTCGAGATGTCGGGCGGGATGCAGCAACGCGTGATGATCGCGATGGCGCTGGCGAGCGAACCGAAATTGCTGGTGGCAGATGAGCCGACCACGGCGTTGGATGTGACCATCCAGGCGCAGATCCTGGAATTATTGCTCGACCTCAAACAGCGCGTCGGCATGAGCATCCTGCTGATCACGCATAATTTGGGTATCGTGGGTGACATCGCCGATCGCGTGGCGGTGATGTATGCGGGGCAAATCGTGGAACTGGCGCCGGCGAAAGATTTGTTGCGGCGGCCGTTGCATCCGTACACGAAGGCGCTGATGAATTCGGTGCCGAAGTTGAGCGGCGACGAAGCGCGGCTCACGGCGATTCCGGGAAACGTGCCGCGCATCGGGGATTTTCCGCCGGGATGCCGGTTTTATCCGCGTTGCCCGAGCGCGAAACCGGAATGCGCGACGACGATGCCGGAGTTGGTGGAGGTGGAACCGAGGCGGTGGGTGCGGTGCGCGTATGCGAAATAAAATGTTCAAAGTATCAAAGCAAATTCAGGCGGGCGATCGGGAGGTCCAAGATCGCGCTGAATTTTTTTGGTGCGGTTCAAACCTTGTTTTGGTTGTCGCTGATGGCGCTGGGGGAATGGGTGGTGGCGCAGAAGCAGCAGAATTCGTTGTGAAGGGTGTTAAGGAGCGGATCTCTTCTTTAGAATTGGATTCGGAGTCGTTAACTAATCTCGTCGCTTCTCTTGACCGTGAAATGGCCGCAAGCGGAGCTTTTGGAGAAACAACGTGTGTGTTGGTGGTCTTGTCGAGTGCTGGCATCATTGGAACCAGCGTCGGAGATTCCGGCGCATTTATATTTTCAAAAATCGGAGTGGAAAGCCTGACTGTAAATCAGCTTCGCAAACCTTTCGTTGGTAGTGGACGTGCGATGCCGGTTGGCTTCACGGGCTCTTCATTTGAGGGAACACTACTGCTAGCAAGCGATGGATTGCTGAAATACACGAGCCAGCAAAAGATCGCGGACACGATTGCCACTACTGATTTCGAGAGCATGGCCGAAAAGTTAATAGCTCTGGTTAGGTATCAGTCGGGTGCTTCGCCCGACGATGTGTCTGTATTGCTGGCGCGAAAGACATGAATTTGCTCGAAGTCAAAAATCTGAAAGTCCATTTTCCCGTGAAGCGCAGGGTGTTTGGGCGCGCGCATGAATTTGTGAAGGCGGTGGATGGCGTGAGCTTCAGCATTGCGCCGGGGGAAACGCTCGGGCTCGTGGGCGAAAGCGGTTGCGGAAAAACAACTCTCGGGCGGGCCATTGTGCGATTGGTTGAACCGACGGCGGGAAGCATTACTCTCGGCGGCGCGGACCTCACGCAAATGGGAGGCGCGGCTTTGCGCGCGCATCGGCGCACACTTCAGATAATTTTCCAGGATCCATACGGCTCGCTGAATCCGCGAATGACGGTCGAGGACGTGGTGGGCGAGGCGCTGGATATTCACGGGCTGGCGGAAAATAAATCGGCGCGGCAAAAGCGCATCGCGGAATTGCTGAAGGCGGTCGGGCTGGACCCAACTTATGCGCAGCGTTATCCGCACGAATTCAGCGGCGGCCAGCGCCAGCGCATAGGCATTGCGCGCGCACTGGCGGTCGAGCCGAAGTTGATCGTGTGCGATGAACCAGTCAGCGCGCTCGACGTTTCCGTGCAGGCGCAAATCATCAACCTGCTCCAGGATTTACAGCAGCAGCGTGGCATCGCGTATCTTTTCATCGCGCACGATCTCGCGGTGGTGGAGCACATCAGCCGCCGCGTGATGGTGATGTACCTGGGAAAAATTGTGGAGCTGGCGGAAGCGCGCGCGATCATTCGCGCGCCGAAACATCCGTACACGCAGGCGTTAATTTCAGCGGTGCCGGTGGTGGACCCGGATTCCAAGCGGCAGCGAATTGTTTTGCCGGGCGATGTGCCGTCGCCGATTGATCCACCGCCGGGTTGTCCATTTCATCCACGCTGCCCACTGGTGGAAGACCGCTGCCGGGTGGAAATTCCGGCGCTGCGAGAAATCGCGCCGGGACATTGCGCGGCGTGCCACGTCGCGAAGTAAGACACTTTCCCCGTAACTCTTGCCTGATTATCCCGTCTGAATGGAAGACGAGCGAGAGATTAGCTGCGCAAGGATTGCGCAGTCAGTTTACAGCACGTGCGCGGTTGCGCGGAGCGAAGTTGGTATTGATGGTAAAATCGTGCTGGGCTTTTTGCGCGCCGGCCTCGACGAAAAGCCGGTAAGTCGCTCCCGGATCGAGTGGTTCGGGCCGGGCATTGCTAACGATGGGTTGCATGCCGCGAATGCGGTCGCCGTAGGAAAACATTTTTATCGGAGCGGAATTGGAGTCGGATTTCAATTCCCAGGCGGGAAGGGCATATTTGTTGCTCTCAAGAGCGCTCACGGAGACAACTTTTAACGAGGTTAATCGATAAGGGTATCCGAGGCTGAAGTTGACCTGGCCAAACCGCTCGTTGTGAGCAATAAGCATGACCTTTGGTTTGAACCAATTACTGAAATGAATAACATAGACAGCGCCAAGAACGATCGCGACCGCGACGAGGGACCAGGATTTTTTATTCATAAACAAAATGAACAGACGGGCTGCTTCAGCCGTCGAACAAACTATCAGACGCGCCAACGAGCCACCTATTCAGACGCGCGAGCCAGTTGAAATGTTATGAGAATAAACAACAAACAAAAATCGGCCAGTCGGAAACCGGCTTTTACTTTAATTGAATTGTTGGTGGTCATCGCCATTATCGGAATTTTGGCGGCGATGTTATTGCCCTCCTTGAGCCGCGCGAAAGGTTCCGCGCAACGTATCTCCTGCCTGAACAGCCTGCGCCAATTGGGACTCGCGACGCAGATGTATATTACCGACAGCCAGGATGTCTATCCGCCACGCGATGGCATCAGCCGGTGGCCGGATAGGCTTTATGATAATTACGGCAAGAACGTGAAATTGCTGTTGTGCCCCGTGGATCATATGGATCCCAACGCAACGCCTCCATCACCGCAGAGCATTGGCTATGGAGCTTCGAATAATGTCGCTGATGCGGCAGTCCGGAGTTTTTTCATTAATGGTTTCAATGATTTCTTTTCTGACAAATCGGGTATTGCGGTGAATGACTTCGGCCCGCTTTCAGTTTATATGATGTCGCCAACCGACCGGGCGCTCATCCGGCAGAGTGACATCCCCCATCCCAGCGACACGATTATTCTCGGAGAAAAACAATACGATCATGGCGACTTTTACATGGATCTCGGTGAAAGAGGAGGCAACGACTGGTCGGGGATTCTGGAACAGAGCCGGCACGATAGTCGCGGGCCGGGCACTGGCTCCGGTGGTTCGAATTACACCTTCGCCGATGGCAGCGCGCGATACATAAAGTACGGCCAGTCTTTGTGGCCGATGAGTCTCTGGTGCGTCAGCGATGCGAACCGGACGTATTACGCATATCAATCTCCAGGGATGCCCTAGTCGGAACGCTTCATTGGGAATGAAGCCCTAATTTGAAATCGTCGCCTGTTGTTGGAACGCGGCGTTTATGCCGCATCAATGTGAAAAAGCTGGAGAGGTTAGGAATTATTCGAGCGGCATAAATAGCGAACAATGAAGCGGCATTTATCCGTAAGTCTTCAATCAAGTTTACGCTCGCCCTCACCCCTTCCCTCTCCCCCGAGGAGAGGGTGAAACTTTGGCACAGTTACGGAGATTCACTGACCAATGACTTAATCCAGCGCTCGGGAAAGTCGCGTCTAATCAAATCAGGTAACGACATTATTAGTTCAAGCGTTTCGTCATCTATACAGATACAGATAAATGCCGCGCTCCAACAACAGGCGTTGATTTTTAATCAGGGTAATATCAGCGCTTGACATACATAGTAATGCTATGCATAGTGTCCCTATGATTCCGAAAGAACTCGTGGCGGCCTCGGCTGAGGCGTTGATTTTATCCCTGCTCTCGAAGGGTGAGAGCTATGGTTATGCGATTATCCAGGAGGTGCGCGCGCGCTCCGACAACCATCTGCAATGGACCGATGGCATGCTGTACCCGGTGCTGCATCGCATGGAGAATAACGGCTGGATCAAGTCGCGCTGGGTGAAGATGGAGAACGGTCGGAAGCGCAAATATTATTCGCTCAAAAAGGACGGCAAGGATGCGCTGGATGAACAGCGCACGCAGTGGCTGAAAGTCCACGGCGTCCTGACTCAATTGTGGGGAGAGAAAGAACAGTATGTCTGAGCTCGAAGAAAAAATCGCTGCGTGGCGCGGTCAGTTGATTGCGGGAGGAATTGAATCTTCCGCAATCCTCGATGAACTCGAAAGCCATCTGTTGGAGGAGGTTGATATTCGGCTGGCCTGCGGGAATTCTGAGGCTCAGGCATTCGAACACGCGGTACAATGGATGGGGGCGCTAATTCACAGCGGAAGGTTCGCCATGTTTAATCTCGACCAGGCAATCGCTGAATGGCGGCGGCAAATGGCCGCCGGGGGCAATAAAAACTCGACGATTCTCGATGAGTTGGAAAGTCACTTGCGGGATGATATTCGCACGCGCGTGGCGGCTGGAGATTTGGAGGCAAGGGCATTCGAGCTCGCGGTCGCCAAGATGGGGAGTCCAAGTGTTGTCAGGAACGAGTTCAACAAGATCAACCGCCCAACGTGTTGGCCGGTAAAAATCGGAATTTCCCTTTGGATGGTGATGGCGGTCTTGGTTGCGGGGGTGGTAGCCCGGCAGTTTCATTTTGGCAAATTAACCCCGCTCCTCACCGTTCATATCATGGCTCTCACGACTGGTTATCTGGCTGTTTTTCTTGCGGGTGCATTCGGCCTTTATTACGTCGGCATGCAATGGTCCGGCAAATTGTCACCGCAGCTTCAACTATCGCTTTACCGGGCGGCTCGCGCGTTCACGGGCATTTCCGCCGGACTCATCGTTGCGGGTTTGTTTTTGGGAACGATTTGGAACAAACAAATCCGCGGTGTCTATTGGGGCGGGAGTTTGCGTGAGATTGGGGCGGTGTGCGTTTTGATGTGGCTCGCCGTTCTGTGGGTAATGGAACGTCGTAACCAGCAGAACATTTACCTGCGGATGCTCGCGTGTGTGGCCGGGAATGTGGTCGTGAGCCTGGCGTGGTTTGGCGTGGTGATTCTCATGGCGGATCCTGGGTTAAAGTATTTAGGAAGTTATTGGCCGCTGGAAATTTTTGTGGCCATTCATCTCGTCATTCTTGCCCTGGGTTTTTCACGCAGGTTTGAAACGGCAAAAGCGTAAACCAAAGGAACTTTATGTTTGACCTCAATCAAGCGATCACTGAATGGCGGAAGAAAATGGCTGCGGGCGGAATTAAAACCCCCGCGGTCCTTGATGAACTGGAGAGCCATTTGCGGGAGGACGTGGAACAACAGGTCCGCGCCGGCGCGAACCAAATGCAGGCTTTTGACGCGGCGGTGAATCGAATCGGCAAAAGCGATTTGCTGAAGGCGGAGTTCGCCAAGGTCGCGGGAATGAAGGAGGCGCGCTCAGGAAAAGTGATTGGGGCGGCTTGTTGTTTGCTCGCGCTACCGCTCTCGGCCATGGCCATACCGAATTTTTTCACTATACGGGAATTATCCCTGGGTGAGCGCGCGTTGGGATTCGCCGCCGTGATTTTGACGTTTCTTTCGATCGCGAGCTGGCGATTCAGCCACAAATTTCTTCCGGCAATTCGCAACCGGAGAGTCCGGTCGGCAACGGCCATCGGCTGCGGTCTTGCGGGTTTGGCGTGGCTGTGTGTTTTTGGAATTCTGCTCCCGACGGTGATTGTGCCTCACTTCTTCGCCGGGACGGGGGGCGTTTCGGGGGGAGAGTTCAGGCCGGTGTTTACGATGGGGATTTCACTGCTGTGGGCCATGGCTTTGACGGCGGTCCTGGGCGGAATCGCTTACGGTTTGGAAGGGGCCGCCCGGCATCGCATGAGCAGTTGGGCAAATCACTGCGTGAGCAATTAACCCTTAGCGCGTCAAAATAATATGTTTGAACTCGATCAGGCGATTGCAAAGTGGCGGTGGCAAATGGCGGCGGACGGAATCAAGTCCCCAGCCTTGCTTGACGAGTTGGAAAGTCATTTGCAGGAAGACGTGGAGCGGCAGGCGCAAGCAGGGAAGGACGTCGAAGCGGCTTTTCACACCGCCGTGGTTCGGCTCGGCCAACCGAGCGCGTTGACGAACGAATTTTCCAAAGTTGGCGAAACCAATGAAGCGTTGGCGCGGTTGAAATATTTTCTCCTCACCCTGGCGGGCATCCAAAATCCAATCCTTGCAACCAATATGAATACCTCATCCACAAACCCTGAGCCCGCGTGGGCGACCTATTTGAAATCCAGCGCGTTCGCGCTGCCGGCGGCGACGCTTTGGTTGTTTATCGCGGTGTTTGTTTTTCCGAAATTCAACCAGATTATCTCTCAGTCGGGCTTTCAGCTCTCCGGAATTTTTGGCTTTTTGATAGGCCTGGCGCTTTTCCTGACTCACAACATGGTTTTTATCGGCGGCGGATTCATTCTCGCGCTCGTTCTTTTGGAATGGCGCTTCAAGAAATGGCCCCAGTATCGGCGGGCGGCTTTTGGCATCGGAACTTTTCTCCTTAATTCCGCCGTCCTGATCTCGATCACTGCCATGGTCATTCTCGCGGTGGTCGTGGCGGCGGTATCCCTACAACACGCGAAATAGCCGGCTATGTTCAACCTCGAACAATCCATCGCGGAATGGCGGCGACAGATGCTTGCTGCGGGAATCAAAACACCCGTGCCGCTGGAGGAGTTGGAAAGTCATCTGCGCGAAGATATCGAAAAGCAAATCTGCTCCGGGACGGATGCCGAACCGGCTTTCGCTGCGGCGATCAAACGAATGGGCGACGGAGGTTCCTTAAAACGTGAGTTTGAAAAAGTTCAGGATTCGGAAAAGGCGCGCCGACGGAATCGGTGGCGCGTCGTCTCCACGTTCGCCGGAACGGGCTTTGCCTATTCCGTTATTTTCGTGACCTTGATCTTTGAACGAAGGTCTGCCCACGTGGAAATAACGAGCGGCGAATTGTTTTTGGTTTTGGGATCGATGGTGGCCACGCTTCTATTCGGGTTGGTTGGGCGATATTTTGCAAAGTTTCTACCGAACATCACGAATGAATGGCGGCAGGCGGCGGTCATCGTCGTCGGAATTTTTCTCGGAGCGGCTTTGTTCCGGTTGGTTTGGGCCATGTTGCCGTTGAACAATATTATTGAGGCCCAGTTGGCGCTTTTGTGGACGATGTCGCCGTTGTTGGGAATCGGCAATTTATTCGGGGCCTGGATAGATCTCTGTTCCGGCAGGCGGAAACGAATGATTGCAGCAAACGCATAAAACTTATGTTTGACCTCAACCAATCGATCACTGAATGGCGGCGGCAAATGGCTGCTGGCGGAATTAAATCTCCCAAAGTGCTCGACGAGTTGGAGAGCCATTTGCGCGAGGATGTGGAGCGGCGGATTCAATCCGGAGCGACGCCCGAGCGGGCTTTTCAGGAGGCGGCGCGCCAGATTGGTGTTGCCGACGAACTCAAACTCGAATTCGGCAAGATCAGCCTGCCCCATCCTCGAATGAATCGTACCGCGTTACGCCTTGGCTGCGGTGGCATGGCGGTGTTCGTATTTTTGGTCGAGGGGTGGACTTTGCTTGCATTCGATGCCACGCGTGTGGATCGGATTTTGGGTGTGGCTTTCGTTTCTCTCATTGCCGGCTACATCGGATTCCTTCCCGATTTGAATCGACTGCAACCGGGAGTGCATGGGTGGGCGCTCCGGAAGGCAATCGTGATGACCTGTAATGTTGTAGGTGTCGTGTGGAGCTGCCTGCTTCTGTTGAGCATTTGGCATGTCGATTACCTGCCCGTGGGAATTGTTCCCAATGTTATTTGCTGGTCGTTGTATGTCGCCGCGGCAGCGACAATAGTCGTTATCGCCCATGGAACGGAGCCGGAAGTGCTCAAACTCTGGACCACCGAAGCCTGGCAGTCCTTTGAAGTTGCCGGCATCGAAGCTTCTCGTTTTCATCATGATTTTATTGGGACCGAGCATGTCTTGCTCGGATTGCTCGAATCGGAAAATAGTGGCGTTCCAAAGGTGTTGGAGAAAATGGGTGTCAGTCGCGAGACCGTGCGTGGAGAGATCGAAAAGATCATTGGAAATGGACCGCAATCGCAGTCGAACCGGCCGCCGCCTTACACGCCGCGCGCGATGAAAGCTCTCAAGCTCGCTGTTTTGGAAGCCAAGGCGTTGCGCTGTGACCGCGTTGGCGCAGAACACATTTTTCTCGGGCTGGTACTGGAAGGCAGTGGCGTGGCGGCGCAAGTGTTGAACAGATTGGGAGTGAACACAGAGAAAGCTCGTAAAGAAGTCTTAAAGGAGATTAGCAAGCCTTAGCGGTTTCCGGTCTGCTCAACCATTTTGCGGATCTCGTCGACGATTAATTCCGGTTGTTCAAAGGGCACCATGTGGCTGCTGTCTTCGGTGATGATGTGTTTTCCGTTGGGAATTTTCGCCAGCCATTCATTGTGAAACTGGAGCCACATGGGCCGGAGCTTCTTAAGATCCTGCTTTTGTTGCTCCGTCACGAAGCCGGGAAACATGCGCGGTCCCATGGCCGTGATGAGAACGACCGGGATTCCCGGCGGCACCGCGCTCTCGTGCGCCTCGGTAAGGCTGGCCTGGATGTCTTTCCATTCGTCG
>Ga0137403_10008362_pt1 | contig 11584 bp, 12 predicted proteins | sample CZOMad2_1_16fung_FD_122057 | JGI IMG/M metagenome (GOLD analysis project Ga0137403, IMG submission 122057) | Vadose zone soil fungal communities from Angelo Coast Range Reserve, California, USA - CZOMad2_1_16fungal (Hybrid Assembly) | ecosystem: Environmental > Terrestrial > Soil > Vadose zone...
GGCGTCAGGCTGAAGCTCTCGAACGAGAGCTGTCGATCCAGGGTTTCAATGCCAGAGTGATCGTCGCTATGCGCTACTGGCGTCCGCTGACGCATGAGGTGGTCGCCGGCATGGCCACCGAGCAGTTCGACGAGATCCTGCTACTGCCTCTGTATCCGCAGTACTCGAAGACCACCACCGGCAGCAGCCTGAATGAATGGAACCGCCACTTCCGCAAGAACGGCGTGCCGGTCCATGTGATCGACGATTTCCACGACTATCCACCCTACATCGCGGCGCAAGTGGAGCGCGTCAACGAAGCGCTGGCCAAGTTCCCCGCCGGTACCTACGGCGTGTGCGAGGTGTCGGGTCAGGAGATCCCGCTGGCGCGGCTCGAGGCGATGCCGGCCACGCGGGTCCGGGTCGAGTACGCCTGACCGCTCGGGGGAGCTGACCCACTCGACCATGGCAGCCGCACCTGCGCACCTGGTGCGCCGCTTCGCGCCGGCCGCGCACAGCTACCACGTGGTGGCCAGTGCCGCGATGGGCGGCGTGCTGTTGCTGGCCGCCGATGTGCTGGCGCGCACGCTGATGGCGCCACAGGAGCTGCCGGTGGGCGTGCTGACCGCCGTGCTCGGCGGCGGTTATTTGCTGTGGCTGTTGCACCGGGGGCGAATGGCATGAACGGAACGGTGAACGACGGTCTGTCGACGCACGGTGTGGCCGTGTTACTCGGCGGGCGCCAAGTGCTGCACGACGTGTCACTGTCGTTCGGTGCCGGCTGGACCGTCATCGTCGGCCCCAACGGTGCCGGCAAGTCGACGCTGCTGCGCTCGCTGGCCGGCTTGCAGGCCTTGCATGCCGGCGAGGTGAAGCTCGTTGGTCAGGGCCTGGCCGGCTGGACGCTGCGCGAGCGGGCACGCCAGATGGCCTGGCTGGCGCAGCAGGGCGAGGCCAGCGGCGAACTGACGGTGCGCGAGGTCGTCCACCTCGGCCGGCTGCCGCACCTCGGTCTCTTCGCCGAGCCGACGGCGCGCGACGAGGCCGTGGTGCAAGATGCCATGGCGCAGACCGAATGCGCGGCCTGGCAACAGCGCCGCATCAACCAGCTCTCGGGCGGTGAACGCCAGCGCGTGCTGCTGGCGCGCGCGCTGGCGGTCGATGCGCCGTTGCTGTTGCTTGATGAGCCGACCACGCACCTCGACCCGCCGCACCAGGTGGCGCTGGTGCGCTTGCTGCGCCGGCAGGCGTTGGCTGGCAAGACGGTAATCAGCGCGCTGCACGACCTGTCGCTGGCGCTGCAGGCTGACCGGCTGATCGTGATGGCCGCCGGCCGCGTGCACGCACAGGGCGCTTGTGATGACCCGCTGCTGCATGCGGCGTTGATCGATGTGTTCAAGGGCGCGATCCGCATCGAGCCTGTGGCTGCGCAATGGATCGCTATGCCGCGCCTGGACAACTGAACCGGGAGACTCCATGGAAATCGAAACCCCGCCGACCGACAAAGGCCGCGACAACCCGGAAGGCGAGCGCCGCGGCCTGGTGCTGGTCCACACCGGCGACGGCAAGGGCAAGAGCACGGCGGCCTTCGGCCTGGCGCTGCGTGCGCATGGGCGCGGCAAGGCCGTCAAGATCTACCAGTTCATGAAAGTGCCTTCGGCGCGTTTTGGCGAACACCGCGTGTTCGAGCAACTCGGCGTGCCCATCGAGGGCCTGGGCGACGGCTTCAGCTGGAAAAGCAAAGACCTCGAACACTCGGCGCAGTTGGCGCGCGCCGGCTGGGCGCGCGCCGAAGCAACGATCCGCGCCGGCCAGCACTTCCTGGTCGTGCTCGATGAGGTCACCTACCCGTTGCGCTACGGCTGGGTGCCGCTGGAACCCGTGCTGGCCTGTCTGCGCGAACGTCCGGCCGGCGTCAGCGTCGTGATGACCGGCCGCAACGCGCCACAGGAGCTGATCGACCTGGCGGATACTGTGACCGAGATGACGCTCGTCAAACACCATTTCGATGCCGGGGTGCCGGCACAGCGCGGCATCGAGGATTGATGTCCTCGTTGATCGCCCGCCATCCACAGCTGAGTCTGTTGCTCGCGCTGCTGCTGGCCTGGGCACTGGACGCTTTGTTTGGCGAGCCGCCGGAAGCGCTGCACCCGGTGGCGTGGCTGGGCCGGCTGTTGTGGCCGCTGGGTTGCCGGCTGCGCTCGCTGCCACCGCGCACGGCCTTGTGCAGCGGCGCATTGATCTGGGCTGTGTTGGCGGGTGCCTTGGGTACAGGCGCATGGTGGTTGCAAGCGCGCTTGCTTGTGCAACCGGTGTGGCTTTCCGTGCCCTTGCTGGCGCTGCTGCTCAAGCCGATGTTCACCTGGCGCGCGCTGCACGACGAAGTGGCCGCCGTGGAAGACGTGCTGGAGCAGGACATCGAATCCGCACGCGAGCGCTTGTCGCAGCTCGTGAGCCGCGACGTGAGCGCCCTGAATGAAGCGATGACACGCGAAACCGCGATCGAGGCCTTGGCCGAAAACCTCAGCGACTGCGTGGTTGCGCCGCTGTTCTGGTTTGCGGTTTTCGGCTTGCCCGGTGCTGTGGTCTACCGCTTTGCCAATACGGCCGATGCGATGTGGGGCTACCGCGGCATTTGGGAGTGGACCGGCAAGTGGGCCGTGCGCGCCAATGATGTGTGCTCGTGGGTGCCGGCGCGGGTGACGGCGCTGTTGCTGCGGCCGATATGTCGGCGCAAAGACTGGCGCACGCTCAAGCGCCATGCGCGCCGCACGCCATCGCCCAACAGCGGCTGGCCGATGAGCGCCATGGCGCTTCGGCTGGGAGTACGCCTGTCCAAGCACGGCGCGTACGTGATCAACGAGAGCGGGGTTTCGCCGACGCCCGCTTCGGTGGCGCGTGGGCTGAGCATTGCAGCAACGGCCGCGTGGGCGGGGATGCTGCTGGCCGTGTTCATCTGGGCGTTGAGAGCGCTGTGACTGGCGCGCTGCGCTGCCGGCCGAGGCGTGACCTCGGGCCGTGACTCACGGCGTCGAGGCGTTTGATTTGGCGTGCGCTCGACCCTGCAGCAACTCGCGCGGAGCAGAGTCGCAAAACGCAATCACACCGCAGCGCTCGCACAACGGCCGACGCGCCTGGCAGATGTAGCGGCCGTGAAGAATCAGCCAGTGATGCGCATGCAGCTTGAATTCGTCCGGTACGCGCTTCAACAGCTTGAGCTCCACCTCCAGCACGTGCTTGCCCGGGGCCAGTCCGGTGCGGTTGCAGACGCGAAAGATGTGCGTGTCGACCGCCATCGTCGGCTCGCCGAAAACCACGTTCAGCACCACGTTGGCGGTCTTGCGGCCCACGCCGGGCAGGGCTTCCAGCGCCTCACGGCTGTTCGGTACTTCGCCGCCGTGGCGTTCGATCAGCAGGCGGGACGTTTCAACCAGGTTCTTGGCCTTGCCGCGGTACAGGCCGATGGTCTTGATGTACTCAGCGACGCCCGCCTCGCCCAGAGCCATGATTTTTTTCGGCGTGTTGGCCAGCGCGAACAGATGCCGCGTCGCCTTGTTGACACTCACGTCGGTAGCCTGCGCTGACAGCAGCACGGCGGCCAACAGCTCGAAAGCGCTGGTGTACTCGAGTTCAGTCGTCGGGTGCGGGTTGGCCGCACGCAGCGTGGCAAAAAAGGGCTCGATCAGCGAGGCTTTCATCGCCCACATTGTCGCAGCGCCGCCCGCTCGCGACAGCACCGGCGTGCTCGGCCGCCTCGTAGATTTCGGGATCGGGAAGCGGTGTCAGAAAGACAGGGCGAGCACGACGGGCTTGGGCGTATTGGGTGGCGCGTTGCGGTCGCAGGCGACCAGCGCGAGCACCGACGCCGCGGTCATCGTGGCGACCAGCATGTATTTGCGCATGACGTTGAACTCGGTCGGTTTGAATGTCGAGGACTTCAATAACGCGACTGCAACTCGCGGATCTGCTGGCGGGCTTCATCCTGGCGAACACCGTAGGTCTTTTGCAGCTTGCCGGAATGCTGCTCGCGTTCGCCTTGCTCCATCTGATTCTTGTCGTCGGTCAAGCGGCCCCAGTTCTTGCGCACATTGCCTTTGACCTGTTTCCACTGGCCTTCCATCCGATCTCGGTTCATTGCAGCTCCTGTGGTGTAAATGAGTGGCCGGGTCGAGGGGGTGTCGTCGGTTTCAACCCTGGGGCAAGGTTATGAGGCCGGCCAAAAGCTCACCGTCGGAACAGAGTCGTGCCCGGTGTCGGAACTTTGGAGATTCGGTTGTAGGACGATGCTGACGTGAACCGCGAAGAACGAGCCTGGCTTGAGCGTGTCGACGCCTTGTGTGGTCGACCCGTCAAGCCGGTTTGCGGGCTCTTGCGCGGGCGATGGCGGCCTGAACTGCATCACGCTTGGCGTCGGGCACAGCGGCCCCGCTCGGCGCGGGCGCTGCTGCCCCAGTGGAATTCAATGCGGCGGCCTTGGCGGTCAGGCGCTGCGTGCGTTCACGCTCGTCACGGGCGGTCCGTTCCAGGTGAAATGCATGGCGTGAGCGCGCCTCGTCGGCCTGTGTTTCGTTCCAGGCCTGCCAACCCGTGAGTGCGCCGCTGACGTTCATCAGCGAAATGCAATCCACCGGACATGCCGGGATGCAGAGTTCGCAGCCGCTGCACAGCTCGTTGATGACGGTATGCATCGCCTGGGGGCCACCGATGATGCAATCCACCGGACAGGCTTTCAGGCACAGCGTGCAGCCGATGCACCAGGCCTCGTCGATCACCGCGAGTTGGCGTGGGCCTTCGGTGCCGTTGGCCGGATTCAAGGGGCTCGCGCGGCGGCCGCTGATGCGGGCCAGGCGGGCTATGCCCTCGGCGCCGCCCGGCGGGCATTGGTTGATGTCGGCATGGCCCCGGGCCATGGCGTCGGCATAGGCGTGGCAGTCGGCATAGCCGCAACGCGTGCACTGCGTTTGCGGCAATGCGTCGTTCAGGGCCTGGGTCAGGGAGTCGATCGCAGTCACGTCACCGTGGTCGGCTCAGGCGGCCACTTTGCCGGTTGATTTGGCGGCCGATTTGCCGCTGGGTTTGGCCCCGGCGCCGCGAACCGGCACTTGCTTGGCGGCGCTGGCCTTGCGAGGAGCTTCTTTGGGCGCAGGGCTTTGGTATTTGGCAATGAAGTCGCGCACTTGTGGATAGACCTTTTCACGCCAGCGCCGGCCCGAGAAGATGCCGTAGTGGCCGGCGCCTTCCACGTCGTAGTGGAACTGGCGCGACTTCGGAACGCCGGTGCACAGGTCGTGCGCGGCGCGGGTCTGGCCCGCACCCGAGATGTCGTCCAACTCGCCTTCGATGGTCAGCAGTGCAGTCGTCTTGATGTCTTGCGGACGCACGGTCTGGCCATGGATGTCCCAGGTGCCGTTGACGAGCGCGAAATCCTGAAACACCACCTTGATGGTGTCGAGGTAGTACTCGGCGGGCATGTCGAGCACGGCGTTGTATTCGTCGTAGAAAGCGCGGTGGAAGTCGGCGCTTTCATCTTCGCCGCGCATCAGGTCGTTGAAATAGTCGTAGTGCGATTTCAAGTGCCGGTCGGGATTCATCGCAATGAAGCCGCTGTGCTGCAGGAAGCCCGGGTACACGCGCCTGCCATTGCCGGGGTAGTTGGCCGGCACGCGGTAGATCACGTTGTTCTCGAACCATTCGTGGCTCTTGTTCATCGCGAGGTTGTTGACTGCGGTGGGTGATTTGCGCGCGTCGATCGGGCCACCCATCATCGTCATGGTGCGCGGTGTGGTTTCGCCGTGGCTGGCCATCAGCGAGATGGCGGCAAGCACCGGCACGGTCGGCTGACACACCGATATCACGTTCACGCCAGGCCCGACGTGGCGGATGAATTCCTGCACGTAGGCCACATAGTCGTCCAGATGGAAGGGCCCGTCTTCGGTGGGCACCATGCGCGCGTCGGTCCAGTCGGTGATAAAGACCTTGTGGTCGATCAGCAAGGCACGAACGGTTTCGCGCAAAAGGGTGGCGTGGTGGCCCGACAGCGGCGCAACGACCAGCACGGTCGGCTGTTTTTTCAGGGTCGACAGAAGTTGCTGGTTGTCGGTGAAGCGTTTGAAACGCAGCAGACGGCAGAACGGCTTGGTGACAGCCACTTGCTCTTGCACCGCCACATCGATGCCGCCGACTTTGACAGCGGTGATGTTGAACTCGGGCTTCTCATAGTCCTTAGACAGCCTGTGCATCAAGCCCATGCCTGCAGACAGGCGTTGTGCCATCGGCACGTGGGCAAATGGCGAGAGCGGATTGCTGTAGAGCCTGGACGAAGCGCTTGCGAATTCGGCAAACGGACTCAACAGCGCGCGCTGGGCTTCATACAGTTGATACAGCATGGTGTTCTCCTCGTGGTCTGGCAGCTTGCCATTGTGCACCGCAGCATTCTAGGCCCGCTCGCCCGATCATGCAGCCTTTGTGGCCTAAGACAAACCCGAAAAGAGGCGATAAACAGAACACCGTATCAGACTCTGCGATGTCATGAAAGTGACGTCGCCTGGCTGACCGACGGGCCAATCAACTCACTTTGGCGATCGCGCTGACCACGGCGTCGAGGTTCTTGTGGTTCAGTGCGGCGACACAAATGCGACCCGAATCCACGCCATAGATACCGAACTCATTGCGCAGGCGCTGCATTTGAGCCTGGTTGAGACCCGAATAGCTGAACATGCCTTTTTGGCGTGTGATGAAACTGACGTCCTGCTTGACGCCGGCGGCTTTGAGCTTGTCTTGCAGCGCAACGCGCATCTCCTTGATGCGCACGCGCATGCTGGCCAGCTCTTCTTCCCACAGCTTGCGCAGCGTCGGCGTGGTGAGCACGGTGGCCACCACCTGCGCGCCATGCGTGGGTGGGTTCGAATAGTTGGTGCGAATGACGATCTTCAACTGGCTCAGCACGCGGGCAGCGTCGTCCTTGCTGGCGCACACCACGCTGAGTGCGCCGACCCGTTCGCCGTAGAGCGAAAAGCTCTTCGAGAACGAGGTCGAGACGAAGAAGTCGATCCCGGCGTTCAAGAACTGCTGGATCACGGCGCCGTCTTCGGCAATGCCTTCACCAAAACCTTGATAGGCCATGTCGAGAAAGGCCACCAACTGGCGGCTCTTGATCGCCTCGATCACCCGCGGCCATTGCGCTGCCGTGATGTCGTAGCCGGTCGGGTTGTGGCAGCAGGCGTGCAGCACGAAGATGCTGCCGGCGGCAGCACTGTTCAGCGCGGCGAGCATGCCGTCGAAATTGACGCCGTGCGCGGCTGCGTCGTAGTACGGATAGGTGTTGACGGTGAACCCGGCATGGGTGAACAGCGCACGGTGGTTTTCCCAGCTCGGGTCGCTGATGAACACCTGCGCATTCGGGTTCAAGCGCTTCAGGAAATCGGCGCCGACCTTCAGACCGCCGGTACCGCCCAGGGCTTGCACCGTGGCGACGCGGCCGGCCCTGAGAACATCGCTGCCGGCACCAAATACGAGGTCCTGCACCGCTTTGTCATAAGCCACGATGCCGTCGATCGGCAAATAGCCGCGGGCCTTGGGCGCTTCTTGCATCTGGCGTTCGGCTTCGGACACGCACTTGAGCAAGGGCAGCTTGCCCTCACCGTCGTAGTACACCCCGACCCCGAGATTGACTTTGGCGGGATTGGGATCGGCGTTGAATTGTTCGTTGAGGCCCAGGATCGGGTCACGGGGAGCCATTTCAACGGCGGCGAACAGCGAGGTCATGGAAAGTCCTTGTCCAAAAAAATGAAGGCCCGCTCCCGATTTTTTTAACCCCTCGGGGGCGGACTCGGCTTGCCGAGGCCTGGGGTTGTCAGTAGAGCGCATGGCGGTTTTGGGCTACGCTGCACAGTCGCCCTGTGATGTTGTTGCGCAGAAAAAACCTGGAGATTTTATCTGTCATGGCTGAGCTGTCTGAGCTTGTTACCGAAGTCGCTGATGTGGTCGCGCCATCGCAGGGCGAATTCGTGTCTTTTCCCGACTCGCCGTTCCAGCTGTTCCAACCGTATTTTCCTGCGGGCGACCAGCCGACCGCCATCGCGGGCTTGGTCGACGGACTCAACGACGGCTTGAGTTACCAGACGCTGCTCGGCGTCACAGGTTCGGGCAAGACCTTCACGATGGCCAACGTGATTGCGCGCATGGGCCGTCCGGCGATCGTGTTCGCGCCCAACAAGACCTTGGCGGCGCAGCTGTACAGCGAATTCCGCGAGTTCTTTCCGAGGAACGCGGTCGAGTACTTCGTCAGCTACTACGACTACTACCAACCCGAAGCCTATGTGCCGCAGCGCGACCTGTTCATCGAGAAAGACAGCGCGATCAACGAGCACATCGAGCAGATGCGGCTGTCGGCCACCAAGAGCGTGCTGGAGCGGCGCGACGTGGTGATCGTGGCATCGGTGAGTGCGATCTACGGTATCGGCGCGCCCGAGGACTACACCGAGATGCGGATGATCCTGCGCACGGGCGACAAGCTGGGCCAGCGCGATGCGATCGCCCATCTGATTCGCATGCAATACAAGCGCAGCGACATCGACTTCTCGCGCGGCAGCTTTCGCGTGCGCGGCGACACGATTGACGTGTTCCCGGCGGAGCACAGCGAACTGGCCGTGCGCATCGAACTTTTCGATGACGAACTCGAAACGCTGCAGCTGTTCGATCCGCTGACCGGCCAGATCCGCCAGAAGATTCCGCGCTTCGTCGTCTATCCGGCCAACCACTATGTGACGCCGCGCAGCCGCGTCGTTGCGGCGGTCGACTCGATCAAGGAAGAGCTTCGAACGCGCTCGGCCGAACTGGTGGCCGCCGGCAAATTGGTCGAAGCACAGCGACTTGAGCAGCGCACCCGCTTCGATCTGGAAATGCTGAACGAGATCGGCCACTGCAAGGGCATCGAGAACTACACGCGCCATCTCTCGGGTGCCGCACCCGGCGAACCGCCCGCCACCTTGGTGGACTACCTGCCGGCCGATGCGCTGATGTTCCTTGACGAGTCGCACGTGATGATCGGCCAACTGGGCGGCATGTACAACGGCGACCGGGCGCGAAAAACGACGCTGGTCGACTATGGGTTTCGTCTGCCTTCGGCGCTGGACAACCGGCCTCTGAAGTTCGAAGAATTCGAGAAGAAGATGCGCCAGGTGGTGTTTGTCTCGGCGACACCGGCTGATTACGAGCGGAAAAATGCCGGCCAGGTGGTTGAGCAGTTGGTGCGGCCCACCGGGTTGGTCGATCCGGAGGTTGAAGTGCGGCCTGCAGAGCGCCAGGTTGACGATGTGCTGCAGGAAATCCGCATCCGCGTCGAGAAGAACGAGCGCGTTCTGATCACCACGCTGACCAAACGCATGGCCGAGCAGCTCACCGACTATCTGGCGGACAACGGTGTCAAGGTGCGCTATTTGCACAGCGACATCGACACCGTGGAGCGGGTGGAAATCCTGAGAGATCTGCGTTTGGGTGCGTTCGATGTGCTGGTCGGGATCAACCTGCTGCGCGAGGGCCTGGACATTCCGGAGGTGTCTCTGGTCGCGATCCTGGATGCCGACAAGGAGGGATTTTTGCGCTCCGAGAGGTCGCTGATCCAGACCATCGGCCGTGCTGCGCGCAACCTCAATGGCCGCGCCATCCTGTATGCGGACAAAATTACCGAGTCGATGCGCAGGGCGCTTGGCGAAACCGAGCGCCGCCGGCTGAAACAAGTGGTCCATAACCTGGAAAACGGCATCACGCCTCAAACCATTCGGAAACAGGTCAAGGACTTGATCGACGGTGTTTACTCGGAGAAGTCCAAGGACGCCGCGCGGGCCGCGCAAGCCGCCGAAATCGAAGTTTTGTCTGAAAAAGACCTGGGAAGGCGCATCAAGCAACTCGAAAAGCAGATGTTGGAGCACGCGCGCGACCTCGAATTCGAGAAGGCCGCCCGCATCCGGGATCAGCTGGCCGTGCTGCGGGAGCAGGCTTTTGGCGCCCCGGGAGTGGACAACGTGGTGCCGCTGGTGGCCAATTCGCCGCACGCTTCCTGAGCCCACAGGTATCTGGGCCAATCACCTGCTCAGAGTGGGGAACTTCCCGGGTCAATGCCGACCGAAACGGTAGGCCTCATATATACTTGAGTAATCCTGTCGGGATCTCATGCGGGTTATCCCGTTGTAACCGCCAGGCGCTCAACAAGCATGAGGTCACCACCGCTCGCTTTCGTTGATTTGTCATGCCTTCACGGGCATCAGGAGGATTCCATGCGTCTGACCACAAAAGGCCGTTTTGCCGTAACCGCGATGATCGATCTGGCTCTGCGTGAGAACACGGGACCAGTGGCTTTGGCGGCCATCAGTGCCCGCCAGCAGATCTCGCTGTCTTACCTTGAGCAGCTGTTTGGCAAGCTGCGCCGTCATGAATTGGTAGAGAGCACCCGCGGCCCCGGCGGCGGTTACTCGCTGGGTCGAAAATCCGAAGAAATCACTGTCGCTGACATCATCGTGGCGGTAGATGAACCGATCGATGCCACCGGCTGTGGCGGCAAAGAGAACTGCATGGGCGAAGACGCCGGCCGTTGCATGACGCACGACCTGTGGACCAGCCTCAATTCCAAGATGATCGAGTACCTCGATTCGATTTCGCTGCGCAAGCTGGTCGAAGAGCAGTTGGCCAAGGGCATCTCGATCGAAGAGCACCCCGTCAAACGCGCCATTTCGACCCAGCCCGTTGTCAAGCCCATCAAGGTCACGGCACCGAACTCGGTGTTTGCATTGGGCGGCGCGTACTCCAAGTAATTTTTCTGTCGATGCCGTCATGGACATGAGCCCTCATTTTCCGATCTACATGGATTACGGCGCCACCACGCCGGTGGATCAGCGCGTTGTCGACGCGATGATCCCCTGGCTGCGCGAGCACTTCGGCAACCCGGCTTCACGCAGCCATGCCTGGGGTTGGGAAGCAGAAGCGGCTGTCGAAAAGGCGCGTGACGAGGTGGCGGCACTGATCGGTGCTGACCCTCGGGAAATCGTCTGGACCTCCGGAGCCACCGAGTCCAACAACCTGGCTCTCAAAGGCGCGGCACAGTTCTACAAGACTCGCGGCAAGCACCTGATCACCGTCAAGACCGAACACAAGGCGGTGCTCGACACCACGCGCGAGTTGGAGCGCCAGGGCTTTGAAGTGACCTATCTCGACGTGCAAGAAGACGGCATGCTCGACCTGGACAAGTTGAAGGACGCGATGCGCCCTGACACGATTCTGGTGTCGGTCATGTACGTCAACAACGAGATCGGTGTCATTCAGGACATCCCCGCCATCGGCGCGATGTGCCGTGAACGCGGCATCATTTTTCATGTGGATGCCGCGCAAGCGACCGGCAAGGTGGCAATCAATCTGGCTGAGTTGCCGGTTGATCTGATGAGCTTGGCGTCGCACAAGACGTATGGCCCCAAGGGCATCGGCGCTTTGTATGTACGCCGCAAGCCGCGCGTGCGCCTGGAGGCGCAAATGCACGGCGGAGGCCACGAGCGTGGCATGCGGTCGGGCACGTTGCCGACGCACCAGATCGTCGGCATGGGCGAGGCTTACCGCA
>Ga0137403_10005662_pt2 | contig 11583 bp, 6 predicted proteins | sample CZOMad2_1_16fung_FD_122057 | JGI IMG/M metagenome (GOLD analysis project Ga0137403, IMG submission 122057) | Vadose zone soil fungal communities from Angelo Coast Range Reserve, California, USA - CZOMad2_1_16fungal (Hybrid Assembly) | ecosystem: Environmental > Terrestrial > Soil > Vadose zone...
GAACGGCTGATCGCGACGGGTGCGTGTGAACTCTTGCAGCCGCCGCACGGTCTGCGCGCCGTCGAGGGCGGAGCGCTCGATGACCTGGAGCCACTTGCGGAGCTGCGGGTCTTGCAAGCGCTGGAGCGTGAGCTGGGCGCGCCCCAGGATCGACGCGAGCAGGTTGTTGAAGTCGTGCGCCACGCCCGAAGCCATCTCGCCGAGCGCGCGGAGCTTCTCGGTGCGCACGAGCTGGTCCTGCGCCGAGGCCAGCTCGCTGTACGCCCGCGTGCGCTCCTCGAAGAGCCGCGCGCTCCGCAGCGCCAGCGCGGCCAGATGACCGATGCTCGACAGGAGCCGCTCGTCGGCCTCGCCGTAGGCGCGGGTCAGGCTGCGCAGGGTCAGCACGCCGATCACCATCTCGCCCGTCGTCATCGGCGCGCCGAGCCAGTGCCGCGCGCTGGGGAACGTCTCGACCGGCGCGACGCCGCGGCGCGCACACTCGGCCTGGTAGTCGTCCGTCCGGACCGCCTTGCCCGTCTCGAGCACGGCGGACATGAGCCCGACGGTCCGGGCGGGGTACCGGAGCGGCGTGCGCATGTCGGTTGCGCCGTTCACGACGCGGAGCACGACTTCGAGGTCTCCATGCTCCTCGTCGCGCAGCACGATCGCCATATTGGCGGCGTCGAGGATGCGGCCGGCCTGGGTGTGAATCGCCCCGAGCAAGGTCGCCCGATCGAGCTGGCCGGTGACCGCCCGCGAGAGCTCGAGCAGCACGGACAGCTCCTCGACCTGGCGGCGGTTCTCCTCGTAGAGCTGCGCGTTCTCCAGCGCGAGCGCGGCCTGATCGCCGAAGGCCTGGAGCAGCCCCACTTCGGCCTCGGAGAAGATCCGGCCCGCCACGTCACCCAGCGCCAAGGTGCCGATGATGCGCCCCTTCGCCCGGAGTGGCACGGCGAGCACCGCGCCGGCGCCGGTTTGCCGCATCGCCGCCGCCACCTGGTCGCTCAGGACGATCGCGGGATCGTTGAAGACGTCGACCGACGCCACGGCCCGTCCCTCGACGATCGCGATCCCGGACGGCCCGACTCCCGCGGGTAGGACGGGAGCGATCTGAGAGACGTCGCGAAAGCGACCCCCGCCCGCCAGGGTGACCAGCGAGCCATCGGGTCGTAGGAGCCGAAGCACGGACGAGCGCACCTGGAAGAGCACGAGCACGCTTTCGACGATTCGCTGGCCGACGTCACGCGGGTCGAGGCTCTCGGTCAAGGTCCGCGCCAGACGCGCCAGCTCCTCGGCCTCGAGCCGTCGGCGCGTCGCCTCGGTGTAGAGTCGCGCGTTCTCGAGCGCGAGGGCCGCCTGGTCGGCGAAGGCTTCGGCGAGTCGGATCTCGTCGTCGTCGAATCGCCGCCCGACCTGGTCGCCCACGCCGAGGGCGCCGATCACCCGCTCGCCGACGCGTAACGGGACCGCGAGCACAGAGCGATTGCCGATGCGCTCGATACTCGCCCGCGCCTCGTCGGTGAAGATGAAGCGGGGATCCGCCAGGAGATTCGGTGTCGCGACGGGAGCGCGCTCCCGCACGGCGACACCCACGACGGCGTGTCCCCGCGGGAACACGGTGTCGCGGCCGATCGCGACCCCGGCCTCGCCGGTGACGGCGAAGGCCACGAGCGCCTCGGTTTCCGGATCGATCCGGTAGAGGCTCGAGGAGTGAACGCCGAGCAGGTGCCGGACACTGTCGGAGACGCGCTGCGCGACGAGGTCGAGGTCCAGCGTCTCGGACACGAGCCGGCCGAGGTCGGCCAGTGCGCTCATCCGCTGAGCCTGACGAGTCGCCTCGCGATAGAGCTGGGCGTTGTTGATCGCGTTCGCGGCGTGCGAGGCCAGCGAGCCGAGGAGCTGCATCTCCTCGGACGTGGGGTGGCGCCGCTCGCGCATGCCGATGGTCAGGACGCCGAGAACTTTCTGACCGATCATGAGCGGCACGATGCCGACGCTGATCACGCCGACAGCGCGCGTCGGCTCCACGTTGCGGGTGCGCGGATCGTTCAGCGCGTCCGCGATCGCCAGCGGCTCCCGCGTCGCGACGACGGCGCCGATGAGCCCCTCTCCGACGCGCACCCGCTCGAAGCCCTCCGTCGAGGCGTCCGCGCCGGCGGTAGCGTGGAGCGCAACGAACTGGTCGTCCTCCTCCACGAGCCAGAGCTGGGCGGCGCTCGATCCGAACAGCTCGACCGCCGCATCGACGACACGCCGGAACACTTCGTCCGGCGACAAGGTGGCGGTGAGCGTCTGGGCCAGGCGGCCGAGCGCCTCGAGCCGCCGGCTATTCTCGCGACTTTCGGCCAGGAGCGCGGCGCGCGCCACCACCTGGCCCACCTGGTGCGCGACGGCTTCGAGCAGGGTCAGCTCGTCGGCGTCGAAGGTCCGCGGCTCCGTGGTGATGAGCGCCATCACGCCCCACGTCTCGCCGTTCACCGGAATCGGCAGCGCGAGCTGAGTCCGATAGCCGCCGGCCCTCACCCGCTCGACGACGTCAGGCGTCAGCAGGCGCGAGGCGGTAAGATCGGTGATGATCGCGCGCCCGGTGCGGATCACCTCGCCGACGTGGCTGTGGTCGAGCGAGCGCCGACGCAGACGCTCGACGTCGACGGGGTCGAGGCCCCGGTGGGCGATGAGGCCGAGCGTCTGCGTGGCGCGATCGAAGCGGAAGACGCCGCCGAAGTGGATCCCGGCCACGTCGCAGACGACCTCGAGCGTGCGCTCGGCGGTGACCACGAGGTCGTCGCCGCTTCCGGTCGCCACGACGACCGCGTGGAGTACCTCAAGCTCGCGGCTCCGACGTTTGTCGGGCGCCTCGGGCGGCTGGCCGGCGGGCTTCGGCTTCGCCGGCGTGCGCGGGCCCGGCCGCCGGCGTCGCGAGGCGCCCTCACCCCGCTCCGATGCGGAGAGCGTCGCGATACCCACGGCGCTCGCCAGCGCCGCGGCGAGCGAGAGGGCCCACCAGAGCCAGAGACGCCTCGCCGGGCCCCGATGCTCCCGTGCCGGCAGCAGGGTCCAGAAGCTCTCGCCGCCCTCGCCCAGCGGCCGCGCGAGCCACGTCTCGCCGGCGATCGCGATCTGTCCGGTGCGCACGGCGTCGTTCCAGCCCGCCTTTGGTGAATCAGGCGGTGTCACGCCGACCGCGCGGTCGTTCGAGACGACGACGAGCGCCGGTCGGGACGGCAGGCTTGAGACCGCCGGCTCGAGCGCGTCGAAGCTTCGCCCCACGACGACCATCCCGGCCTTGGTGGGGGCGATGCCCAGCACGTACGGCTGCTCGCCGACGACGGCCAGCTGGGTGCCCGCCTCGGACGGGCGCTCGACCGCGGGCGCGATGCCGTGCTTGCCGGGCGGCATCTGCATCAGCGGAGCGCCTCTGGCGTCCATGATCAGCAGGAGATCCGCGAGCCGATCCTGCTGCAATGCCAGGATCTTCGGCAGCACGCCGTGCGCGAGCGTGGTCCAGTCGCTTCGAGCCATTCCCTCGGCGACGGCGGGATCGTGCGCGAGCAGCCATGCCTCGCGACGGACATCCTCGAGCGCCAGTGCGACCAGCTCGTGGACCGACGCGAGGCTGGCGCTCACCGCCGAGTCGTACCGCGCCACGACGCGCCCCGCGACCACGACGCCCGCGACGGCCCACAGCGCGAGGAGACCGAACATCACCGTGACGAGGCGACGCGAGAACGGGCGCCCGAGCTTCACGTGCGGCGCTCGCCCACCCGGTGCAGCTTGAGCAAATTCGTCGTGCCGCGGACCCACATCGGCGAGCCGGAGATGATGACGATCACGTCGTTGGGACGGACGACGCCGTCGCCGAGCAGGTTCGCCTCGACCTCCTCGATCATCTCGTCGATCGTCTCGACCTTGCGGATCAGGCGTGAGGTGACGCCCCACGACAGCGCCAGCCGGCGCTGGACCTCGACGAACGGGGTCAGCGCGATGATCGGCACGCTGGGCCGCGCCTGCGAGATGACCCGGGCGGAGAAGCCCGATTCGGTGAACGCGACGATCGCGCGCGCGCTCAGCACGTGCGCCGCCGACGCCGCCGCGTCCGAGATCGCCTCGGCGAAGGTCGGGCCCGGGCTCCGGCGCCGCTCGCGATCGAGCGACAGCACGGCGCCGTCGGCGCGCTCGGCGACCCGCGCCATCACCGCGACCGCGTCGTGGGGATAGCGGCCGGTGGCCGTCTCCGCCGACAGCATGACCGCGTCGGCGCCGTCGAAGATCGCCGTCGAGACGTCCGAGACCTCGGCGCGGGTGGGTCGCAGATGCGTGACCATCGACTCCAGCATCTGGGTCGCGACGATCACCGGCACCTTCGCGCCGCGGGCCTGGCGGATGATCTCCTTCTGGATGTGGGGCACGTCCTCGAGCGGCACGTCCACGCCGAGATCGCCGCGGGCGACCATGACCGCGTCGACCTTGCTCAGGATGCCCGGAAGATTGGGGACGATCTCGTGGCGCTCGAGCTTGGCGACGATCGGCAGATCGACGGCTTCGTCACGCAGGAACGATCGGACCTCGTCGATGTCGTCGGCCGAGCGCACGAACGAGACGGCGACGTAATCGACCCCGTGGCGGAGCCCGAATCTCAGGTCGTCGCGATCCTTCGGGGTCAGGCAGGACACCGGCAAGGTCACGCGCGGCAGCGAGAGCCCCTTGTGGTCGCTGATCCGCCCGCCGACCGCCACGCGACAGCGAACCTCGTCAGCCGACGTCGCCTCGACCTTGAGCTGGATCATCCCGTCGTCCATCCAGATCTCGTCGCCGGCGCGCAGATCCCTCAGATACTCGGGATGGTTGATCGACGCCCGTTCGACGGTGCCGACGACCGGATGCGCGCACAGCGTGAAGGGCCGGCCGGGCTCGAGGTCGACGCGGCCGCCGCCGCCGGGCCCGAACGTCCCCAGCCGGATCTTCGGGCCCTGCAGATCTTGAAGGATCGCGACCGGCCGGCCCCAGCGCGGCTCGCCGTCGCGGATGCGCCGTATGACGTCGGCGTGCTCCTCGTGGGTCCCGTGCGAGAAGTTGAGCCGCGCGACGTCGAGGCCCGCCGCCACCAGGCGATCGAGCTCGGCGGTGTCGCTGCTCGCGGGACCGATCGTGCAGACGATCTTGGTTCGCCGCATCGTCAGGAGCCCGCGAGCAACGGTCTCAAGAATTGCCCGGTGTACGAGCGCTCCGCACGGCGCGCGAGCTCCTCGGGCGTTCCGGTGGCGACCACACGTCCGCCCTCGTCTCCGCCTTCGGGGCCGAGGTCGATCACCCAGTCGGCCGTCTTCACCACGTCCAGGTTGTGCTCGATGATCACGACCGTGTTGCCCTGGTCGACGAGCTTGTTGAGCACGTCGAGCAGCCGCTGGATGTCGGCGAAGTGCAGTCCCGTCGTCGGCTCGTCCAGGATGTAGAACGTTCGCCCCGTCGCGCGGCGCGAGAGCTCGGTCGCCAGCTTGACCCGCTGCGCCTCGCCCCCCGACAGGGTCGTGGCCGACTGGCCGAGCCGGATGTAGTCGAGGCCGACGTCGTCGAGGGTCGCGAGCTTCGACTTGATCACGGGGACCGCGTCGAAGAAGCCGAGCGCCTCGCGCACCGTCATGTCGAGCACGGCGGCGATGCTCATGCCCTTGTAGTGGACGTCGAGGGTCTCGCGGTTGTAGCGGCGGCCCTTGCACACGTCGCACGTGACGTAGACGTCGGGCAGGAAGTGCATCTCGATCTTGACGAGCCCGTCGCCCTGACAGGCCTCGCAGCGCCCGCCCTTGACGTTGAAGGAGAACCGCCCGGGCTGGTAGCCGCGCATGCGCGCCTCGGGCGTGCGGGCGAAGAGCGTCCGGATGAAGGTGAAGACGCCGGTGTAGGTCGCGGGGTTCGAGCGCGGCGTGCGCCCGATCGGCGACTGGTCGATGTCGACCACCTTGTCGACCCGCTGCGCGCCCTCGATGCGGTCGTGGGCGCCGGGCCGGTCCTGCGCCCGGTGCAGCATCGAGGCGAGGGCGCGGTAGAGGATGTCGTTGACGAGCGTCGACTTACCCGATCCCGACACGCCCGTCACGGACGTGAACGTGCCGAGCGGGATCTTCACCGCCATGCCCTTGAGGTTGTGCTCGCGCGGGTTGTGGATCGTGATGAAGTGCCCGCTGCCCTTCCGGCGGGCGGTCGGCACCGGAATCGCGAGCGCACGGGCCAGGTAGCGCCCGGTGAGCGAGTCCGGGTTCGCCATGATCTCGTCCGGCGTCCCGACGCCGACGATGTGCCCACCCAGCTCACCGGCGCCGGGGCCGAGGTCGATGACGTAGTCGGCCGATCGGATCGTCTCCTCGTCGTGCTCGACGACCAGCACGGTGTTGCCGAGATCGCGCAGGCGCTTGAGGGTTTCCAGCAGTCTGCGATTGTCGCGCTGGTGCAACCCGATCGACGGTTCGTCCAGGATGTAGAGCACGCCGACCAGGCTCGACCCTATCTGGGTCGCCAAACGAATTCGCTGTCCTTCTCCCCCCGACAGCGTGCCGGCTGGACGGTCGAGGGTCAGATAGTCGAGGCCGACGTTGATCAGGAAGCCGAGGCGCTCGCGGATCTCCTTCAGGACGCGCCGGGCGATCGTCGCCTCCCGCTCCGTCAGCGTGAGCCCCTCGAAGAAGGCGGCCGCCTCCTTGATGGTCTGTCGCACGACCTCCGCGATCGACCGCCCCGCGATCTTGACGCCGAGCGATTCCGGCCGCAGGCGCGAGCCTTTGCACGCCGGGCACGGGCGTTCGGTCATGAACTGCTCGATCTCCGCGCGCGCGTCCTCCGACGAGGTCTCGCGGTAGCGACGCTCGAGCGTCTTGACCACACCTTCGAAGCCGCCGTCGCGCTCGCCGTGGAGGATCACGTCGCGCACCGGCTTGCGGAGCTCGGACCACGGCGTCTCGAGCGAGAAGCGGTGGCGCTTCGCCAGAACCGCCAGCGTCTGCCGGAAGTACGAGGTCTCGCGGCCCGCCCACGGCGCCAGCGCGCCGTCCTTGAGCGAGCGCGCCGGATTCGGCACGAGTCGATCCGGGTCGATCTCGTCCCGGGAGCCGATCCCGCCGCATTCCGGGCACGCGCCGTACGGATTGTTGAAGGAGAACATCCGCGGCGACACCTCCGGGAAGGAGATGCCGCACTCGGCACACGCCAGCTTCTCCGAAAAGGTCATTGCAGCGGGATTTGTTGCAGCGGGGTCCGTGAGGCCGGCTCGGGCCGAGGGTGGCCTGATGGCGGCGCTCGGGGCTCCGGATGCGCTGTCCTGGGGCTCGACGGTTACTATGCCGTCGGCGAGGCGTAAGGCCGTCTCGAGGGAATCGGCCAGCCGCGAGCCGAGGTTCTCGCGGACGACCAATCGGTCCACGACGACCTCGATCGTGTGCTTGCGCTTCCGGTCGAGCTCGATCTCGTCGCCGACTTCGCGGATCGCGCCGTTGACGCGGACCCGCGAATACCCCTGGCGCTGCAGGTCGAAGAAGAGCTTCTTGTACTCGCCCTTGCGGCCACGGACGACCGGCGCCAGCACGAGCAGCCGCGTGCCGGGCGCCTGCGCCAGCACCCGATCGACCATCTGCTGAACGGTCTGGGCGGAGATGACCCGGCCGCAGCTCGGGCAGTGAGGCACGCCCACGCGCGCGAACAGCACGCGGAGGTAGTCGTAGATCTCCGTGACGGTGCCGACGGTCGAGCGCGGATTCTTCGAGGTGGTCTTCTGCTCGATCGAGATCGCGGGCGACAGTCCCTCGATGGAGTCGACCTCGGGCTTCTCCATCTGCTCGAGGAACTGCCGGGCGTAGGCCGACAGCGACTCCACGTAGCGCCGCTGGCCTTCGGCATAGATGGTGTCGAAGGCGAGCGACGATTTGCCGGAGCCCGAGAGCCCGGTGATCACGACCAGCTGGTCGCGAGGGATCTCGAGATCGATGTTCTTGAGGTTGTGCTCGCGGGCGCCCCTGATGACGATTCGGTCACTGGCCATGGCGACCCATTATAAGGCTCGCCTGGGGCGGCGGAAGGGCTCACCTCTTCCGTAGAACGCCCTCGGCTCGCACTGCCACCCACGCGAGGGGAACCGCGGCCAGCGCAGGGTATGTCCCCACGACGTCCGCCCAGGTCGGCAATCGCGAGCCGAGCACGGCGAGGCCCACGAAAGCGGTCACGCCGACCAGCGATCCGATCAGCCGGGTCCCCTGGCCATCGCCCACCAGGCGAGGCGGCACGGCAGCCGACGCGGCCAGCCCGAATCCGGCCAGAAGGGCCTGTGACACGGCGCCCCCCCACATGCTGGCCGCGCAGGCGGCGACGAGAAGGATCGTCATGATGGGGCCGGCGAGCGCGCCCCGCGAATCCGCCCGGCCCGCGTCTCCCCTGACGGGCTCATCCAACGCTCGGCCCATGACGTCGCGCAACGCCAGCGCGGTTGCGGCGAAGAGGAGGAGGAGCACGACCGCGCTCACGACGCCGAGCGCTCTGCCACGCGCTCCGGGAACGAGCGCGACCGGAAGGTCGAACACGGCGGCGAGCGCGGGCGCGCCGATCGAGATCCCGGGCGCCCCGTAAGCGCCGTAGACGCCGAGGCTGAGGGCTGCGAGCACCAGCGCCAGCAGCAGCCCGGATCCTATGTAGAGAGCCGGCGTGCTGAGCGCCGGCCCCGATCCAACGAGTGCCAACGCTCCCCCGATCAGCGTGACCGCGGCGCCGAGCACCGCCACGACCGTGGAGAGGGCGCCCCGCTCCGGGGGATCGGCCCACGCGACACCCGAGGCCGGCACTCCCGGTACTCGTTTGCCGGCCTCGAATCTCACGCGGGCGCCGGCGTCGAGCACCAGGCGATCGCCGGCTCGAAGCGACAGCGTCTCGCCCGCCCGGAGCTCTCCTTCGCGGAATCGGCCGGGCTCCAGGACTCGGTAGGACACGGAGCTCAGCGCCGTGACCCGATGCGCCTCCGTGAAATCGAGCGCGGTCGGCGCGGCGAGCGTTCGGCCTTCGGTCACCCATGGATCGCGCTCGCCGAACGTGATCGCCGGCCGCGACGCGACGTCCCTCCACGCGCCCCACGGGGAGGCGGCGAGAGCGACGGCGACGATTGCGACCAGCACGAGGAGCCCCAGAGCGCTCGTGTAGAGGAAGGTGAGACCGCCTCCGCGAAGGGCGGCGCGATAGAGGCGCGACCCGACGCTCTCCGCCGCACGCTCACGGGGAGAGCGCTGAGGCGCCCGAGTCCGGGCCGCGCGTCCCCCACGCAGCAACTCGACGGCCAGAAGCGCGACCGCCGCCGCCACGATGGTCGCCGCCCAGCGCGGAAGGCCCAGCAGCCCGGCGAGGTCCGCGAACAGGAGGAGATTCGCCCACAGGATCAATCCAACCCCGGCGCTGACCGCCAGTGCCGCGACGAGGTTCGCTCGCGGCGCTGCGCTCGCGGTCCGAGTGAGCAGTGCGATCAGCGGAGCCACGAGAGCGGCGAGTGCCAGCGCCGGCGCGTCTGCTCCGCCGGAGAACAGCCGGCCGGCGATCAGGGCGAGAACCGCCGGCGACGTCCACGCCGCGACGACGAGAACGGTCGCGTCGCCGTGGCCGGATTCGGCCTTGCGGGAGACGCGCTGAACGCCGGCCACCAGCAGGACCGCGGCGAGCGGCGCGGCGAGGGCTGCGTACCACCAGAGCAGGCCGACGCCGATGAGCCGCAGAGCCCCTGGATTTCCGGGCGCCAGCATCAGGACGAGTGCGCCGGCGAGGAGACCGAGCAAACCCGCGACCCCCACCCGGCGCCGGGCGGCGATCGACACCACGCGATTATAGCCGTTCGCCGACCGCGGAATCGGTATCCTGGACAAAGACATCTAAGATGGAAGCCGGCGTAAGGGTCGAGCGCGCGCGCCAGGGCCGAACGGGCGTGTCGGAGCCGGGTCGCTTCTCGCTCAGGCCACCCCCGGCACAAGCCGGCCTCACGGCCCCCGCTACAACGGAGAACATTTGTGCCCGAGAAGATCGAGCGCGTCCTGGTAGTGACGGCGCACCCCGATGATTCCGAGTTCGGAGCCGGCGGGACCATCGCCAAGCTGGTCAAGGACGGCTGCGAGCTCACGTACGTCATCGTGACCAACGGCAACAAGGGTTCGGGCGATCGCGCGATGACGTCCGAGCGCCTGGCGCGCATCCGCGAGGATGAGCAGCGCAATGCCGCGCGCACCCTCGGCGTCGCGCGAGTCGAGTTCCTCGGGTATCCCGACTGCGAGGTCGAGGACACGCGCGAGCTCCGACGTGACGTCACCCGGGAGATCCGGCGCTGGCGTCCCGAGCTCGTCATCTCGATGAACCCGCAGCGCACCTACAACCTCGGCGGCTCCCACCGCGACCACCGGATCGTCGCCGGGGTCGCCCTCGACTGCGTGTACCCGCTCGCTCGCGACCACCTGGCGTTCCCGGAGCTCATGCCCGACTACGAGCCGCACAAGGTGCTCGAGATCCATCTCATGCAGTGGGAGAACCCGCACCTCGTCGTCGATATCACCGACGTCATGGACCTGAAGATCAAGGCCCTGGCCTGCCACGCGAGCCAGTTCGCCGACTTCGCCGGTGTCGAGAAGCGCATCCGTGAGCGTGGGGCCGAGCTCGGCAAGCCGAAGGGCTACGCCTACGCCGAGACGTTCGACCGGATCGTCCTGGCGCGGTGATCAGGTACTGGCCGGCGTTCCTGAGCGTGTTCCTGTCGCTCGGCGCCGTCGCGGGCTACGCCTCGCTCCTGCGCGTGCCCGCCATTCGCAACCATCCGGAGCTCTACCTCGGGGCCTTCGCCCTGGCCACCACGATCGCCGCCGTCGCGTCCTGGCGGGCGGCGCGCTGGCCGAACCTCGTCGCCCTCGCGATCTCGGCCGTGCTGCTCGTCCTCGGCGGGTACTTCAATTTCGTCCTCGCGAGGGTGCCGGCCGCGGCGATGGCGCTCCGAGTCGGCGAGGCCGCGCCCGATTTCACGCTGCCGGACGCCACCGGCGCCCCGATCACGCTCGCGTCCTTCCGCGATCGTACGCCGGTCGTCCTGGTCTTCTACCGCGGCTACTGGTGACCGTTCTGCGTCTCGGAGCTCCAAGGGCTTGGAGCTGTCCTCACGGAGCTTGGCGATGCCGGCGTGCAGATCCTGGCGATCAGCCCCGACTCGAACGAGAAGAGCCAGGAGCTCGCCGAGCGGCTGCGGGCTCGCTACCGCTTCCTCACCGATCACGACCTGGCCGTGACGCGGCGTTACGGCCTCGTCCACGCCGGCGGGGGCAACAAGGGGCAGGACGTGCCGCGTCCGACGACGATCGTCATCGACCGGCGTGGGATCGTCCGGTGGCTCGCGCGGGCCGACAACTTCCAGGTGAGGCCCGACGCCGCCGACGTCGCGCGCGCCGTCCGCGACCTCTAGTCCGAATCATTCATGAACGATCGAGGCGCTCGGCGGGCGGGTGGCGCCGGGCCAGGCAGGGGAGCCGGGGGGGGTACGCGACCGGCTCCGTCACCCACTCGCCCGAATCGCAGCTCTTCGAGCTGCGGACGGGACTCGGGGGTCCC